>RRZT012676670.1_pt1 | contig 19698 bp, 16 predicted proteins | sample 2165551 | NCBI WGS metagenome assembly RRZT01 (sample SAMN10456910, study PRJNA506462) | wastewater metagenome | biome: wastewater; feature: sludge; material: wastewater sludge; isolation source: wastewater sludge with Escherichia coli K12::gfp cells carrying plasmid... | place: USA: Moscow, Idaho... | reverse complement strand
GGACGCCGTAGATCGGGAAACGTCCCGGTAGAGGCTCCTGGTCGTAGTTGAAGTCCAGGAGCAACGCTTCCCCACGTCCTGACTCAATGAAGCAGTTCGCGTGACCATCAAAGCTGTGGGTGAGCGGAAGGTCTTGAACCGCTGCCACCAGATTGGGGACGAGGGCGTCCATCTCGAAATGTGCAACGGACCCGGCTTTTGAGGTCGGCACATTGGTGGCATCCCCAGCGCACCACACGTTCGGGTCCGCCACAGCCTGAAGGGTGTGCTTGTTGACTTCGATAAAGCCGGCCTCATCAGCCAACCCACTATCTGCAGCAACCTTGGACCCGTGGTTCGGGGGTACCGTTGCCAGAAGGTCGAAGTGTACGCGCCGCCCATCGTAGGAAACAAGCTCGGCGCGTTCGTTATCGATGCTCTCGATCTGGAAGTCCGTAACGACTTCGATGCCACGTTCAGCGAGCAGGTGCCCAAGCGCCTCAGATGCCACGGGTTTGGTGAACGCGCCATCCAACGGAGTCACGAAGACGACGTCAACGTCGAAGCCGCGGCCTCGTTTGCGGAGGTAGTCCTGGGCTAGCAATGCGAACTCCAGTGGTGCGACAGGGCACTTGATGGGCATTTCGCAGACGTTGACGACGAGGCGCCCTCGCTTGAGTTCTTTGAGCTCTGCCTTCAGCCCCTCAGCCCCCTTCAGGGTGTAGAAGTCGAAAACCTTGTCGTACCACAGGGAGCCGTCTTCCATCCCGGGTACGAGGTCGGGGCGCGGAACGGTGCCGGTGGCGATGATGAGCTGGTCGTAGGGCAGTCGCTCTCCGGAATCGAGGACGACCACCTGCGCATCGCGATCTATAGCGACAACATCTTCTTGGACGAAAGCGGCGCGTTTCGGCAAGAACTTTCTGCGGGACTTCGTGATGCGCTTTGCTGGCATCATCCCGAAGGGCACGAAGAGGAATCCTGGCTGGTATTCGTGGTCGTTGTTTTTGTCAACGACGGTGATGGTCCAGTTCTCGAGGACCTTCTCTTTAGTAAGCATGTTTGCCGCCATTGTGCCGGCTGTTCCCGCGCCCAGAACAACGATGTTCTTCATCTACCCTCCCCGTTGATAGTGCTGGTCGAATCATATACTCGCCAGGGTATTCAGAATAGAGGTTTGGGCCGTGCTTTCTGAGCGCATCGCCAGGTGCTTCCGTCGCTCTGTAAAGTGGTGGGTATCAACCTTGAAAGGGAGCGTCATGTTGCGACATGTTGTTATGTGGAAGATCTCAGGCGAACTGATCGGTTCGGGTTTGCGGCGTGAGGATGTTGCGCAGACACTTTCCGATGCACTAGCGGACCTGGTTGGGGTGGTGCCGGGGATCATCTCGCTGACAGTGGGCCCAAACTGCGTCAACGCTGAGGGCAACTGGGACTTCGGCTTGGTCGTTGACTTTGAAACTGAAGAGGACATGCAGGCATACGCTGTCCATCCCGCCCACCTGGAAGTCGTCAGGCAGATACGCGCGGTTGTTTCTGAACGTGCGGCGGTTGATTTCTGGATGTGATCTACTTTGTGACCGACCCGGCGATTTCTGGTGCAAGACTTCGGTCCCATTGCCGGTATGATGGTCGTCGGCAGTCGTGAGAGTGCCGCAGGTTCTGGCCCAGGTCGGGACCGAAAATAGTTCGGGGCGTGGCGCAGCTTGGTAGCGCACCTGTTTTGGGAACAGGGGGTCGCAGGTTCAAATCCTGTCGCCCCGACCATCAACCCCTCTGATCTGCAAGAATGCGGGTCAGAGGGGTTGCTCTTTACGGAGCGGGTCTGGCCATAGCGAGCCGACTAGGCTTGCATAACGGTGTGATTGTGGGCAATCTGGGCCTAGTCGGCTCCGTATGCCCCAATGGGCTCCGGATGGCCGATCCGACTCCATCGCGGGGCGTGCCGTCTTCATAGTGACGCTGGTTCTGATCCTTCCGGGCAGCAAGTTTCTGGTTCTCTGGCTCACGAAGCTGGTGTTTGGCAGCTCGGTAATGCTGGGAGGGTTCTTGGCCGTGACCGGGTTGGTGGTCACGCTGATGGCTGCGCGCGGCCTCGTTCGCTGGGGGCTTGAACGATTGGCTCGGTAAGAGGCCCAGGCGACTTGGGTGGGGGTTCTTTGGTCTCGACAAGAAACATGGCTGCGAGAACGAGCGCACCGCCCAGCAGGAGGCGCGTGGTTAGTGCCTCGCCACCAAACGCGATGGCAAACCCTGCAGCAAAAGCGGGTTCGGTGGTCATGACGATTGCTGCTGTTGTTGTATCCAACCGCGACTGAGCCCATGTCTGTAGCAACAGTGCGCCAAGTCCCGCAATCACCGCCATATAGAGAAAGCTGCTCCACGCGCCAACTGTCTGTGGCATGGCGATACCGCCGGGCAGTGCTGCGGCACCCAGAATGGCTCCCGCGCAAACAATCTGCAGCAGCCCTAGTGTGAGGGGATCACTGTGGCGGGCCCACCGCCCGAGGAAGACGATGTGCAAGGCGTAGAAAAACGCTCCGCCAAGCGTCAGGGCCTCGCCGAACCCAAGCGATACGCCCGGGCCCACAAATGGGACCCCCGTGATGCTTAGGAAACCCAGACCTACCGTTGCAACGGCAACCGCAATCCACACCCTCCCGCTGATGTGGACTCTGAACATTGCGGCCAGGAGGAGTGGAGTGAAGACCACGTACATTCCCGTAACAAACCCCGATATCGATGCATCGGTGTACTGCAATCCAACCGTCTGGAGCAGCTGGCCGCTGGAGTAGAGAAGACCGAGGACGCCGCCGCGCAGCCAATCCTGCCGACTCGCACGTCGCAATCTTGAGAACTGGAAGAGGACAACTATCGCAGCGGCCAGGCCAAAGCGCGCCCCAAGAAAGTCCAACGGAGGCATCTGCTGGACCAGGTCCTTGAGAAGGAAGAAGGTTGAACCCCACACTGCCGTGACTACGAGCAAGGCGAAGGTGGGCAACGCTGAACTGCGGAGAGACACAGAGTCATGTTAGACGCGGGTCAAGTGTGGCGCTTATCGTCCTCATCCAGTGGATCGCCATCGTGAAAGCCTGCGAAGATGAAGGTTACGCAATCTAGTTTCTGGAGGATCGCTTTGAGTACTGAGCCTAAGAAGAACTCGGTTCCCCGATTTGTTGTTCCGCTGTTGGTTCTCACTGTCGCGGTACTGTTGCTGGTTATCGCATGGCTTATGCAAGGCAGCTCCATAGGGAAGGCTCCTGCAGCGGGGGGTGCCGTTGCGCCCCAGTCCGAGGTCGTCTTGGCAGAGACCACCGAAGCAGACCCTCAAGAAACCGCAGATGAGGGCGCCCAAGAGGCCCAAGATCTGACACTGCTTGAAACGCGTGACCCAGACGACCCGCTTGCGGTTGGTGCTGTTGACGCGCCGATTGGCATGGTCGTTTTCTCTGACTACCAGTGTCCCTACTGCGGGCGTTGGAACAACGACACGCTGCCGACGATGTTGGAGTATGTGGATCAGGGGCTGCTTCGTATTGAGTGGCGTGACGCAGTCATCTTTGGGGCCTCGTCCGAGGCCGCCGCGCGAGCAGCCTACGCAGCTGCTCTGCAGGGCCACTTCCTCGAGTACAACGACGCGCTCTTTCCCGGGGGAGACAAACTCCCGGAGAGCAGCCTGACAGATGAGGCTCTGATCGAGTTGGCTGGCGACCTCGGCCTTGACACCACCCGGTTCGCGGCAGACCTGACATCCCCGGAAACCGCTGCGGTCGTAGCGGAACACGCCGCAATGGCAACCGGGGTGGGGGTCACCTCAACTCCGACCTTTACTCTGGGAGGGGTTCCGATAGTGGGGGCCCAACCAACCGAGGTATTTACGTCCACGTTCGAGGACGTCTTAGCGACGAAGCAGGGCTAGACCTGTGGATATCGGGTTGGTTACTGCCTTCCTCGGGGGTGCACTTGCAATCCTCAGTCCCTGTGGGGCACTGCTGTTGCCGGCATTCTTTGCCTCGACGGTAGGAGCTGGCCCGCGGTTGGCACTGCATGGGGCAGTGTTTTACGGCGGGTTGCTCGTAATTCTGGTGCCCCTTGGCATTGGCGCGGGGGCACTGGGGAGCCTTTTCGTTACACATCGCACCGTGGTGATTGCCGTGGCCTCCGCCATCATGATCATTTTTGGCGTGTTGCAGATCTTCGGGTTCGGGTTTGACGCGGCGCGTTTGCTGCCGGGCAGCAAAGAGTTGGACCGCCGTGCCACGAACAGCGCCGGCCTGGTCAAATCGTTCCTCCTCGGGATGGCAAGCGGTGTGGCTGGCTTCTGTGCGGGACCGATACTGGGGGCAGTTCTTACGATGGCCGCGGCCCAGGGGAGCATGGTGACCGCTGGCATCTTGCTCGCCATGTACGGTGCTGGAATGGTTGTGCCGTTGCTGGTCATTGCCGCCCTGTGGGACAAGATGAGTGCCCGCACTAAGGGATTGCTGAGAGGAAGGACATTCACGTTCCTCGGTCGCGAGTTCCACACCACCTCAGTCTTCGCTGGCCTGCTGATCGCAGCTGTGGGTGTTCTCTTCTGGGTCACCAACGGCCTGGTGAGCATGCCGTCATTGCTGCCGACCAGTGTCTCCGCCTGGCTGCAGGGGCAGAGCTCCCTGCTCGCCAACATCTGGGTTGATATGGGAGCAATCGTCGTGGTGGCACTGGTCATCCTGGCGATCTGGTGGAGGAAGACCTCGCCGAAGAACTAGCGCCCCGCGAAATCGCTTAACTCTGCCAGCTTTGGCCCTGATAACAGTGTTTTGTGTCGGAGTTAAGCGATTTCGCGGGGCGGGTCCTACCTAGATGTAGAGGCTCTCACCGTTGCTGCCAATGACTTCCTTGTACCAGTTGAAGGACTTCTTCTTGTAGCGCTCCAAGGTCCCGGAGCCGTCATCGTTGCGATCAACGTAGATGAAGCCGTAACGCTTGCTCATCTCAGCGGTGGAGGCACTGACTAGGTCAATGCAGCCCCAACTGGTGTAGCCGAGGACGTCAACCCCGTCCTTGATCGCTTCACCAACCTGGACTAGATGCTGACGAAGATAGTCGATGCGGTAATCATCAACGACAGTCTTCTCACCATCAACTTCGACGAGGACGTCCTTGGCGCCGAGCCCGTTCTCAACAATGAACAGCGGCTTCTGCCAACGCTCCCAGAAGTCGTTGAGGACGATACGCAGGCCAACTGGATCGATCTGCCAGCCCCACTCGCTTGCCTCCAGCGTTGGGTTGGGAACACCACCCAGGAGGTTACCGATGCCCTTGTTCACACTGGGATCTGCCGTTGCACACACGCTCATGTAGTAGCTAAACGACACGAAGTCGACAGTGTTCTTGAGGAGTTCTGTGTCCTCCGGGGTGATCTCGAGAGTGATACCACGGTCGCGCAGGGTGCGCAGGAAGTATCCCGGGTAGGCGCCACGCACGTGGATGTCCCCGAAGACATAGTTGCCGTGTTCGGCTTCCATCGCAGCGAAGACATCCGCAGGAGCCGGTGTTAGTGGATAGGTCGGCATCGCAAGGATCATGCACCCGATCTGGATTCCCGGGACCATCTCATGACCAATCTTGGTGGCCAGTGCCGATGCCACCAGTTCATGATGCATCGCCTGGTAGAGGGCGCTCTCATCCAGCTCGTCCTTGGGGGTTGCGATGCCACCACTCATGAACGGAGCGTGGGTGAGTGAGTTGATCTCATTGAAGGTGAGCCAGTACTTGACCCTCTTTCCGTATCTCTCGAACAAGACGCGCACGTAGCGTTCATAGAACCCGATCAGCTCTCGATTAGTCCACCCGTTGTACTTCTCCGCAAGGTGCAGCGGGGTTTCGTAGTGAGAGATGGTGATCAGGGGCTCAATGTCATGCTTCTCGAGTTCGTCCAGGAGACGGTCGTAGAAGGCGAGGCCCTCTTCATTTGGCTCTTCTTCGTCCCCATTTGGGAAGATCCGCGACCAGGCGATCGAGAAGCGGTAGACACCGAAGCCCATCTCAGCGAACAGCTCAACGTCCTCGGCGTAGCGGTGGTAGTGATCGATGCCGACTAACTTCAGGTTGTCAGGGGTAGGCACGTCGGTGCGTGGTTTACCGATTCCGCCGTGGGGGAGCACATCCTGGACGGACAGGCCCTTGCCATCTTCGTTATAGGCTCCCTCGAGCTGGTTGGCAGCAGTGGCGCCACCCCACAGGAATGTTGTCGGAAATGGTGTCGTCATATCTTTCTCCTCTGGTGGTTAGTTGGCTGCTACTGCGGGTTGGACGGCCTCTGCGTAGAACAGTGGGTCGCCGTGGTTGATTGGTCCGGTCGCCGGTTCGCCGACGATCACGTGTTTTGCCGAGTTCGTGATGATAACCGGCGTGACCATGCTGTACCCGGCAGCCCTGATGGCTTCGATGTCGAATTCGACGAGGACGTCACCCGCGGCAACTTCCTGGCCACGCTTGACCTTGAGGTCAAAGTGCTGGCCTTTCAGCTCCACCGTGTCGAGGCCGATGTGCAGCAGCAGCTCGGTGCCATCTGCTGCGCGCAACCCGATCGCGTGAGCGGTCGGGAAGGCAACGATGACGGTGGCGTCAAACGGTGCGAAAAGAACTCCGGTGCGCGGGTCAATACCAACTCCTTTACCCATCGCGCCGCCAGCAAATGCCGCGTCAGGAATGTCAGCAAGTGGCATAACGGTGCCGTCGAGAGGGGAGAGGACGCTCAGATCCTTGCCTTCGGCGGGGGCTTCCGCATCTTCTGCTGGGTCTTTGAACCCGACGAGGACGGTGAGGAGGAAGGCAATCAGGATGGCGGATACAATGCCGATCAGTGTCATTGCGATGTTTCCATGGCCCAAAAGTGCGGGTATTGCCAAGCCAGACGGAAGCACAAATGCGTTCGATGCGCCCCCACCGATGGCGATGATGGCACCACCGACTGCTCCACCAACTAGGGCGAAGGCAAAGGGTCTCTTGAGGGGCAGCGTTACGCCATAGATGCCGGGCTCTGTAATACCCGCAAGGAAGCCTGACAGGGTTGCGGGTGCCGCAAGTTCACGTAGCTTCTTGTTCTTTGTTCGCACCCAAACACCTGCGATGGCGCCTGCCATGGCCAGGACGGCTGCGAACAGCGGAGCAAGAATCGTGATGATGCCGGTCTCCTGCAGCTCCAGACTAAAGAAGGGGATAAAGCCCCAGTGCAAGCCGAAGATAACGAACACCTGCCATAGGCCACCCAGAAGAGCCCCGCCCAGCCATGGAACTACTGCGAACACCCAGCCAATACCATCCGCGATGGCGCCAGAAAGGAAGGAAGACACCGGGCCAATGGCCAGGAATGTCAGAGGAACAAGGACGAGGAGAATGATCATTGGGGTCGTGAAGCGCCGTATTGCGGCGGGGAGCCACTTGTAGAGGTACTTTTCCATCCAGGACTGGAGCCAAACCATAATGATGATTGGAATGACCGAGGATACGTATGACACCATGACCATAGGAATGCCAAAGAAAGTCAGGCCTTCGACGCCATTGAGCTCAATGATGCTGGGATAGACCAGTGCTCCGGCCATAGCAAGTGCCGTGAACTGGTTGGCATTGAAGTACCTTGCGGCTGTTATCGCTAGACCCATCGGCAAGAAGTAGATGAACGAATCAGAGAGCGCGTAAAGGACAGTGTACGTCGAACTTTCAGTGTCGATCCAGCCGAACTGGGCAGAAGCAGCAATGAACGCCTTCAGCAATCCGGTGCCAGCCAGCGCCCAGATCAGCGGCGTGAAGATGGCGGAGATCATCTTGATGAAGCGGTTGAGGAGGTTGCCCTTAGGCGCGTCCTCGGCTGGCTCAGAAGCGTCTCCGCTTCCCCCGAATTTGGAGATTGTCCCCATGGCCGCAAAGACCTCGGGCACCTCGTTGCCTACAACAACCTGGAACTGACCGCCACCAACGGCGGTTGTGATGACGCCCGGAACCGCGCGCACCTTAGTTGCATCGGCCTTGTCTTGGTCTTTGAGCACGAAGCGCAGGCGCGTCGCGCAATGCGTCAGCGCTTGAACGTTGGCCTCACCGCCCACGCTTTCCAGAATGCCAGCCGCTGTCTTCTTGTAGTCCACTGTGTTTCACCTTTCCGCCGCGTCAATGCGACGAGTTGTCGGGCCCCAAGGAGGCGTTTCAGGCGACAAAAAAACCTGAACCGGCAACAGCCATGGATGGCTGATGGGTTCAGGTTTTGCCCGCTGCTCTGGTAACAATCCTTGAAGAACTGTTTATCTCAACCAAGACTGGTTGGACTCACACGAAGAATCTAACACAGCAACAGCGTACCGTATCGGGTGAACTGTGCCACGGTTATTCGGTCGTGGTTGAGAGGCGTTCGATGTGGACGATCAGGTAGAGCAGCTCCTCATCGGTTAGCTCTACCTCCCACTTGGATGCCACCATTCCCTTCACTTCTAGCGCGAGGGCGTGCGACCCAGGATAGGAATTACTGGCGACCTCGTACATCGCCGAGTGGTTGCCGCGCAGCATTGTTCCCTCGAGGACCCGTTGGATGAGGAACTTGATGTGCAGAACAAACCGGGCGTAGTCCATGGAGGAATGGTCAAGGCCAGGTGAGCCGCGGTCAGTCAGGGACTCTTCAATCGTGGACACAACCTGGTGGACGCGTGAGAACAGGAGCGCACTGTTGCGACCCGGCTCATCTCGCGTGGCGTTGAGAATGTGCATGGTGAGGAAGACGCCCTCGTCCTCGGGTAGCTCCCTGCCGAGTACTTGGGAGACGGCCTGAATCATCGCCACACCTGCCCGTGACTCTTCCGGGTGAATAACCCGCAGCTCGGGCATCGCCGATGTGGATATGGTCAGCCCTTTATCCATGCGTTCGAGGAGGTACTGGAGGTGGTCTATGACGGCAAGGGTGATCGATCGACCGAGACTGCGACCCATGCACTTCTCTGCGGCGCCAACCCCAGCCGTTGCCGCAGAGAGGACTTCATAGGGTGCATCCTGGAGGAGGAGGCGTTGAGACTCACCCTTCTCACCGCGTTCCAGCACAAATGTTTTCTCTACCTTGTCGACATCAACCAAATCCTTGGGACGTACTTTGAACCCCAGGCCGCGCCCCATGAGAACCCTCTCGACGCCGGAATCGTCAAGGATTACGACAACGTTGTTGTTGAGAACCTGGTGCACGGCGGGCGCCAGGGAGCAGAGGTTTAGCCCCTGAGTGTCAGCGGGTGGTTCATGCAAGGTCACCGATTCAGTATAGGTACGCTAGGTATGCCCAGAGCCCTCCCGAGATTTCTAAGTATTTCAAGACGGTGTTAGATAGGATGATCGCTGGCAAACGGAGGGAAAATGGAACCAAGACACGCTCGAAACCAACGTCCGTCCCCTGGAAGAACCATGACCGCGAGGTTCGCGATGGTTGCGAGCGTCGTTCTGATTATTGTCCTCGCGGTTGTGCTTGCGGTCCTGAAGCCCTGGGAACAGCCGATCCTGGTGGTTGAAGGCAGCGAGCCCGAACAATCACAGCAAGAAGCGCAACCGGCCCCTCAGAGCGAGGCCCAGGAGCCGGCGCCGCTCGAGCCATTGGACTTCACGATCTCTGCGGGTGGTGACATGTTGATCCACATGCCGGTGGCGGATTCGGCATGGAATGGGGAAAGTTGGGACTTCAGCCGACTGATGGAGCCTGTTGCGCCCTTCATTGCAGGTTCAGATATTGCGCTGTGCAACATGGAGACGGCCATGGTTCCACGCGACCAGGCACCCTCGGGCTACCCAATCTTTGGGACGCCACGTGATCTAGCGGACTCCATGGCGGCGACCGGGTGGGACGGCTGCTCGACCTCGTCCAACCATTCTCTGGACCAAGGCTTCGCAGGGGTTGTGAACACAATTGACTTCCTGGAGGCGGCTGGACTCGGACACGTCGGGACAGCACGAACAGCAGAGGAAGCACAGCAGCCACAGTTGTACACCATCGAAGGTAACGGGCAGAAGGTCACCGTCGCCCACATTGCGGCTGCTCACAATACGAACGGTCTTCCGATCCCCGAAGAGGCTCCATGGGCGATCCAAATGATCGACATCCCAGTTATCGAGGAGCGCGCGCGACAGGCCCGCGCAGATGGGGCCGATATCGTCGTTGCCACACTGCATTGTTGCGAGGCGGAGTACAACACCGCTGCCGAGCCATTTCAAGAGGAGACAGCGGCGGCGTTGGCAGCATCCGGCCTCGTCGACATCTATGTCGCTCACCATGCTCACGTGCCTCGTCCCATGGCGCTGCTCGAGGGTGGTCCCAACGGAAACGGGATGTGGGTGGCATACGGAATGGGTAACTTCATCTCCAACCAAACTCGGGACGCCACGGGCTCAACCGAGTCGTCGACCGGCATGTTCGGTATCTTTCATGGAGTCAAGGACGAAGGCGAGCCTGCGCGGGTCGTCTCTGCGGAGTGGTTGGCAGTCACGGTCGATGCAGGCCACGTGGTGCGGCCGCTGATCGGCGGGCTAGCGGAAGGGGCGGTCTTGCCCGCGGATGAGATGGCGTACCGGTACTCGCTGATGCAGCAGATTCTTGAAGGAGGCCCTGCCACCGAAGTTGCTGCTCCGCCCTCGAATGAGGGACACACCACCACCGTGATTCAGCGCAGTTCGTGACTAACTTGAGAGGGCGTCAAGCAGCGCTTCACCAACCGTCTTGGAAGCACCATAGGTCGACAGCTGGGGGAACGGTGGATTGCGATCACCAGGCCACCCCATTTCCACCAGCAGAATCTGCGTGCCACTATCGGACCAGCGCCGAAGTGCTTCACCAACTTCAGGATCACGGTGTAGCAGACGGCCAACGACTACTAGCGGCAACTTGGTCGGGGCATCATCAGGGAGAGCCGCGGGACTGAGGAGAATCGGCTCAGCAAAACGCGCCCGAACAGCGTCGTTGGCAGCCTCTGAAGTCGGAGAGAATGGGCCCCAGGGAACGTGGCCGACAGCCATTGACACTTGGGTTTCAACTCGCGCAACCACGAAGTCGGGGTGCACCTTTAACCATTCGCGAGCTTCTTCGAGTCCCGCGAATGCCGTTGACACAACTCCCGGTGGTGGAAGAGGTGGTTGCGGGCCAGGATTCTCTTTGCCGTCGATGGCGAACGAATGGCCGAGTTTGCCAACCCGCAGCGAGGCACTCCCCAGCCTGTCCCGCTGGAGCCGACCGTCCTCAACTGAGCCGATGATTGACTCAACACACTGCTCCAACAGATCTGGGGAACAGTGTGGACCGAGGCAGAGGAGGTCGCATCCGGCGACCAGTGCGCGGACCGATCCGGCGGGTATTCCGCCCTCGTCACCGGCACCCTGCATATCCAGGGCATCGCTGATTATCACGCCCTCGAACCCGATTTGCTCCCGGAGCAGCTCCTGGAGGATCTTGCGCGAATAGGTGGCAGCCACACCCGGATCAAGTGCTGGCACGCAGATGTGAGACGTCATCACCGCAACAACTCCGCCATCCGCAACGGCTTGGAAGGGAATGAGTTCCCGGCTCTGAAGCGTTCTCATAGAAACGTCAAGACTAGGAAGACCGAGATGAGAGTCCACCGAGGTGTCCCCGTGTCCCGGGAAGTGTTTCGCGCAGGCTGCCACGCCCTGACTCTGCAGACCCCGCACCCACGCCACTGCGTGACGGGCAACCAGATTGGGCTCCGCTCCGAAAGAACGGGTGCCGATGACCGGATTGTCCGAGTTCGAGTTGACGTCGACATCGGGCGCTAAAGCCAGATTGATGCCGAGGCTGGCCAGCGACCAACCGACATGGGCCGCAGTATTGCGCGTTACGTCCTCGTCATCAAGACGTCCGAGGACGGCATTGCCCGGATATGGCGATCCTTCACGGTAGTGGATGCGGGTGACATCGCCACCCTCTTCATCGATCGCTATGACCACATCCGGTCGGATATTCCGGATCTCAGTGACGAACTCCGCCAACTGGTCGGGCGAGACCACGTTCTCCCCGTAGAGGCAGATTGACGCCAGTCCCTGTTCGAAGTAGCGCCCCAGCCAGTTGGGAACCACCGTTCCTGGTAGACCGGGCATGAGGACCGACAGGGCCAGACGGCGTAGTTCGCGATCCTCGGCCGCCGCCGTACTCATCCCTTCACGGCGCCAGAGACGAGGCCGGAAGTCATGCGACCTTGGACCAACAGGAAGAAGATGATCACGGGCACCGCGACCAGCGTGCTTGCCGCCATAACCTCACCCCAGTCGGTCTGTCGCGATGCCGAGGACGTCAGGAAGCCACGCAGCCACAGGGGAAGGGTCGCCATCGACTCCTTCTGCATGATGATGAGGGCGACGGTGAACTCATTCCAGGCCTGCAGGAAAGCGTAGACGCCCGATGCGACGAGGCCGGGAGCGAGAAGAGGGAAGGTAATGCGCAGGAATGCTTGCGTTCGGCTCAGACCGTCAACCATGGCCGCTTCCTCAAGGTCAACAGGAATACCAGCCACGAAGCCGCGCAGCATCCAGATGGTAAATGGAATGACCGCGGCCGTGTAGATGAGCGACAGCCCGAGAATCGAGTTCAGGCCGATCACGGGGCTGACGTTCTCACCCAGCGACTTCACCAGGCGGTACTGGGCGATAAAGAGGCCTTCGGCGGGGAGCATCTGAATCAGCAGTACCGCGAGGATGAACGATTTACGTCCTCGGAATCTAAAGCGACTGATGGCAAGAGCCGCAAGAAAAGCAAAGATAAGGCAAACGGTGACAGTCACGAGGGCGACGGCGACTGAAATGCCTAGCGCCTGCTGAAAGGATCCCCTCGAGAGGACCGAGACAAAATTCTTCCACGAGCCGCCGAACGGGGTCAGGGTTGGAACGGTGCGCTCCAAGACAACTGCGGGGAGGAAGGCGGAATTCACCATCCAGTAGACCGGAAAAACCCACACCAAAGCGACCAGTATGCCAAGAATCCCCCACAGTACTTTGGCGGGTTTGACACGACGATTGCGGCGCGGGCTGGCGGTGACGGTCGTGGTGGTCATGCGTCGGACTCCTCTTTCATCAGGTAACGGACGTAACCCCAACTGAGCAGCACGGTGAGGCCGAGGACGAAGATCGACACGGCGCTTGCGGTCCCGAAGTCCCCACGGCCTACGCCGAGTTGGTAGATGTAGGTGCCGAGCAGATTGGTTTCAGAGGGATTGGATCCTTGGCCCTGCAGCATGTAAATCTGCGTGAACACGCGCAGATCCCAGATGATCTGTAGCAGTAAGACGATGCCGAGGACGGGTTTGATCATCGGCATGATGATGCGCCACATCTGCTGGAGTGGTGAGGCACCATCCATCGCGGCGGCTTCCAAAACCTCGTTGGGCACCTGGGTCAGGCCGGCATAGACGGAGAAGGCAACGAAGGGGACGCTCATCCAGATCACGATGATGCCTGCAACCATGAAGAAGGAGAGCGGATTTTCTAGCCAGTTGTGTCCCGAGGTTCCAAGAACCCAGTTCACTAGGCCGCGCCTCCAGTCGAAGAGCCATGACCAAATAGTCATAGCCGCCACCACCGGCATGGCCCAGGCGAGGAGTAGGGAAATCTGGATACAGAGGCGCACCCACTTGGGAGCCGACCGCATCAACAGGGCGATGAGGACCCCGACAAACATGGTGGCTGCTGCAACGATGAGGCAGAAGGCAACAGACCGCCCCACTACAACCCACATGTAGGAGTCGGTAAACAGATCAACGTAGTTCTGGAGGCCAACGAACTCTGGTGGCTGTCCAAAGACCTGGGCACGTCCATACTTCTGCAAGGACGTGACAAACTGCCACACCAGGGGGTAACCCAGGGCCAACAGGATGACCAGTATCGCCGGCGTGATCAGCAGGTAGGGTCCGAGCTTGAGCCGTTGGAGCAGGGGGGTGCGCCGTTGCTCCTGGCCTGTGGTTGACTGTGCGGTCATCTTCTTCTCTTCGTCTGTTTCACTTTGGTCGACGGGAGTGGTGGGGCGACGCGAGGCTGCTCGTCACCCCACCGGTGCACTACTCGTTGAGAAGGGCGTCAAGCTTCTCGTTGTATTCGAGGGCGAGGGCGTTCAGGTCCTCTGCATCGCGAATCTTTGAGAAGAACTCCTCCATCACGTTGGCTGACTCAACTGCTGCCCAACCCGGGGCTGCGGGGGTGAGCTTCGAGTTGGAAGCCGAGGCGATGAGGGCCTGGGCGAACTGGTCGTCACCGAGGGAATCAACGAACTTGCTGTTGCCAGGGCCGAGGCCGTTCTGGCCCAGCATGGTCTGGTACTCCTCAGAGAAGATGATCTTCATGAGTTCTTTAGCAAGTTCTGGCTCCTGAGTTTGAGCCGAAATGCCAATGTTGGAACCACCCGCGAAGACCGGGGCAGGTTTGCCATCGTTGCCCGGTAGAACGAAGGTGCCAAAGACGTCGTCGTTCCATTCGCGAACCATTTCGCCTTCGTCATTTTCGACGAGGTCGCCGATGGACCAGTGTGCCCATCCCGGAGCCATGATCGTTGCTGCTGCGACAGTGATGGTGTCGGTGGTATTGCCGTCGCCATCCTTGACCTCATCAGTGTCATTGATGAACTGGTACTGGTTGGCATCCTTCATGTCGTTGGGTGCTCGCGACGCATTGCGGTAGAGGTCCTGGAGCTGCTCCAAGCCCTTCAGTGTCTCGGGGCTGTCCAGCGTTGCCTTCCATGTTCCGCCCTCGTCCACGGCAATGTCGCCACCGTTCGCAAAGATCCAAGAGATCCCGTCACGCCAGTCCTGGCCGCCCAGGAAGAATCCTGAGAAATCAGTGATGTTGTTCGGGTTCGCCTCTGTGATGGCAACTACCGCTTTGTTGAACTCGTCAAGTGTTGTTGGCACCTCCTGGCCTGCGGCTGCCCAGATGTCCTTGCGGTAGAACATGTAGCGCGAACCGAAGTAATAGGGGAGTGTGAAGTTCTGGTCGCCGACCTTACCGACATCGACGAAGGACTGGAGAAGGTCGGAGCCACCGAGCTCCTCATACATATCGGTGATGTCTAGGAACGCACCGACATTGGTGAAAGTTGGCGACTGCGTGTTGCCGATTTCGGTGACGTCCGGAGTGTTGGCCGGGTCGGGCATGGCTGCGGTCAACTTGGTGATGATGTCACCCCAGCCCTGCTCCTCGATGGTCAGCGTTGCTCCAGTGGCAGTGTTGAACTCACTCTTGAGGTAGTCCCGGAGCTCATCGGGAGTGTCCCCGCCGATCAGCCACAGGGTGATTTCCTTCCCGGCGCTATCGGAGCTTTCGTTGCCAGAATCCGTACTGCTCGACGGGGTTTCTGCGGGGGTCCCCCCACAGGCTGCTAGCGCGGTCATGGCGGCGACACCCGCAGCCACTAGACCTAGGGCCCTGCGTTTCATTGTGCTTCCTTTCAGTGTTGCAATCTCTGTGCATCTAGCGGTTGTTGTGGTTTTCGAGGAATCGGTTGAGGGCCAGCCACGCACACCCCAGTAGCACCACGTCGGTGCCAAGTTGGGAGGGGGCGACCTGGAGACCTTCGTTCGAGAAGCTCATGGTTCGCGCTCGGAGGCTCTGGTTGGTGGCTTCTATAAAGGGGCCAGTGACTATGTCATCGGGCCCGTTGAGGACGACCGTGGTCAGGTTCAGCATGGCGACTATTGGGGCGAGGGCGACTGCGAGGTGTTCGCCCGCCGCTGCGAAGACCGCGTCTGCGTCCTCGGACTCACCGAGGCGGTGGTCGAGGGCGGGAAGGGAAATCCATTCCTCTAGTGACGTGTCACCAGGGCCGACTGTGAGACGCCCAATCTCACCCGAAGCGAAACTCTGGCCCCGCAGAAGTCCGCCGTCGAGGACGAGGCCGGCTCCAATGCCCGACCAGACCGAGACGAACAGCAGGTCTTCGTTATCTTGCCGCGCCGCGCTTTCCGCGATAGTTGCGGCGTTTGCGTCATTCTCAACGATGGTGGGGATGCCCGTGCGCTCTTCAATGAGTGAGGCCAGTGGAATGTCGGTCCAACCCAGGCTCATCGATGTGCGCACCATCCCATCGGCGCTAACCACACCGGGGCTGCCAACCCCGAGTCCAATCACCGGCAGAGTTGAGGCGTTCACCAGGTTAGTAGCCAGATCGAGGGCGGCCTCAAGGGCGTCGGTTCCACGCTTGCCCACCCGGGAAACGGAAATGCGCCTGAGCTCTGTGAAGTTGAGGTCGAAGAGCGCGGCTTTGAAGGTGTTGCCGTCTGAGAGGTCGAGGCAGCCGACAGCGAAAGCGTCTTTGACGAGGTCGAGTAGGACCGCGGGCTTGCCTGGGCGGAGGTACTGATCTGCGCCGACCTCCTGGACGAGGCCGTCGCCCATCAGCCGCGCTACCAGGTCTGAGATCGTCACCTTGGTGAGGTGGGTGGCGCGGGCTAGGTCTGCCCGGCTGAGGGGACCGTCGGCGTAAATAGTTTGTAGAACAAGAGCGAGGTTGCGGGTTCTGGCCTCGGCTGGAAGGGACTTGGTCTTGCCAATGGAGAAGGAGGCGCGCCAGGAGTCGGGAAGGACTCGGGGGGACTGCGCTGGTCCCATGACATCGGTTGCGACTTGCGGGGATGCTCCCTCGTTGTCGCCAGTTGCGACCTGCGGGGATGTTCCCTTGGCGCTGGCCGCTGAGGGCTCGTGTGTGCTTCGCTGCATATAGTTAGTAAAGTATACTAACTAAAGAAATGCAAGAGATGTGGGCGTAGATTCTTGGGCTGTGACCGAACTGTTACCTTGAGCCGTGAAGCAGGCTGGATGAATATGAAGTGGAGCGGGTGACGAGAATCGAACTCGCACCATCTGCTTGGAAGGCAGAGGCTCTACCATTGAGCTACACCCGCATCGCGTCCGCAACTCGTGCGTCTGCAACCAGAACACTATAGCGCGCATCGCCCGCGCGCGTCGCCCTCGATCCAGTTGCCTGCGCCACAGCCCGCTGCAGTCCTTAGGCTTCATTGGGGAAACTGCCGTAGTATTGGCGAGGTTGCGGGCATGTCTGCTCGCCAGAATCAGCGCATTCCGGTTCGCGAAAGTGGCCGGGTGCAAAATCTATTTCGTGGGAGTGTAACGCGTGAAGAGCACCGTTGAGAATCTCGAGCCGACCAAGGTCCGTCTGACAGTTACGGTCGATTACGACGAACTCAAGCCTTTCATGGCAGAGGCATACAAAGAGATCGCGGGCCAGGTAAACATCCCCGGCTTCAGGAAGGGTCACATCCCTCCACGCATCATTGACCAGCGCTTTGGTCGTGGCGCCGTTATTGAGCAGGTGGTCAACCAGGTCGTCCCTGAGCAGCTGAACAATGCAATCGTCGAGAATAAGTTGCGCCCTCTGGCACAGCCAGAGATCGAAGTTGAGGAAATCCCTGCAACTGAGGGTGAACCTGGCGGCGCTTTGGTTTTCACCGCAAACATGGACGTCGTTCCGGAGTTTGAACTTCCCAGCCTTTCCGATCGCGTCGTAGAAGTTGACGACATTGAGGTTTCGGACGAGGACGTGGATGCAGAACTCGACTCTCTTCGGGGCCGTTTCGCGACCTTGAAGAACCTGGATCGCCCTGCTGAAGATGGCGACTACCTGACACTGGATCTGGTTGCAAACGTTGGTGACATAGAGATTGATTCACTGTCTGATGTTTCCTACGAACTGGGCTCCGGCTCGATGCTTCCAGGCCAGGATGAAGCGTTGCGCGGCGCTTCCGCTGGTGACGAAATCCGTTTCACCTCTGAGGTTGCCGGCGGCGAGTTCGCTGGATCCGAGGCGGTCATCGACGTCAAGGTCACTGCTGTCAAGGAACGCGAGCTTCCTGACGTTGATGATGACTTCGCACTGATGGTCTCTGAGTTCGACACGGCAGAAGAGCTTCGGGCCGACACGGTCAACACCGTCCGTGAAGGCAAGAAGGGCGCGCAGGCGCTTCAGGCCCGTGATCGTCTCCTTGAGCAGTTGATTGCCGAGGCCGAGATCCTGCTGCCAGAGGCCGTCCTTGAGGCTGAGGTGGCGCGCCGGGTTGAAGAGGACACCGATGAGGAAGCGCGTGCGGTAGTCCGTGAGCGCATCGAGGCTGACATTCGTCAGCAGGTCTTCCTGGATACTCTGGTTGAGGGGCGTGAGGTTGAGGTCTCCCAGCAGGAGCTGATTGACTTTATGATGCACACGGCTCAGACCTACGGGATGGACCTGGGCACGATGCTGCAGGACCAGGCACAGATTCAGAATCTCTACTCCGAGCTGGCCCGCACCAAGGCCCTTGTTTCGGTGCTGGGCGACACGGTGGTCAAGGACACCTCAGGCGAGGTTGTTGACATGACTGCCTTCACCGCTGATGCTTCCCAGGCTGAGGAGGAAGCTCCAGAAGCCCCGGCAGAAGAGGGTACGTTCGCAATCGACATTGAGGACATTGCAGACGAGGCCGACGAAGAGGCCTAACAAGCCGGACGTTTACTCAACGAAGGGTCGCGGGGACATTGGTCTTCGCGACCCTTTGTTATGGTGCGCCAACAGCGAAAAGATCGCGGCTAATGCAGAATTGTGGAGCGGCCGCGACTAGTTTGGGGATAGTTGCGGAGGGTGTGGCCCTCCGTCCTCGTCCTTAGGTTTAGATACGGAGTTCCTATGACTACGCTTCAACCGACCAGTGCGGGACCAAACGAGTCCGGTATGGGTCTGAATGACAATGTCTACCAGCGACTGCTTCAAGAGCGCATCATTTGGCTCGGTGGCGAAGTGCGTGATGACAGCGCAAATGCAATCTGTGCGCAGCTTCTGCTCTTGGCCGCTGAGAACCCGGATGAAGACATCTACCTCTACATCAACAGCCCGGGCGGTTCAGTGACCGCCGGTATGGCAATCTACGACACCATGCAGTACGTGAAGCCCGACATTGCAACGGTCGGTATGGGACTTGCTGCCTCCATGGGACAGTTCCTATTGACGGCGGGAACCAACGGCAAGCGTTACATAACGCCCCACACGCGTGTCTTGATGCACCAGCCTTCCGGTGGTGCTGGCGGATCTGCCACCGACATTCGCATTAACGCCGACCTGATCCTTCACATGAAGAAGGAACTGGCGGAGATCATTGCGGACAGGACCGGCAAGACCGTTGAACAGATTGACCGCGACTTCGATCGTGACAAGTGGTTTACTGCGCAAGAGGCGCTGGAGTACGGCTTTGTTGACCACATTGTCGACCAGCCGCAGTCCATTGGCCGCAAGTCCAGCCAGGAAGGGGCATAGCAATGACCTCAACGAAGCCTTACTTTGATGCAATTCAGCGGCAGATGCCGGGGGCAGTCGCGGGTGACATGCCGCAGTCCCGTTACGTGTTCCCAACATTTGAGGAGCGCACTGCTTACGGCTACAAGCGGCAAGACCCGTATGCGAAGCTATTCGAGGACCGGATTGTGTTCCTCGGCGTTCAGGTTGATGATGCGTCGGCTGATGACGTTATGGCGCAACTGCTGGTACTGGAGAGCATGGATACGGACTCCCTGATCACCATGTACATCAACAGCCCCGGTGGGTCTTTCACGGCGATGACGGCCATCTACGACACGATGCAGTACATCCGTCCTCACGTTCAGACCGTGTGCTTGGGGCAGGCGGCCTCGGCAGCCGCGGTGTTGCTCGCAGCGGGCCAGCCGGGCAAGCGCCTCGCG
>RRZT010391230.1_pt1 | contig 19701 bp, 22 predicted proteins | sample 2165551 | NCBI WGS metagenome assembly RRZT01 (sample SAMN10456910, study PRJNA506462) | wastewater metagenome | biome: wastewater; feature: sludge; material: wastewater sludge; isolation source: wastewater sludge with Escherichia coli K12::gfp cells carrying plasmid... | place: USA: Moscow, Idaho... | reverse complement strand
TGTCGGGAAGCAGCGCGGTGAGGGTCGCCTGCTGAGCCGTGATGTCGACCTTCAACACCGGCAGCCCGGCCGCGACGCGGTGCAGCTCCTCGACGACGGCGGGGGCGCTGTCCAGCAGGGAATCGGTGACGGGGAAGTCCAGCGGGAGTTGGTCGTCGGGGACCGGGGTGGCCGTCGGGGAGGGAGAGGGCGACGGCGTGGGCGTCGGGCTCGGGGAGGCGCTGGGGCTGGGCGTCGAGACCGGCGGCTGGCCCTGTGTCGGGCCGCAGCCGACCAGCAGGGCGGCCGCCGCCCCCACAGCCCAACGCCGAGAGATCATCGCCCAAGTGTACGGAGTCACGATCGTCCCGGCGATTCAGGCCCGGCCGTCATCACCTCCGTGTGGCTATCGCCGCGGACCGCAGCGGACCCCGGTGGCGTGGTTCGGGCAGTAGCCGTCGGGGTTCTTGTGCAGGTACTGCTGGTGCTCGACCTCGGCGTAGTAGAACTGCCGGCCGGGGGAGATCTCGGTGGTGATGGCGCCGTAGCCGGCGGCGGTGAGCCGGTCCTGGAAGGCGGCGAGGCTGCGTTCGGCGGCCTCGCGCTGGGCGTCGTCGACGGGGAACACCGCGGAGCGGTACTGCGTGCCGACGTCGTTGCCCTGACGGTCCTTCTGGGTGGGGTCGTGATTCTCCCAGAACAGCGTCAGCAGGTCGTCGTAGGAGACGTGGGAGGGGTCGAACACCACGCGGACCGTCTCGGTGTGGCCCGTGCGGCCGGTGCAGCACTCGGCGTAGGTGGGGTTCGGGGTGAAGCCGCCCATGAAGCCGACCGCGGTGTTGACCACGCCGTCGACCTCCCAGAACATGCGCTCCTCGCCCCAGTAGCAGCCCAGCGCGAAGTAGGCGACCTCGCAGCCCGCGGGCACCTCGTCCAGCGGCAGGCCGAGGACGGCGTGCGCCGGGATGGGGTCGAGCACGGGCGTCGCGCGGCCGGGGAGCGCGGTGTCGGCGGTGACCATGCGGGGCGGCGCCATGTGCGCCCGCAGCCAGGCTTCGATGTCCATGCGGCTACGGGGCATCTTCGCCGGTGATGACGCCGTAGAGGCCGCGGACGATCATGTATCCGCCGGCGGCGAGGCCGAGCATCCAGAACGTCCGACGGGCCTTGGTGACCTCGCGCTTCCCGCCGGTGGGTGCGGGCTCCGGCTCCGGCTCGGGCTCCGGGACGGCCTTCGGCACGACGCGGCGGACGCGGCGGCCCTCCGGTGTCGTCGGGTCGTCGCCGGTGGGATCGACGGCGGGCTCGTCGCTCATGCTGGTCCTTCCACGGGTGGGAGGGCCCAGTCTATGGGCGCCCCGCCCTGCTGCTCGAGGAGTCGGTTCGCGGCGCTGAACGGGCGCGAGCCGAAGAAGCCCGAACGCGCGGAGAGGGGAGACGGATGCGCCGTCGCGATGACGGGGACCTCGCGCAGCATCGGCCCGGCGGACTGCGCGTCCCTGCCCCACAGGATGGCGACCAGCGGCCCGCCGCGCTCCGCGAGCGCCTCGACGGCGCGGGCCGTCACCTGCTCCCACCCCTTGCCGCGGTGCGAGGCCGGCGCGCCCGGGCGGACGGTCAGCACCCTGTTCAGCAGCAGGACGCCCTGGTCGAACCAGTGCGTGAGGTCGCCGTGCGCGGCCTGCGGGATGCCCAGGTCCTGCTCGAGCTCGCGGTAGATGTTGCGGAGGCTGCCCGGCAGCGGGCGGACGTCCGGGGCGACGGAGAACGACAGCCCGACGGGGTGCCCCGGCGTCGGGTAGGGGTCCTGCCCCAGGATCAGGACGCGGACGTCTGCCAGCGGCAGGGTGAACGCGCGCAGGATGTTCTCCCCGGAGGGAAGGTAGGAGAAGCCTGCCGCGATCTCCTCGCGCAGGAACTGCCCCATCGCCGCAACCTGCCCCTCCACCGGCGCCAACGCCTCCGCCCAGTCCGGGGCGACGAGTTCAGCCAAGGGTCGTGCCATACCCCCAGCCTGTCACACGGCGTCGGCGCGCGAACACAAATCTCTCTATAGGTGGAGGAGTCCTCATATGGGGCCTTCCTTCGCATATGGAGAGATCTGTGCTCGGCGTCGGTCGGCGGGAGGCGGCTGTGTCCCGGGCAGCGCCCCCTCTCCGGCCCCAGGTCGACACTAGGGGGTGGCTCAGGGTTTCTAGAAGTGGAAAACAGGCTTAGGAAATGGAAAGTCGAGGTAAGGTTGTCGCATGGCAAACGCAGATCTGAGCTCCATCCTCGACGACCTCGCCGCGGGTCGCATCGACACGGCAGAGGCCGGGCGTCGCATCGAGGCCGCCAAGCGCGCGGCGGAGGAGGCGGAGGCTCCCTCCCGGCACGACGACCCCGCGCCGAAGGCGGCCCAGGGCAAGGGCGGTCAGCCCTCGGGCGGGCTGACCCGCGTCGCGATCACCGCCGTCGGGCGCCGCGTCCGCGTCGAGGGCGACCCCACCGTCACGACCCTCTCCGTGGACGGGCCGCACGCGCTGCGCCGCGTCGGCACCGTGATGGAGGTCAACTCCACGGAGGAGATCGGCCCCAACTTCCAGGGCTTCTCGCTCATCCGGCCGCCGCGCAGCCTCGACGACCTGCGCGACATCGGCCTCGGCAAGGAGCTCGTCATCCGCGTGAACCCCAAGCTCATCATCGACGCGGAGGTGACGACGGGGTCGCTGCGCACCGCCAAGGTGCCGCACCTCGGCCGCATCCGCGTGACGGCGGGCGGCGCGACCCTTGACGACGTCGAGGAGGTCGAGGACCTGCTCAGCCAGGCCGGCGGCGTCGGCGTCGAGGGGCCGCTGCGTTCGGGCCGCTCGCGGCTGCGCGTGGAGTCGGGATCGCTCGCCGTCACCCTGACCGCCGGGGCGAGCGTCGCCATCCGCGGCGAGGCGAAGCTCGGAAAGATCAGCTGGCCCGACGGCGGCGACAAGGTCGACGAGTACGTCGTCGGCAACGGCTCGGCGCGGCTCGACATCGCCGTCGTCATGGGCATGGCGACCGTGAGGTCGGAGGCCTGACATGAGCGCGCACCTGTACCACGCCCCTGCCGAGTGCCCCGTCTGCGGAGACCAGCTGATCACCACCCGCAAGGGCTGCCGCGGCTGCGGCACCGAGATCGCCGGCGAGTTCGCCAGCTGCGAGTTCTGCGCGCTCAGCCGCGACGACCTCGGGCTGCTGCGCGTCTTCCTCGGCTCGCGGGGCAACCTCCGCGAGGTCGAGAAGCACCTCCAGGTGTCCTATCCGACGGCGCGGGCCCGCCTCGACGCCGTGCTCGCGAAGCTCGGCCTTGAGCCCGGCGCGGAGCCGCAGGAGCCGTCCGAGCACCAGCCGACGCACGGGGCTCCGGCCGAGACGCCGGAGGAGCAGATCCTCGCGCGCGTCGCCCGCGGCGAGCTCAGCGCGGAGGCCGCGGCGCAGCTGTTGACCTGACCTTTCCCGAATCGAGGCTCAGCGCCGGGGACCGGCTCGAGGAGCGTGTTGTGCGCCGGGGAACTGCTCACGGCAGCTACAGCGACTCGACCTTCGTGACGACCACCATCAGCTCCTTGCCGTTGGGGGCCGCGTAGCGCACCTCGTCGCCGACCTTCGCGCCCAGCACGGCGGCGCCCAACGGCGACTGCGGCGAGTAGACGGAGTGGTCGACCGAGGCGTCGGTGCCCAGCACCTCGCGGGAGCCGAGGAGGAACGTGTCGGTGTCGTCCTCGTCGCCGTCGTAGGCGACCGTGACGAGCTTTCCTGGAGCCACCTCGTCGGCCGCGCCGGCGGCGGAGCCGACCTGGGCGCGACGGAGGAGGTCCTCCAGTTGTCGGATGCGGCCCTCCATCTGCCCCTGCTCCTCGCGGGCGGCGTGATAGCCGCCGTTCTCGGAGAGGTCGCCCTCCTCGCGGGCGGCGGCGATGCGGGCACTCACCTCCGGGCGCCCAACGGTTTTCAGCTCGTTCAATTCGGCCTCGAGCTTGTCGTAGGCCTCTTGCGTGAGCCACACCACGTCGACAGAAGTTTCAGACATCCGGACACACTAGCAGGGGTCCGCACGCGCGGCCGGTGGTTGCAGAAGCCGGGTCAGCGGGCGACGGCGCAGGCGTCGACGACGATGCTCGTGGCCTCGCGGATCGTCTTGACGCTCGCGGCCACCCGGGTCAGCTTCTCCGTGCCCGGCGGGACCTGGATGGTCGCCTCGCCGACCACCTCGAACGACTCGGCCTGCGCCGTCAGCGTGCACGAGGCGGCGGTCGCGGGGTCGCGGCGCTGGACGATGAGCTCGGCGGTGACCTCGGTGGGGCTCTGCACGACGAAGCTGTGCACGTCGCCGACGACCGGGGGATTCGACTGCTGCAGCCCCTGGACGGTGACCAGCGCGATGGCGCCGAGCACCGCGAGGCCGGCGACGCCGCCGACGAGGAGGTCGACGGGACGGCGGCTGGGGTAGCGCGCCTTGATGCGCGCCTCGTCTGGGGTCACGCACCCATTGTGCCCTGAGACGCGCGAGCGCGGCGGCGAGACCCGTGAGCGCGGCGACGCGGGGGCCGGGCACAATACCGTCCATGTCCGCCTCTCGATCCGCGCAGCTGCGGCTGCTGCACGTGCACGCGCACCCCGACGACGAGTCGAGCAAGGGTGCCGCGACGACGGCGAAGTACGTCGCCGAGGGCATCGACGTCATGGTCGCCACCTGCACGGGCGGGGAGCGCGGCTCCGTGCTCAACCCGAAGCTCGCCGGCGACCCCGAGGTCGAGCTGAACATCGCGGCCATCCGCGCCGAGGAGATGCGCAGGGCGCGCGAGATCCTCGGGATCCGGCAGGTCTGGCTGGGGTTCGTCGACTCCGGCTACCGCGAGGGCGACCCGTTCGCGGACCTGCCCGAGGGCTGCTTCGGCCGCGAGGACGTGGCCGCCGCCGCGGGGCGCCTCGTGAGGGTGATCCGCGAGTTCCGCCCGCACGTCGTCACCACCTACGACGAGCAGGGCGGCTATCCGCACGCCGATCACATCATGTGCAACCGCATCACCGTCGAGGCGTTCACGGCGGCCGCCGACGCCGACCGGTGGCCCGAGCACGGCCCGGCCTGGCAGGCGGCGAAGCTGTACTACCACATGGGCTTTCACCGCCGTCGCTACGAGCAGCTCGAGCGGATCATGCACGCCAGCGGCCTCGACTGCGAGTTCCCCTTCTTCGACGAGGACCCGTACTCGTACGGAAGGCTCACTACGTTCGTCGACTGCGCGGACTTCTTCCCCGTGCGCGACGAGGCGCTGCGCGCCCACGCCACCCAGATCGACCCCGACGGGCCGTGGTTCGGGGTTCCCCTCGCCATCCAGCAGGCGGGCTGGCCGACGGAGGACTACCAGCTGGTCGTGTCGAAGGTGCCGACGATGATCCCCGAGGACGACCTGTTCGCGGGACTGCGCCCCGAGCCCCTGGTGCCGGAGTTCGTCATCTGATCCTGCGCAGGTCGCGGCCGTGTAGCCACCATGCGGAGAGCACGCCGCCGACGGCGCCGCCCAGGTGTCCCTGCCAGCTGACCCCGGGGGTGCCGGGCAGGACGCCGAGCAGGACGGTGCCGTAGATGGCGAAGACGACGACGGCGAGCAGGATCTGCCCGATCTTGCGGGTGTAGAAGCCGCGCACGAGCAGGTAGGTCAGGTAGCCGAAGATCACCCCGGATGCGCCCGCGGTGATGCTCCCGGGAGGGGCGAGCAGCCAGGCGGTGAGACCCGAGACGATCGCCGAGATCAGCGTCGTCGCGACGAAGCGGCCCGTCCCGCTCAGGTAGGTCAGCACGCCGAGTACGAGGAACGGCACGCTGTTGGAGATCAGGTGCGGCCAGCCGAAGTGCAGGAGGGGGGCCCAGAGGATGTTGGGCAGTTCGCTCAGCTGCCGCGGCTGGATGCCGAACGAGTCGAGCGCGTTCAGCGTCACGGCGTCGAGGAGCTCCAGCGCCCACATCACGGCCAGGATGCCCCCGACGACGATCAGCGCTCGGCCGAGCGTGGGGCGGGTGTCTGTCGCGGGGCTGCTCATTCCTCCAGTGTGCCCGATCAGAAATGCTCGAACAGGATGGGGCCGGGCCGGATCCCCTCCAGCCACGACCGGGTCACGCGCACGTGGTGCGTGGCCAGCGCCCGCGCGCCCTCCGGATCGCGCCGCACGATCGCCTCGGCGATCTCGATGTGGGCGGCGTCGCTGACGTGCTTCAACTGGTGGTGGGCGCTGTCCTCGAAGATCCGGTAGTCGCGGCCGCGCCGGCGGATCGTGTCGAGCAGCGCGGTCAGGACCGTGTCGCCCGCGGCCTCGCTGATGAGCGTGTGGAACCGGGTGTCCAGGAGCTGGGCGCGGTCGGACGGCTCGCACTCGGCGAGCTCGTGCGCCACGCGTTTCAGCTCGGCGGCCTCGTCGTCGCTCATCCGCGCCGCCGCCTGCGCGCTGGCGTGGCCCTCCAGCACCTCCCTGAGCGTGAAGAGCTCCAGGTAGCGTTCCAGCGGCAGCAGCGGGATCACCATGTCCAGCCCGGACAAGATCTGGCGCGCCGACATGTCGGACACCGCGGCGCTGCTTCCGGGGCGGGCGACGAGCGCCCCGGCGACGGCGAGCATCCGCTGTGCCTCCCGCAGGGAGCTTCGCGAGACGCCGAACCGCTCGCACAGCTCGGCCTCGCTCGGAAGCGGGGCCCCTGCGGCAAGCTCGCCGGTCGCGATCAGCTGACACAACCCCCGGCGCGCGGTCTCGACCGCGGACACCGATGTCTTCTGAACCATGCCGCAATGATGCCCCATGTAACGATTGTCAGACACTATTGAGAAATAGGCCCCAAACTCTGGCAAAAACCGCGCTGATCCGTCACTATTGTCCGACGAGGAGGACCATGGAGCGAGAATCAGCGATCGGCGACCCGCGGCCGCGGTGGTCGTTGGACCCCTGCGTCCGACACCTCAACCACGGCTCGTTCGGCGCCGTCCCGGTGGAGGTGCAGGAGGAACAGGGCCGGTTGCGGCGCCTGATGGAGTGGAACCCCGTGCGGTGGTTCTCCGGCCTGCCGGAGCGCGTCGCCGTCGCGCGCGTGGACATGGCCGAGCTGTTGCGCGTGGATCCGTCGACGCTGGCCTTCGTCGTGAACGCGTCCGCGGGAGCCTCGGTGGTCTACCAGTCGCTCATGACCGACGGCCCGGTCGACGTGCTGCTCACCACTCACGGCTACGGGGCGGTCAGCATGGGCGCCGCGCGGCTCGCGCGGAGGACCGGCGGGCGTCACCACGTCGTCGACATCCCGCTGGCGGCCGCCGCGACGGACGTGCTGGCCGCGCTCGTCCAGGCGATGGACGAGCAGCGCCCGACGCTGCTCGTCGTCGATCAGGTGACCTCCGCGACCGCGCGGGCCTTCCCGATCGACGAGATCTGCCGGGCGGCCCGCGAGCGGGGCATCCTCACCTTGGTCGACGGCGCCCATGCCCCTGGCGTGCTCGCCGACCCGGTCTGCCGCGAGGCGGACTACTGGGTGGGGAACCTGCACAAGTTCGTCTGCGCCCCACGCGGATCGGCGGTGATCGTCGCCCGCGACGGCGGCCAGGAGCTGTTCCCCCTGATCGACTCCTGGGGAGCGACCGAGGCCTATCCCGCAAGGTTCGACCACGGCGGCACGCAGGACGTGACGCCGTGGCTGGCCGCGCCCTTCGCCTGGCGGCACCTCGACGAGACCGTCGGCTGGGCGGCGATTCGCGAGCGCTCGCGCAGGGTGCTCGACGAGGGCAGCGTGGTGGTCGCGCAGGCGCTCCGAGACATCGTCGACGACCCGCTCCCCGACGTCGGCCAGCCCGTCGGGCCGATGCGGCTGTTCCGCCTGCCCGCGGGCCTCGGCCGCACGCGCGAGGAGGCCGACGCCCTCCGCGTGCCCTTCAGTGACAGGACCGGAACGGCCGTGTCGTTCACCAGTTTTGGCGGCTCCGGGTTCCTCCGGCTGTCGTCACACGTGTACACGTCCGTGCACGACTTCGCCCACGTGGCCACGGTGGGGATCCCCCTGCTCCACCAATGGTCGGCAACTCAAGTCGGGGGGAAGAACGCATCATGATCGATCCAAAGGAGGAACGATGCGCAAGAAGCTAGTCACGGCCGTCGCGACGGTGTCGGCACTCGCCCTGACGTTGACCGCGTGCGGCAACGGCGGAGGCGGCGACAACGGCTCTGCGGCGGGCGGCGACGTCACACTGCAGATGGTGGAGAGCCTCACCAACCCGGGACGCACCGAGGTGATCAAGAAGCTGCTCGGCGAGTTCGAGTCTGCCAACCCGGGCATCAAGGTGAACCTGGTCTCGCCGCCCAGCGAGCAGGCCGACCAGAAGATCCAGCAGATGCTGCAGTCGGGCTCCGGCGTCGACGTGCTGGAGGTGCGCGACCTCACCGTCGGCCCCTTCAGCAACAACGGCTGGCTGTACGACATGGCCGCCGAGACCAAGGCCTGGGACGGCTTCGCGGCCCTCACCGACCAGGCCAAGAACGTCGCGGTCAACGCCGACGGCAAGTCCTGGTTCATCCCCTACGGCTTCTACGGCCTCAGCCTGTTCTACCGCACCGACATGGTGAAGGAGGCGGGCTTCGACGGCGCCCCCAAGTCGTGGGACGACCTGATCGAGCAGGCGGCCAAGATCCAGGACCCGGCGAAGAACCGCTACGGCTACGCCTTCCGCGGCGGCAAGAACTCCGCGGGCCAGCTGATGAGCATCCTGCAGGCCTGGAACGCCGACAACCTCGACGTCACCAACGCCTACAAGGTCAACAGCGGCGCCACGATCTTCTCGACGCCCGAGTCGCAGACGGCGCTCGACCGCTACATCGAGCTCTTCAAGACGGGCTCGCCCGAGTCGTCGGTCGCCTGGGGCTTCACCGAGATGGTCGAGGGCTTCACCAACGGCTCCACCGCGTTCCTGCTCCAGGACCCCGAGGTTATCGCCGTCGTCAAGGACTCCTCGCTGACCGAGGACCAGTGGAGCGTCGCCACGAACCCCGTCGGCCCGACGGGCAAGGCGGCCTGGCCGATGGCCACCGCCGGCTGGGGCGTGACCGAGGCGTCGAAGCACAAGGCCGAGGCGGTCAAGCTCGTCCAGTTCCTCTCCGGCGATCCGTCGACGACGTTCGCCAAGGAGAACTCGTTGGTTCCCATCCAGACGGCCGCCGGCGAGGACCCGTTCTTCAGCGAGGGCCCGTGGGCCGCGTACGTCGAGATGACGGCGAACCCGGACGTGTGGATCTCCGTCGAGGAGCCCCGCGGCGTCGCGTGGTGGACCGAGTGGATGCAGCGGTCCGAGGCCGACCTGCAGCAGGTGCTGATCGGCAAGATGTCGACCGCGGACCTGCTCAAGGGCTGGGACCAGTTCTGGACCGAGAAGTGGGCCGGGTAGCCGATGTCCACGGCCGCTAGGGCCGCCAAGGGGACGGGCGGCGCCACCGCCCGTCCCCCCAAGGGGCGGCAGTTCAACGGGCGCACGGCGCTGACCATCTTCGCCTACCTGTCGCCGGCCTTCCTCTTCGTCATCGTCTTCACCTACTATCCGCTGCTCGTCGGCGGCAGGATGGCGTTCCATCAGTGGACGCTGTGGGACCTGACGAACACGCCGTTCGTCGGCCTCAAGAACTTCGCGACGCTGATCGCCGACCCGCTGTTTCCGAAGGTGATGCTGAACTCGGTGCTCTGGGTGCTCGGGTCGTTGATCCCGCAGTTCGTGATCGGCTTCCTGATCGCGCTGGCGCTGAAGAAGAGGTTCCGTTTCCGCGGCCTCTACCAGGCCCTGGTGTTCTACCCGTGGGCCGTGTCGGGCTTCCTGATCGGCATCCTGTTCCGCTGGATGTTCAACTCGGAGTTCGGCGTCTTCAACGACATGCTGATGCGCACCGGGATCACGGACACGCCGGTCCCGTGGCTGGCCAACCCTGATCTGGCGCTGGTGTCGGTGATCCTCGCCAACATCTGGTACGGCGTGGCGTTCTTCGCGATGATGATCCTCGCCGCGCTCCAGTCGGTGCCGGACGAGCTCCACGAGGCTGCCGCCCTCGACGGCGCGGGCCGCCTCGGCACGCTATTCCTGGTGACCATCCCGACGATTCGCACCACGCTCGTGCTGACGGTGCTGCTGCGCGTCATCTGGATCTTCAACTTCCCCGACATCATCTACGCGATGACCGGCGGAGGGCCGGCGAACCAGACCCAGATCGCCACCACGTGGATGATCCAGTTCACCCAGCAGGGCGACTACGGTCTCGCCTCGGCGCTCGGCTTCATCGTCATGGGCGTGCTGGTGACCTTCACCGCGATCTACCTCGCGCTGCTGTCGAAGGAGCGGGCGTCATGATCAACAGGATTCCCGCGTGGCTGTCCGTGGTCAGGGTGGCCGGCCTCGCCGTCTGGCTGCTCGTCACGCTGTTCCCGCTCTACTGGATTCTCATCACGTCGTTCAAGCCGGCAAGCCAGATCGCGGAGTATCCGGTGCGGTACTGGCCGAAGGAGTTCTCGTTCGAGAACTACGAGAAGCTGTTCGGCCAGATGATGTTCGGGCATGCGCTGGGCAACAGCGTCATCGTCTCGCTGTCGGCCGGCGCCGTCGCGACGCTGATCGCCATGCTCAGCGCGTACATCCTCTCCCGCTTCCAGTTCCGCGGGAAGGGCGCGGTCATGCTGGCGTTCCTGGTGACGCAGATGATCCCGGCGTTCATCGCGCTGGGCCCGCTCTACCAGATGTTCACCAACCTCGGCCTCGTCGACAGCCGCTTCGGCCTCGTCCTGATCTACATCGCGATGACGATCCCGTTCTCGTCGATCATGCTGCGCGGCTTCTTCGACAACGTGCCGGACTCCCTGGAGGAGGCCGCGATGGTCGACGGCTGCTCGCGCTTCACGGCGCTGTGGCGGATCATCGTGCCCGTCATGGGCCCGGGCATCATCGCGACGTTCATCTTCAACTTCGTCAACGTCTGGAACGAGCTGTTCCTCGCGGTCACGCTGATCAACAGCAACGAGCGCCGGACGATCCCGACGGCGTTGAACGGCTTCATCTCGAGCTTCGCCATCGAGTGGGGCCCGATGGCCGCGGCGGCGGTGCTGACGATCATCCCGACGATGGTGCTGTTCGCGTTCGCGAGCCGCTGGATCGTCGAGGGCCTGACGTCGGGGGCGACCAAGGGGTAGGGGGTTGGAACGCCCAGGCGGAGGGCCGGTAGGTTTACCCGCATGGTCAACCGCCTCAGCGACTCCGACAGCGAGTACCTCCGACAGCACGCACACCAGCAGGTCGACTGGTGGGAATGGGGCGACGAGGCGCTCGCCGCGGCGCGCGACCTCGATCGCCCCGTCCTGCTGAGCGTCGGCTACGCGTCGTGCCACTGGTGCCATGTGATGAGCCGGGAGTCGTTCGACGACGCCGCGATCGCCGCGTTCATCAACGAGCACTTCGTCGCCGTCAAGGTCGACCGGCAGCAGCGCCCCGACCTCGACGCGGTCTTCATGACCGCCACGCAGGCGATGAACAACGGCGCCGGCGGCTGGCCCATGACCGCCTTCCTCACGCCCGAGGGCCTCCCGTTCTTCACCGGCACCTACTTCCCGCCGCAGCCCGCGGGCGGGCAGCCGTCGTTCCGCCAGGTGCTCGAGGCCATGGCCGAGGGCTGGCGCGTCCGGCGCGACCACCTGCGCGGCTCCGCCGACTACCTCGTCCAGGTGCTGACCCAGCGCGACGACGCCGCCCCCGCGGAGCTGCCGGACCTGCGCGCGGCCGTCGACGCCGTCGAGGCCGGCTTCGACCTCATCCACGGCGGCTTCGGCACCGCGCCGAAGTTCCCCGCGCCGACCCTGCTCGACGCGCTGCTCGTGAAGGGCGACCCGCGCACGCTGGAGCTGGCCCAGCGCACGCTGGAGCACATGGCGCGCGGCGGCATCTGCGACCAGGTCGGCGGGGGCTTCCACCGCTACTCCGTCGACCCCGGATGGGTCGTCCCGCACTTCGAGAAGATGCTCTACGACAACGCGCTGCTGCTCGGGACCTACGTCCGCGGCTGGCGCCGCACCGCCGACCACGACTCCGGCCTGCGCGCGCTCTACGAGCGCACCGCGTACGGCATCGTCGAGTGGCTCGAACGGGAGATGGTCTCCGAGGAGGGCGCGTTCATCTCCGCCCTCGACGCCGACTCCTGCGACATCCGCGGCGCCGTCCACGAGGGCATCTACTACCTCTGGAACCCCGAGCTGCTCGACGACGCCCTGGGCGCCGAGCTGGGCGCCTGGGCCGCCGAGGTGTTCCACGTGACCCGCGGCGGGACCTTTGAGGACGGCCTCTCCACGCTCCAGCTTCGCGGCCGCCCCGACTTCGCGAGGCTTCAGGAGGCCACAGACCTCCTGCTGGAGGAGCGGTCCACGCGCTTCCGCCCCGCCGCCGACGCGCTCGTCGTGGCCTCGTGGAACGGCTGGGCGATCTCCTCCCTCGTCGCGGGCGCGCTCATCTTCGACGAGCCCGGCTGGCTGGAGCTCGCGCTTCGCGCGGCCGATCACCTCGTGCGCGTCCACCTGGCCGACGGCGACCTCCGCCGGTCCTCGCGCGACGGCCGCGCGGGCGACGCCGTGGGCGGGGCCGAGGACTTCGGCGCTGTCGCGGAGGCGTTCGTGGCGCTGGCCGGGGCCACCGGCGACGCCGCCTGGCTGCGCCGCGCCGAGGCGCTCGTCGACCGCGCCGTCGAGCTTTTCGGGCACGAGGACGGCGGCTTCTACGACGCCGTCGACACCGGGCTGTTCGAGCGCCCGCGCTCGCTGACCGACAACGTCACGCCCTGCGGGACGTCAGCGCTGGTGGCCGCCTTGCGCGCCGTCGGGCTGGTGGCCGAGCGGCCGGAACTGATCGAGCGAGCCGACCGCGCCGCGCGGACGCTCTGGGGGATCGTCGCGGAGGCTCCGCGGTTCGCGGGCTCCGCCCTGGCCGACCTGCTGATCGCCGACGAGGCCCGGCGGGGGCTGAAGCCCGCGGTCGCCGTCGTCGTGGCCGGGGATCCGTTCGACGAGCTGGCCCGCGCCGCGTGGCGGCTGGCGCCCGCCGGATCGCTGGTGCTGACGGGAGCGGAGGGGACGCCGGGCTTCGGCTCGTTCTTCGACGACCGCCCCGCGGGCGCCGCCTACGTGTGCCGGGGCACGGTGTGCTTCGACCCGGTCACCGACTACGCGGAGCTCAAGACCCCGCTGTGGTCGAGGGTCTAGCGGCCCGCGGCGGATCTCCGACGGGGGAGGCTCAGGGCGCGGCCGGGTGGTTGACGGCGCCGGAGATCTTGCTGAACTCCTCCGTCATGTGGCGCAACGCGTCGGCGAGCGCCTCGGGGGCGATGCCGCTGCTGGCCGTGATCTGGTCCAGCACGCTGTCCAGCTCCTCCGCGATCGGGTCGAGGAGGGCCTTGCCCTTCTCCGTGAGGGCGAGCCGCTGGATGTTGCCGACGCCGCGCGCCTGCGTGTCCGCGACGAAACCCTGCTCGATCAGCCGGCTCACGGACTTCGACATCGACGACGGCGTCACCAGCAGGAACGCGGCAAGATCCTTGCCGGTTACAGGCGACAACGCGTCGACCGAGCGGAGGATCCGGAACTGGGTGTAAGTCAGCCCGTGGGGGCGCAGCCGCTGGTTCGCCTTGTTGTCGATAAACCAGAGCAGTCGATGTAGCTCGTAGCCGAGCACGTGTTCCATGTCATCCTTCGTCGTTCGCGCATGATCTTTAGGAGATCGAGGGTACACCTGTACCCGCGAACATGCGGGAACAGGTTCGCTCTGGGTGAAAACCGTTGTCAACGAGGTTTTAGAACAGGGCGATCCCAATGGCCGTCACATGGAGAATAGCGGCAACGATCGTGCAGGAGTGGAATACCTCGTGGAACCCGAACCAGGCGGGGGAGAGGGCCGGCCGCTTCGTCGCGTACGCGACGGCGCCGAGTGAGTAGACCAGTCCGCCCAGCACCAGGAGGACGACGACCGCGGGTCCGCCCGCCGCCCAGAACTGGTTCAGCCAGCCGACGGCGGCCCAGCCCATCGCGAGGTACAGCGCGGTGTACAGCCAGCGCGGCGCGTTCAGCCAGGCGATGCGGAAGGCGACGCCGACGACCGCGATGGACCAGACGAGGGTGAGCAGCGTCGCGCGCGAGGCGCCGTCGAGCAGCGTCAGCGCGAGCGGTGTGTACGTGCCGGCGATGAACACGAAGATGTTGGAGTGGTCGATCCGGCGGAAGACCGCGTTCGTCCTGTCGGACCATGTGCCGCGGTGGTAGGCGGCGCTGGTGCCGAAGAGCTGCACGGCCGCCAGGGTGTAGATCGCGCTGCCCACGCGCCCCAGCAGCGTCGGCGCGAATGCCGTGAAGACAAGGCCTGCGATCAGCACGAGGGGGGCCATGCCCAGGTGGAGCCAGCCGCGGAGCCGCGGCTTGGTGAGGGGAACGCTCATGTCGAGTCCTCGGGTGTGGGGTGCTGCGCTCACGATCTTACCTACGCTTCCGTAACCTACGCTTCCGTAGGTTAGCCGAGAACCGCGTCGAAACCAAGCGACCGGCTAGGCTTTCCCCATGGCTTGGTGGGATCGAGTGGTGGAGCGGTTCTGGCCGCCCCGCTGGTTGTACGCCACCTACGAGCGCGGGGTGCTCGAGCACCTCGACCGGGCGGCCCTGCCGCGCCACGTCGCCGTCCTCGCTGACGGCAACCGCCGGTGGGCCCGGATGAACGCCCCCGGCGAGCCGCTGGTCGCCGGCTATCGCGCGGGTGCCGCCCGGCTCGTCGAGTTCGTGGAGTGGTGCGACGACGCCGACCTCCAGGTCATCACCTTGTGGGTGCTGAGCACCGAGAACCTCTACCGCTCCGAGGCCGGCGAGTTGACCGACCTGCTCGGGGTCATCGACCAGCTCGTCGCCGACCTCGCCGCCACGCACCGCTGGCGGGTGCAGGCGGTGGGGGCGCTGGAGCTGCTGCCCGACGACGTCGCGGAGTCCCTGCGCCGGTCGTCGGCCTCCACCGACGGCGTTCAGGGCATGCACGTCAACGTCGCCATCGCCTACGGGGGCCGGATGGAGCTGCGCGACGCCGTGCGCTCGCTGCTCGCCGAGCGCGCCGCCGAGGGGGCGACGCTGGAGGAGGTGGCGCAGACGCTCGAGATCGAGGAGATCTCGCAGCACCTGTACACCAAGGGCCAGCCGGACCCGGACCTCATCATCCGCACCTCCGGCGAGCAGCGGCTCTCGGGCTTCCTGCTCTGGCAGTCGGCGCACAGCGAGTACTACTTCTGCGAGGCGCTCTGGCCGGACTTCCGCCGCGTCGACTTCGTCCGCGCCCTCCGCGCCTACACGCAGCGGGAGCGCCGCTTCGGCCGCTGACCATTACCATGGCCGCCATGGCGCGCAACCCGAACACCCGCTCGCGGGACATGTTCCTCTCGATGGCCGTGATCGTCGTCCCGGTGCTGCTGCTCGTGTGGTTCTTCTCCTCGCCGGGCGAGGAGGAGCCGCAGCGCGTCGACGTCGCGGCCCAGCTGAAGCGCGCCACGGTCGAGGCGCCGTATCCGCTGCTCGTCGCCGAGGGGCTGGGGAGCGAGTGGGTGCCGGTGCGCGCCGCGTGGGCCTTGGAGGGGCAGCCGTGGATCACCGGCGAGCCCGCCGAGGCCAACTCCTGGCAGGTGGGGTACCTGTCGCCCGACGAGGTCTACTTCGGCCTGCAGCAGCGCGACGGCGCGGAGGTCGCGTTCGTGCGCTCGGCGACGAGGGAGGGCCACGCGGTCGGCGGCGAGGTCGAGGCGGCGGGGCGCTCCTGGGAGCGGTACGAGAGCAAGGACGGCCGCACGCGCTCGCTGGTGAGCGGGGGCGAGGCCGACACGGCGGTCGTCGCGGCCGACGCGGACTTCGTCGCGCTGGAGGCCTTCGCGGCGACGCTGACCGAGGCCGCGCCGCAGGGCTAGTCCTTCCGCGAGGCGGCGACCTGTTCCCGCGCGCCGTCGAGGAATCCCTGGCAGACCTCGGCGAGCTTCTCGCCGCGCTGCCAGAGCGCCATCGACTCGGCCAGCGAGGCGCCGCCGGACTCCAGCTGCTGCACGACGCGCAGCAGCTCGTCGCGGGCCTGCTCGTAGGTCTGTTCCTGCTCAGCCACGGGGGGCCTCCTTGCGTGCGACGGACACGACGTCGAGCGTGAGCTCGCCGTCGGAGAGGTAAGCCTGGATGCGTTCCCCCGGCGCGGTATCGGCGACGCTGGACACGGAGCCGTGGGCGTCGTCGACCAGGACGGCGTAGCCGCGCTGGAGCGTGCGTTGGGGAGAGAGGGCCCGGATGGTGCCGACGGCGGCGCGCAGCTCCGCCTGTTCGGCCTGGAGGGTGTGGTCGACGGCGGCGTTCAGGCGGTGTCGCAGGTGCGCGAGCCGGTCGTAGTGGGCGGCGAAGGCGCTGGTGGGGTCGACCATCACGGGGCGCGTGCGCAGGGCGTCGAGGCGCCCCTGCTCCGCGGCCAGCAGCGCGTCGACGGCGCGGGCGAGCCGGGCCCGGGCGAGGGCGAGCCCGGCGGACTCGTCGGCGTGGTCGGGGACGACGCGCTTGCCGGCGTCGGTGGGAGTCGAGGCGCGGAGGTCGGCCACGAGGTCGACCAACGGCTGGTCGGCCTCGTGGCCGATGGCGGTGACGACCGGGGTGCGGGCGGCGGCGACGGCGCGGACGAGGCCCTCGTCCGAGAACGCGAGGAGGTCCTCCAGCGAGCCGCCGCCGCGGGCGATGACGACGACGTCCACCTGCGGGTCGGCGTCGAGGGCGGCGAGCGCGGTCATGACGGACTCGGCCGCCGTCGGGCCCTGCACGAGCGCGTGCCTTGTCCTGATGGCGGCGGCGGGCCAGCGCCGATGGACGGTGGTGACGACGTCGCGCTCGGCGTCGGAGTCCTTGCCGGTGATCAGGCCGATCGTGCGCGGCAGCACGGGCAGGCGGCGCTTGCGGTGCGGCTCGAAGAGGCCCTCGGCCTGGAGCTTTCGCTTGAGCTGCTCCAGCTGGGCGAGGAGCCGGCCCTCGCCGGCGACCTGGATCTCCAGGCACTCGAAGCTGAGCGACGTGTCGCGGTCCCACACGCGCGGCCGGACCCGGGCCGTCACGCGGGACCCCTCGGGGAGGGGCCCGGCGGCGTCGAGGACGAGCGACGAGACGGTGACGCGCGCCGACATGTTGGCCACGCGGTCGCGGAAGGTCAGGAACTGGGTCGGGGCGGCCCGTCGCTTGATCTCGACCACCTGCGCGTCGACCCAGATCTCGCCGCAGCGCCCCACCCAGTCCTTGACCGCGCCGATGACGCGTCCCAGCGGCTGCGGGTGCTCCGCCGAGCTGTCGAGGGCCATGGCCGGAACCCTATACCGGCCCTTGAGCCGCGCCCAAGGAGCGCAGCGACGCGGCGCGTGTCGAAAGGTCCGGCGCCAGCTCCTCGTACACTGACCCCATGAGCACCGAAACCAAGCGTGTGGTCGTGGCCGCGCCGCGCGGGTACTGCGCGGGCGTGGACCGCGCCGTCGTCACCGTCGAGAAGGCGCTGGACCTGTACGGCCCGCCGGTGTACGTGCGCAAGCAGATCGTGCACAACAAGCACGTGGTGGAGACGCTGGAGGCGCGCGGGGCGGTCTTCGTCGAGGAGCTCGACGAGGTGCCCGCCGGCGCGACGGTGGTGTTCTCCGCGCACGGCGTCTCTCCCGCGGTGCACGCCGAGGCCGCGGAGCGCTCGCTGAAGACCATCGACGCCACCTGCCCGCTGGTCACCAAGGTGCACCACGAGGCGAAGCGCTTCGCGGGCCAGGGCACGCAGATCCTCCTCATCGGCCACGCCGGGCACGAGGAGGTCGAGGGGACGATGGGGGAGGCGCCGGAGCAGACGACGCTCGTGCAGTCGCCGTCGGACGTGGACGGTCTGGATATCCCCGAGGGCACCAACCTCGCGTGGCTGAGCCAGACCACCCTCTCGGTCGACGAGACCATGGAGACGGTGAGCCGGCTGCGGCAGAGGTTCCCGCTGCTGATGGACCCGCCGTCGGACGACATCTGCTACGCGACGCAGAACCGCCAGCTCGCGGTCAAGCAGATCGCCCAGGGCGGGTGCGACCTGATGATCGTGGTCGGGTCGAGCAACTCGTCGAACTCGGTGCGCCTCGTCGAGGTCGCGCTCGAGGCGGGCGCGAAGGCCTCGCACCGCGTCGACAACGCGGGCGAGATCGACCCGGCGTGGCTCGAGGGGGTCTCGACGGTGGGCGTCACCAGCGGCGCGTCGGTCCCCGACGACCTGGTCCAGGGTGTGCTGACCTTCCTGGAGGAGCGCGGCTACCCCGCCGCCGTCGAGGAGCGCCTGACCGAGGAGACGCTGACCTTCGCCCTCCCGCCCGAGCTCCGCAAGGACCTCCGCCGCGCGGTCAAGCACTAAACACGGTCCTTGAGCCGTGCCTCAAGGAGCGAAGCGACGCGGGCGTCGAAAGGTCCGCGCTACACCAGGAACTGGAAGTACGGGCTGTCGTAGGCCACCTCTTCAGCCTTCATCCCGCACTCGGCGATGCGCTCGACCAGGAAGCGGTAATCGCCCGGGTTGCCCAGCTCGATGCCGACGAGCGCGGGCCCGGTCTCGCGGTTGTTGCGCTTCACGTACTCGAAGTAGGTGATGTCGTCCTCGGGGCCGAGGACGGAGTCGAGGAACATGCGCAGGGCGCCGGGCTGCTGCGGGAAGTCGACGAGGAAGTAACGCTTCCTGCCCTCGTGGATCAGGGAGCGCTCGACCACCTCGGCGTAGCGGGAGACGTCGTTGTTGCCGCCGGAGACCAACACCAGCACGCGCGATCCCGTGGGGATCTGGATGCGCGGGCCCGGCCCGCCGCTGGGAAGCGCCGCGGCGGCGAGCGCGCCGGCGGGCTCGGCGATGATGCCGTCGGTCTGGTACATGGTCAGCATCTCGCTGCACACCTGGCCCTCGGGGACCCGCATCAGCTCCACGTCGGCCTCGCGGATGACCCCGAACGTGTAGTCGCCGGCGCGGCGAACGGCGGCGCCGTCGACGAACGTGTCGATGTTCTTGAGCGTGACCGGGCGGCCTGCCGACATCGCGGCGGCGATGCACGGCGCGCCCTCGGGCTCGACGCCCACGATGCGCACCTCGGGATGCGCCGTCCGCAGCCACGCCGCGACACCCGCGAGGAGCCCGCCCCCGCCGACGGGGACCACGACGATGTCGGGCACGAAGCCCAGCTGCTCGATCGACTCGACGAGCACCGTCGCCTGCCCCGCGGCGGTGCGCGGGTCGTTGAACGCGGGGACGAGCACGCGGCCGTCGCGCTCGGACATCCGCGCCGCCTCGTCGGAGGCCTCGTCGTAGGTGGCGCCGTGGAGCACGAGATCGACCTGCCCGCGGCCGAGGTCGACGATGCGCTGCCGCTTCTGCCGCGGCGTCGTGTGGGGGACGACGACCGTCGCGTGCATCCCGAGCGCCGCGGCGGAGTAGGCGACGCCTTGACCGTGGTTGCCCGCGGAGGCACAGACGACGCCGGCCGCCTTCTCGTCGTCGGTCAGCTGCGCCATCAGGTTGTAGGCGCCCCGCAGCTTGTAGGAGCGCACGGGTTGCAGGTCCTCGCGCTTCAACCAGATCTGCGCGCCGGTCGCCGTCGACAGCCTCTCGTCGAGGTGCACCGGGGTGCGGC
>RRZT011358217.1_pt1 | contig 19715 bp, 19 predicted proteins | sample 2165551 | NCBI WGS metagenome assembly RRZT01 (sample SAMN10456910, study PRJNA506462) | wastewater metagenome | biome: wastewater; feature: sludge; material: wastewater sludge; isolation source: wastewater sludge with Escherichia coli K12::gfp cells carrying plasmid... | place: USA: Moscow, Idaho... | reverse complement strand
TCCATCGCAACATTTCCACCACCAACAACACATAAGCGTTTTATATGTTTAAAATGCTCATGGAAAGAATCTTCACCGATATTTAAAATGCTAAGGAATTGTTTCCAACCAATTAGCTTTGGATGATCTGATCCTTCAATTTTGGAGAAGTTTTGTTTAGATGCACCCATCGCAAGATACATTGCATCAAAACCTTCGTTAAATAACGATATATAGTCACGCGTACGACCGAAATTCTCTTCTACTTGAAATTTGACACCTAAATCCATTAATTCTTCGATTCTATTATCAACAACATTGTTAGGCAAACGATATGGTGGAATACCAAATTTTAATACCCCACCTAGTATTGATTTCTTTTCAAATACAGTCACATTAAAACCCGCTTGTCTAAGTGTAAGAGCACAAGAAAGACCAGAAGGACCACTTCCTATAATTGCGACATTAATTGAATTCTCATTTTCTATTTTCTTGTTTGAAGAATAGTGATCTCCAATAAATCGTTCTATCAACCCAATCTTAACCGGTGCATTCATTTTCATGCGAACACACTTTGCTTCACATTGAATATCTTGGTAACATACTCGACCGCATATTTCAGGAAAACTATTTTTTGATTCTGCTATTTGTTTAGCTTCTTCTCCTCTTCCTTCTAAAAACGCTTTAATCATTGAAGGTATTTCCATATGCGCTACACAACCATCTACACAAGGCTTATGCTTACAGTTTAAGCAACGTTCTGCTTCTTTAATTGCTTCTTCATAACTTAAACCAACTGTTTCAGTATATAAATCTAAGTTCATACTAACCTCATTTCACTAATTTTGTTAAAGCTTCTTTAGCCGCTGCTTGTTCAGATCTCTTTTTAGAACTACCTTTACCTTTACCATATGTAATACCATCAATTTGTACAGCTGTTTCAAATATCCTCTGATTAGATGGACCTTCAACACTTATCAAAACATAGGTAATTGTACGTTTATTATCGGCTTGAACATATTCTTGTAATTCAGTCTTATAGTCAATAATACGATTATAATTCTCAAACTCACTTAAATCTTTAAATATCTTCTCAAGGAATGGATCAATGAATTGATAACCTGAATCCAGATAAATTGCGCCAAGAAAAGCTTCGAACATATCCGCAACAGTAGAGTCTCTCAATTGGCCTTGATCAATAATCTCACCATGGCCTAATTTAAGAAACTGATTCAACCCTAAATCAAGCGCAATTTTAGCAAGTGAGCTTTCACAAACCATTTTTGATCTTAACTTTGTCATATCACCTTCAGTCATTTTAGGTGAGAGTTTAAATAAGTAAGATGCTGTCCACAATTGTAAAACCGCATCACCCATAAATTCTAAACGTTGATTATCTTCTGAATATGAATTGGGATGTTCATGTAAGTATGAACGATGCACAAAAGCACACTCAATGAGATGAATGTCATTAACTTGAATATCGTGTTTTTTTAACCATTGATTTAAATTCATAGTTCTATTATACCCTAATCCAATCTTTGATTATCAAGGTCTTTTAAACAATAATCAATCCATAGTTTAAAATGCGCTTGATCCTTTATTATTTCATTACTATCTTTTTGTGCTGTCACCAAAATAGCTTGATCTAAAACAACATTTGCGATTAAGAAACTTGGAATACCCGATTGTCTTAAACCAAATATTTCACCAGGTCCTCTTAATTCTAAATCTTTATTCGCAATTTCAAATCCATCTAAACTATTTTCTAGAACCTCTAATCTTTCCAAACTTAATTCATCTTCGGAATCCGTTAATAAGAAACATAAACCTTCTACTTCCCCTCTTCCAACTCGACCTCTTAATTGATGAAGTTGAGAAAGACCAAATCGATCACTATCATAAATAACCATAGTGTTTGCGGATTGAATGTTAACGCCTACTTCAATAACAGTTGTCGTAACTAAACAATCAATGGAATGATTCTGGAATTCACTTAATACTCGATCTTTCTCATCTTGTGATTGTTTCCCATGTAACATACCAATTCGAATATTACTTGGTAAGCCTTTTTTTAATGCTGTATAGATTTGCTCGACACTTTTTACTGGACGATTCTCATCATGTTCAATACTTGGACATACAAAATAGATTTGATCATTTTGATTCAATCGATCCATAATTTGAGGCAAGATTGGTTTAATACTATTTGATTTAACAACTTCTGTCTTTATTAGTTTCTTTGATGAATGATAAGACATGATGGTAGAGATGCTTAAATCATTAAACAAAACAGACGCGAGTGTACGTGGAATTGGCGTAGCACTCATTAAGAGGAAATCAACCTTATCCCCTTTATCACTTAACATACGACGTTGTTCAACACCAAAACGATGTTGTTCATCAGCCACAACTAAACCACAATTATAGAATTGTACGCCTTCTTGTATGATCGCGTGAGTACCAATTAGTACATCTATTTCATTGTTTTTTAATCGTTCTAATATATTTCTTTTTTGCTGAGGGGTAAGTGAAGAATAGAGTACTTCGATTCGACAATCTTTAGGCAAATAACTCTTAATGCTTACAAAATGTTGTTTTGCTAAGATTTCGGTTGGAACTAATAAAGCAGCTTGATAATGTGATAAAACAGTCGCATACATGGCTAAAGCCGCAATAACGGTTTTACCACTACCTACATCCCCTTGTAATAATCGATTCATGCGATGTTTAGATTGTAAATCATCTAGAATCTCATTCATTACATTAACTTGGTCTAATGTTAATTTGAATGGTAATTGATCCATCCATTTTTGGATAATTCTTCGATCAAAAATCTTACTTTTACCAAACATTTGACCAAAATTAACTTCTCTATTTAATTGTAATTTTGTTTGGAATCGTAAGAATTCTTCATATTTCAATGTTCGTTTCGCTTGAACAATCGCATTCATTGAACTAGGTTGATGTATTTGAATGAGTGCTTGTTTTAAGTTAAGTAGTTTATATCTTGTTCGATATTCTATTGGAATATCCATAAACTTACATTCATCAAAATGCTCTAAACTCTTACCTACCGCTTGAATCAAATCTTTTTGGCTTAATTCCTTCTTAAGTGAATAAACAGGAATAATTCCAATCTGTTCCATTAACGGATGTGTATTATAATTCAAACCTACAAGCGTATTATTTCCATCATAACGAGCTTGTAAGCTTATTCTCATGTTTGATTTTAACCACGGCCGATTAAAAATGCTTACTTGAAATAACCCTTGATTTGATTGGAACATAAACCGAGTTACTGTTCTATTTTTTGGTAGTCTTAGTAATTTAAATGGTTCTTCAATCGTTCCTTCTAACCAAACTTTATCACCTATTTTCCATTCTGAATAAGGCCTTATAGATACTTCTTCGTATCGATATGGAAAATTCCATATTAAAGACTCAACAGTATAAAAGCCTGCTTCATTGAGTTTTTCAGTTAATCGTTTTGTCAGTTTTATTTTATTAAGTTCCATATAAAATAAAAGGGCTAATTGCCCTTTATTCGATACCAAAGATAAAGGAATAAACAGGCTGTAACCCTTTCGTTATCTCAACTTCACAATGATCGAATTCTGTTGAAATAAATTCTTCAATCATGCTTTGTTCCTCATCACTAACATCTTCACCAACTAAGATTGTTACTAATCCATCATCATCACTGATTGATTGTCTTAATAACTCCTTCGTCGCATCTAATTTATCTTTTGTACTGCAGACAATCGTCTTTTCAAGAATACCCATATAGTCACCAGCGCTAATATCAACACCTTCAAAGCTTGTGTCTTTAATCGCATAGGTAACCATAGCAGTTTTAACATTCTTAAATGCAGCTGTCATTTCATTAACATTATCCTCAACATCAACTTCAGGATTAAACATAATACATGCGCTTAACCCTTGAGGAATACTCTTTGTTGGTAACACTCTAACATCCATATCTTCAATCAATGATTCAGCTTGTTGAGCAGCTAAGATAATATTGGAATTATTTGGTAACACAAAGATATGTTCAGCATTTAATGATTGAATTGCAGCTACAAAATCTTCAGTTGAAGGATTCATGGTTTGACCACCGCTAATCACAACATCAACGCGATAAGATTCAAACAATTCCTTAACCCCATCACCAGCCGCTACCGCAATAATGGCATATTTCTTCTTTTCTTGTTTTGGTTTTACAGGATCATTCTTCATATGAGCAAGATGATCATGTTGTTCCTGCATGTTTTCAATCTTAAGCTTAACAAACTCACCATAACGTTGACCAATATTGAGTGCATCACCTGGAGTAAGCGTATGAACATGAACTTTAACGATTTCTTCATCTTGAACAACAACTAATGAATCACCAATTCTTGATAAACGATCTCTTAATTCATCTTCTTTAAACCCATTGATGGTTTCACTATTTAGACGAACGATAAATTCAGTACAATAACCAAATTCTTCATTTTCTAAATTCTTTTGTACACCTTCTGTTGTTTCAATATTTTCTAATAAAGTAACAGGAGTACCTTTTAAACCGAGTCTAAATCCTTCTAGAATTTTGATATATCCAAATGCACCACTATCAACAACACCTACTTCTTTTAATACTGGAAGTAAATCAGGTGTTCTTAACAATGATTCATGAGCTGAAGCAATTAAGAAATCAAAATACTCAAGAATATCCTTATTTGGATAGGTTTCTAAGAAATCAAAAGCTTGTTTACTGCTTTCTCTTAATACAGTTAGGATTGTTCCTTCAACAGGACGCATAACTGCTTTATAAGCAATCTCTGTACCTTTAACAAATGCTTGCGCAAAATCCTTCGCATCTAATTCAGCTTTGCCATCAACACTCTGATAAAAGCCTCTAAATATTTGAGAAAGAATTACACCAGAGTTACCACGAGCACCCATCAATAAACCTTTTGATAAAACTTTTGCGATATCCCCAACATTCATTGATAATACAGCTTGTGTATCTTTAACACCTGCTGTAAATGTTAAATTCATATTTGTTCCGGTATCACCATCTGGCACAGGAAAAACATTTAAAGCATCAACTTCATGGTGGTGATTGGTTAAATTGTTTGCACCACTAACCAACATTGACTTAAATAAAGAACCATCTATTTTATTCATTTTGCACCTAACCAATCATTCTAACGCCTTGAACATACACATTGATTCCACTAAATTTTAAATCAAGTGATTTCTCAAGAACATATTTACATTTCTTTTGAACTTCATTAACTACTTCTGAAATCTTAACACCAAAACCAATAATAATGTATAAATCAAGTTCTAAACCTTGATTACTTTCTCTTACTAAAACACCTTTACTGTAGTTCTCTTTTTTTAAGAGTTCAGCAATCCCATCTTTTAATACCTTTTGAGATGCCATACCCACAACGCCATAACATTCAGTAACAACCCCTCCAGCGAGACTAGCGATTGCTTCATGACTTATATTGATATTACCTAATTGCGTTGATCGCTCGATTGACATATTTTTCTCCTTTGTTGCATTTTCATTATATCAAATATTACATTTAATTCAAAAATTCACGGTAAACAAGAAAAACTATACGGTACTGATTTGATTTCGTCAATGGCTATACAGTGATGTTCTGGATTTAAAGCACTTCGAATCGCTGCATAATCATCTAAAACTTTTAATGTATTTAGTGATGAATAAACGATAATTCCATCATACATAATTAGTTTAGCATAGAACTTATCATAACTTTTCTCTTCTTGAATAATCTCTGAAATAAGTAATATTGTACTTTCCTTAAGTTCGGATAGAACATCTTTAAGTTTTAAATATTCTAATTCATTTTGGTAACCACTAACAACAATAAGCTCTTTAAGGGATATCGATTGATAATCACTAAATGAATATAGTTTACCATTCTCTAGTAAAACACTATTTAAATCATTTAAGTAAGCCAATACTCTATTCTCTTCTATAAATACGTCCAACTCATTAAATCGCTTATAATCAAGTTTAATATGCTTGATAAGTGGATTCGATTCTAATTCCTTACTAATATCTAAGCCAAAATCCAATAATACATACCCAGAACTAGAATCTAAAATACTTTGTTTTATATATTCTTCTTTTATATTTTCATTACCATAGACTCTAATTTTACTCAATTTAGAATAATCGCTTGTAATATAGAAGAAAATTATAAGCCCAAGCAGAAACAAGAAAACTAAAGTAGATAAAACTTTTATTACTTTTTTCTTTCGCTTTAATTTTTTTTCATTGATTGAATTAGAAATTAACTCATCAACAGATGGAATATCCGTCATACTATCTCCAATTAAAGAATTCTACTTCAGGAACAAGTTCGATATTTAAATTTTCTTTACTTAATTGTATCGCAAGATTAATTAAATCGAATACATCTCTAGAAGACGCATTATCAACATTTACTATAAAGTTACTATGCACCGTAGAAAACATCGCTCCACCGACTTGTTTACCTCTTAAACCTAATTGATCAATTACTTGCCAAGCAAAATACCCTTCTGGATTTCTAAACACACTGCCTGCACTCGGTAAGTTTAAAGGTTGTGTTTGACATCTTCTTGTTTTTCGATCATTCACAACAGCTTCTATTGCTTTTACATCACCATGTATTAAATTAAACTCTGCTTTTATAATAATCCAGTCTTTATGATCACAAAAACTCGTATGTCTATATGAGTAATCAAGTTCATCTTTATTCATCCAAACAAATTCATTATTTTTATACACATAAACACGATTAAGAATTTCGTAGGTATCATGTTTATAAGCCCCAGCATTCATATAAATAGCACCACCAACAGATCCAGGAATACCTGTAGCATATTCAAATCCAGATAATCCTAATTGGCATGTTTTATAAGCTAATGCGATTAAACTAACACCTGCACCCACTGTAACAAACGTTTCTTTAATTTCGATGTTATTTAATGCTTGATCAAACTTTATAATTACACCATTATAATCATTATCAGAAGCTAAGATATTAGAACCCATTCCCCACATCTTAAAATCAATACCCTTTTCTTTAAGATAAAAGATGGATGTTTGGATTGATTCAATTGAATTGGGATAAAATACTAACTTAGCATTACCACCAATTTTAAAACTTGTTAATGTCTTAATTGAGATATTTTCTTTTAAAATTCCTAAATCACTTAAAAAAGTCTTTAAATCATGCATTATGAACTTCCTCTAATATCCAACGAATAAAATCTTGAGCCGCATTGGGATGACCTAATAATTGAGCATTCTTTTTCATTTCATCCAATTCAGATTGATTCTCAAGTAGAGAAATAATGAGTGCTGAAAGCTTTTGACTATCTAGTTCTTTTTCTTCTACAAGAATACTTGCTTTCTTTTCTTTTAAAGCTTGTGCATTAAAAAACTGATGATTATTAGGTACAAACGGACTCGGAATAATAATCGAAGGAATACCTGTAACCATAATCTCAGCAGCGGTTGTTGCGCCACCACGCGTCACCATTAAATCAACTTCTTGCATAACAGCTTTTTGATCAATATAAGGAACAATCTTTATGTTCAAAGATTCATCATTCTGTTCAATAAATGATTCATAGTGTTTCTTACCAGTAACATAAATAGATTGAATATTGTTCTTGTCTAAAAGTTCAAGTACTCCTCCCATTATTTGATTAACTGATTCAGAACCTAATGAACCCATTACAAATAAAACTGTTTTCTTGTTTGAATCTAATCCATACATCTTTTGAATATCGATTTGGTTATTTTGATTTAAGAATACATATGTACGAGGATTTCCTAATAAACGAGTTTTTTGAATTGGAAATTCTTTTAGATTGTTTTCATAACTCGCCACAATCGCATCTACGTATCGTGCTAAAAATAGATTAGCTTTACCGGCTATTGCATTTTGTTCATGTAAAAATGTTTTGATACCAAGACGTTTTGCCTCCATAATAACCGGAACACAAACATATCCACCAAAACCAATCACAACATCTGGTTTATATTGTTTTAAGATTGCTTTAACTTTTTGTCTTTTAAAGAATAATGTATACAATGCATATAATTTTTGAAGAATATTCCCTTGTAATCCTTTCGTGGATAAACCTTCAAATGCATAACCATGTTGAGGAATTAATTCGGACTCCATTCGTTCATGATTACCAATAAAAAAGATCTCATGACCTGAATCTTGGTCCTTAAGTGCTTGAGCGAGCGCTAAAGCCGGATAAATGTGACCACCAGTTCCCCCTGCAATTAGACATACTTTCATTTGAAGTCTCCTTTCGCTAAGTAATTATACCATAAGCATCATACCCGACTTATGATAAAATATTTCTATGAAATATAAATGTTTGATACTTGATCATGATGATACAGTTGTAAATAGCAGTCAAAGTATACACTACCCTGCTTTTTTACATACTTTACAGACACTTAGACCAAATCTTCCTCCTATCTCATTTGAAGATTTTAATCATCATTGTTTTGTTTATGGATTCTATCACCTTTGCACTGAACGATATCAATTCAATGAAGAAGAAATGGAAATAGAATATCGAATTTGGAAATCACATACACAGAATAATCAAGCTAATCCATTTGATGGTTGGAAAGAACTTCTAACTCAATATAAAGCGCTTGGAGGAAAGATTGTTGTTGTTTCTTATTCTGAATCAAGTGAAATAAAACGAGATTATCTGGATCACTTTGGGATTATTCCTGATTTAATCTTTGCGCATGATCATGGGAAAGATAAACTAAAACCAAATCCTTATCCAATTTATCAAACCATTAAAGAATTTAATATAAGTGAGAATGATATTTTAGTCATTGATGATATGCCAGTCGGATATCAAATGGCGACAAATGCGAATGTCGATTTTATCTGGGCACAATGGGCTTATTTTGATGAAAGATTAAATGATTACATACAAAAAACATCAAATAAATCATTAGAAACAGTTCGTGAATTATATGAAATAATTGGATTAGTCTAATAAAAAACACAAGAATTACTCAAAGAGTCCTTCTTGTGTTTTTAATCCTAAATGTTCATATGCTTTTAATGTAACAACTCGACCTCTTGCGGTACGATTTATAAATCCAATTTGTAATAAATAAGGTTCATAGACATCTTCAAGCGTCATCGCTTCTTCTTGAATACTAGATGCTATTGCTTCTAAGCCTACTGGACCACCTTTAAAACGTTCAATAATTCCCTTTAAGTAACGAATATCAACATCATCCAATCCTAAATTATCGACCTTTAATCGATCTAAAGCGTGTTTTGCAATGTCTATGCTAATTTTGCCTTCATTTAATACTTGAGCAAAATCTCTAACACGTCTAAACAAGCGATTCGCGATACGAGGTGTACCTCGACTACGTTTCGCAATCTCTAGAATTGCTTCTTCATCGATTGGTGTTTCTAGAACTCTTGATGTTCTATGAATGATTTGTCCTAATTCAGATACTGAATAGTAATCTAATTTACTAACAATACCAAATCGATCTCTTAGGGGAGCTGTTAAATCACCTGCACGAGTTGTAGCACCAACTAAAGTAAATGGTGGTAAGTCTAAACGAATTGATCTTACAGACGCATCTTTTCCAACGACGATATCGATTGCATAATCTTCCATTGCTGGATACAGTACTTCTTCTACCATCTTAGGTAATCGATGAATTTCATCTATAAACAAGACATCACCTGCTTCTAAAGTACTCAAAATAGCGGCTAAATCACCTGAACGTTCAATACTTGGGCCACTGGTAATACGAATATTACGTTCCATTTCATGTGACAGAATATAGGCTAACGTTGTTTTACCAAGCCCTGGAGGACCATATAGTAATACATGATCTAAGCTTTCAGAACGATTCTTTGCGGCTTGAATGAAAATTCTTAAATTCTCTTTTAAATGCTCTTGACCAACATACTCATCTAAAAACTGAGGACGTAAATTCATATCCTCATCTTCTTGCATTATATTAGACGATAATAATCTTTCTTCCATTACTTACCTCTTTTTTTACCTAAAATCTGAAGGGATAACTTTAATAATGCATCCGTTGATTGATCTGGATTCTTTTCAAGATCTTTCACAAGTGGATTAAGCTCAGTTTGTTTATAACCAAGTGATTTTAATGCATCAAAAGTATCGGATAATGTTTTAGATATCTTACTATCTTCTTTATGCTCTGACACTAATTTTCCCTTTAAATCAAGAATAATCTGAGAAGCAGTCTTAGCTCCAATACCAGGGAGTTTCTTTAAGTAATCTAAATCACTTAATTCAATCGCTTGAATTAATCGATCTGTATTACTCGACGCAAAAATGGAATTAGCTGTTTTACAACCAACTCCTTTTACGCTTATAAGTTTTATGAACAAATCATAATCTGTTTGACTTAAGAAACCAAAAAGACTATGTTCGTCTTCACGAATATATTGATGGGTATACAATAATACTTCTTCATTGAGTTTTAAAACCTCAGGATGAGCAAAATAGATTCGATAGCCTATTCCACCACAATCTAGAATAACCCAATCTAAAGTAAAACTATGAACTTTTCCTTTTATAAATGCAATCATGACATTATTATATCACAACAATTAATCCATAAAGATGAACTGATAGTCTTTAATAACAATAATATCCCCATCTTGAACGCCTTTAGCTCTAAGCGCTTGGTCAACACCTAAATGTCTTAATTGACGCGCAAAACGTTGTGCACCTTGTTCAGTGGTAATATCGGCACGATGGAATAATTTTTCGATTCGATCACCAAACAATTCATAAGTATTTTCTTTAATTTGACGAACTTCAAATGGAATTTCTTCAATAAATTTGTAATGAACAGATTCATTCTGAATTTCATCTTGAATAAAGTTACTCGTCTTTTCAAGTAAGTCCGCAACGCAATATAAAATCTTGTCTAAGCCTTCAGAAATAAGTGTAATGGTTTCAAATACTTCAATATCTGGATATGCTTCTTTGAATCGAATTAAATTCTCTTTAGCATGTTCAAGATCCATCTTATTCGCCACAATTACTTGAGGTCGTTCAGTTAAACGGAATTCATATTGAGCTAATTCTTCATTGATTATTCTAAAGTCTTCAATTGGATCACGATGATCTTCTGCACCCATATCAATGATATGAATTAGTACACGACAACGTTCAATGTGTTTTAAGAATTGATGACCTAGACCCTTGCCTTGATGAGCTCCTTCAATTAGCCCTGGTAAATCAGCTAATACAAAAGATCTTCCATCAGGTACTTGAACAACACCAAGTTGTGGAATAAGTGTTGTGAATGGATACGCCGCAATTTCCGGTTTCGCTTTACTTACAACCGATAAGAATGTAGATTTACCAACAGATGGAAATCCTACAAGACCAACATCCGCTAATAATTTTAGTTCTACTTCTATTTCTTTTTCTTCACCTAATTCACCTTTTTCTGCGAAATCAGGTGCTGGATTACGGCTTGTCGCAAAATGCCAGTTACCCCTACCACCTTTACCACCATTCGCTACAATTGCTTGTTGACCATCTTCAACTAAGTCCGCAATTATAACATCATGCTTTATATCTTTAATAATCGTACCAATCGGTACCTTTACTGTGAAATCCTCACCGGCAGCCCCATGTTTCTTTTTATTTAAACCGTTCTTACCATCTTCAGCTGAGATATGACGATTAAAGCGTAAGTCTAAAAGAGTAGATTTATTGGAATCTGCAATAAATATAATACTTCCACCGTTTCCTCCATCTCCTCCATAAGGACCTCCTAGTGCAATATACTTTTCACGTCTAAAAGAGGCCATTCCATTGCCACCATTACCCGCTTTAACTTTAATTTTGACTCGATCTATAAACATTGGCTAACCTCCCGATAAAAAAATCCCTAAACGGGATTTTATGCTTGTGGATAAACAGAAACTTTTGTTTTGTCTTTGCCTAAACGTTCAAACTTAACGATACCGTCTACTTTTGAGAACAAGGTATCATCACCACCACGTCCGACATTTGTACCAGGATGAATCTTAGTACCACGTTGGCGATAAATAATCGAACCAGCAGTAGCAAATTGACCATCTGATAACTTAGCACCTAAACGCTTCGAGTGACTATCACGACCATTTCTAGTCGATCCTACCCCTTTTTTAGAAGCAAATAATTGGATATTTAACTTAAACAACATGACTACACCTCCTTAATGTGAATGTATTTTTGTTGATTCTCTTGAACTGTCTTTAACTGTATGATTAACATATTTAACAACAGTTCCAAATCACTTGTGTTTTGTAATACTTTAATCTTAATCATTGCATCCGGATATTCAGTTAATTCTAACTGCACGTCTTTTGAGGCTAATTCATGTAATGCATTGAGAGCACCTGTTCCGATACTGCTTACCGCTGCACAAACTAAATCATAACCTTTAGGACCTGAATCCGCATGTCCAGAAATTGTTATTTCTTGGATAAATTGATTTTTTCTTACAACTTCAACTTTAATCATAATTAAGCTTCGATAGCTTCAATGACAAGTTTTGTGTAAGGTTGACGATGTCCTTGTTTACGACGAGTAGAACCCTTCTTAGGTTTGTATTTGAAGATTACAATCTTCTTTTCCTTACCTTGTTTTTCTACTTTCGCAGTAACAGTAGCACCTTTCACATAAGGTGTACCCACCTTCGTTGATTTTGCATTGACAACTAATACTTTGTCAAATACAACAACTTCTCCTGGCTCAACACAAAGCTTTTCTACGAAAATACTTTGTCCAACTTCTACTTTAAGTTGTTTGCCACCTGTTTCGATAATTGCGTACATTTCTTGCACCTCCTTCAGTTTTTTTGAGACTCGCCGTGTACGGTGACCAAATTAGGCACTTAAAAAACCTTAACGTGCGGTTGCATTCCACTTAGGAAATACAACGTAGTAAGTATATCATAAATACAAAGGTTGTCAAACATAAAGAAAGAGATAAGATAAACCAATCATAACAACGATGGATGGTAAGAAATTAGCTAACTTTAATTTGGTAATATTTAACATATTTAAACCAATTGCCATGACTAAAGCAGATCCCAATGCACTAATATCTCCAATCACAATCTCGTTTAATAGTGGCGCTATAAATGAGCTAAAAAGCGTTATAAAGCCTTGATAGATTAAAATGACAAAAGCAGAAAATACGACACCTAAACCAAATGTAGATGCATATACAATCGAAGAAATAAAATCTAACAATGATTTGGTATAGAGTATAGTTTCATTTGATTCTAGACCACTTTGTATTGACCCAACGATTGCCATTGCCCCTACCCCAAATAAAATACTTGCCCCAACAAAACCTTGAGCAAATTTACCCTCTTCATTTTGTGCAAATCGCTTCTCTACCCGATGCGCAAAATGATTAATCAGTTCATCTAAATCAATTATTTCTCCAATCAATACACCTAACGCAAGCGCTACAATAAGTTTTAAGGGTGATTGGTAGTTAATAACACCTTGTAAACCAATTATGATAACACTTAACCCTAAAGCTCCCATAATGGCATTACTTTTTTCTCTAATAAATCCATTCTTTAAACTAACCCCAATCAAGGAACCTACAATAATGCTTAATGTATTTACAATCGTACCATTCATACCTATTCTCCTACATTTATAATCGGTGCTTCAACGATTGTTTGTTCTACGCCATTCTTAATAAACTCTAAACAAACACTACTCGCTTTATGTTTAATACTATGATGTATAAATCGAATACGTTTTAAACCAAATCGATATGAATTAAAAATCGTAATCGCTTCAGATAATCGCTCAGCCTTTATAACGATCGAACATCTACCTTTATCCTTTAATAAAGGAAAAGCATATTGAGCTAGTTCATCAAGCGTTAAAGTACCATCAAAATTAGCGTAATCCGTTTGGGTATCATCTTTATGATAAGGTGGATTACAACTAATTAAATCAAAGTTTAAACCATTAAAAATCTTGTAATCTTGAACAATAAAATTCTATATTATTCAAATCATTTAACTTAATATTTTCTTTTGCTAATTCGATCGCTTCTTCGTTAATATCTATTCCAACACATAAATTATGTGTCTTTAACTTCGAATATAACGCAATTACTCCATTATTACATCCTACATCCAGTACCTTATCATTTTTTCGTATGTTCAAGAATTCGCATAAGTGAATTGAATCGGATGTCATCTTAAAGTGATTCGTATCTTGCATTAACTTTAAGTCTGTATTTGGTATATAATCCATTGTTCTCATAAGACATGTGATGGTTTTTTAGCATACTTCATTTCGAACCAAAAAACACTTCCTTGATTTAATTTACTAATAACTCCATATTGATACCCATGACTCTTTAAGATAGCGGATGCGATACTTAAGCCTAAACCTGTACCAGCCACATTACGATGATGATGTTTATCAATCTTGTAATATCGATCCCAGATATAAGCAATATCTTCTTCCGCAATACCAATACCATGGTCAATGACTTCAACTCTTACCACTTCTTCTTCACATAACACTTGAATAATGAGTTGTTTATCTTTACCAATAAACTTTATGGCATTATTCATAAAGTTTATAAGTACTTGTTTTATTTTTAAAGGATCACCTACGACAATAACCTCAATCGGTGAGTAGACCTGTACTTTAATCTTTTCTGATTGAATTAAACCATCGAGTAAACGTAAGGATTCATTAACTAAATCAACAAGATTAAAATTCTTCAATTGTAAATTTAAAGCATTTGATTGAAATTGAGAAAGTTGAGTCATATCTTGAACTAAATGATCAAGATGTGTAACTTCATCTAAAATTACATTTAAATGTTCTTCTCTCTTCTTTTTATTATCACCTGATATATCCTTAATCATTTCTGCATACGCTTTAATCATGGTTAATGGTGTTTTTATATCATGTGATACGTTTGCGATTAAATCTTTTCTTAATTCATCCATCTTCTTTAGCTGACCAGTGGTATAATTTAGAGTCTCAGCTAATTCTGTAAATTCAGTAAATTCACCACTTTGGAAATGAACATCATAATCACCATGAGCCAATTTGATCGTTTCTTTCTTCAAATTAATAATAGGTTTAGATAAACGGCTCGAAATAATTAATGAAACGATACTAAACAAGATAAATACAATTACTGTTACATAGATGAATTGTTGTTGAAGGATGGAAATGGTTGAATCAATTGGTAATAAACTTGAATTTAAGAAGATATAATATGAACCCAAAGGTAAACTAATTTTTTTCCCATAGATAATCATATCCTGTTGAATGACAGAGTTATAAACCGTTAAAGAGAATTCACCTTCATTTGAATTATCAACTAAACTCGTATAGTTTTCTATTTTCTGAGTAAATCCAATCGCATTTGAATTTAAGATACAACCCAAACCTAAAGCATCAACTTGATAGAGTAGTTGCCCTTTATTGTTGTAAACTAAACCACAGACATTATTCTGAACAGCACCAATTTGTACCTTTAAACTAAATCTATTTTCTTTAATGCTATCTTCAATGATGACTGAAACATCTTTAACTTGATTGATCTTCATTTCTTTGAAATAAGCACTTAATAATACGATTTGCATCACCCACAACATGACTAAAACACCTAACATTAAGGTGAAAAAATAAAGCCATGTCTTAAATCGTATATTTCGAAAATCAAATTTCAAACTTATACCCCGTTCCTCTAACAGTTACAATAAACTTACGATATTCTTTTAAATTATGTCTTAACATCTTGATATGTGTATCTACAGTACGATCATCTCCAAAATAAGAATAATTCCATACCTTCTCTAATAAAATCTCACGATTTATAGCTGTATTTTTATTCTTTATTAAGTAAACCAACAAATCAAACTCTTTTGGAGTCAATGTTATCTTTTGTTTATTGATATAGACATCTCTAGCATCAATATCAACTTCAAGTCCTTCAAACTGATATTTATTATGCTCTTTGTCTGTATTCCGCTTAAGAACCGCATTAATCCGTGCCATTAATTCTTTAGGACTAAATGGTTTAACAACATAATCATCGACACCTAAATCAAAGCCATGCAATTTATCATACTCTTCATCTCGAGCGGATAACATGATTACAGGAATGTTTTTAATTTTTTTGATTTCTCTACACGCAGTAAATCCATCCATTACAGGCATCATAATATCTAAAACGATTAAATCATAATCATTTTGATTCACCATTTGTAGTGCAACATGACCATTTTCAGCTTCTTCAACCTCATATTCATGCATTAACATGGCATATTCTTTAACCACTTCTCTAATCTTTGCTTCATCATCTACGATTAGTAATTTAGCCATAATGTTCTCCTTATCGTTCTATCATATCAATCTTTTTAACTAAACACGACTTTTCTTTTTCAACTAATCCTTCAACTTTTACCAAAGCATTAATCTTTAATTGATCCGCAATCATTTGATATTGATTCGGCATAAGCACACAATCCATATCTCCACTTTCATCATACACTTGAATAAAAGCCATTAAACTGCCTGTTTTAGTACGATGTTGTTTAATTTTTTTAATCATTGCGATAAAACTTTGATTAGTATTAGATATGTTTAATAATGCTATAGAATTTAGGTTATTATACTTCTTCTTAATATAAATTAATGGATGATCACTCAAATAGAACCCAATAACTGCTCTTTCATTCTCAACACGTTCTAATGCATGATCAGGCACTACAATTAAATCAAGTGGTTTTACAAGAGATGTATCAATTGAAATTTGTTGGTTCTTCTCTATTTTTATCATATCTGCGTAATTCAGTGCATCTTGTAATGAAGCCTTCATTGTATTACGACTTAGATTAAACTCATCCAGTGCACCTGCATCAATCAATGATTCAAAATTTGCTTTTGAGATACGATGTGTATTCATTCTAACTACGAAATCATAATAATCTTTGAATATTCCTTTATGTTGTTCTAATAATATTTCTTTACTTAATACCGTTCCAATTCCTTTAATGATTTGTAAAGGAAAGCGAATTGAATCATTGTCTAGATAATAACGATCCCTACTTTTATTGACCGAAGGACCTAGAATGCCTACATTATGATTCTTTGCTTCTTGAAGATACTCGAATGTCTTCCCTTCACTTCCTATAACACTATTAAGTAGTGCAACAAAGAAATAATCAGGATGGTTTGCTTTGAGATATGCCATTTGATATGAAATCATCGCATATGCAACACTGTGTGATTTATTAAATCCATAATTCGCAAACTTAAATATTAAGTTATAGATCTCTTTTGCGATTGTTTCAGGATAGTTATTCTTAACACAACCTTGAATAAATGCTTGTTCCAGTTTGGTTAATTCATTCGCATTTTTCTTGCTCATCGCTTTTCTTAATAAATCCGCTTTTGCGAGAGAAAAACCTGCTAACTTTTGAGCAACTTGCATGATTTGTTCTTGATAAATCATGATGCCATATGTAGATTCTACAATTGGTTTAAGTTCAGGCACTATATATCGAATTTCGCTTGGTTTCTCTTTAGCATTGATATACTCAGGAATATTCTCCATAGGACCTGGTCTAAATAAAGCAATCGTCGCAACAATATCTTCAAATCGAGTCGCTTTCATTTGTCTTAGTAAGTTTTTCATTCCTTCAGATTCAAGTTGGAATATTCCTATGGTATCGACGTTATGAACCAATGATAGTGTCTTTCTATCATCAAGTGGTACTTTCAAGATATTAAGCGATATATTCTTTTCTTTTTGGATAGCTTGTACAACTTCATCAATAATGGTTAAGTTCCTTAATCCTAAGAAATCCATTTTAATAAGTCCTAATGACTCAAGATACTCCATTGTAAATTGAGTGGATAACATATCGGATTCAATTTGTATCATTGGAACAACTTCAGATAGATTAACACTACTCATTACAATACCAGCCGCATGTGTTGAAATATGTCTTGGTAGTCCTTCTAATGCAGAGGCTATTTTAAAGAGTTTTTGATAACGTTCATCTGAGTTTATAAGTTGTCTAAAACGATCACTTTGATTATATGCTTGAGCTAAAGTGATTTTTAAAGTATTGGGTATCGTTTTACTTATCGAATCTAAATCACGTACACTTATTTCCATCACACGACCAACATCACGTAAAACCTGTTTAGCCGCAAGTGTACCAAAGGTAGAGATATGTGCTACATGTTCTTTACCATATTTATTAAGTACATATTGAATAACTTCATCTCTTCGATTATCTGGAAAGTCAGTATCAATATCTGGTAATGAGATACGTTCTGGATTTAAGAATCGTTCAAATAGTAAATCATACTTTAAGGGATCAACATGTGTGATACCTAAACAATAGGAAACAAGTGATCCTGCTGCAGATCCTCTTCCTGGTCCAACATAGATGTTCTGTGTTTTAGCAAATCGGATAAAATCCCAAACAATAAGAAAATAATCTTCATATTGCATTGACACAATAACATCCAATTCACTTTTTAATCGAGCACGATAAACCCCAATAGACTCATTCCCTTCAAGCCGTTTCTCAAGACCTGCTAAACAGAGCTGTGTTAAGTATTGAGATGAACTAATCCCTTTTGGTGTATCAAACTTTGGTAAATATGTCTTTTGAGATTCCCATTTCAAATCACATTGAGACGCAATCGTATCACTCATCTGACAATCTTCTTTACCATAGAGTTTAAGCATCTCGTCATCTGATAAAAAGTATCTAAAACTTTCTTTAACTAAATTCTTGTCCGATAAAAGCATTTGTTTATCAATTGCTCTTAACACTCTTAGGTTTTCATCTTCTTCAGCTTCGGCATAATAAACTCGATGACATGCGGTAGTTTGTACGGATAATTGATTCAATATTGTTCTTAATCGTTGATTTTGTTTAGAAGTAAAACGATCTTCTTGGCGACTTATGCCAAGAATAAGATTTGGAAGTAATCTCCAAAGTTTACGAGCTAATTCCTCAATATCTTTATCATTTCCATTGAGTAAGGATTGGTCAAATAAACTATGATCTGAGTAAAGTATAAGAAAAAGATTATTTTGAAATTCAAGAACTGTTTGAATATCAATTATTTTTGATTCAGTATTTACTAAACTCGATAATTTTAATAATGCTTTATAGCCTAAGTCATTTTTTGCTAAACACAATAAAGGAAAATTATATTCACTATAACTAACCGATATTTCAAGACCAATAATAGGTTTTATATTTACTTTTTTACACTCTAAAACGAACTCCATAACTCCGTGCATTGTATTTACATCTGTTAATGCGACAGATTCAAATCCGAGTTCTTTTGCTTGATGAACAATCTTTTGGACTGTCATCGTACCGTTTAATAATGAATAAGCACTTCTTACACAAAGATGAGTACTCATTGAGTCCACCTTTCTAACTATGATTGTATCTATTATACCAAAGCTCCTAATAAAAAGAACAGCAACGCTGTTCTAATAGTTATAGTTTAAATTATCAAACTCATTGACTTCCATTACATTTTGACTCATCAATGATACATTTAGATCAACAGAATCCAATGCTTTGGTTAACGCAAGTTCAACACTTAAGTCAGAAGATGCGACATATA
>RRZT011783072.1_pt1 | contig 19722 bp, 26 predicted proteins | sample 2165551 | NCBI WGS metagenome assembly RRZT01 (sample SAMN10456910, study PRJNA506462) | wastewater metagenome | biome: wastewater; feature: sludge; material: wastewater sludge; isolation source: wastewater sludge with Escherichia coli K12::gfp cells carrying plasmid... | place: USA: Moscow, Idaho... | reverse complement strand
TTTGTGGGTATGTGCCGTGTAGGCGGGTGATGGGGCGGTATTGCGGTGTCTCACAGGGGCGGGGGCACAGTTTTCGCGTCCAGGGCTTGCGGATCGAAAGGTTGCAGAATGACACGACGGTAGGGGATGGTTCTGGCTGACAGCCATTCACCCAATGTTGGGGCGACGGTCTTGCATCTTTTACATCGCTCTGACTGCATGCTTGCCGCGTGCTGGCAGGGTGGGCGCAAATCACACTCGGACCGGCACCGGAATGCGGGCGGTTGATGGCGTCCCAAATTTTGGCGCAAACCAGATGCGGGGCTATCGGGCACGGGTGCGCCGGATCGGGTCGGGTCTGGTTCGCTGGTTTTATTTTCGTGGGCCGAGGGCGCCGTCGGTGGTTCATCGGGTCGTCCGGTGGTCCGCGAAAAGAACCGCGACCGGCCTATTGCGCGCAGATTTCCTGCAAGGCGATCCATTCGCGATCACTGAGCACCGGCCGGGGCGTGGTGGTCCGAAAGGGATCCGCCTCGATCAGGCCCAGCGTCGCCTCGCCCGTGGGGTCCAGCGAACGGGCATAGGGTTCGCTTGGCAGGCCCGCGCGGGTGAAATAGCTCAACAGCAATTCATCCGCCGGCCGGGGAACGGGATCGGCTAACAGCTTCTCGCCATATCCCGCCAGCGATTTCTCGGGCAGGGTGCCGTTGGTCAGCAACTGGAACGTCGCGCGCGGGCCGGCATAGCGCAGCGCGGCAAGCAGCGGGTCGCTTTGCACCGCCGCTGCGCGCGCGGCCAGAATATGGCCGGCTGCGGCCTCGGGGGTGACCTGACCCGCCACCAGATCCTCACCGATGACTATGATCGAACCCGGCAATTGCAAGGCACCGCGCAGGGTGGCCGGCACGATCTCGATCCGGGCATCGGGGCCGATCAGCCGCGCCGCCAGCTTGTTGCGCACCATATCGCCGGCCGGGCGGGCACAGGGATTTCCGGTGGTCTTGGCGATCTCCGAGAGGATCATCCGGCCGATTTCGGCCCGCTGTGCCGGTGGGGCCACATTGGCCGCGTGCCGGACCAGCGCCGGCGGCACCCAGAATATCGCAAGCACCGCCATGATCGCGGCAGCCCCCAGCATCAACCCGCCGCGCAGACGTCCGGGATGGGGCTTGCTGGCCTCGATCGCGCGATGAACGCGCTCAATCGCGGTGATCATCAGCTCGTCTTCGATATCGAGCTGCTCATCCGCGTCGATGCCGCCCGGGACATAGCGCGCGGGCATCTTGCCGGGATTGCTGCGGGTCACGGCAGGCAACGACCAATGCGCCAGCGGCGTTTCCGAGCGCGGATCCGTCAGCACCAATGTCGCATCGCCGAACGAGACGATGACATCGCGCGCCTTGGATTGCGGCGTCTCGCGCCAGATCCCTGCCGCCTCCAGCCGTTGATATTGATTCAGCGCCGTCATGACCGGGCCATCGATTCCTGCTGCCCCGCGCCAAGCTTAAGCCACGCCCGGCCATGGTCAACAAGGCCAGCGATCTGTTTGCGCAGGGCAATCCCCGATATGTGCCGCGCCCGGCGCCGAACTTCGGTCCGCTGGGGGGCAGGGGCGGCGGTGTTCGCACGCCGGTGCGATTCCGGTCCCGAAAGACCGGCACCGCGTCCAAAAGCCGTCCGCCCCACCCCGTCGCCGGGGCAGGGCGGTGCGATCATGTGCGGGGTCAGAGGCTGCCGCAATTTGCGGTCAGACGGTTTCGGGGACCGCCATGCCGCGCTCGCGCGCAAGGTCACGGATCCGCTTTTGCAGCTTTTCAAAGGCGCGCACCTCGATCTGGCGGATCCGTTCGCGCGAGACGTCATAGCGGGCCGAAAGATCCTCAAGCGTCATCGGATCGTCGCGCAACCGCCGCTCCATTAGGATGTCCTTTTCGCGGTCGTTCAGCACGTCCATGGCGGCGATCAGCATCGCGCGCCGCGCCGACATTTCATCGGCTTCGGCAAAGGCCTCGGCCTGGTTCGCGTCCTCGTCTTCCAACCAGTCCTGCCATTGCGCGGTGGATTCGCCGTCGCCCGACCCGACCGTGGCGTTCAGCGAGGCATCGCCCCCCGAAAGCCGGCGGTTCATGTCGATGACCTCTTGCTCGCTGACATTCAGGTCATTGGCGATCTGGGCGACGTTTTCGGGCCGCAGATCGCCCTCTTCCAGCGCGCCCAGCTTGGACTTGGCCTTGCGCAGGTTGAAAAACAGCTTTTTCTGCGCCGAGGTCGTGCCCATTTTCACCAGCGACCACGACCGCAGGATATATTCCTGGATCGAGGCGCGGATCCACCACATGGCATAGGTCGCAAGGCGAAAGCCCTTTTCGGGATCGAACCGCTTGACCGCCTGCATCAGACCGACATTGGCTTCGGATATGACTTCGGCCTGGGGCAGGCCGTAACCGCGATAGCCCATGGCGATCTTGGCGGCCAGGCGCAGGTGGCTGGTCACCAGCTTCTGCGCGGCCTCGGGATCCTCATGATCGACCCAGGCCTTGGCCAGCATATATTCCTCTTCCGGTTCCAGCAGGGGGAATTTACGGATTTCCTGCAAATAGCGGTTCAGCCCCTGTTCGGGGCTGGGGGCCGGAAGGTTGGTGTAATTCGCCATGTCTCATATCCCTGTCCCACGTATTATAGTGGGTAATTGTTAACGCAATCAGTCCGGTTCAAGTTCCTCCGCTTGTCGGGCCGTCGCGCAGTTTGTCAAGAAGCCCCGCCATGTCGGATGGCAGCGGGCTGGTAAAGGACAGTGTCCGGCCGCTGACCGGATGTTCAAAGCCCAGCTCGGCCGCATGCAGGGCCTGACGCGGAAAATCGGCAATCGCGGCCGCCGCATCCGCCCCCAGCGCCTTGGGCGAGGGGCGTCTTGCCCCACCATAGACGGGGTCGCCGACCAGTCCCAATCCCGCATGGGCCATATGCACGCGGATTTGATGCGTGCGACCGGTTTCCAGCCGGCATTCGACCAGCATGGCGGCGGGCGGCGTGCCAAAACGTTCCAGAAGCCGCGCCCGGGTCACGGCGGCGCGCCCGCGCTCAAAGCTGACCGCCTGTCGCTGGCGGTCGGTCGGATGCCGGCCCAGCATGGTGGCGATGCGCAGCGTGCCGCCGGCCTCGAAGCTCAGGCCGGGCAGACCGCGCAGCCGGGCGTCGGCGGGGTCGATCACGCCATGCGCGATGGCCAGATAGCGCCGGCTGGCGCTGTGATCGGCGAACTGGCTGGCCAGCCCCTGATGGGCGCGGTCGGTTTTCGCCACCACCAAAAGGCCCGACGTGTCCTTGTCGATCCGATGCACGATGCCGGGGCGTGCCGCGCCGCCAATGCCCGACAGGCTGCCGGCGCAATGCGCCAGAAGCGCGTTGACCAGCGTGCCGGAACTGGCGCCCGGGGCGGGGTGGACGACCATGCCGGCGGGCTTGTCGATCACGATCAGCTCGTCATCCTCATAGGCGATGTCGAGGGGGATCGCCTCGGGCTGGGCGTCCAGCGGCACCGGCTCGCCGATGGCGACAAGATAGTCGCCCGGCTCGGCCCGTGCCTTGCCATCGCGCACCGGACCCGAGGGGCCGGTGACCGCCCCCTCGGCGATAAGCCGGGTCAGGCGCGACCGCGACAATGCCGCCTGCTCTGGCGCAGCAGAGGCAAGCGCCTTATCAAGCCGTTCGGAAGGACCTTCGGGAATGGTGATGAGGATTTCGGCCATGGCTGCGGATGATAAGCGTGAAGCGGGGCCAGAGGAAGCGCTGCCGATGCTGCGCTGGCTGCGCATCCTTGTGACCTCGCTTGCGGCGGTGATGGGGGTGGGCGTTCTGGTGATCGCGGGGCTTTTGTGGCTGCGCCTGTCCGAGGCGCCCCTGCCCAAGCTGCCCGATCAGATCGCGCTGCCCGAAGGGGCGCGCCCCGCCGCCGTCACCTTTGCCCGTGATTGGGTCGTCGTGGTGACAGAGGCCGGCGAGGTGCTGCTTTACGACCGGCAGGGCAGGCTCAAGGACCGGGTTCAGCCCTGATCGGCGCCGGACTTGCCGTCCAGCGCGTCCAGCCGGGCGCGCAGTTCGGCGTTTTCGGTGCGTGCCTTGATGGCCATTTCGCGCACCGCCTCGAATTCCTCGCGGGTGACGAAATCGCGTTCGGCCAGCCAGCGGTCGATCCAGCCGTTAAAGGCGGTCTGGGCCTCGTCCTTGGCGCCCTGGGCCACGCCCATCGCATTGGTCATCAATTTCGAGAGATCGTCGAAGAAACGGTTATTCGCGTTCATGGCGGGCCTTTCGGATCGGGTTTGCGGTCTATATGGCCTTGCGCGGGCGTTTATTCAATCGGTTGCCATCCGGTTGACACTGTGGCCCGCCCGCTTAGCCTGCGCCGCGACACGAGGAACCCATGATCCCCTTTCCCCAGATCTCGCCCGAGATTTTCACCATCAACCTGTTCGGCATCGAGCTTGCGCTGCGCTGGTATGCGCTGGCCTATCTGGTCGGGTTGCTGATCGGGTGGCGGATCATGGTGATGCTGATGCGCCGGCCGGCGCTGTGGGGGGACGCGGCGCCGATGCGCCCCGAGCAGGTCGAGGAATTGCTGACCTGGGTCATTCTGGGCGTGGTCGTGGGCGGGCGTCTGGGCTTTGTGCTGTTTTATGAGCCGGGCTATTATCTGGCGAATCCGTCACAGATTCCGGTGATCTGGCGCGGGGGCATGTCCTTTCATGGCGGGTTTCTGGGGGTCGTGCTGGCCTCGTGGTGGTTCTGTCGCCGAAACGGCATTCCCGCGCTGCGGCTGGCCGATGCGCTGGCGGTGGCGACGCCCATCGGGCTGGGGCTGGGCCGGGTTGCGAATTTCATCAATGCCGAGCTGTGGGGCCGGCCGACCGATGCGCCCTGGGGGGTGATCTTTCCCGGCGCGGCGGCACAGAATTGCCCGGGCGTCGAGGGGCTTTGCGCCCGCCATCCCAGCCAGCTTTACGAGGCCGGGCTTGAGGGGGTCGTGCTGGCGCTGGCGCTTTTCGCGCTGGTCCGGCTGGGGGGCTTGCGCCGTCCGGGACAGGCGCTTGGGCTGTTTCTGATCGGCTATGGGCTGGCGCGCTTTGTGGTCGAATTCTTTCGTCAGGCCGACGCCCAGTTCATCACCCCCGACAACCCGCTGGGCCATGTGCTGGGCGGGCCGGTCTGGGGCGTGACCATGGGACAGCTTCTGTCGCTGCCGATGGTGGTGGTCGGGCTGGCCTTTGTGATCCGGGCGCGGATGCGCGCGCCGGTGCCGGCCGCGCCGTGACGCCGCTGGGGCGGCTGATCGCGGCGCAGATCGCGGCCGCGGGGCCGATGCGGCTGGACGAATACATGCGGCTGTGCCTGTTGCATCCGCAGCATGGCTATTACGCCACCCGCGACCCCTTTGGCGCGGCGGGCGATTTCACCACCGCGCCGGAAATCAGCCAGATGTTCGGCGAAATGGCGGGGCTGGCGCTGGCGCAATCCTGGCTGGATCAGGGCCGGCCCGCGCCCTTTACATTGGCCGAGATCGGCCCGGGCCGGGGCACGCTGATGGCCGATATGCGCCGCGTCATCGCCACGGTGCCCGGCATGGCCGATGCGGCCCAGATCGTTCTGGTCGAGGCCTCGCCCCATCTGCGCCGGATCCAGCGTCAGAAGCTGGGCGATGTCCGGCATGTCGAAAACACCTCGGATTACGACCGTATCCCCTTGTTCCTGATCGCACATGACCTGCTCGACGCCTTGCCGATCCGGCAATTCCAGCGCCAGCGCGACGGTTGGGCCGAACGTGTCGTCGCGCTGGACGATGCGGGCGGGCTGCGGCTGGCGCTAAGCGCGCCCGAGCCGGGGCTGGATCTGGACGCCCACGCCCCCCTTGGCCAGATCCGCGAGCTTTGCCCCGCCGCCGGGCCGCTGGTGGCGGGGGTCGCGCGCCATGTCGCGCGTCACGGCGGCTGTGCGATCTGGGTCGATTACGGCAATTGGCACGGTCAGGGCGATACCTTGCAGGCGCTGCGCCGGCACCGCCCCGAGGATATCCTGGCCCATCCCGGCGAGGCCGATCTGACCGCGCATGTCGATTTCGAGCCGCTGGCCCGGGTCGCGCGGGCGGCGGGTGCGCGTGTCTCGCGCATGGTGACACAGGGCGACTGGCTGATGCGGCTGGGAATCGCCGAGCGCGCCCGGCGATTGCAGGCGGCGGGCGATGCGGGGGCGGCGCAGGCGCTTCATCGCTTGACCGCGCCGGGGGAAATGGGTCACCTGTTCAAGGCGCTGGCGATCTGGGCGCCGCAGGCGCCGCTACCCCCTGGTTTCGAACCTTTGGATGACGATGCAGACCACGCTTGAGATTCTGACCCACCCGCTGCTTGATCCGGCCCGGCACGGGTTCTTTACCCGTCGCGGCGGGGCGTCCTCGGGACTGTTCGCGGGGCTGAACTGTGGTTACGGCTCAAGCGATCAGGCCGAGATGGTGACGATCAATCGCGGCCGCGTCGCGGTGGCCATGGGGGTCGGGCCTGCCGCGCTGACCACCGTGCATCAGGTCCATTCCGCCGATGTCGTGACCGTCCGGCCGGGCGATCAGCCGGCAGATATCGCGAAAATCCGCGCCGACGGGCTGGTCACCGATCAGCCGGGGGTCGCGCTTGCGGTGCTGACCGCCGATTGCCAGCCGATCCTTTTGGCCGATCCGCAGGCAGGGGTGATCGGCGCGGTCCATGCCGGCTGGCGCGGTGCCTTGTCGGGGGTGATCGAGGCCACGGTGGGCGCGATGATGGATCTGGGCGCGACACGGATCGCGGCGGTGATCGGCCCCGCGATCAGCCAGCGCGCCTATGAGGTCGGCGAGGATTTCATGGACGAATTTCTGGCCGAGGATTTCGGCCACCACCGCTTTTTCGCCGCAGGCCCCAACGGGCGGCCGATGTTCGACCTTCCGGCTTTCGGGCTGATGCGGCTGCGCGATGCCGGGGTCGAGGCGGAATGGATCCGCCATTGCACCTATTCCGACCCGGACCGCTTTTTCTCGTACCGGCGCAGCACTCATCAGCATCAGGCCGATTACGGGCGGCTGATCAGTGTGATCGTGCTTTAGGCATGGATGCGGCGGGGCTTTACGACACGCTGGCCGGGGGCTGGCGCTTTCAGCGCCATGCCTCGACCGGCGAGCGCATGCAGGGCGAGGCCCTGTTCCAGCCGCTGGCTCCCGACAGCCTGCGCTATCGCGAAGAGGGGCGGGCGATCCTGCCCGATGGGCGCGAACTCAGCTTTTTTCGCAATTACCTCTATCGGATCGAGGGGGCGGTGATGACGATCCTGTTCGACGGCCCGACGCAGGGGCTGTTCCAGCGCGTCGCGCTGAGCTGGGCGGACGGGGCTTGGGTCGGACAGGGGCACCATCCCTGTGGGCAGGATATCTATCGTTCGGACTATCGCATCGCGCCGGGATCGCAGCCGGGGCTGACGATCCGCCACCGCGTCACCGGGCCGAAAAAGGACTATCTGCTGGACACCGCCTATCGGCGCGACGACAGCCCCGCGCCCTAGCCCAGGGCGGCGGCGCGTTCCTCGACCACCGAAAACGGCACGCCGGGTTCGTCCTTGGCACAGCGGATCACCAGCGAGGTCTTGACCGAGGCGACATTGGGGGCCGAGGTCAGGCTTTCGGTCAGAAAACGCTGAAAACTCGACAGATCGGGCGAGACGCATTTCAGGATGAAGTCGATCTCGCCGTTCAGCATGTGGCATTCGCGCACAAGCGGCCAGCCCTGGGCCAGCGCCTCGAAGGCGGCCAGATCCTTTTCGGACTGGCTGAGCAGGCGCACCATGGCAAAGACCTGTACCTCGAAGCCCATTTCGCGGGCGTCGATATCGGCGTGATAGCCGCGAATATAGCCCATCTCTTCCAATGCGCGGACGCGGCGCAGGCAGGGGGGCGCGGAAATGCCGACGCGGCGGGCCAGTTCGACATTGGTCATCCGGCCATCGGCTTGCAGTTCTGCCAGAATCTTGCGGTCGATATCGTCCAGTCGGGTCGTGCTCATACGTTTCCTCGCGGGCCGGTTGTGGCCTGAATTTTTCGCGGAAACTACATTGCCGATGCAGTTTGCGCAATAATATTTCAGAAATGGACCGCTGCTTCCGCCCGGATTGCATGACGGGGCGCGGGTGATTACCTAGTCCGGGCAAAGTGAAAGGTTCTGCCAGATGTCCCAGCCCGCGCCCGAGAATGCGTCCGAGACCACCCCCGCCGCCCTGCCTGCCCATAGCCGCGTGCTGATCGTGGGGTCGGGGCCGGCGGGCTATACCGCCGCCGTCTATGCCTCGCGCGCCATGCTGTCGCCGGTGCTGATCCAGGGCATGCAGCCGGGCGGCCAACTGACCATCACCACCGAGGTCGAGAACTGGCCCGGCGAGACCGAGATCCAGGGCCCCGACCTTATGGTCAAGATGGAGGCCCATGCCCGCGCCATGGGCGCGCGCATCTTTATCGACACGGTCACGAAACTGGACCTCAAGGCGCGGCCTTTTGTCGCCCATCTGGATTCGGGCGCCCGCATCACCGCCGATGCCGTCATTCTGGCGACCGGCGCCCAGGCGCGCTGGCTGGAACTGCCCAGCGAGGAAAAGTTCAAGGGCTTTGGCGTTTCGGCCTGTGCGACCTGCGACGGGTTTTTCTATCGCGGCCGCGAGGTCATGGTGATCGGCGGCGGCAACACCGCCGTGGAAGAGGCGCTGTTTCTGACCAATTTCGCCAGCAAGGTGACGCTGGTCCATCGCCGCGACAGCCTGCGCGCCGAAAAGATCCTGCAAGAGCGACTGTTCAAGAACCCCAAGGTCAGCGTGATCTGGGACCATGAGGTGGTCGAGGTTCAGGGGGACGAGGCGCCTCTGGGCGTGACCCAGGTGCTGCTGCGCTCGACCAAGACCGGGGCCGAACAGACGGTGCCGGCGGATGGCGTGTTCGTGGCCATCGGCCATGCCCCGGCATCCGAGCTGGTCGCGGGACAGCTGGAACTGCATCACGGCGGCTATGTGAAGGTCGAACCGGGCAGCACCCGCACCTCGATCCCGGGGGTGTTCGCGGCGGGCGACCTGACCGACCACATCTATCGTCAGGCGGTGACCAGCGCGGGCATGGGCTGCATGGCGGCGCTGGATGCCGAACGCTGGCTGGCCGATCACGACATGGCCGGCGCGCCCGACCGCCATGCGGCCGAAATTCCGGCCTGAGCCGGCCTGATGGAAGAACGTCCCGGCCGGACCGGCCGGGGCGGAAAATGCCTGCGCGGATCGCCTTGACGGTCGGAAAATCATGCTTTTGACGCGTTTCGACGCCATATGCGCGACACATGGCCGATATGCGACAGAATGCACGGAATCGGCAAAGCCATGTGTTGAAACCGGTAAATTTGACCGCTAATGCGTTGCCCGAAATCAGGGCGCGAACAACGCGTTCCTTCCTTTTATTCGCTTGAGGGCCAGCTGTTCCGGCCCTGCCCATAACGCCGAGTATCCGATGACCCAGCCAAACCTCGCCCCGATCCCCGAACTTTATGTCAGTGCCGAATCGGCGCAGAAGCTGAAGGTCGAGGCCGGCAACATGCCGTCCTGGGATCTGACCCCGCGCCAGATCTGCGATCTTGAACTGTTGATGAATGGCGGTTTCTACCCGCTGAAAGGTTTTCTGACCGAAGCCGATTACAACTCGGTGCTGGATGACATGCATCTGACCACCGGCGATATCTGGCCGATGCCGGTCAACCTGGATGTCAGCCAGGACTTCGCCGACAAGGTCGAGCCGGGCCAGGACATCGCGCTGCGCGATCAGGAAGGCGTCATCCTTGCCATTCTGTCGGTCACCGACAAATGGACCCCGAACAAATCGAACGAAGCCGAAAAGGTGTTCGGCGCCGATGACGTGGCCCACCCGGCCGTGAACTATCTGCACAACACCGCCGGCCCCGTCTATCTGGGCGGCCCGATCACCGGCATCCAGCAGCCGACGCATTACGATTTCCGCGGCCGCCGCGACACCCCGAACGAGCTGCGCACCCATTTCCGCAAGCTGGGCTGGCGCCGCATCGTCGCCTTCCAGACCCGCAACCCGCTGCACCGCGCGCATCAGGAACTGACCTTCCGCGCCGCGCGCGAGGCCGAGGCGAACCTCTTGATCCACCCGGTCGTCGGCATGACCAAGCCGGGCGACGTTGACCATTTCACCCGCGTCCGCTGCTACGAGGCGGTGCTGGACAAGTATCCTTCGGCCACCACCACGCTGTCGCTGCTGAACCTGGCCATGCGCATGGCTGGCCCGCGCGAAGCGGTCTGGCACGGCATCATCCGCCGCAACCACGGCCTGACCCATATGATCGTCGGCCGCGACCATGCCGGTCCGGGCAAGAACAGCCAGGGTCAGGATTTCTACGACCCCTATGCCGCGCAGGAACTGTTCCGCAAATACCAGTCGGAAATCGGCGTCGAGATGGTCGATTTCAAACAGATGGTCTATGTTCAGGAACGTGCGCAATACGAACCCCGCGACGAGGTCGAAGAGGGCGCGACCATCCTGGACATTTCGGGCACCGAACTGCGTCGCCGTCTGCGCGAAGGTCTGGAAATCCCGGAATGGTTCAGCTTCCCCGAGGTGGTTCAGCAGCTGCGCCGCACCTCGCCGCCGCGCAACAAACAGGGCTTTACCGTGTTCTTCACCGGGCTTTCCGGCTCGGGCAAGTCGACCATCGCCAACGCGTTGATGGTCAAGCTGATGGAGATGGGCGGCCGTCCCGTCACGCTGCTTGACGGCGATGTGGTGCGCAAGCATCTGTCGAGCGAGCTGGGCTTTTCCAAAGAGCACCGCGACATCAACATCAAGCGCATCGGCTATGTCGCGTCGGAAATCACCAAGAACGGCGGCATCGCCATCTGTGCCCCGATCGCGCCCTATACCGCGACGCGGCGCGCCGTGCGCGAGATGGTCGAGGCCGGCGGCGCCTTTGTCGAAGTTCACGTCGCCACCAGCCTTGAGGAATGCGAACGCCGCGACCGCAAGGGTCTCTACAAGCTGGCGCGCGAGGGCAAGATCAAGGAATTCACCGGCATTTCGGACCCCTATGAAGAGCCGCAGAACCCCGAGCTGCGCGTCGATACCGAAAGCGTCGACGTCGATCACTGCGCCCATCAGGTCCTGCTCAAGCTGGAACAGATGGGGCTGATCGGCCTGCAATAAGCCCGATCCGGCCATGAACAGGGGGCCGCGCCGGCGTTGACCGGCGCGGCCCCTTGGCATATCGCGGAACATGCAGCGCCAGGAAAACCCGATGACAGATCAGCCCGTTCTTATCCTGACCATGAAATGGGGCACGCTTTACGGCGCCGAGGATGTGAACCGCCTGTATCGGCAGGTCCGCCGCCATCTGGCGCGGCCGCACCACTTTGTCTGTTTTACCGAGGATGGCGCCGGTATCGATCCGGGGGTCGAGGTGCTGCCGCTGCCCGAGCTGGGCCTGCCCAAGGGGCATGGCGATACGCGCTGGCGCAAGCTGGCGCTGTTTCGGCCCGATCTGGGCGGTTTTGCCGGGATGACGGCGCTGTTTCTGGATCTGGATCTGGTGGTGGTCGACGATCTGTCGCCGTTTTTCGATCTGCCGGGCGACTATTTCATCATCCGCGACGATGACCTGTTCCGGCCCAAGCCGCTGCGCCGGATCAATCCCGAACGCGACCGTTTCCTGCATTCGGTGGGCAATTCCTCGGTCTTTCGCTATGTCGTGGGCGCGCACAGCTATATCCTCGATGCCTATCTGGCCGATCCGGCGGCGGCCACGGCGGGATATGAGATCAGCCAGCAGTTCCAATCGGCCCAGCTTGCCGCGCATGGGCATCTGAATTACTGGCCGCGCGGCTGGTGCGTCAGCTTCAAGAACGACTGCGTGCCGCGCAATCTGCTCAGCTATCTGGCCGATCCGAAACTGCCCGAAGGGGCGCGGATCGTGCTCTTTGCCGGCGCCCCCAAGATGGAGGACGTCTTTGCCGGGCGCGGCCATAAATGGTATCGCCGCATCGGCAATATCGATTGGTTGCGCAAGGCGTGGCAGGGATGATCGCCGATGCCTTCCGCCGCTGGAAACAGGCCCGCCGCATCCGTGCCGCCGAGGCCGAGATCCTGGCCCGCGACATCCGGCCGCGCCCGCATGGCCTGTCCGCGCCGCTAATCATCAGCCTGACCAGCTATCCGGCGCGGTTTTCCAGCCTGCATCTGGTGCTGCGCGCCCTGTTGTCACAGAGCGTCGCGGCCGACCGGGTGATCCTTTGGCTGGATCCGGGGGACGAGGATCTGCTGCCCAGGGCCGCGCGTCTGCCGGGGCTGGAAATCCGCACCTGTCCGAACTGGCGCAGCTATAAAAAGATCGTGCCGACGCTGCTTGAGGCGCCCGAGGCCTATATCGTCACCGCCGATGACGACATCTATTATCGCCCCGACTGGCTGGCGGGGCTGGTGGCCGGGGCAGGGGGCGGGGCCGATGTGGTCGCGCATCGTGCCCACCGGGTCACGCTGGACCGCGCCGGCCGGCCCCGCAGCTATGACGACTGGCAGCGCAATATCGGCGCGCCCGATGCCGGGCCGCTGATCTTTCCGACCGGGGTGGGCGGCGTTCTTTACGCGCCGGGGGTGTTTCACCCTGAGGTGACGGATGCCGCGCGCTTTGGTGCGCTTGCGCCCATGGCCGATGACGTCTGGCTTTATTGGATGCATCGGCTTGCGGGGTCGCGCCCGGTCAAGATCGGCGGCAGTTTCCGCATCACCGAATGGCCGGGAACCCAGACGCAAAGCCTGCGCGTCACCAATCTTTCGGGCGACGGCAATGACCGGGCGATCGGCGCCATGCTGGCCCGTTACGGCTGGCCCGGCTGATCGCGGCCCGGATAGAAATTCGCATTTTATCCATCCCGTTGCCCGCTGCGGCGCGCCACCCTAGGTTCAGGCTTGTTGTGGCGGTTCCGTCGAAAGGAGGCGGTCGTGGCGACCTGGATGGCAAATGTTCGGTTCCCGGATGGTCACGTTCAATACGCGACCTATTGTGCTGTATTGTGCAGTGTTCTGGATGATCTTTACGATCACTTCACCACCGTGGGCGAGGCTGACCCCGATGGTGTTATCATACGCAAGGCGGCTGTGGCGGGGCTGGCAGAGCCGCGCTATCCCGACAGGCATCTGTCGGATGTGAACCGCCTGCTTCCCGTGCGGATCGATGTCGACCCGGACGGGGAAAACTGGGCGGCGCTGTTCTGCCCGTCGCAGAACCAGCTGATCGGTCCGATGAACGGTATGGTCATCGGCGACATGCAGCGGCGGATGGCGCTGATTTCGCAACGCGGCAAGCTGCATCTGCAATTGCCGGAAAACCGTCTGACGCTCTGTGGTCAGATGGTGACCGGCAAAGAGGTGCCCTATCGCGATGCCGGTCTTTTGGCCGATCCGGATGAGGAACCGCCCGCGCGGCGCGACCTTTATTCCGAATGGCATGAGGGCAAGGTGTGCCGTTATTGCCTGTTGAACGCGCTGATCAGCTATGCGGATTGGGCGCCGTAACCGGACCGGCGGCGGGCGGGGGATCCCGCTTTGCCCGATGCGTCAAAAAAGCTGCGCCGCCATTCCGCAAGGGACGGCGGCGCATGAAATTCCAAACATCCGGAATTGCGGGATTTAGTGGACGCTGACCGGTGTCAGCTCGTTCTGCCGTGCCAGCATGAAGGCCAGGCTGCGGTCCTTGACCAGCGCCAGCCGTTCGCCGTCGATCCCGTGAACGGCATAAAGCGCGTCCGCGTCGGGCACCTGCTGGCGGATTTCGTCGGGCAGGCTGTCCAGCGCAACCCGGCGGATATAAACCGTATTGCCCGTTTCCGGGCTGAAATCGAATTTCTCGTTCATGATCGATCCCCTTTCATTTGCGGCTGATCGGTATGGTCTGCACGATGCAATTGGGCACCGAGCGGCTTAGATCTATGTTCAGAAGCCCGTTCTCGAGCCCGGCGTGAACCACCTCGACGCCATCGGCCAGCACGAAGCTGCGCTGAAAGGCGCGGGCCGCGATGCCGCGATGCAGGAAGACGCGTTCGCCGTCCGGTTCGGCCTGTCGGCCGCGAATCACCAGCTGGCGATCCTCGAGCGTGATCGACAGGTCGTCATCGGAAAACCCGGCCACGGCCAGGGTGATGCGGAACCCGTTCTGGCCCTGATGCTCGATATTATAGGGCGGATAGCCCTCGGCCCCCTTGGCGGCCCGTTCGGCCAGCCGCTCAAGCTGGTCAAATCCCAACAGGAACGGATGCGCGGCCAGACTGATCTTGGTCATTCTTCCCAAGCCCTTTTACAACAAAGCGACTGTCGGCCGGATCCCGGAATGGCGACCCGGCAGGACCAATATGTGAACGCCGGCATGATTGCGCAAGATGTCGCGGTTTCGTTAACCCATTTACGCAAACCCATTAACAGCGTTGGGGTGGTAAGCTATAAGCAGTCAAGTCCAGCCCGAGGCCCGACATGAACGCCCATCACGAAATGTCCCATGAGGAAATCGCCCGCACCCGGCTTGAGGTCCTGCGGCGCGAGCATCGGGATCTGGATGAGGCGATCGAGGCGCTGGTCAGCCAGAGCCTGACCCATTCGCTGACCTTGCAGCGGCTGAAAAAGCAAAAGCTCGCGCTCAAGGATCGCATCGCCCGGCTTGAGGACGAGTTGACCCCCGACATCATCGCCTGATTGCAAGGCGCGATTGAAAGATCGGCCGTCCCGCGCTAGGGCGGGACCAAAAGGGGGCTTTGCCATGGAAAAACCCGTCGGAATCATCATGGGCAGCCAGTCGGACTGGCCCACCATGCGCGAGGCGGCCGCGATCCTCGACGAGCTGGGCGTGGGCTATGAGGCCCGCATCGTCAGCGCCCATCGCACGCCGGACCGGCTGTGGGATTATGGCAAGACGGCGGTGGCGCGGGGCCTGCGGGTGATCATCGCGGGCGCCGGCGGTGCGGCGCATCTGCCCGGCATGATGGCCAGCAAGACGCGGGTGCCGGTGATCGGGGTCCCGGGCCAGACCAAGGCGCTGTAGGGGGTCGATTCGCTTTATTCCATCGTTCAGATGCCCAAGGGCTATCCGGTCGCCACCATGGCCATCGGCGCGGCCGGCGCGGCCAATGCCGGGCTGATGGCGGCGGGCATTCTGGCGATCGGGGATCCCGCGCTGGCCCAGCGGCTGGATGCCTGGCGTCAGGCGCTGTCCGATTCCATCCCGCAGGAGCCCAAGGATGACTGAACTGCCCCCCGGATCGACCATTGGCATTCTGGGCGGCGGCCAGCTGGGCCGGATGCTGGCGGTTGCCGCCAGCCGGCTGGGCTATCGCAGCCATATCTATGAACCGGCCGCGGCGCCGGCCGGCGATGTGGCCTATGCGGTGACGAACGCCCCCTATGAGGACGCGGCCGCGTTGCGCGCTTTCGCCGAATCGGTCGATGTCATCACCTATGAATTCGAGAATGTGCCGACCTCGGCGCTGGATCTGCTGGAATCGATCCGTCCGATCCGGCCCAACCGGCGCACGCTGGCCGTGTCGCAGGACCGGCTGACGGAAAAGGATTTTCTGGCCGGGATCGGGCTGCGGACCGCGCCCTATCGCAACGTGGAAACCGAGGCCGACCTGCCCGCCGCGCTGGCCGATCTGGGCGTGCCCGCGATCCTCAAGACGCGGCGCATGGGCTATGACGGCAAGGGCCAGATCCGTTTCAACGATGCGGGCGGGCGCGACTGGACCGGCGCCCCTTCGGTGCTTGAGGGGTTCGTCGATTTCTCGGCCGAGATCAGTGTCATCGTCGCGCGGGGCGCGGATGGACAGGTCGCGGCCTATGATCCGGGCCTGAACCTGCATCGCGACGGCATTTTGCGCCGCACGACCGTGCCCTGCGGGTTGCCGCAATCGCTGTTGACCGATGCGGTGCTGATCGCGGCGCGGATCGTGAATGCGCTGGATTATGTCGGCGTCATGGGGGTCGAGCTTTTCGTGACCCCGCAGGGGCTGGTGGTCAATGAAATCGCCCCCCGCGTCCATAATTCCGGGCATTGGACACAGGCCGGATGCGCCGTCGACCAGTTCGAACAGCATATCCGCGCCGTGGCCGGCCTGCCTTTGGGCGATGGTCAGCGCTATGCCGATGTCGAGATGGAGAACCTGATCGGCGAGGATATGGCCCGGCTGCCCGAATTGCTGCGCCAGCCGCGCGCCCAGATCCATCTTTACGGCAAGGGCGAGGCCCGCCCCGGCCGCAAGATGGGCCATGTCAACCGGCTGCTGTAAAGGCGGCCTCGACGCGCTGGAATTCGTCGCGGTTGCCGGGAATGCCAAGGCGCAGCCAATGCGGATGCCATGGAAAGCGCCGGCTCCAGATGCCGGCGCGGGCCAGCATGTCCTGGGCCGCCCCGGCATCCGGGGTATGATAGAGGCGGAACAGATGCGTGCCGCCCTCTAGCCGCCAACCTTGCGCGGTGACGATCTGATCCAGATGCAGCGCGGCCTCGGCCAGCCAGATGACGGTATTCGCGGCCCAGCCCTCATCGGCCAGCGCCGCCGCCCCGATTTCCAGCGCCGGCCCGCTGACCGCCCAGGGGCCGGCATGTTCGGCCATGCGCGCCAGCAGATCGGGCGCGGCGATGGCAAAGCCCAGCCGCAACCCGGCCAGCCCCCAGAACTTGCCGAAACTGCGCAGCACCGTGACATTGGCGGGCCGCGCGCGTGCCACCGACAGATCGGGACGCGGATCGGCAAAGCTTTCATCGACCAGAAGATGGCCGACACCGGCCGCGATGCGGGCGATCTGCGCGGGGGCGTATTCGCGACCATCGGGGTTGTTGGGGTTCACGATCACCGCCAGATCGGCGCCGCTCAGGGCCTCTGGATCATGCGGCTCGGCCACCTGCCAGCCGGCGGCGAGCAGGCTGGCGGCATGTTCGTTATAGCTGGGCGACAGTACCGCCGCCCTTTGCCCGTTCAACACGCGCGGCAGGATCTGGATCGCGGCCGACGCCCCGGCCAGCGCCAGCAGATCGTGGCGGGGACAGCCGAATCGGTCGCTGGCGGCGGCGAGCAGCCGCGCCATATCCGCCCCGGTCGGCAGTGCCGTCATCGCATGCGGGCCGGGTGCCGCGGCCGGATAGGGGCGGCGGTTGATCCCGGTCGACAGGTCGATCCAGTCACCGCGCCCGAAACGCCGCGCCGCTCTGTCTATTCCGCCGCCGTGATCGCGCATCGGTTTCCTCCTGTTCCGGCCTGTCATGCCCCCGTCTTCTCTGGCCTTGCGCGGCTTGGGTCAAGCCCGCGCTCCAATGGCGAAAAACCTCTGGTAACCCAATTTTCACTTTACACCCCTATCGAACCGCACCACGATATGTTGTAGGCACATTTCGGGAACTACGCCGGGTGTAGTCCGCAGGGCCAAGGGTTGAGGCAACCTTGACCCATTCGGGACGGGCAGGACTGCACCGGGCAGGGGCCAAACAGGCAGGGGCAGGACATGACGCAGATCGGTGACTTCATCCACAGCGATGACATCCATCCCATCGACATTGTCGAGACCGTGGCGACCCATCACGAATGGGATTTCGACCGGCTGGCCGAGGATCAGATCGCCATGGCGGTCGAGGGGCAATGGCGAACCTATTCCATCACCCTGGCCTGGTCGCCGCGCGACGAGGTGCTGCGCCTGATCTGTACCTTTGACATGGATCCGCCCCGCGACCGCCTGCCCCAGCTTTATGAGGTGCTGAACCTGGCCAATGATCAGGTCTGGGATGGCGGCTTCACCTTCTGGGCGCCGCAAAAGCTTATGGTGTGGCGCTATGGGTTGGTGCTGTCGGGCGATGCCATGGCCAGCCCCGAACAGGTCGACCAGATGATCGGCAACGCGATCATGGCGGCGGAACGCTTTTATCCCTGTTTCCAGCTGACCTGCTGGGGCGATACCACCCCCGAGGCTGCGATGAATATCGCGATGTCCGAGGCCTATGGTCGCGCCTGAGCCGGTATGAAGAGAGACCCGTTTCACCTCTCTGTGGTTATGAGGGATCAGTCTCAGCACAGTTTGCTCTGGGTCGCGGTCGCGCTCATTGTGATATTCTTCATGCTATGCCGCGCCTTCATGCAGGACTGGCGCTGGATTTTCGGCTTTCCGGTGCATTTCGCCGCGGTCTATCTGTTTATAAAACTCTGGGCGTGGGCCGGAGGGATTGACCGCGATGGCCTGACGCCCGAAGACCGTGCGCAAAGGGACAGGGAAGGCGACGGCTGGCAATGACGGATATTTCGGAACTGAACGGGCGCGGGCTGGTGCTGATCGGCTGCGGCCGGATGGGCGGCGCGCTGCTGGATGGCTGGCTGAAAAACGGGCTGCGGCCGGGGGCGGTGCATGTCGTCGATCCCAATCCGCGCCCCGATCTTTCGGCTTTGGGGGTGGCGGTCAATGGCGCATTGCCGCCAAGTCCGGCGGTTCTGGTCATCGCGGTCAAGCCGCAGATGATGGCGGATGTGCTGCCCCGGCTGAATGTGGGGGCCGATACGCTGGTCATCTCGGTCGCGGCGGGGGTGACCATCGCGGCCTATGAGGCGGCGTTTCCGGGCGCGGCCATCGTGCGCACCATGCCCAATACCCCGGCCGCGATCGGGCAGGGGATCACCGCCATTGTCGGGAATGCGCGCGCGGGCGAAGGGGAACTGGCGCTTGCCGGCGCGCTCATGTCCGCCGTTGGGCGCACCGTGCGCTTGCAGGACGAGGGACAGATGGACGCCGTGACCGCGCTTTCGGGATCCGGCCCCGCCTATGTCTTTCACCTGATCGAGGCGATGGCCGCGGCGGGCGAGGCCGAGGGGCTGTCCCCGGCGCTGGCGCTGGAACTGGCGCGGGCGACCGTGGCCGGGGCCGGCGCGCTGGCCGTGGCTGCGGACGAGAATCCGGCAAAGCTGCGCGGGAACGTGACCTCGCCGGGCGGCACCACGGCGGCGGGGTTGGCGCAGCTGATGGATCCCGAAACCGGGCTGCCGCCCCTGATGCGGCGCACCATCGCCGCCGCCGCCGCGCGCGGGCGGGAGCTGGGGAAATGAGCGGTGACGGCACGGCCCCCGCGCCACAGATCGGCTGGGACGATTTCGCCGCCGTCGATATCCGCGTCGGCCGCATCATCCGCGCCGAGCCCTTTCCGCAGGCGCGGCGCCCGGCGATCAAGCTGTGGCTGGATTTCGGGCCGGAAATTGGTGAGCGCAAATCCTCGGCCCAGATCACCCGGCATTATCAGCCCGGGGAGCTGATCGGCAAACAGGTGCTGGCGGTGATGAATTTCCCGCCGCGCCAGATCGGCCCCTTCATGTCCGAGGTGCTTGTGCTGGGCCTGCCGGACGAGGATGATCAGGTGGTGCTGATCGGCCCGGACAAGCCCGTGCCCATCGGCGGGAGGATGTTCTGATGAAGCTTCTGGTGACGCGACGGATGACGCAGGCCGCCGAACATGCGCTGTCGGCGCGGTTCGAGACCACGATTCTGGACCGCACCGACGGGCTGACCGAGGATGAGGCCGCCGCCGCCATGGCCGAATATGACGCGGTCATGCCGACGCTGGGCGACCGCTTTGGTGCCGGCGCGTTTAGCGGCGGCCTGCGCTGCAAGCTCTTGGC
>RRZT010710488.1_pt1 | contig 19725 bp, 14 predicted proteins | sample 2165551 | NCBI WGS metagenome assembly RRZT01 (sample SAMN10456910, study PRJNA506462) | wastewater metagenome | biome: wastewater; feature: sludge; material: wastewater sludge; isolation source: wastewater sludge with Escherichia coli K12::gfp cells carrying plasmid... | place: USA: Moscow, Idaho... | reverse complement strand
TCGACCGCAGCGCTCCCAGTCCGCTGTGCAGGCTCTCGTGGTCCTGGTCGAACGCGGCCCGGTAGTTGGTGCCGCCGCCCAGGACGGCCAGGTCGGGGAGCCGGGTCGACGGGTCGGCCACGGCGCTCAGGGGTAGCACCGTGCCGGCGTCACCGCCAAAGGTGTCGATGCCCAGGCGCACGAACTCCGCCGTCAGCGGCTCTCGCAGCAGTTGCACGACGAACTCGTGAAGCGCGGTGCGCACGTCGCCGGTGCAGCCGGCCATGGATACCGAGGTGTCCACGAGGAGCAGGGCCGGGATGGTCTTGGTCTCGGCGTTGACCCGCACGGGACCCTCGTCCTCGTGCGGCGCCTCGAGCTCCTCCACCTGGGTGAACGGGTGGTCGCTTGCCATGTGCGGGTCCTCCCGCTGTGCGGCGGGCTGATCCCGCCCCTCGAACGGATAGCGGGATGAGCGAGGACCGGGTGACACGCAACGACGGTGCGGCCAACCATCACCCGGTCCAAGCTCGGCGCGACGCGGTGACCACTCGGCCGTGCCGCTTCGAGTGCAGTCCTCGACGGCACACAGAGGAGGAGCCGGTTGGGCCGCGGATCTAGCCTGGCGGTGTGGCTGAAGGGATCGGTGACCAGGCGGTCGAACGGCTGGGGTCACGCTCCGCGGATCCGGCAGCGTCATTGGGGCTCTGGAGCTGGCGCCCGTTCGGCGACCCCGACGGGAGAGGCTTCGAACGCAGCTGGCGCTATGTCGACGTCGCCGCCGTCGAAGCCTTCCGAGCCCCTGAGTACGATCACAGGACCGAGGCTGAGCGCCTCGGCGCCGTCGCCTCCGCCCTAGCGGCCTCCGGGATCACGTACGCGTACGAGCCACCCATCCGTTTCGGCTCAGAGACCCAGCTGCTGCGAGATCCCGAACGTGTGCTCGAGTACCGCCAGGCCACCTGCGTCGAGATGTCGCTCGTGACGGCTGGCGCCTGCCTGCGCGCTGGCCTGCACCCCTGGATCGTGTTCGGGTGGACGAAGGGTGTCGGCGCCCACGCCTGGGTCGTCGTCGACATCGGCACGACCATGACCTTCCCGGCCCACTCATTCGAGCCCCGAACCTCCAGCGACGCCGAGGTGGTCGCGCTCGAGCATTCTCGTCGACGCTCATTCCCGACTCGCCCCCTGGAGACGGAGGTCGACCTCGAGAGGCGGGTGCGAGATGAGCCCGACCGCTACCGGGTGGTCGACCCCGCCCGGCTGTGCCTCGGCTACAGCGGGGGCGACCACTTCACCGTCGTGGTCGAGGACGGCCTCGAGCTCTTCCACTCGTGGCAACAGAAACGGGTGTGCGACCTCGTGTGGTGGCACCCGGCCCTCGTCGTGCCGGCGCCGGGCCGCCGGCGGCGCACCGACGCCGCCGCAACCGGCGCAGCCGTCGAGCTCAACAACCTGTGGATGACCGAACAAACCGATCTAGCGGGCCGAGAGACCGAACTCGAGAACCTCACCAACTACTTTTCTGCCGAGCTCGAGCGCGGTGAGGGTCGGCGCCCTCATGTGATATCCGGTGAACCCGGGATGGGCAAGAGCGCGCTCGCGCAAGAAGTCGCCAGCCGTCTGTCACAGAACTATGCGGTGGTGTGGTGGATCGATGCAGACGGCAGCCTCAAGATTCGCACGGGGCTGCGGGAACTGGCCCGCCGGCTCGGAATTGAAAGCGCCCGGACGGGGGTCGCGCCCGAGGCGGCCGACGAGGAGCCACACCGCTTCCTAAACGATCTCCGCGACCACCTGGCCGCGCTTGATGGCCGCGTGCTGGTGATTCTCGACAACGTGGACGACGCATTCCTCAAGCGCGAGCTACCGGCCACAACGCTGCGATATCTTCCTGCACTGAACTGTGACATCCTGATTACCTCGCAGTCCTCCGATTGGCGCCCGGTGGTTGGCGGCGAGACCCCGCTGAAAGGGCTCGACGCCGCAAGCGGCGTGGAGCTGATCTGCAGGGACAGCGAACGCCCGGAGCTGGTGGACGATCCGAATGTCGGGGCGATCTGCCGCGTGTTCAGCGGACGTCCGCTTTTCCTCAAGCCGATCGCTCGACTTATCCGGTACGGCGAGGACCCGGCGTCCTTTCTCGATCGACTCGACCTGTCCACCGAGGATGCCCTCGAGGTGCTGCCCGACATGGAGGGCTTCGAGCCCCTTTGGCGCGACACCTATCGAATGGCAGTCGAGCGCGCGGATGCTGCGACGCCGGGATCCCGACATCTCCTCTCAGTCCTGTCGATGCTCTCGCCAGAGCCGATTCCCTTCGATCTTGTCCGTGCAATCACCGAGGTCACGCCTGGTGCGGGTGAGGCACGAACGATCAAGGCCCTCCGCACCCTCGTCGATCGAAATCTGATCCTGGAGGTGCGGGAGGGTGAAACCCATTCGAGTCGGTTCACCGTCCACCGAGTGGTGGCTGCCCTCGTGCGGATGGATGCGTTCGTGCAGGCCGAGTGGGCGACCGACCTGACCATCGCTGCCCAAGCCGTAGCGTTGGCAATCCCTACAAGGGACGTGATACGCAGAGCAGCGGGCCGGGAGCGCATGACGGCACTCGCCCCTCACGTCGAGGCCATTACCGATCGCGCACTCGAACACCTCAATAGCGCGCCTGGAGCGTGGGCCGACCCCGCCGCCGAGGCATCATCTCTCCTTGGCCTCTATCGACGCACCCTGTCCGAATGGGCCGCCTCGCAGGAAGCGCACGAGAAGGCAGTCGTCCTGTCGGGGACGGGGGTACCCCCCGGCCACTGCGCTCTCCGCCAAGTCCGCCTGGCCAACGTGATGCGGCAACGCGGCGACTTCGATGCTGCGGAATGCCTGTTGGACGAAGCGTTACCAGCACTCGAGGCGAACGCCGACGTACGAGACTACGCTTGGGCGCTGACCGTGCGGTCGAGGATCCTCCGGGTCCGCCGTGACAGCGCCACCGTCGAGGCTCTCGAGCCCTTGGCTGAGGCCACGCGTCTGCTCAAGCGTTACGAGCAGGACCCCGACCCGAATACCGTCCGTCAACGCAGTGAACTCCATGGCTACGCCAGCGTCCTGCATCGCCAGCTCTCCGAATACACCCTCGCGGAGAACGAGGCCACCGAAGGTCTCCGGTTGATCACGGGAGGACTCACTCCAACGGAGGTGCTCGATCGCGAGGACGTACCGCAGGAGGTCCTAGTGGCCACCCATTTGCGTGCCCTGGGCGGGGTCTGGCGGGTGCGCGGCCAGTTCGAGCTGGCCCTGCGTGCGCATCGGCGAGCCCTCCAGATCTTCGAGCTCATCCATGGGCCCGACCATACCGATGTGGGTCGCGCTCTCGATTCGCTCGGTCGGGTACAGCGGGAGTGGGGCGATCTTGACGGGGCGGTGGAGAGCTTCAGGCGGGCGGCGGATATCAGCGACCGACGTTTCGGACCGAACTACCCGCACGCCGGCACCGCCGCCGTGAACCTCGCACTCGTCCATTTGGAAACGGGCGACCTGACCGCGGCCACCATCCATGCCAATGCCGGACTCGACGTCTACCGGAGGTTCTACGCGGAGAGCTACGACGACCGAGCCGGGGGCCAGATTCGGAACGAAGCAACCGCCTGGGCGCTGTTCGTACGCGCCGACGTGCTGGCGGCGATGGGTGACCTCGGGCACGCGGCTCGTGACCACGAGTCGGTGCTCCGCTGGCGTCAGGTCCGATTTCCTCATCCGAACGCGCTGACTGCGTCGTCATGCTTCGCTCTCGGAGACGTTCTCCTTCTCCAGGACCAGGCTGCAGCGGGCCTTAGGCGGCACCGCGAGAGCTACGCGATCCGGATGCGCGTGTTCGAGGAGCGGCCTGACTACTGGCTCGCCCAGTCCCAGGCCCGGCTCGGCGAGTTGACCAAGGACCGCGAGTTGCTCACGCTGGCCTTCAAGACCTTCAGCACCCAGCTACGACCGGGGCACCGTCGGACCGTGGAAGTTGAGGCCGCCATCGCCAGGCTCGCTGACGACGGCTGATCCGAGGCCAGTTGGCGATCGAGGCTTCCCGTCAAGATCTCAACACGGGCATTTGCAGCCGAACCGTCTCCAGCAGGACACGGCAACGACGTTCTACCTCCGCCATAGTCGCTGTCTCGAGTGCGCGGGTTCCGAAGTCCTCGATGCATATGGAAGACACGGCGGTGGCGAGCACGAGGGCTTCCCCTACCGCTCGTCGGTCTCCGACGTCGGCCCCCCTGGCAGCCAGGTGGCCGAGGAACGCCCCCGCAAACGCGTCGCCCGCCCCGGTCGGATCCGTCGTGAACGCCTCGAAGGCCGGTAACGCCAGTCGAAAGTCCTTCCCGTACACCTGGGCACCGAACTCGCCCTGTTTCACACAGACGAGGCGCGGACCCTGACGAAGAACCGCGGTGGCCGAGTCGACCACCAGATCGTGGCCGGTGAACTGGAGCAGCTCTTCGACCGTCATCAGCACGATGCTGGACTTCGTGACCACACGTTCGAGCGTGCGAGCATCCCGATCGATCCAGCTGTCGATGGTGTCGACTGCAGACAGCCGTGGGCTGCTGGCGTCGAGGGCCTCTAGCTGGATCTCGGGTGGCCCGCTCGCCAGGAACAGAACGTCGATCTGGTTGGGCCACCGGGCCGGGACGCCCGCGTCCGACGCAACTCCTGGATCGAACTCAAGCGTGGTCCGCATCGAGAAGCGAGGGTCATAGTCACACCGAAAACGTGTCGTCCTACCGGGAACTTGGTCGACCGCGAGTCGGATGGAAGGGCGCCTGCCCATGACGTCGAGATCGGCGGCGTCGCAGTCGTCGCCGACCGCCCCGAGCACGGTAACGTCGCCGACGACCGACGCCGCCAGCCCCGCGTAGACCGCTGATCCGCCCAACACCTCATGGACGTCGCCACCACCCACAGAAATGGCGTCGTAAGCCACCCCGCCGAACACCGTCAACCCCATGCCCAAGGTTCTACCAGTGACCAGACTCCCCCGAGCCGCTTGTTTGCTCGGTTAACCTACTGGGATGCCTCACGGCGAGTTGGTCGATGTGCTCGCGCCACCGCAGTTCGAGCCGACTGGCACGGTCAAGCCGGTCGAGGAGGCAGTCGAGGCCGGGGACTGGTTGGGGGCCATCAACCTCTGGATCGTGCGCCCCGGCCCGGCGTTGATCTATCAGGAGCGACCGCCAGGAGGGTGGGCTCCCGGCAAGCTGGACGGGTCGGTCGCCGGGTACTACCGCGCCGGGGAGACCGGCACCGACGGGCTTCGCGAGGCGGAGGAAGAGCTCGGCCGTCAGTACAGAGCGTCCGACGTCACCCCGATCGGCCGCCGGCTCAACGTCGGGGTGGACAGCCTCGGACGGGAAAGACGAGCCGTGATCACGATCTTCATGATTTATGACGAGGCACCGCTCTCCGAATTCGCCCTCGACCCAGGGGAGGTGCCGGCGATGTACGAGATCAGCCTCAAGGACATCGCCCGGGTCTTCGCTGACCCGGGAGCGAGCCTCAGTGCCCACGGAGTGGACTGTCTCGGACAGACCTGCATCCGGACGGCCACTGCTGACGATTTCAGCTACATGTGGGATGGGTATCACCCAAAGGTGGCGGCTCTCGCGCAGCGGTACTTTGACGGTGAACGCACCCTCCTGTATTAAGCGAGATCAGATGCTTCGCCGGATTCCGAAGCTCTACCTAGCATCAGAGTCACCGCGTAGAGTCGCGCTCCTCGAATCGGTATTCATCTCCTTCACGGCGGCCGCGCCGAACATCGACGAGACGCACCGCGACGGCGAGAGCCCTGTCGACTACGTCGAGCGTCTCGCTTTGGAGAAGACGCTCGCGACCCGTGGTGGTACCGAGGCGGTGATCATCGGGGCGGACACCGTGGTTGTGCTCGACGACGAGATTCTTGGCAAACCGAGAGACGCAACTGAAGCGCAGTCCACCTTGACTCGCCTGTCCGGCCGGAGCCACCACGTGATAACCGGGCTCGCCGTTCGCCGCGTCGACGAGGGCAGCAGTCCTGATGAGGACCGGTTAGCGGTCGGCTCCACGATCTCGCAAGTAACGTTCGTTCAGCTCTCTCCAGACGAGATCACGGCCTACATCGCTACGGGTGAACCCATGGGCAAGGCAGGCGCGTACGCGATCCAAGGCGCCGGCGGTGCCTTCGTATCTGAGATCTCCGGCAACTACCAGAACATCGTCGGCCTCCCCTTGACTTTACTCCGAAGACTCATAAACGATCTGGGCTACTTGTGGCCTGGCCTTCCGGTCGGGCCCTACACGTGACCACTACAGCGATAGATCACGTCGACCGGGTATAGGCGGTGCTCTCGCCGAGAATCTTCGTCGGTCGAACAGTCACGAGGAGGCGGGGAAGCTCAGGGTTCCGGCGACGACGTCCCAGGTTTCGAATCGCCAACCGTTGGATATTCTCATCAGTTGTTAGCAGCTTCGTGGCGAATACGTAGCCGTCGATTGTGTACCAGGTTGATGAACAATCGGGGTCGGTCAGGCTGATACACACCGTCGTACAATGCCTCAGGTTTGCAGCCTTCTGCGTTGACGCCCCAATGTCTATCTTGAGATCCAGCCCATTAGCCGCCGACTCGATCCAGACAGGCGTCACATGCGCACGACCGGCCATGACAGTCGCGAAGTGGGCCACACACGGGCCTGCGAGCACACGCTTCAGATCGGCAGGTAACTCCGAGGCTGCGGTGCGACCACTCACAACGTCCCGAGCCATATTGCCTCGCGATTGCATCCGAGAATCGTAGCGCCGGGCGCGACAGAGTCCCGTGAGGTGGTGGGGTTCGAAGGTGATCCTCGGTGTGTTCAGCCGCTGATGGCGGGCTGATCCCGGTCAGTGTGAACCGCCCCGGGTTTAGTGGTGGGCGGGTCCTCCCAGCAGCGGGTGCTGCTGGGGGTTGATGTGACGGTAGTGGTCGGCTTCGAACTCAACGGGCGGGACGTAGCCCAGGGCGCTGTGGAGGCGGACGTTGTTGAACCACCACACCCAGTTCAAGGTGGCGAGCTCGAGGTCGTCTGCGCTGTGCCAGGGGCCCTCGGGGCGGACGCACTCGGTCATGTAGAGCCCGATGGTGGTCTCCGCGAGCGCGTTGTCGTAGCTGTCGCCGACGGTGCCGATGGACGCGACCGCGCCGGCGTCGGCGAGCCGGTCGTTGTAGCGGATCGCGGTGTGTTGGCTCCCGGCGTTGGAGTGGTGCACGAGCCCGTCGACGACCTCGTCGGCTTGGGCTCGGGTCCACAGGGCCATCTCGAGCGCGTCGAGGGGCAACTCGGTGGGCATGGTGGCCTTGGTGCGCCACCCGACGATCCGCCGGGAGACCACGTCGGTCACGGACGCTGTGAACACCGTGCCCGACCAGGTCGCCACGTAGGTGAAATCGACCACCCACAGCCGGTTCGGGGCCGCGGCGGTGAAGTCGCGGCGCACCAGGTCCGGCGGCCGGCACCCGGCGGCGGGGTCCGGGCGGGTCGTGACCGTCTGCCGTCCCCGGCGGGCGCCGACGAGCCCGTGGGCGGCCATGAGGCGTTCCACCTGGCAGCGCGGCACCGGAGCGAGCCCGGGGTGTTCACCGCGGGCCTGTTCGCGTTTGAGCTCGTGCCACACCTTGCGGGCCCCGTAGAGGCCGCGGCCCACCCCGTGGTAGATCCGCTCGACGTGGCCCAACACGACCTCGTCGCGCAACGACCGCGCCGACGGCGGCCGCCGCTTCGACTCCCGGTAGGTGGACGGGGCGATCCCTCAGCCGTGCTCGTTGAGCACCGCGAAGATCGGCTCGACCCCGAACCGGTCCCGGAACATGTCGATGAACTCGATCACCACGGGTGTCGCGGGTCGAGCTCCCGCGCGAAGTAACTCGACGCCGCCAACAAGATGTCGTTGGCCCGCTTCAGCTCCTTGACCTGCTGGCGCAGCTCTTTGAGCTCCGCCGCCTCGTCGTAAGTCACCCCCGGCCGGCGACCCGCGTCGATCTCGGCCTGCTTGCACCATCCCCGAAGCGTGTCCTTGTTCACCCCCACCCGCGGCGCGATCCGCACCACCGACGCGTTCAACGACAGATCCGGGTCCTCCTCACGCGCCTCGAACACGAGCCGGATCGCCCGGTCCCGAAGCTCCGGCGGATACTTCCGAGGTGCTGGAATAACTCCACCCTTTCGTGGGATCAGAGCCACCACAACACCCGGGGCGGTTCAAAACCGCTCGTCGTCGAGCAGCTCCTTCTCCCCGTGCCCGCCGAACTCATCCGCCAGCGCCATCACGCCTCCCCATCGACCACCATCGACCCGCACGCGATACCAACACTCGTCAAGGTCGAACGTGCCCCGGCGAACGAACGCCTCGGCATCTCGTCACCACAGACGCGGAGCCGTGTGGACCGCAAGCGCCCCGCAGCCGAGGACGCGTCACGCACGATCGGGCTGTTCCAAAGGCCAGCCAGCGGACCCTTGGCAGATTCCACGAACATCCCCACCTCGCTGCTCGTCAGCTGTACCGCCTGCGCAGATCATCTCAGATACGCCGACTCCTCACGACACGAATCATTCGGGGCACTACCGTCGTTCCATGCAGGCCGTCTGGGGCATCCACAACGACCAGTCGTCGCTCGATCTCGTCAGCGGCGGCTTCATCAGCATCGGCTGGGAGGAGCTCGGCGACCTCTCGAACACCCCCGCCGACCGTGAAGCACTGAAGCAGAGGTTGACGCAGGCGTATCCGAACGAGAAGCCCGGAGCCATACCGATCTGGGCGGGCGTCCTGGTCAGGTTCATGAGTGAGATGCAGGTCGGTGACTACGTCATCAGTCCGAGCAAGGCCGATCGGACACTCAACTTCGGGTTGGTGGACAGCGACTTCTACGTCGAGGCAGGGGCAGACATGCACCCGAACCGCCGCCGCGTCCGCTGGCTTCGTACGGGGGTGCCCCGCGACCACTTCTCGAAGAGCGCGCTGCACGAGATCGGGTCCGCGGTGACGCTCTTCCGCGTCAAGCAGCACGCCGCTGAGTTCCTGGCCTACCTGGAGACCGATGAGCCGGCCGCGGTCGTCCCCGACAGCGAGGACGAGGTCGGCCTCGCCGAGGATGAGCCGAACGCCGAGCGAGTCGACACGTACAGCCGTGACTTCGTGGTCGATGCCCTCCGCCGAATGGACCCGTTCCGGTTCGAGCACTTCGTTGCGGGCGTCCTCAACGCCATGGGGTATCGCGCCTCCGCCACGGTCTCCACTGGCGATGGTGGCGTGGACGTGATCGCCAGCCGCGATCCCTTGGCGATCGAGCCGCCGATCATCAAGGTGCAGTGCAAGCGAACGGTGTCGACCATCGGTGGCCCCGACGTGCAGAAGCTCGCCGGCGCTCTTGCCGTCGGGGGCTCTGAGCTCGGGCTGTTCGTCACACTGGGCAACTACTCCGCCGACGCCCTCCACCTCGAGCGGACACGCCAGGACCTGCGTCTCGTGAACGGATCGCAGCTCGTTGACCTGATCTTCGAGCACTACGAGGGCCTTGATCCCGAGTGGAAACGACTTCTACCCCTTCGGCGGGTCTACGCCGTCGATCGCGACGCCGGCGGCTCCTGAAGTGAGCGAGTCGACCGCTCCTCGAGGACGTCGGTCAAAGCGCTGACCCACCTCTCAGCCGTCATGCCACGGCTCCTCGCTCAACGAATGGGAACGAGCGAGCCAACCGCTGGGAGCGACGTCAGTGTGAAGACCCACCTCTCCAAGGGAGAACGAGGTCCGGGCGGCTCTCAGGTAGCTTCCGAATGTGTCGCAGCGGGACCGACCAGCTCCCTCATCGGCGACGGTGCAGCGCCGGATGCAGGCTCAGCGCACCCGCGATACGGAGCCCGAGATCGCCCTGCGTCGTGAGCTGTACCGGCGCGGGTACCGGTACCGCGTACACCGTCGACCACTGGCGGGACTACGACGACAGGCAGATCTCGTGTTCGTCGGCGCCAAGGTCGCGGTCTTCGTCCATGGGTGCTTCTGGCACGGGTGCCCCGAGCACGCCACGCAGCCCAAGGCGAACAAGGATTTCTGGCGAACGAAGCTTGACCGCAATCGGGAGCGCGACGCCGAGACCCTGGCGGCTCTCGAGGCGGCATGCTGGGCAAGCGTCGTGGTCTGGGAGCACGAGGATCCCCGGGAAGCGGCCGATCGGGTCGGCGCGGTGGTGGACTCGCGTCGCTCCCGACCGGGCCGCGCCCGGCCGGGAGCCCGCTCGGTGTCAGACCCCCGTGACACAATCAGTCCATGACCGCGCCGACTGTGATCGATCTCTTCGCCGGCTGCGGTGGGGTGACCGTCGGCTTCCGCGACGCCGGATTCGAACCGGTCAAGGCCGTCGAGTGGAATCTCCACGCCGCCTCGACGTACGCCGCGAACTTCGGCGAGGACCACATGTTCTGGGGCGACATCGCGGACTTCCGTGACGACATCCCCCATGCCGACGTCGTCGTCGGCGGGCCGCCCTGCCAGGGATTCTCCAGCCTGGGGGCACGGGATCCCGAGGATCCACGCAATCGTCTCTGGCGAGAGTACGTCCGAGTCGTCGCTGCGGCAGAGCCCCAGATCTTCGTCATCGAGAACGTCGAGCGGTTTCGCAACTCTGCTGAGTTCGGACTTCTTCAGGACGAGGTGGCCGACGGCGACCTGAAGCACTATCTCCTGGAGCCCGCGGTGCTGCTCGCCGCCGACTACGGAGTGCCACAGAGGCGTCCTCGGACAATCATCGTCGGCTCTCGCGTCGGAAAACCCCGCCTACCCGATGCGAGTCACGGCGACGACGATCTCTTCCACCCGCAGTGGCTCGACGTGCGGTCCGCTATCGGCGAGGTTCCGTGGTGGCCGGAGACCACCGAGCTGCCCGTCGCCACGGAGCAGTTCTTCGGCGAGACGGTTCCAGGCGTGTTCAAGGGCCTGGACATCCACATCGGACGCAACCCCTGGCCGGAGTCGATCCAGCGATATGACCACGTACCGCCGGGTGGCGGCCGATTCAACCTGCCGGAGCACCTGCAGTTCGACTGCTGGCGAAAAAAGCCCACCGGGACCACTGACGTCATGGGTCGGATGCGGTGGGACCGACCGAGCCTGACCATTCGGACCGAGTTCTTCAAGCCGGAGAAAGGCCAGTACCTGCACCCCCAGTGGGATGAGCACGACGAGACCCTCAAGGTAAACCGACCGATCACCCACCTCGAGGCTGCGCTGCTGCAGACCTGTCCCGATGACTACCTCTGGTGTGGATCCAAGATCGAGATCGCCCGCCAGATCGGCAATGCAGTTCCGTGTCGGTTGGCCTACAAGATCGCGCTCTCCGTGAGGGACCAGCTAGAGGGGTGACAGGGGGTCAGCCGTCGAGACGGCGACCGAATTCTCGCGCCAACTCACCGAACCGTGTTCGCTCGGACTCCGCCACGGTGACGACCAGCAGCACGCGGGCCCGGGAGGCCCCCACGTACAGCAGCGGTTGAATGTCCTCGGACAGGTCGTCGAGGTCTACCAGGACGACGACGTCTGACTCGAGTCCTTTGAACGAGGCAACCGTCGAAAAGCGGACACCGTCGGTTCGATCGGTCCATCCACCGCGCGAGATGTCCGTGAGCGGACCTTTGCCGACGACAGGATCCTCGGCCATGCACGAATTCTGAAGGCGGTGCGGTGACAGCAAGGTGATCTGATCTGGTGCGAAGCCTTCGTGAAGTAGCGCGCCGACCCGCTTGGCCACCTGGCGCCGTTCGTCTGTTGGATCCTCCCACCACAGGTACTCGACAGGGGGCCCGTCGACGGTCAGCGTCTCGACCGGTTCCATGTCGGTGAGCAAGGCCACCTGGGTCGCGATCGGTGAGGTGTTGCGACAGTTGACGGTCAAGGGCCAGTCGACCGGACCGGTGGCCAGCAACCGGGCCATCCCTCGTCGGGCAACGCCAGTGAAGACGTTCTGGTTTGGATCGAGAAACCAACGCCAAATGCCATGGTCGAGACCGCGAGCCAGTAGCGCGTCGATCACATCGACGTATTGCTCGAGGAGGACGTCCTGGCCCTCATCGACGATGACTGCATCGAATTCGACCGTCGGTGGATCCTCGAGGAGGGCCTCCAGGGCGAGCTCAGGCAGAAAGAGTTCGAATCTGTCGGCATCACCGACGTCGGGGATGCGCGACTCGCTCCCCGCGGAAACGACCACGTCCTGCATCAGTGCGTGGAGGGGCTGCACGGTGATGCCCTCAACTCCGTCCAGAGCCTCGGCGATGTGCATCGCCAGGTTCTTGCTGAAACACGTGAGCAGCACCCGCCGGCCTTCACCGGCGAGGCGGCGGGCCTCGGCCGCCGCGAGGAGCGTCTTCCCGGTGCCGGCACCGCCTCGGGCGACCACACGTGAGTTGGTGGCCAGTCGTGCGAACAATGCTGCTTGTTCGTCGGTGAGCCGGAGGAGCTCCTCCGCCGAGGATTCCGCCTCTGCTCTCAAGGAGGGGACCAGGGCGAAGTCCGCCCGGATGGCATCTACCACCTTGTTCTTTGCCCTGCGGCCCAACAGCTCGAGCTCGCGGTGCCATCCTCGGCCGACCTTCTCGTTCCACCGGGAGGCAACCCTGTCCATGAAGGCCGAGAACGGTTCGAGAGAATCGCGGTGGTCGTAGACGAGGGCCCGGTCGATGTCCGGTCCGTGGACCGTCCACTCGACGTCGGGTGTGGCCACGGCGTAGCCGGTGACCGACTTCCCGAGCTCCGGGACCCGAGGTTCCAGCCAGGAGTACAGCTTGGCGGCCGCGCTTCCTGCCTGTTCGAACGGTGACTCGTTCAACGGGTTGCGGCGGCCGGCCCCGTCGCCGCGTTGGGGGGTCGTGTACCACCTGCCTGCCTCGCGGGTGACGAGTCCGCCCTTGACCTCGAGGCAGAAGACGCCGGGGGGTCCGATGAGAACGAAGTCGATCTCCGCCCAAGGCTTTCGGTCATGGATGGTGAGACCGAGTGAGTGGAGCACGATCCATTCGTCGCCGAGTTCGTTCTGGATCCGGTCGAAGAGCCGTCGTTCGGCACCGCTGCTGGTGTGGGCGGCGACGGCAGGTGGGATCATGCGGGCCATGGTCAGCCGGCCATCTCGGCGAAGAAGCCGATCTGGCGGTCGTCGGGCGTGCCGACCAGGAGTGCCCGGTCGAGGAGGAGGTTCATCTCCTCGCAGCTGACTTCGGGGAGCAACGTGCAGGCGTGGCACGCGGCCAGGTTCAGTCCGTCGACGCCGCTGGGATCGGACTCAACACAGAGAGGATCGCCCGAGCACCAGCTTGCGCGCTCGAGGGCGTCGGGCAGGCTTGCCTCGAGGCGGTCGGGTTCGGCTTCGGCAACGACACCGCCGAGACTTCCGGCGGAATCGGAGGTTGCCGTGTAGATGAGGAAGCCGTGCATCTCGTCGGAAACGTAGAGACGCTCCCTGAGTGCGGAGGCGGGGTAACCGGAGTCGAGGGACCACTGAGTGATGAGGGCATGGGAGAGGGTGTGCAGCAGGACCAGTCGGGGGGTGATGACCCGATCAGGGGTGCTGTCTCGTTCGATGAACTTCGCTCGGTAGTTCTCGTTGAGGCGTGCAACCCGGGTCTGAACTGCGGGGCGTCGTTCCCATTCGGCAAGCTTCTCGCCGGCCACGACGAAGAACACGCCTTCGCCGTTGATCTCGACCGCGGGCAACCAACTCGGGCGTTCGTCGTAGAGCGGTGGCCGGGGGGCGTCGGGATCGGACGACGGAGGGGTCACTCGCGAGAAGCTCTCGAGCGCACGGACTTCGCGCAGCCGCTTCACGAGCATCGCCTTATCGATCCAGGGGTGGACTGCGGTTGGCAGTCGCTCGACCGGGACGCTGACGAACTGCTGGTCCTTCGAGTCCTCCGGTCGTCCGTTGATCAGGGCGAGATACTCGTCGCGGCGGAAGGCCTCCGGTGACGCGTCCTCTGGTTCCTGCTCCCCGGCTTGGCGTTGCTTCACCGCCACTATCAAGTCGTCGACCGCGTAGCCGGTGCCTTCCGCGAGTCCGAGGCCCTCGAGTACGCCTCGTAGGGCGCTCTCGTCACCGAGGTGGCGGAGGATCTCCCAGTGGCGGTTCAGGAGCTTGAAGGCGCCTTCGGACCATGGCGGGATGGAGATTGCCGAATGGGTGATCGAGAACCAGACGTTCGATGCCCCTCGCTGCAGGACTCGTGGCGTTTGGTCGCAGTCGGAGTCGTTGACGGCGAGCCAGGGTCTGCGACCCTTGCAGGCGGTCACGCCCGCCATGGCGGTACGCCGGAAGGCGTCCTCCATGGTTGCCCTCTTGCCGCAGGTGCAGGTGATGATGATGGCGCGCAGTGACGCCGTGTTGCCCCCGGTGTCGAGCTCCATCTGGTGGTCGCCGTCGACGCGAGGTGACCCTGCGTGGACCCAGTTGAAGTAGGGGAAGTCGTCGATGTGGCCGTTCTCGCAGCAGATCACGAATCGACTCGGCACGAGGGGGACGCTGCACCGGTTGCACAGGTTCTTGTAGAGGCTCGTGAGCTTGGTGTGCCGGTCCAGTCGCTTGCAGGCCGGGCAGTGGGCCCAGGTAGGGAAGCGAACCACCGGTACGTCCGGGTGGTCCTCTTGGGCAGGTGGCAGCCGGAAGCCGTCCACGCCCAAGCGTCGCTCCAGGCGGGGTTCGTGGAGGTCGGGACGTCCCGGCTCCCATTGGTCGATTCCGGCGACCATGAACGACTCGTCCTCGAACGCGACCACTGCTCCGACCCCGTAGGTCGTGATCAGTTGGCTTCGGCGGATCTCACCCTTGATCTTTGCCATGGTCATCCCACCTGGTAGAGGTTCGACGCGAGGTCGACGTCGCGGAGGCTCCAGAGCGTCGGGAACACGGCGGCGAAGTCCTCGCCATCGAGGGCGGCGTTGCCGAGGAGCGCCTGGTCCGGATCCCGGGTGTTGCGGTATCGCAGGTCGGGGGTCTGTTCGGCCTTGTGCACCCATCGGGCCACGATCTCGTCGAGTTCCCGTGCGGTTGCCTCGGCTTCCCGGCCGTCGATGAGAGCGGCGCGGTTGATGATGGCCTGCTTGGCCGGCTCGAGCTTGTCGATGAAGCGGGCGATGTCCCCCGCTGCCTCGTTGGGGCGGAGTTCGGGCACGGTGTGGCGGGCCAGCGCGACCAGAACAGCATGGAGTCCGCGGTCACGGGCTCGTGTCGAGAACGGGGTGACGCTGCTCGACTCGACACCCTGATAGAGCGCGGCGTGGAAGTCGCGGAATCCCTCGTAGTGAGATCTGTCGCGCGACTTCGAGGCGTTGAACAGGGTGAGCACAAGTCCGGGCCAGCGACGGCCGACCCGGCTGGTGGCCTGGATGTACTCGGAAGTCGACTGTGGTTGGCCCATCATGGCCATGAGGCCGAGCCTGTTGATGTCGACTCCGACGGAGATCATGTTGGTTGCGAGGATCACCGACAGCGCCTCGGGGTCGGGTAGGGCGATGTCCATCCGACGAAGGTGATCGGGGATGTCGGCCGAGGATTCGCGACTTGTCAGCTCGATCCGGTACTCGATGTCGCGTGGTTCGGTGTCGGCGCTTGCGGCCAGGAGCTCGATGCGGTCGTTGACGTCGTCCTGAACCTGCATCCGGGCGCCGCCGAGGACGCGGAGGCTGTTGAAGTAGCCGACAAGGGTCCAGTAGGCGTCTCTCACCTCATCTGGGCCCTCGGTGTCCTTCGCTCCTTGGAGCAGGGCTGCGTAGCACCGGACGAGCAGGCTGGTCTGGCTCAGTCCCGGCGCCATGAGGCCCACGTACAGGCGTGCCGCCTTTTCCTCCCTGGGGGCGACGAGCGCGAAGTAGGAGTCGGATGCGTCGATGCCAGGGGGCGGAAACTGGGCCACGGTTCGCATGAACAGTCCCGTGGTCTGGTCCTGTGCCCGTCTGATGGTGGCTGTCGAGGCGATCACCTTCGGGCGGATGCCTTCGCGGGTGCAGAGCAGGTCCACCGCCGTTTCGTAGAGCCCTGCCATGGTCCCGAGTGGCCCGGAGATGAGGTGGAGCTCGTCCTGGATGATGAGTTCCGGGGGAGCGAGTACCGGTGCATCACGGTTGAAGAGGCTGGTCGCTTCCTCGCGCCATGGCATCGACGCGAATTTGTCCGCGGTCGCGATCAGAAGCGAGGGTCGGCGGCGGTAGATGTCCTCGTCGACCACACGCACCGGGAGTTCGCCGGAGAAGTCGCAGCTGTCGTTTCGACAGCCGAACACCAGCCGGTCCGGGTTCTTGGCGCGCCAGACGTTGCGGGGCGTGAGTTCGGTTGCGCACCAGGGGCAGCGGTGCAGCTGGAGCGGGTTTCCCTCCTCCAGGGTGAGCCCGCTGCGCAGCTTCTTGATGGCTCGCTCGGCCGCGTTGAGGTCGTTGGGGGTCGCGCCCTGCCCCACCCACAGGCCGATCTCGATCGGTTCGGGGCCGAGGCGATCGTCGCGGCGACGGATCGATTCGAGACAGCAGATCAGCAGCGAGGCACGTTCGAACTGTTGGATGGTCAACAGTCGGAGGGTGTAGCGCATTATGACCGTGACGCCGTGTCCGTGGCGGGGGTCACGGAGACGGCGGAGCAGGATGGTGAAAGCGAGCAGTCCGAGGTAGGCCTCGGTCTTCCCGCCGCCGGTGGGGAACCAGAGGAGGTCGCTGATGTCGCGATCAGGGGACTCGTGGTCGGCGACGCCGCGGAGGCAGAGCAGGATGAACGCGATCTGGAAGGGCCGCCATCGTTGGTCGTCGCCGAGGTCGGGTCCGGACGCGGCGGCGCCGCTCGACAGCCAGTCGCTGCGGGCTCGCTGCAGGAGCATGGCCCGGTTTGCGAGTCGGAAGGCTTCCCAGGCATCGGAATCGCGGGCCAGAACCTCGATACCCGCCTGCATCCGGTCCAGCGCGACGGCGCAGCGGTCGAGGTGGACGTCGGCGATGGCTCGGAGCTCGGGGGCGAGATCGTCGGCTTGCCCTTCTCGGCTGTCGATCCATCCTCGGTAGCCCTCGCAGAGCTTGCGCAATGCGTCGAGAACCTCACTGCGTCGGCCCTCGGCGAGGAAACGGATGCGGATGCCGTCGGTGGGGATCGCGGGATTGGAGTCCGACAGAAGAAGTTCGTAATCGGGAATGATCTCGGTGGTCACCCTCGATGCCCGATCGGGGTCTTGGGGATCCGGCTCCCAGGTCACCGAGCAGCCGTGGCCGGTCGCCATCGATCGGGCGTCGCGGTAGAGCAGTCGAAATGAGCGCAGGTCATCGTCCGAGGCGGGTGGCTCGGCGGCGGGGCGATGGACGAAGGGCGACACGCCCGGTTCGACCGCGGTTGCCTGGATCGTCGACTGGAACCATGAGATCTCGTCGCGAGGAGTTCCCCGAGTGCCTTGATGCGTGTTCATGAGCACTGTCGTCATCGAGGCGCGGCCCTGGGCGTCGGCAGGCCGGACCCTGTAGAAGAGCGCCAGACCGTCGGTCAGCGTGTGACGGCCGTTCGACTCGGACACCGTCGGGTCGATCGTGAACGGTTCCGGCCTGACCGCCGTCCTGCGCCAGGGCGGCAGCTCCTTGAGCGCGCCCCGTTTTCCCACGTTGACCCTTTCGCCTTCGGTCTCGTCAGAGAGGTCCACTGCAGTGGTGTCCTCGGAGACCGTGGAGTAGCGGGCGGTCGTCACCTCTACCGAGATCGGTCCCGAGGCGACGTCCACTGCGAAGGTCATGCCCATCGATGAGGGGTAGCGGACGTTCGCGAGGGAGACGGGCGGATCCCATTCGCCGGCATCCTCTCCCCCATGGCGTGACTCCTGACGGTCGTCGAGGTCCTGACTCGGGTCGATTCGCACCCCGTCGTTCGGGTAGAGGATCCCTGCCATGTACCGCGTGATCGGCGGGTCGGAGATGAGTTCGTCGTCCGCTCCCGGTCCGAGGAGATCGCGACGCAGGCGGTCTACGAGATCGCGACGGAACCGATAGTGCTCATCGAGGCTCGTGCTCATGCCGTCACCTGTTCTTCCTTGGAGTTGTAGCGGAGTTCACCGAGGCCGTTGACACGGACGCGCGACCAGAGACCACTTGGCCCCAATCCGTGCTTGCGACCCTCTGCCTCGTTCCCGGCGACGGTGTCGACCGATTCGACGTTGACCCGCTCGATCCGGTCGGGGAAGCGGCGGCCGCCACCGAGGGCGCGCCCGAGGGTCAGCCCGAACGCTTCCGACGTGATGCCGATGGGTCGTTTGTTGTGCATGACCCGGTAGTGCTCCGCCGGGGCCGCTGTGGCCGAGATCAGTTCGAGCGTGACGGCATCGCCGGGTACGACCTGTGTTCGAAGGTACTGCTGGGTGTCTTCGACGGGGGTGTCGATGAGCCAGGCCCCGGCGGGGTCGGCGCCGTGGATGTCGTCGCCGCACACCTCGATGGCGAAGGTTGTTCGTCGGTGCCGTCCGAAGCCTCGTCGCACCCAGCGACGAGAGGGCTTGTCGACGTACATTCCGGTGGTGTCGGGCCGGCCCACCCGGAAGAGGTCCGATCGGGCGCGGGTCAAGGCGACATAGAGCACACGGTTCTCCGCCGGGACATCCTCGTCCCGGATTTCGACCGGGTCGACGATTCCGACCATGTCGAATTCCAGACCCTTGGCTCGGTGGATGGTCGAGACCACCACCGACGTCTCCACGACCTCGTTGAGCTCCTCGGGTAGTCCGCCCACTCGGACACGGTCCGCCACTCGGCGTAGGTCGATCTCCTCGTGACCCCGAGGGTCGAGCCGGCACAGGAGAAGCCACCGTTGTGTTGCGGCGTCGTGTGACGATCCCGTGGCCTGCTCGATCGCGTCGACCATCCGCGTTCGGGGCACCTTCGTGAGGTGCAGGTGACCGGCCGCGGCGGCGAGCCACCCCGCTGCGGCCCTTTCGGATGCAGACCGCTGAAGCCGATGGGTGACGCCCAACTCGTGGAGGCGCCGTGAGATGAGAAGTGCCTGCCCATTGGTGCGGCAGAGGAGCGCCTTGGTGTGTTCGGGTGCCCGGGTCAGGGGACGGGGTGCGACGGTCAGGTCCCCCAGTCCGGGGAGTCCCAGCAGGAACGTGCGGAGGTCATTCGCGATCTTCTCGGGCGAATGCGACGAATCCCGGAGCTGTGGACCGAAGACCAGGACTTGTCTGGCCTCGGGTGTCCGGGCGCGGAAGTTCCGCTCGAGGGTGCGTTCGGTGACGGCAAGACCCGTCTCGGTGCGCAGGGTGTCGTACACATCCGTCGCCGCGACCTCTTCGCCGGCGCCGTAGTCGTAGATCGATTGAGCGGGGTCACCGAACATGGTGAAGCCGCACGAGAGCCGTCGGAGCAGTGCCAGTACCAACCGTGCTCTGGGACCGACGAGATCCTGGACCTCGTCGATAAGAACGTGACGACAGAGGTCGAGCACGTCCAACGGCTGGTCGCCGGCTGCGATCAGGTCGGTGGCTGCGGTGATCCTGGCGTCGTAGTCGAGCAGCTCCAGGTCACGTTCCGGTTGCTCGGTGGCGAGCAACAAGGTGGCGAACGAGTCGAAGGTCGACGCCGATACGAATCCGGCATCGGAGGCCAGGGCCGACACTCTGCGCCGGAGCTCGGCGACGGCCGCACGCGAGAAGCTGAGCACGAGGACCTCGTCGCCGGGGCTCAGGCCCTCGGTGTTG
>RRZT012163973.1_pt1 | contig 19731 bp, 21 predicted proteins | sample 2165551 | NCBI WGS metagenome assembly RRZT01 (sample SAMN10456910, study PRJNA506462) | wastewater metagenome | biome: wastewater; feature: sludge; material: wastewater sludge; isolation source: wastewater sludge with Escherichia coli K12::gfp cells carrying plasmid... | place: USA: Moscow, Idaho... | reverse complement strand
GGCAGCAACAAACCCACTACCCACGGGCACGAACTCACGACCAGCAGCGGGAAGTCAAGAACGGCAGCAACAACGCCACCCGGGCAGTCAGGAACCGCAGCACAAACTCACGACCGGCAGCAACAAACCCACTACCCACGGGCACGAACTCACGACCAGCAGCGGGAAGTCAGGAACGGCAGCAACAACGCCACCCGGGCAGAAGCATCACGACCGGCGGCGACAGCTCGCCACCACCCGCAGTTCAGCTGCTGAGCCGCTTCTCCCAAGCGGCGATGATCTGGTCATTCAGGCCGAACATCACGCGCTTCTCCTCCGGCTCGGCGTGATCGTGTCCCAGCAGGTGCAGCAGCCCGTGGATCAGCAGGTAGTCGGCCTCCCCCTCCGGCGTCCGGCTGTTCTCGGCGGCCTGCGCCGCGGTGACGGTCGGGCACAGCACGATGTCGCCGAGCAACCCCAACGGCGGGTCTTCGTCGTCGCGGGGCGGACGCAGTTCGTCCATCGGGAAGCTCAGCACGTCGGTGGGCCCGGGCTCCCCCATGAAGCGTTCGTGGTAGTGGCTCATCGTGGCTTCGTCGACGAGCAGGATCGACAGCTCGGCCTCGGGGTGGATTCGCAGCTCGTCGAGCGCGAACGTCGCCAGCCGCACCAGCCGCGTCTCGTCGACCTCCACGCCGGACTCGTTGTTCAGGTCGATCACGGACGCCTCCTCGGCTCGGGCTGGACGCTGTCGTAGCGGTCGTAGGCGGCCACGATGCGGCCGACCAGCTTGTGGCGCACCACGTCGTGGTTCGTCAGGGTGCAGAACGCGATGTCGGACACGCCGTCGAGGATCGACTGCACCTCGCGCAGGCCCGACTTCTGTCCGCCGGGCAGGTCGACCTGGGTCACGTCGCCGGTGACGACCATGCGTGACCCGAAACCGAGGCGGGTGAGGAACATCTTCATCTGCTCCATCGACGTGTTCTGCGCCTCGTCCAGAATGATGAACGCGTCGTTGAGTGTGCGTCCGCGCATGTACGCCAACGGCGCCACCTCGACGGTTCCGGCGGTCAGCAGCCGGGGTACCGACTCGGGGTCGACCATGTCGTGCAGCGCGTCGTACAGCGGCCGCAGGTAGGGGTCGATCTTGTCGTTGAGCGTGCCGGGCAGGAAGCCGAGCCGTTCGCCGGCCTCGATGGCGGGCCGGGTCAAGATGATGCGGTTGACCTCTTTGGCCTGCAGCGCCTGCACGGCCTTCGCCATCGCAAGGTAGGTCTTGCCGGTGCCGGCGGGCCCGATGCCGAACGTGACGGTGTGCTCGTCGATGGCGTCGACGTACCGCTTCTGGTTCAGCGTCTTGGGCCTGATGGTGCGGCCGCGGTTCGACAGGATGTTCTGCGTCAGCACGTCGGCCGGGCGTACGTCGGGGTCGCCGGTCATGCCCACGACACGCTCGACGGCGTCGGCGGTCAGCCCCTGACCGGTGCGGACGATCGTGATCAGCTCGGTCAGCACCTCGGCCGCCTGCGTCACACCCTCGGGGGTGCCGGTGAAGGTGACCTCATTGCCGCGGACGTGCACGTCGGCGTCCAGGTTCTGTTCGAGAATGCCCAAAAACTCGTCGCGCGGCCCCAGCACATTCACCATCGGGATCGACGCCGGAATGCCGATGCGGCGCGACGCTGCGTCGCGGTCTGCTTCGGTGGTCAGGGTGTTCCTCCTTCTCGGACGCCGCCTGCGCGGCGACCCGCACAGTGTACGCCGCGTCCTGAACGGCGCCGGGCGCTGGAATCAGCCGGCGTAGGCGTCCGTCGCACGTACCAGCGCGTCGGTGATCGCAGGCTCGGACGCCGCGTGCCCGGCGAGCACCACGTGGTACCCGGCCTCCGGCCATGCCCGGTGCAGGTCGTACGCCGTGACCGGCGGCGTGGCCAGGTCGTAGGCGCCCTGCACGATCGTGGCCGGGATGTGCCTGATCGACGCCACCTCGTCGATCAGCTGTCCCTCACGGAGCCAGCCCGCGTTCACGAAGTAGTGGTTCTCGATGCGCGCGAACGCAACTGCATACTCCGGCACCGAGAACTCCGCGATCAGGTCGGAGTTCTCGTGCAGGTGCAGCGTCGCTGCCTCCCACGTCGACCAGGCCACGCCGGCCGGGCCGTGCACGGCCGGGTCAGGGTCGGTGAGCAGATCGTGGTAGGCGGCGATCGCGTCGCCAGTGAAGGACGCCCCACCCAGCGGGGCGAGGAACGACTCGCGCCACGCCGGTGCCAGGTGGCCGGCACCGCCGTTGTAGTACCAGTCGAGCTCGGAGCGGCGCAGGGTGAAGATGCCACGCAGCACCAGCTCGGACACCCGCTCGGGGTGGGTCTCGGCGTAGGCGAGGCTGAGCGCGCTGCCCCACGACCCGCCGAACACCAACCACCGGTCGATGCCCAGGTGCTCGCGCAGCACCTCCATGTCGGCGACCAGGTGCCACGTCGTGTTGGCGCTCAGGTCGGCGTCCGGCTCGGACGCGTGCGGCAGGCTGCGGCCACAGCCGCGCTGGTCGAACAGGATGATGCGGTAACGCTGCGGGTTGAAGAACCGCCGGTGGTAGGGGCTGCACGCTCCGCCCGGGCCGCCGTGCACGAACACGGCCGGCTTGCCGTCGGGGTTGCCGCACTCCTCCCAGTACACCTGCTGTCCGTCGCCCACCTCAAGAAGTCCGGACGCCGTGGGCTCGATCGGCGCGTAGAGCCCGCGCATGGACGCGCTCACTCCTCCTCGTCGTCGTCGATGTCGATGACGTGCATGGCGGCCTCTTCGGCCGACGCCGCACCACCGTCGATGCCGACGTCGACACCGGTGGTCTCACCGTCTTTCACGAGGCGGCCGGCGCGGCGTCCGCCCACTTCGCGGGGTTCGCTCGGGTCGGTGCGCCACGGGCGGTCGTCGGGTTCGACGACGGGCTGCTCCTGGGCGATGCGCTGCTCCAACGTCTCGCCCTGGCGCATCTCTTCGGCGGTGTTGCCGAAGCCCTGCGCGGGCGACCAGTTGTCGGGGGTGACGTAACCCTCGTCGAGGACGTCGTCGACCCCGCGATCGATCAGGGAGTCGTCGGGCTGCAACTGGTCGAGCTGCTCCGATTCGTCGATCTGTGGCTCGTAGGTGTCACTCATGGCCCAAGCCTGCCACCAACCTCCGAGATTTGGCGTGCTCACCCGCCCGAACTCGGCTGTCGGACCCCTGATCCAGCCGCGGAGGGGCGATGCGGCGCACCGGCGGCCGGACGATAGAATTTCGCGCCGTGACAAACGTTGATCTCCCGGCGGCCCGGTCTCGGTTCGCCCCGGTCGGGGGTGGCAACTACGACATCGTGCTGGCCGTCTTCTGCGGCCTGCTGCTCATCTCCAACGTCAGCGCGACGAAGCTGATCGAGTTCGGCCCGCGGGTCGAGCTGTGGGGCTTCCCGGTGCTGCCGATCATCGCCGACGGAGGCGCGCTGCTGTTCCCGTTGACGTACGTGCTCGGTGACGTGTTGGCCGAGGTGTACGGCATGCGCGGCGCGAAGCGGGCCATCTGGGTCGGCTTCGGACTCGCGGCGGCGATGTCGCTGACGTTCCTCGTGGTGGGGGCTGCGCCCCCGGCGTCCAGTTGGCCCAACCAGGAGGCCTGGGGCACCGTGCTCGGTTTCGTGCCCCGCATCGTGATCGCGTCGTTGATGGGGTATCTGATCGGTCAGTTCCTGAACGCGACGGTGCTCGTGCGCATGAAGAAGCGCGCCGCGGGCGAGAAGGGACTGTGGAAGCGGCTCGTCGCGTCGACCCTGATCGGCGAGCTGGCCGACACTGTCGTCTTCTGCACGATCGCGTTCGGCCCCTACGGTGTGGCGTTCGGTGGCGGCTCGCTGCCGTGGCCGGAGCTGGTGAATTGCATCCTCGTCGGCTGGATCTACAAGGTCTTGGTCGAGGTGTTCGCGCTGCCGGTCACCTACCGGGTGATCACGGCGGTGAAGAGGCGCGAGCCCGAATACTGGTGAGCCGGACGCCCCGCGTCTATTTCTTGCCCGGCCACGGGTCGGTGCGTCCGACGATGCCGCCGCAGTCGACCTCGATCCACGCCTGGCCGTAGATGGTGCCCGGATAGACGGTTTCGTTGGGCCCCTGAATCCAGGGTTTCAGCAGCGGATCGCCCTTCTTCAGCGGGGTGGGGGTGCGGCTGACCCGGCATTCGGCCGGCCCGGGGAAGTTCTTCGTGGTCACCCCGAGGTAGTGGCAGGACTTCGTTGAGCAGGCGTGGATGCGGGCCGGCTCACCGGCGACCGGCGTCACCACCGCGAGCGGTTTGGTAGGCGTGGCGACCGGGGTGGGGGTCGGGGCGGACGCCGTGACCGGGCTGGACGCCGGCGTCCGGCCCGGGGGCGTGGTCGCGCAACCCACCAGCGAGGACGCCACCGCGAGGGCGGCGAGGAAGGCGCGCCCGCGGCGTCCGAGACTCGTCACTCCTCGAAGCCGATCTCGTAGACGCCGGCGAGGATGATGCGGGTGCCGGGCTCGATCTTCGTCAGGTGGTGCGCCGGCACGATGACCGGATGCCGGCCCGGTGCCGCGATCTCGGTGCCGTTGGTGGAGCCGAGGTCGCGCACGTAGACGGCGCCGTCGTCGAGCAGCACCTCCAGGTGTTGCGATGACACGTCGCGGTCGGGGTCGTGCAGCCGGACGAGCTGGGCCTGCCCGTAGGCGTAGCCCTGGGGCAGGCTGGGGTTGCGACCGAGGATGGCGGCTCGGTCGAGCAGCACCGCTCCCCCGTCAGCGAGCCGCAGCAGCCCCAGCGCGGGACGCGACGATCCCGAGGGCAGAACGGTCGTCGGGGCGTCCTGTGCCGAGACGAGGTTGCGAGACCAGAAGTCGGCGTCGGGGTCCGGTTCGGCCTGGTCGGCCGGTTCATCGAAGGCTGGTGCGTCAGAAGCGGGTTCATCGACGACCGGCTCGTCAGCGACCGGCTCGTCGGCGTCGGGGCTCGCGTCGACCGGCTCGGAGTCGGCCTCGACGGGCGACGGCCCTGCCTGCGCAACCCACCGGACGCCGGAGGCCGCCACCACGCCTCCCTGCAGCGGCAGCCAGGCAGCGTCTTCGGGGTCGGCATCGAGGGTGGCGACCGCGAGGCGGTCGCCGTGGAGGCGTTGGTCGGTCCACAGTCCCTGACCGGTGACCGGCTGGGAGTCGTCGACCGTGACGGCGAGCGCGCCCCGAACCACGACCCGGACGCCGCCGTCGTCGTCGCGGCGGGCCAGCGCGAACGCCGGCACGGCCCGCAGTCCCTCGCTGATCAGGATCTCGAGCAGGTCGTCGAGGTCGGAGCCGGCAGCGGCGGCGTCCCAGACCAGTGTCACGAGCGGATGCTCGACCGACCGGTCGAGCATCGCGATAGTGGCGCCGGAGCACACGGCGACGAAGCGTCCGGGTGCGTAGGTGAAGTCGGTCATGCATCCTCCTCGTCGTCGTGCACGTCGAGCACCAGCACGGTCACGTTGTCGTGCCCGCCGGCTGCCAATGCGGCATCGACGAGCCGGCCTGCGGCTTGCTCGGGGTCTCCCTCGGACGCCAGCCGTGCGATCTCGTCGTCGGTGATCTCGCCGTTGAGCCCATCGGAGCACAGCAGAAACCGCTCGTCGGGGCGTTGCGGCAGCAGCCACACGTCGACCTCGGGCATGCCGCGGCTGCCGAGGCTGCGGGTGATGACGTGGCGGCCCGGGTGCACCCGGGCCTGTTCGGGGGTGAGGACGCCGTCGCGGACGAGCTCGTCGACCTCGGAATGGTCGACGGTGACCTGCCGCAACGTCCCCTCAGCGAGGTGGTAGACGCGGGAGTCGCCGACGTTGAACACGGCCCACCGCGGGCCGCCGTCGACCACGATGTCGGCAACGCCGGTGACGGTGCTGCCGAGCCCCCGCGAGGTGGGGTTGGCCGACCCGTAGGCGAGGATCGCATGGTTCGCCGCCTCGACCGCGCGCACCACGTCGGCGACGGTGCGGCTGGCGAGAGTGTCGAGGGTGGCGACCTGTTCGACGACGAGGGCGCTGGCGACGTCACCGGCGGCGTGCCCGCCCATGCCGTCGGCGACGACCCAGACGTGTTCGCCCGCGTAGCCGGAGTCTTCGTTCGTCTCGCGCACCCGGCCGATGTCGGTGCGATAGCCGCACTCCAACCTCACCTGCCACCCCCTTTGATGTGGGGCCAGCGTATCGTTGTGCTCAGACAAACCTGTCGAGCCCGAGCTCGCGGGCCCGGGCTGCCACCGCGAGGCGACTCGGCGCATCCAGTTTTCGCATCAGGGTGTGGACGGTGGCCTTGACCGTCGACTGCGACGTGTACTGTTCGGTGGCGATCTCGGCGTTGGACATGCCACGCAGCAGCGCATCGAGGGTGTGTCGTTCGCGGTCGGTGAGCTGGATGCCGGCCGATGGGAAGGCGCGGATGGAGTCCACGCGGCGCCTGGCCGGCTCAGCCGCCAGGACCTGGAGCCCTCCGTGGGCGGCCCGAACAGCACCGGCGAGGGTGTGCGGCGACACCGACTTGAGCAGGTAGCCGGAGGCGTCCGCTGTGAGGGCGCGGTCGACCATCTCGTCCTCGTCAAACGTGGTGAGGATCAGGATCCGGACGTCGGGGTGCGCCTTCCGGATGGTGCGGGTCGCCTCCACTCCGTTGACGCCCGGCATGTGCAGGTCCATCAGTACGACGTCCACGGGGTTGTCGTCGACGAACGTGCACGCTTCGCCCCCTTCCACGCACGCGCCTGCCAGGTGCAGGTCGTCGAAGGCCTCGACGGGAGGCGCTGAACGCCGAGCGGGCCATCTGCTCGTCGTCGACGAGCAGCACCCTGATCACGGACGCCGGGTCAGGCATGGCGCACCTCGACGGGCTCGGCCGGCGAGGTGGAATGCGCCGGCGGGGGCAGGACGACGCGCGTCACCCAGTGGCCGGGCTCGCATTGGACGTCGAGCGAGCCGCCGAGCGCGGCCAGTCGCTCGCGCATGCCGACCAGCCCGAGCGGCGACCGCCCGGCCCGCTGGTGCACGGCGTTGAAGGGGGGCGTTCACGAAGGTGCAGCGAACCTCCGATTCGGTGATCGACACCACCACCTCACACGGCCCGCCGGGGTCGCCGTGGCGGCGGATGTTCTCAAGTGCCTCGCGGCAGACCCGGTTGACGACGGTGGCCACGGCGCCGGTCACCTCGGTCGGGTCGCCGGATGCTGCGCGCCGCGTAGCCGGCTAGCTGCGGCTCCGGGCGTAGAACCGCCCCAGGAACTCGGTCTTGAACTCGTCGAAGCGGCCCTGCTCGATGCTGTGCCGGATATCGTCGACCAGCCGCACGGTGAACCGCTCGTTGTGGATGGTCGCGAGCGTCGCCGACAGCATCTCCTTCGCCTTGAACAGGTGATGCAGATAGGCCCGACTGTAGTGGGTGCAGGTGTAGCAGTCGCAGCCGTCCTCGACCGGGCCGAAGTTGCGCCGCGACGACGCCTGCAGCAGGTTGTACCGGCCGTCAGCGGTGTAGATCGCCGAGTTGCGGGCCACGCGCGACGGGTTGACGCAGTCGAACGTATCGGCGCCGGCCTCGACGGCGGCGAAGAAGTCGTCGGGCTCCGAAATACCGAGCAGGTGTCGCGGCTTGTCGAACGGCAACTCGTCAGTCACCCACCCGACGATCTCGCCGAGCCGCTCCTTCTCGAGCGCTCCCCCGATGCCGAACCCGTCGAACCGCTGGCCGTCGACGTCGAGTTCGGCCAGCCCGCGGGCCGCCGACCGTCGCAGGTCCTCGTACTGGGCCCCCTGGACGACGCCGAACAGCGCCTGCGGGGGGCGGTGGGTCCGCGTCCGGTTCAGCTCACCGTGTGCGGCGAGGCACCGGATCGCCCACGCGTGCGTCCGTTCGACCGACCGCTCCTGGTAGTCGCGGGTGTTCTTCAGCGTCGTCAGCTCATCGAACGCGAAAATGATGTCGGCGCCCAACTCGTGCTGAATGCGCATGCTCACCTCGGGGGTGAACCGGTGCCGGTCGCCGTTCAGGAACGACGTGAACGTCACGCCGTCGTCGTCCACGTGCGCCAGCCGACTCTTGCCCTCGGCGATCACCTCGTCGTCGGCGACGCCGGCGGCGTCCATCGCCAGCACCTTCTTGAAGCCGACCCCCAGGCTCATCACCTGAAAGCCGCCCGAATCGGTGAACGTCGGCCCCGGCCAGTTCATGAACCGGCCCAGCCCGCCCGCCTCGTCGACGATGTCGGAGCCCGGCTGCAGAAACAGGTGGTACGCGTTCGCCAACAAGGCCTGGGCGCCCAGCTCGACCATCGACTCGGGCAGCACCGACTTCACGGTCGCCTTCGTGCCGACGGCGATGAACGCCGGCGTGCTGATCGCGCCGTGCGGCGTCTCCAGGACGCCGGTGCGGCCGCGTCCGCCGGGCAACACCGCGCCGGGCGTGAACGCCGCGACCGGTTCAACCACGGGACGCGAGCGCCTGCACCTGAGCCAGCGCGACCACCCCGGCGGTCGAGGTGCGCAGGACGCCGTCGCTGATGCGCACGACGCGCGCGCCGGCGTCCTCGAACGCCTGCAGCTCCTCGGGCGCGATGCCGCCCTCGGGGCCGACCACCAGCATCAGGTCACCGGACGCCGGCAGCTCCACCTCGCCGATCGAGGTGTCGGCCTCTTCGTGCAGCACCAGCGTCAGCGCGGTCTGCGGGACGCGCAGCGCCAGCTCGCGGGTGCGCATCGGCAGCGACACGACCGGGACGCGGAACCGGCGCGACTGTTTGGACGCCTCGCGCGCCGTCGAGCGCCACTTCGCCAGGTTGCGTTCCGTGCGGTCGTCAGTCCACTTCACGATCGACCGGGACGCCTGCCACGGCACGATCTCGTCGACCCCCAGCTCGGTCAGCACCTCGACCGCCAGCTCGGCCCGGTCGCCCTTGGCGAGAGCCTGCACGGCCACGTAGCGGACCGGCGACGGCGGCGTCCGCAACACCTCGTCGACCACGATGGTGAGACCGGCCTTGTCGGTCGCGGTCACCGGGCCACGGACGGCCAGCCCCGACCCGTCGGCTATCAGGATGGTCTCGCCGACGGCGATGCGCCGCACCGCGACCGCATGGCGCCCCTCATCGCCACCCAGCGTGACGGTGGCGCCGGGGCCGGCGCCGGCGAGATCGGCGATGAAGAGTGCTTCGGTCATGCTGAGAACGCGTCCTTGATCCGCTCGAACATGCCCTTGTGGGCCTTGCCTGCAGTGGCGACAGGGCGGGTCTCGTCGCGGAGCTCGGCGAGCCTGCGCAACAGGTCGCGCTGCTCGTCGTCGAGGTCGCCCGGCGTCTGCACCAACAGCGTAACGCCCAGCTCGCCGCGACCCTGGCCGCGCAGGCGCGGCACGCCGCGTCCGGGAATCACGAGCCGCGTGCCCGACTGGGTGCCGGCGGGCACCGTGAGTGCCACGGCGGCGTCCTCGGACGCCGCGCCCTCGCGCTCGGCGTCCAAGGTTCTGATGTCGACGGTCGTGCCCAACGCGGCCGCCGTCATCGGCAGCCGCACCACCATGTCGAGAGCATCGCCGTCACGCACGAACACCTCGTGCCTGGCGACGGTCAGCTCGACGTACAGGTCGCCGGCGGGCCCGCCTCCGGCTCCCACCTCACCCTGCGCCTCCAGATGGACGCGGTTGCCGGTCGAGACGCCCGGCGGGATCTTCACGTTGATCGTGCGCGTCGACCGGACGCGGCCCTCACCGGAGCACTCGCCGCAGGGGTTGGCGATGGTCGCGCCGAAGCCCCGGCACTGCGGGCAGGGCTGCACGGTGCGGATATCGCCCAGGAACGACCGCTGCACGGTCGTGACGTCGCCCTGGCCGTGGCACATCGAACAGGTGACCGGCTCGGCGCCGTCGGCCGAGCCGCTGCCCTGACACGTCGGGCACACCACAGCCGTGTCGATCTTGATCGGCTTCGTGACGCCGAACGCGGCGTCGGCGAGCGTCAGATTGAGACGCACCAGCGCGTCGGCGCCGCGACGCACCCGCGAGCGCGGCCCGCGGGAGGTCTGGCCGCCGAACATCGCGTCGAACAGGCCGCCCACGTCGAAGCCGCCCGCCGCGCCGCCCGGGAAGCCGAAGCCGCCCATGCCACCCATGCCGCCGCCCATCGGATCGCCGCCACGGTCATACATCGAGCGCTTCTGCGGGTCGGACAGCACCGCGTAGGCCTCGCCGATCGCCTTGAACTTGTCGGCGGCGTCGGGGGCGTCGGCGACGTCGGGGTGATACTTCATGGCCAGCTTGCGGTAGGCCTTCTTGATCTCCTCGGGCGTCGCCTCGCGCGAAACGCCCAGGGTCTCGTAGTAGTCAGTTGCCACTGTCATCCTTCTGCCAGGAATCGTCCTACGTAGCGGGCGACGGCACGCACCGCTGAAATGGTCGTCGGGTAATCCATCCGGGTCGGGCCGACGATGCCGAGGGTCGCCCACGCATCGGCGTCGCGCCCGTAGGCGCTCGCCACCACCGAGGTGGTCTGCAACGGCTCGTACGGGTTCTCATGCCCGATGCGGACCGTCACGTCGGGCGAATCACCCGCCTCCCCCAACAACCGCAACAGCACCACTTGTTCCTCAAGTGCCTCGAGAACCGGTTTCACGGTCGTCTCGAACTGGTCGCCGAAGCGGGTCAGGTTGGGGACGCCGCCCACCACGACCCGCGTCGACGGGTCGGTCGAGATCATCTCGAGCAGGGTCGCGATCACCCGCGCACCGAAGGACGCCAACGGCGGCGGCAGGGCGTCCACCATCGCCCCCAGCGACACGGCCGCCTCGGCCGTGGTGCGGCCGAACGCGGCGTCCAACAGGCGGCTGCGCAGCAGCGCCAGATCGTCGTCGGACGCCCCTGCCAACTCGATCGAGCGCTGATCGATACGACCCGACGATGTGACGCACAGCACCAGCAGTCGCTCGTCGCTCAGCTTGACCAGCTCGATGTGCCTGATCGTCGCCCGGTTCACCATCGGGTACTGCACGATCGCAACCTGCTGGGTGACCTGCGCGAGCAGCCGGACGGTGCGCCGCACGATGTCGTCGACGTCGACGGCGCCCTCCATGAACGTCGCGATGGCACGCCGCTCGGCCGGCGACAGCGGCTTCACGGTGGCGATGCGGTCGACGAACAGGCGATACCCCTTGTCGGTGGGGATGCGGCCGGCGCTCGTGTGGGGCTGCGTGATGTAGCCCTCCTCCTCGAGCACCGCCATGTCATTGCGCACGGTGGCCGGCGACACGTTCAACTGGTGCTTGTCGACCAGGGCCTTCGAGCCGACGGGCTCGCGGGTGTCGACGTAGTCGGTGACGATGGCGCGCAGGATCTGCAGCTTGCGATCGTCCACGGCACCTCCTCCCGTCTGCTTGGCACTCTCGAACACAGAGTGCCAGTCTACGGCACCGCCGCCGAGACGCCATGCCGGGGCCGGTGGGTGCCGGTGGGTAGGGTGACGGGGTGCAGTGGACTGTGGGTACGTGGGAGCCGGTCGCCGACGAGACGCCGGGGGTGTTCCGGGCGGTCTGCGAACCGGACGCCGTGAACGTCGGCCTCGTCGTCGGCGAGCACGGCCACCTGGTGATCGACACCGGCTCCAGCCCCGAGCAGGGGCGCGCCATCCGCGATGCCGCGCTGACCCACGCCGGCGTCCCGCTCGCCGCCGTCGCGATCACGCACGCCCACCACGACCACGTCGGCGGGCTCGCCGCGTTCGACGACGTGCCCAGCCTCGGGCACCGCAGCGTGCCCGGGCTCACCCGACCGCTGGCGCTGGCCGCGACGGTCGACCTGGGCGGTGTCCACTGCGAGGTGGTGCATTTCGGTGCCGGGCACACCGGCGGGGACGCCGTGGTGGTCGTCCCCGAGCGTCGCGTCGTGTTCGCCGGCGACCTGCTGGAGGAGTCGGGTCCGCCGCAGTTCGACGCCGACACCGCCACCCGGTCATGGCCGACGTCGTTGGACGGCGTCCTGGGCATGCTGCGGCCCGGCACCCTCATCGTGCCGGGCCACGGCGCCGTGATGGATCGCCAGCGCGCCTTCCTGCAGCGCGCCGAGATCGCGGCGGTGTGGGCCGAGGCCGAGCACCAGCTCGGACGCGGCGTCCTCGCCGAAGCCGCCCTCGACGCGGGCAACTGGCCGTGGGAGCGCGACGTGATGGAGCCGATCCTGCCGCTGGTCTACGCCGAGTTGGCGTCCATCGGCAAGACGCCCGGACGCCGCCTGCCGGTGCTGGGCCTGTAACGGTTCGGCGCCAGGCGCGTCATCGCAGGTGGTCGGCGCGCCATTCCGGCGTGACGACCTCGGTGACGAGGCGCTGCCAGAGGGCGGCGTCCCGGGCACAGACGAGCATCGGCGACGTGACGCCGGCGGCGAACGGCTCACCGTTCAGGGCCGCGCAACGCCCACCCAGTTCGTCGACCATCAGGACGCCGGGCAGGTGGTCCCACGGGTTGAGCGAACGGTAGCCGAGCGCCTGCAGGGTGCCCTCCAGCAGCAGCGGATAGTCGATCGCGCACGAACGTCGGGTGGGCACGACCGTCACGCCCGGCACGACGGTGTGGCGCAGGCTGCGCGGGGCCGCGAAGGCGGCCACGTCGGCGTCCGGGATCGGGCCCAGCGCCTCACCGTTCAGGCGGACGCCGGCGCCCCGCTCGGCGGTGTACAGGCGTTCGTGGATGGGCTGCCAGATCCAGGCGCGGGTGGTGACGCCGTGGCGGGTCTCGGCGACCATGACGCCGAAGTCCGACGAGCCGGCGGCGAAGTTCTTGGTGCCGTCGACCGGGTCGACGACGAAGGCGTGGGCGGCGCCGGGGAGGCCGGTGAGTGCTCTCGGGTCGGCAAAGGTCGCCTCCTCGCCGATGATGAGCGCCTGAGGGTAGGAGTCGAGCAGGATCCCGGTGAGCGCCACCTCCGCCTCGCGGTCGGCGACGGTGACGATGTCGCCGGGGGTCTTCTCGATGACCTCGCCCTCACCGAGCGCCCGCCAGCGGGGAACGATGACGGCGTCGGCCACCTCGCGGATCGCGGCCGCCACATCTTCGGTACGCATCAGGAGTCCTTGTCGAGGTGGTCTTCGGTGACGAAGTCGATGAGTCGCTCGACCTCGGTGAGCAGGCCCGGATCGAGGTCCTTCCACGACGACACCCGCCCCAGGATCGACCGCCACACGCCGGCAATGTCGGCCTGACTGCCGTGCGGCCAGCCCAGCGCCTCGCAGACGCCCGACTTCCAGTCGGTGCCCTTGGGCACGTGCGGCCAAGCCGTGATGCCGAGCCGTTCGGGACGGACGGTCTGCCAGATGTCGATGTAGGTGTGCCCGGTGACGAGCACATGGTCGCCGCTCACCTGGGCGACGATGCGTGACTCCTTGCTGCCCGGCACGAGGTGGTCGACGAGGACGCCGAGACGGCGCCCACGGGTGGGCGCGAACTCGCGCACGATGGCGGGCAGGTCGTCGATGCCGCCGAGGTACTCGACGACGACGCCGACGTGCCGCAGGTCGGAACCCCATACCTTCTCGACGAGTTCGGCGTCGTGGCGTCCTTCGACGTAGATGCGGCTCGGCAACGCCACCTTGGCGCTCTCCTGCGGGCCGACGCGCGATCCGGACGCCGTGTGCGTGCGGTTGTAGGCGTGGGCGGCGTCCCGGGCGGTTGCGGCCCTGGCCGGTGGGCGGAGGTTGACGGGGCGTCCATCGAGCCAGAAATTCGGGCCGAACGGGAAGCTGCGACGCTTGCCGCGGCGGTCTTCGAGCACGACGAGCCCGTTCTCCCACGACACGACGGCGCCCACGAAACCCGACGTGGGGTCTTCGAGAACCATGTCGCGCGTCACCGGGGTGTCGACGGCGCGCGGCTTGTCGGCGCGCTGCCAGCCCGCAGAGAGGACGTCGGAGGAATATCGGCTCACAGCTCCACCCTAGGCGCAGGGGTGGAGGGGCGGGCGTATGGTGGCGTCATGTCGGACGAGATCCTCATCGGAGGTTGGCACATCGGCGCGACGCCCGAAGCGGGCTCGCAGGTGGTGACGTGGCTGTCGGAGCAGGACTCTGTGTCGGTGGGTCCAGCGGACGCCGGCGATACCGACGGCCTTCAGGTCTGGGCTCCGGCACCGGATGCAGGTGAGAAGCACACCTTCGCCCCGGAGCCGCTGCACATCGGCGACCACGAGGTCGCTCTCATCGTCGGCCAGATCGGGTGGGACGACTCCCCCGTGCAGACCACCCGGCCGCTGCTGCTCGCTGAGATCCGCTTCGGGTCGCACGACGCGTTGGTGCTGGACGCCGACCCGGGCTTCGAGTACGCATTGGTGAGGGGCGCCGACGAAGTCGACTTCAGCGGTGACGCGGGCCACCTGACGCTGAGGGCCACCGACGCCACCATGGCGCACGTGGTGCGCGCCGTGATCGCCGGCGGGCCGAGCATCTGACGGGTCAGCTGCCGTTGGCGCTGGCCCATGGCGTGGGGCCCGGCGTGTCGCGACGGGTCGGGGCCGGGTCGCCGCGCCGGAGTCGGCGGGCGATGGTCGACATCAGCGTGGTGGGGAACACCAGCTGGAACACGATGGCGACGATGACGAGGATCCGCGCGAGCTGTCCTGTGGCGTGGATGTCGCCGTAGCCGATCGTGGCCATCGTGAAGTAGAGGGCGTCGGTTCGCGTCTACAGCCCGACGAACTGACCGGGCGTCGCCGCCGCGGTGTAGAAGGCGAGCGCGAGGGTGGCGACGGCGGCCAGCAGCCGGGCGAGCAGCCGGGCGAGCGGGTCGGTGCCCCGACGGACGTGCCGGGTCACGATCACGGCGAGCAGTCTGAGTGCCACCAGGGTGAGCACGACGCGGACGCCGAGTTCACGGTCGGCGCGCACCGGAATCAGGTAGAAGGTCGCGATGATCACCACGCCCTCGATGAGCGCCCTGACGCTGCGTCTGCGCAGAACACGATTCATCAGAGTGGGCATACGTCATCGTCCTGTCTCGTCCGGCGGTTCCGCACCATCTCGAGCGGGCGCGGTCGCGCCAGCTTGCGACGCGCCCCCCGTTTCCACCCAAGCAGGAACGGCCGCTCAGGGACGCCGCCGCCTCAGCTCACGAGCTCACGCACCACGGCGTCCGCCAGCAACCGGGCACTGTCGCTGACGCGCAACCGCCCCTCGGCGAGCACCACCAGCCCACGAGCCGCGAGCCCGTCAACGCGCGCGAGTTGCCGCTCCGACAGGACCTCCACCGACAGGCCGTCGCGCAACCGCAGCTCAAGAAGGAGGCGCTCCTCGCGCTGCTCGTCGGCGGTGAGCACCTCGCGGCCGGCGGCCGGCGTGAGGGCGTCTGCGAGGCGTCCGGTGTAGTGGCGGGGGTGTTTGACGTTCCAGAACCGGACGCCGCCGACGTGGCTGTGCGCGCCCGGACCCAGCCCCCACCAGTCGTCCGACCGCCAGTAGGCCAGGTTGTGGCGGCACTCGTGCCCCGGACGCGCCCAGTTGCTCACCTCGTACCATCCGAGCCCGGCGTCGGCCAGCGCCGCGTCGACGAACTCGTACTTGTCGGCGAGGTCGTCCTCGTCGGGCATGGGCAGTTCACCGCGGCGGACGCGGGCGGCGAACCGCGTCCCGTCCTCGACGATCAACGAGTAGGCGCTCAGGTGGTCGGGATCAGCGGCCAGGGCGGCGTCCACGGAGCGACGCCAGTCGTCGAGCGACTCTCCCGGCGTCCCGTAGATGAGGTCGAGGCTCACCGAGGTGAAGCCGGCGTCACGGGCCCAGCACACGGCGTCCTGCGCCCGCCCCGGGGTGTGGGTGCGTTCGAGCACCCGCAGCACGTGCGGGACCGCGCTCTGCATGCCGAACGAGATGCGGTTGAACCCGGCCGCGACCAGGGCTGCGAGCGATTCGGGCGTCACCGAGTCGGGGTTGGCCTCGGTCGTCACCTCGGCGTCAGCGGTCAGCCCGAACGTGTCCCGCAGCCCGTGCAGGATGCCGGCCAACTCGTCGGCACCCAGCAGGGTTGGCGTCCCACCGCCGAAGAACACGGTGCTGAGCGGGCGCGCCGCGTCGCCCAGCACGGACGCCGCAAGCGCTGTCTCGCGGGCCACGGCGTCCAGATAGTCGCCCCTGGATGCCCCGGGCGCGGCACCCAGCTCGGCGGCCGTGTAGGTGTTGAAGTCGCAGTAGCCGCAGCGGCTCGCGCAGAACGGCACGTGCACGTAGGCCGACAGGGGTCGGGACGCCGCGTCCACCAGCGCGGACGCCGGCAGCGTCCCGTCGACGGGCACCGGCTCGCCCTCGGGAAGGGCCGACGGCGTCACGGCAGCGGAAACGGCAGGGGCAGGCCGTCGAGGACGTGGCGGCACGAGCAGTCGGACGCCGCGTCCGGCAGGCGCCCGAGGGTGCGCAGCAGCAGCTCCTTGAGTCGTTCAATGTTGCCCGAGAACACCGCCAGCACGTCAGCATGGGTGACGCCTTCGCCTTCGAGGCCGGCGTCCATGTCGGTGACGCAACAGACCGTCGAAAAACACAGGGCGAGCTCGCGGGCGACGGATGCCTCGGGCATCCCGGTCATGCCGACGACCGACCAGCCGGCCGCCGCATGCCACTGCGACTCGGCCCGGCTCGAGAAGCGCGGGCCGTTGATCACGACGAGCGTTCCGCCGTCGACCAGCGGCGTGTCGTCGGACGCCGCGCCGAGCAGCGCGGCGCGTCCGGCCGGGCAGTACGGGTCGGCGAACGGCACATGGACGACCGGCCCCTCGGCCTCCCAGACGGTGTGGCCGGTGCGGTAGGTGCGGTCGACGACCTGATCGGGCACGACGAACGCGCCGGGCTGCAGGCGCTGCTGGAGCGATCCGACCGCACACGGGGCGAGGACCTGCCGGACGCCGAGCGAGCGCAGCGCCCACAGGTTCGCCCGGTAGTTCACCTGGTGGGGGGCGATCTGGTGGTGGTCGCCGTGCCGGGGCAGGAAGGCGACGCGGCGTCCGGCCACCTCGCCCACGCTGATGGCGGCCGACGGCGGACCGAACGGCGTGCCGACCTCGACCCGCTGCGGGTCGTCGAAGAAGGAGTAGAAGCCGGAGCCTCCGATGATGCCGATGTCAGCCTGCATGGGTGTGACTGTACGGGTCAGCGACGGTTGCCTGCGGGACGCCGCGAGTGCAGCACCCACGCTGCGACGAGCCCGCCGACCGCGCCGCCCAGGTGGCCCTGCCACGAGATGCCGGGCGCACCGGGCAGGACGCCGACCAGGATCGCCCCGTAGAACAGGAACACCACCGCGGCGACCACCGCGTGGAGCCAGGTGCGGGTGAAGAACGCCCGCACGAGCAGGTAGGCGAGCCAGCCGAACACCAGCCCGGACGCCCCCGCCGTCACCGTCATCGGCGCGCTCAGCAGCCACGCCGCCAGCCCTGACGCCACGACCGAGAACAGGGTGGCGGCCACGAACGGACGCACCCCGCTCAGCAGCACCAGCAGGCCCAGCACGAAGAACGGCACCGAGTTCGAGATCAGATGGCCGTAGCCGAAGTGCAGGAACGGCGCGGTGAAGATCTGCGGCAGCTCCGAGACGTCCCGCGGCGACACCCCGAACTGGTCGAGCGAGTTGAAGGTCATCTGGTCGAACACCTCCAGCACCCACATCAACACCAGCCAGCCGCCCATGAAAAGGGACGCCGCCGCTGGCGTCGGCGTCCCTGACGGACGTCGGGTGGTCGGGGTGCGCGTCGGGAAGGACAGCTCGCTCATGCAGCCAGTCTGCCCGCGGCGTTCAAGGGGTGGACGGCAGTGTCGATTGACTCCGAGGCGACGGACGTTGCCGTCGTCGACGCCCGGGCGGCGTTGCGGAAGGGGGCCGACCGAAAGCGTGTCAGGACACCACTTCCAACGGCCCCTCTCCCACAGCAGGACCGTCGCCGGCCGCGCCGATCGACGGCGGGACGCATCCGAAGCCGGCTGGTCGCCGCAGGGTGGTCCGCACCGGTCGCCGCCAGGCGGATCCACTGGGTTGGACGCGGCGTCCTACTTCTTCTCTCGCGCCTCGCCGGTCGACAGCGCTGCGACGAACGCCTCCTGGGGCACCTCGACGCGTCCGACCATCTTCATGCGCTTCTTGCCCTCCTTCTGCTTCTCGAGCAGCTTGCGCTTGCGGGAGATGTCGCCGCCGTAGCACTTGGCGAGCACGTCCTTGCGGATGGCGCGGACCGTTTCGCGGGCGATCACCCGCGCGCCGACGGCGGCCTGGATCGGCACCTCGAACTGCTGCCGCGGAATGAGTTCCTTGAGCTTCTTCGCCATCGCAACGCCGTACGCGTAGGAGGCGTCCTTGTGCACGATGGCGCTGAACGCGTCGACCGGGTCGCCGTGCAGCAGGATGTCGACCTTCACCAGATCGGCGGTCTGCTCGCCGGCCTGGTCGTAGTCGAGGCTCGCGTACCCCTTCGTGCGGGACTTCAGCGCATCGAAGAAGTCGAACACGATTTCGGCGAGCGGCAGGGTGTAGCGGATTTCGACGCGATCTTCGCTGAGGTAGTCCATGCCGGTCTGGACGCCGCGACGCGACTGACACAGTTCCAGAATGGTGCCGATGTAATCGGACGGGGTGAGGATCGTCGCCTTGACGACCGGCTCCCACACCTCGGCGACCTTGCCCTCGGGGTACTCGCTCGGGTTGGTGACCTTGTGCTCGGAGCGGTCCTCCATGACGACCCGGTACACCACGTTGGGGGCGGTCGAAATCAGGTCGAGGTTGAACTCGCGCTCGAGCCGCTCCCGGACGATCTCCATATGCAGCAGGCCCAGGAAGCCGATGCGGAAACCGAAGCCGAGCGCCCCGGACGTCTCGGGCTCATAGGTGAGCGCCGCGTCGTTGAGCTGCAGCTTCTCAAGTGCCTCACGCAGCTCGGGAAAATCGGCACCGTCGATCGGGTACAGACCCGCGTACACCATCGGGTTGGGATGCTTGTAGCCGGCGAGCGCGTTCGTCGCGGGACGGGCCTGCAGCGTGATGGTGTCGCCGACACGCGACTGGCGGACGTCCTTCACCCCCGTGATCAGGTAGCCCACCTCGCCGACGCTCAGCTGGCGTCCGGGCTTGGGCTCGGGGCTGATGACGCCGACCTCGAGCACCTCGTGGGACGCCTTGGTCGACATCATCAGAATCCGGTCGCGGTGGCTCAGCGCCCCGTCGATCACACGGACGTAGGTGACGACGCCACGGTAGGTGTCGTAAACCGAGTCGAAGATCATGGCGCGAGCAGGGGCGTCCGCATCACCGACGGGCGGCGGGATCTGCTCCACGACGGCGTCCAGTAGTTCTCGGACGCCCTCGCCCGTCTTGCCGGACACGCGGAAGACGTCGTCGGGATCACAGCCCACCAGGTTGGCCAGTTCAGCGGCGTACTTGTCAGGCTGGGCGCTCGGCAGGTCGATCTTGTTGAGCACCGGAATGATGTGCAGGTCGGCGCCCATCGCCAGATACAGGTTCGCGAGCGTCTGAGCCTCGATGCCCTGCGCGGCGTCCACGAGCAGGATCGCGCCCTCGCATGCGGCCAGCGAACGCGACACCTCGTAGGTGAAGTCGACGTGGCCGGGGGTGTCGATCATGTTGAGCACATACTCACGGGGGGCTGCGCCCCCCGTGGACCCCCCCGAAAAGCCTGGAGCCGGCTCCGCCGGCACGCCTGATCGTTCCGTCGAATCCAAGCTCGC
>RRZT010875438.1_pt1 | contig 19733 bp, 21 predicted proteins | sample 2165551 | NCBI WGS metagenome assembly RRZT01 (sample SAMN10456910, study PRJNA506462) | wastewater metagenome | biome: wastewater; feature: sludge; material: wastewater sludge; isolation source: wastewater sludge with Escherichia coli K12::gfp cells carrying plasmid... | place: USA: Moscow, Idaho... | reverse complement strand
GGGGCGCACCCTCGTCTTCGTGCGCACGAAACTCGGCGCCGACCGGGTCGCCGCCCAACTGCGGGAAGCCGGTGTGGTCGCCGCCGCCCTGCACGGCGGGCTGTCCCAGGGGGTGCGCAACCGGGTGCTGGACGCCTTCCGGCAGGGCACTGTGCCGGTGCTCGTGGCGACCGACGTCGCGGCCCGCGGCATCCACGTCGACGACGTCTCGCTCATCGTCCAGGTCGACCCGCCCGCCGATCACAAGGACTACCTGCACCGCGCCGGGCGCACCGCGCGGGCCGGCGAGGACGGCAGTGTGGTCAGCCTCGTGCTGCCGCATCAGCGCAAGCCGATGGAGCGGTTGCTCAAGGAGGCCGGTCTGCAGGAGGTCCCGACCCGGGTGCGGGTCGACGACCCGATCATCGCGGCGGTCGGCGGAGGCGCACCGAGCGGGCAGCCGTTGGACGAAGCGGAGTTCGCTCGCCTGCTCGAGCCGCCGCACCCGCGCGGTCCCGGTGGGGCCCGGGGGCCGCGCCCGGGTGCCCGGGGCGGTTTCCGACCGCACCACGGCGCCTCGGCCGGCGCCTCGGGCGGGCGCGGTGCAGGAGGGCGCTTCGCGGGTGAGCGCGGCGGGCCAGCATCCGGTGCGCGCGGATCGGCACGTCGGATGCCACACTGATGGGGTGACCCCGCAGGAGCCCCCGGCCTCACTCACCGGGAAGCTGCTCGTCGCCACACCGCAGGTGGAGGGCGAGCACTTCCGGCGCTCGGTCGTGATGCTGTTGCATCACGACACCGGCGGGGCCCAGGGGGTGGTGCTCAACCACCCCACCGACGCCCGGGTCGAGTCGGTGCTGCCCGGGTGGGAGGCCGTGTCGACGGCACCGCAGCGGCTCTTCCGCGGTGGGCCGGTGCAACCCGACTCCGCGATCGGCATCGTCACCGTGCCCGGTGCTGTGCCCGACACGCTCGGCGTGCAGCGGCTCTTCGGGGGTTTCGGGGTCGTCGACCTCGACGCGCCGCCGCTGCTCGTGGCGCCGGAGGTGGCCGGGCTGCGGATCTTCGCGGGGTATGCCGGGTGGTCCGGCGGGCAGCTCGAAGGCGAGATCCGCCGCGGCGATTGGTATGTCGTGGACGCCGAGTCGCGCGACGCCTTCACCGACGAGCCGCAGACATTGTGGTCGCGGGTGCTGCGCCGGCAGTCCGGCAATCTCGCCTTCGTCGCGCTCTTCCCCGACGACCCGTCGCTGAACTGACCTTTCCTCGGGCGACGATGGCGCAACCGAGCGAACCGGGCCGGCGCGCGGCATACCGGCCCACCCAGGAGAGCTGGGTGGAGCGCCTCATCAGCGAGGCCATCGAGCGCGGCGAGTTCGACCATCTCCCCGGCGCCGGTCGGCCACTGGACCTCGGTCCCATCGACGGGCCGGCCGACCCGGACTGGTGGATCAGGGCGAAACTGCGCCGGGAGAACCTCGACGCCAGCGGTGCCCTGCCGACCGCGCTGCTGCTGCGCAAGGAGGCGGAGGGCTTCCCGGAGTCGTTGCGCGACCTCACGACCGAGGCGCAGGTGCGGGAGGTGCTCGAGGACTACAACCGCCGCGTCAAACTCGACCGGTTGCGTCCCGCCGTGGGCGGGCTGCCGCCGTTGTTGGCCCGCATGGTCGACGTCGAGAGCCTGCTCACCCAATGGCGGGCGATGCGACAGGGCGACGGCCGGCCTGATTAGGCTTGCTGCATGAGCTATGCAGGCGACGTCTCACCGGTGGACACCTACGCCGCGCTCTCGACCGACCCGCATGCGGTGCTCGTCGATGTGCGCACCCAGGCCGAGTGGGCCTATGTCGGCATCCCCGATCTCGAGCGGATCGGCAAGTCGCCGATCCTCGTCGAGTGGGTGACCTACCCGGGCGGGTCGCACAACGACGGCTTCGTCGACGACCTGCGTGAGGCCGGCATCACCGAGGGGCAGTCGATCTACTTCCTGTGCCGTTCCGGGGTGCGCTCCAAGCATGCTGCCGAGGCCGCGACAGCCTCCGGGCTGGGCCCGGCATACAACATCATCGACGGCTTCGAAGGGCAGCTCGACGCGACTCATCACCGCGGCGTCGGAGGCTGGAAGACCGCCGAGTTGCCCTGGCGTCAGGGGTGAGCGCTCCCGAGGAGGAGTCGGGCGGGTCGGGCGGCTCCCGCGCGTTGCGGCCCGATACGTATGCCGTGCGCGGCGGCCTGACCCGCAGCGAGTTCGACGAGACGGCCGAGGCGCTCTTCCTCACGTCGGGGTTCGTCTACGACTCGGCGCAGCAGGCCGAGGCCGCCTTCAAGGACGAGATCGACAAGTTCATCTACAGCCGCTACGGCAACCCGACCGTGGCGATGTTCCAAGAGCGGCTGCGGCTGCTGGAGGGCGCGCCGGCCTGTTTCGGCACCGCGTCGGGCATGTCGGCGGTGTTCGTCGCGCTGGCTGCCCTCTGTGGCGCCGGTGACCGGATCGTCTCGTCGCGGGCGCTGTTCGGGTCGTGCTTCGTCATCGTCGACGAGATCCTGCCGCGGTGGGGCGTGGAACGGGTGTTCGTCGACGGCAACGACCTCGACCAGTGGGCGGCGGCGCTGGACCGGCCTACTGCCGCAGTCTTCTTCGAAACCCCGAGCAACCCGATGATGGAGCTCGTCGACATCGCCGCGGTCTCGCAGCTCGCGCACCAGGTCGGTGCCAAGGTGGTCGTCGACAACGTCTTCGGCACCCAGGTCTTCTCCCGCCCGCTGGAGCACGGCGCGGACATCGTCGTGTATTCGGCGACCAAGCACATCGACGGGCAGGGGCGGGCGCTCGGTGGGGCCATCCTCGGGCCGACCGACTTCGTCGACGGGCCGGTGAAGAACCTCATGCGGCATACCGGCCCCGCGTTGTCGCCGTTCAACGCGTGGGTGATGCTCAAGGGCCTGGAGACGATGTCGCTGCGGGTGCGTCATCAGCACGACAGCGCCCTCGCGGTCGCCGAGGCGCTGGCCGGGCATCCCCGGGTCACCCGGGTGTGGCACCCGTGGCGCGCCGACCACCCGCAGCACGAGCTGGCCCGCCGGCAGATGACCGGCGGCGGCACGGTGGTCACCTTCACGATCGACGGCGGCCGGGAGCAAGCCTTCGAGGTGATGAATTCCCTTGCCGTCGTGGATATCTCGAACAACCTCGGCGACGCCAAGTCGCTGGTCACCCACCCGGCGACGACGACGCACCGGCGGTTGACGCCCGAGGCCCGGGCCGCGGTCGGCATCACCGACGGCACGATCCGGTTGTCCGTCGGTCTGGAGGACCGCGCCGACCTCATCGAGGATCTGATGGCCGCGCTCGACAGGCTCGGCTGAGCTAGGTTGATCGGTATGCCGCCCCTGGACCCCCAACCGATGCCCTCACCGAGCTCCCCGAGCACCGGGACCAGCGTGCTCGAACGCGAAGAGACCGTTGTCTCACCGCAGGTGCAGGAGCCGGGCGACCACGAGCGGTTCAGCCACTACGCACACAAGGACAAGATCATGGAGGCCATGGTCATGGGCACTCCGTGTGTCGCCCTGTGCGGCAAGGTCTGGGTGCCCAGCCGCGACCCGCAGAAGTTCCCGGTGTGCCCCACCTGCAAGGCGATCTACGAGGACGACTCGGCCGGCTGGCTGCCCGATGACGAATAGCCGCGGGCTTCTCAGTCGATCAGCTCGGCCGGACGGAAGTCGACCGGGAACGGCCGGCTCGTGCGGAACTGCGCCTCGCCACTGACCTCGGCGACGACGCGGTAGCTGCCGTCGACGAGCTCCCAGGCGATGACCGAAGGCACCAGCGGGTCGATCACCCAGTAGTGCGGGCAACCGGCCTGCTCCAAGTGGGCTCGCTTGAGCTGCAGGTCGTAGAGCCGGGTGGCGGCGGACAGCACCTCGACCGCGAGCACCGGAGCCTTCGGCAGATCGCGCACCGAGAAGTCGCCGGGCCGAGCCACCAGCAGATCGGGTTGCAGCACGGTGTGCTCGCTGAGCACGACGTCCAGCGGGGCGCAGCGGACCCGCAAGTCCTCGGGACACGCCGAGCGTAACCGGAAGAGCAACTCGGTGATGACTCCCTGGTGCCGCGGAGTCGGTGCCGGGCTCACGACGAGCAACCCGTCGATGAGCTCGTAGCGGTTGCCGTCGTCGGGCATCGTCGCGAGGTCATCGCGGGTGAACTCGCGGCCCCGCGGCAGGGCGGTCATGGTCTCCATCGTGCCTCCTTGCGTGCACGCCGCCAAGGGTGGCCCAACTGCGCGTCGGACATCGGCCGTTGTCCACAGGGCCGGAAGAGGTGACCTGGCGGGCCGGCTCGGACGTCGCCGCAGCACGACCACGGGCCGACTGGCCTCAGTCGAGCAGCTGTGCCGGGGTCAGGGTGATCGGGAACGGCTCGGTGACGGTCAGCGGCTGATCGCCCGTGACGTGCGCGAACGCGGCATACCGGCCCTCGCGCAGCTGCCACACGGCGATGCTCGGGCCGCCCGGGTCGCCCACCCAGTAGTGCGGGATGCCGGCCTGGGCGTAGAGGGCGAACTTGTCCTCGGTGTCCAACCGGCGGGTCGAGGGTGAGAGGATCTCGGCGACGAGCACCGGCAGCTGGTCGGGGAAGCGCCCGGTGGACGTCGCGGCGCGGGGCAGCACCATGAGGTCGGGCTCGACCACCGAGCCGTCGGGCAGCAGGTTGTCCAAGGGCGCGAAATAGACCCGCAGGTGGGCTGGGCACCCCGCCCGGATCAGGTCGTAGAGGCGGGCGAGGACCTGTTGGTGGCGGAACGCCGGGGCCGGGGTCACCACGACCACCCCGGCAACGAGCTCGTGCCGACGCCGGTCATCGGGCAACGAATCCAACTGCGCGATGGTCAGCGGCGCGTCGTCGCGGCTGCTGATCCGCAGCGTGCCTTCGCGGATCTCGACACGATGCCCGCCGCCGGGGAGGGCGAGCAGCTGCAGGTCGGCCTCGGTGAACGGCTCGCTCGGGGCACGGGCCGCGCCGACCGGCCCCTCGGGTGTGCGGGTGGACACGTCGGTCATGCTGCTCATGGTGCCTCCTGGGTCGCATGACGGCCAAGCCTGGCGGTATGCCGCGTCGGCCGTCGCCGCTCATCCACAGGCCCATGCCCCCGGGCCGCGGTCAACCGGCGCGCGTGGGTGCGCGTCCTGAAGGTGACCGACTCAGGGAAGGGCTCAGACATGGGCGGACGGCTCACGGACTGGCGCCAGCGCCTCGAGGATGCCGCGCGCCCGGCGCTCGGCCCGGCCTACCGGCGGGCCCGACGCGAGTGGCAGTGGCGCCGGTGCGGTGCCGACCTGCAGCTGCCCACCGCGAACAGCGACGGCTTCCGGCACCTCGTCGTCAGCCACGAGACCCCGCTGGTGCGGCCGCTGCTCGGTCTGGATCAGCAGTTGCAGACCAACAAGGTGACCAACCTGCGCCTGGCCATCGCCTCGCTCGACGGGCGGGTGCTCGGCCCCGGGCAACGGCTGTCGTTCTGGTGGTTCGTGCGAGCGCCGACGGCGCGGCGGGGATTCCTGGAGGGCCTCGTGCTCGACCGCGGCCGGATGCGTGGGGGAGTGGGCGGTGGCCTGTGTCAGCTGACCAACCTCATCCACTGGATGACGCTGCACACCAGCCTCACCGTCGTCGAACGATGGCGGCACACCCATGATGTGTTCCCCGACGCGGGCCGCACCCAGCCGTTCGCCAGCGGCGCGACCTGCTCGTGGCCGGCGCTGGATCTGCAGGTCGAGAACCGCACCGGCGCGGCATACCGGCTGGGGCTCTCGCTCACCGACACCCACCTCACCGGGCAGTGGCGGGCCGAGCTGCCGCAGCCGCTGCGCTATGCCGTCTACGAGGCCGAGCACGCCATGGCCCGGGCCCGGCCGGGCGTCTACGTGCGGCAGAACATATTGCGCCGCAAGGCCTTCGATCTGTCCGGTCAGGAGGTCGACGACGAGTTCGTGGTCGAGAACCAGGCGCTGATGATGTATCCGCCGTTCCTGTCGGACCGACCGACCTCGCCGGAGCCCGAGCCCGAGCCCGAGCCGCGGTGAACTCGCGCCCGGGCCCGTGCGGATGGCCTCGGCGGGACGGGCGCTACGTCAGGCGAGCGGCTCGAACTCGGCGGTGAAGTGACGCAGGGCCGGTGGCTCCTTGACGATCCGGTAGCCGGGCAGGTCGTCCTTGACCGCCATGAGCCGCTCGCACACCTCGACGACGTAGTCCATGTGGCTCTGGGTGTAGGTACGCCGCGGGATGGCCAGGCGCACCAGCTCCATCGCGGCCGGGCTCTCGCTGCCGTCCGGGTGCCGGCCGAACATCACCGACCCGATCTCGCAGGAGCGGATCCCGCCGAGCTCGTAGAGCGCCACGGCGAGGGCCTGGCCGGGGAACTGCAGCGGCGGGATGTGCGGCAGCAGGGCCCGGGCATCGAGGTACACGGCGTGCCCACCGGCCGGCTTGAGACACGGCATACCGAGCCGGCCGAGAGCCTCGGCGACGTAAGCCGTCGAGGTGATCCGGTAGCGCAGGTAGTCGTGCGAGATGACCTCCTTGAGGCCCTGGGCCAGCGCCTCGAGGTCGCGCCCGGCGAGCCCACCGTAGGTGGGGAAGCCCTCGGTGAGGATGAGCAGGTTGCGGCAGGACTGGGCGATGTCGTCGTCGTCGAGGGCCAGCCATCCACCGATGTTGCCCATCGGGTCCTTCTTCGCCGACATCGTCATGCCGTCGGCCAGGCCGGCCATCTCGCGCACGATGTCGGGCACCGGCCGACCGCCCTGGCCGGGCTCGCGCTCGCGGATGAACCAGGCGTTCTCGGCGAAGCGGCACGCGTCGAGGTAGAGCGGTTTGCCGTAGCTGTGCGCGCACTCGCTCACCTCGCGCAGGTTCTCCAATGAGACCGGCTGTCCGCCACCGGAATTGTTCGTTATCGTCATCATGACGCACGGGATGTCGGCGGAGCGTTCGCCGAGCAGGTGATCCAGGGCGGCGACGTCCATGTTGCCCTTGAAGGGGTGCACGAGCGCCGGGTCGTGGCCTTCGGCGATGACCAGGTCGACCGCTTGCGCGCCGGTCGCCTCGACATTGGCCCGGGTGGTGTCGAAATGGGTGTTGCTCGGGATGACCTTGCCGGCCCCGCCGATCGCCTGGAAGAGGATCCGCTCGGCGGCCCGCCCCTGGTGCGTCGGGATGACGTGCTTGAAGGGGAACAGCTCCTGCACCGCGTCCCGGAAGATGAAGTAGGAGGGCGACCCGGCATACGACTCGTCGCCGTGCTGGATCGCGGCCCACTGGTCGCGGCTCATCGCCCCGGTGCCCGAGTCGGTGAGCAGGTCGATGAGCACGTCGTCGGCGTGCATCTGGAACAGGTTGTATGCCGCCGCGCGGACCGTCTCGCGCCGATGAGCTGCCGTGGTCATCCGCAGCGGCTCGACCGAGTGGATCCGGAACGGCTCGATGACGGTGCGGAAGGGGAGCTCGTCGGGCTCGACGGCGGGGCTGAGGGTTGGCTCGCTCACGGGCCCTCACTGTATGCCGCCCGACCCCGCCTCGGGGCCCTAGGAGCCGGTGAACGCCCCGCGGCCAGAGGCGAACAGGCCAATACCGCGCGTGACGCATCATGATGGCGCGCGTGGCGGCGCCACAGGGCGCGTGCAATGGGGCTTCCTGGCCACATCTCGGGCGCTTTCCCGCGCGCCCGGTCTTGAGATCCTTGCGGTGGAACGCCCTGGCTCGACTCGGCTAGCGGTGCTGGGTCGCCGCGAGGGTGTTGAGGGTGGCGGCCGCCTGCGCGGCGTCGTCGAGGGAGACCCAGGTCGATGTGCCGTCGCTCGTGTCGACCCGCACGGCGGTGCCGCTGCGCGTGACGAAACCCTTGCCACGGACTCCCCAGCGCAGTCCGTAGCCACCGAACTGCGCCAGCGGCCGCACCTCGTCGACCTCGGCCACCCGGATCCGCTCGAGGGGTATGCGCATCCAGGTCACTCGGCCGCGGGAGCTCACCCGTAGCCCGTGGCGGTCGACGACGACGCTGGCTCGGCACATCCAGATCACGCCGACCCCGACCAGCAGCGGCACGATCGCCACCCACGCCGAGGCCTGCCACGCCAGACCCACGGCGATCGCGACAAGGAGCCCGACGGCCACGAGCGGGCCGCCCGAGACGGGAGTGCGGCCCCACCAGGTGAGCTGCTCGCCGACTCGGACGGGCACGGTCGCCGCAGCGCCCGCACCGGCCACGCTTGCGCCGACTGCCTGGTTCGACGGGTCGGTTGCGGACCCGGCCGGCGTGACGGCGGGCCGGACCGGCAGCAGTCGCCAGGCGAGCGTGGCCGCCAGGGCCCCGGGCACCAGGCCGACCGCGAACCACACCCCGGGATCGGCGGCGCGATAGGGGTCGGTGAGGTCGGCCTGGGTGGCCAGGGAGCCGAGCAGGGCGGCGCCGAGCACCCAGCTCATCCCGCCCTGGATCGCCCCGAGGACCCGACGGATCTCCATCGGTGCCCGCCAGGCGACCACCGCGAGCACGGCCGTCGTGCCGATCAACAGCGCTGCGGCGATGCTCAGATAGGCCGGCAACGACGCCACCTCGTCGACCCCGTTGCTGCCCCAGTGGGACGCGACCCGGTTCGGCAGGCGGTCCCGCAGGAGCCACCCGGTCGTGAGCACCGCCGCGGTGGCCACCCCGGCCAGCGACCCGACGACGGCGCCCCACCGGGCCAGGGTGGGCTGGGCGCGGGTCATCGCCAGGCCCGCCCGAGCAGATCCATCGCCTCGGTGCGGGCCAGACCGGCCGCCTTCGCCGCGGCGACCAGACCGTCTACCGCCTGATGCACCGGACTCACCGCGTTCGGATGCGCGAGCACGACGGCTCCCCTCCCGCGGCGCAGGTCGATGACGCCGGCATCGCGCAGCGCCTGATAGGAGCGCAACACGGTGTGCACGTTGACGCCCACGGCCTCGGCGAGTTCGCGAGCCGACGGGAGCCGCTCACCGGGCGCCACTCGGCCCGTGGCGATCTGCCCGTGGATCTGCGCGGTCAACTGCTCGTGCAGTGGCCGGCCGGAGGATGGCTCCAGGCGAATCAGCATTGTCCTAGTATAACTAGAACAATGCATCAGGCCAAGAGAGCAGACACGAGTTCTCGCGCGGCGACTGCGCGTGCTCGGTATACCGGTGCGGTGACTACGCAGGCCCGGTATGCCGCGGCGCCCCCGCGGCGCCTGGGCCGTCGGTGCCCGGAGCTCCGGCGGGGGCCTCGGCCGCCGCGAGAGCGCGCCGGCGGATTACGACGCTGGTCGCCACGACGGCGGCCAGTGCCACGCTGACGACGGCGAAACCGAGCTCGGGCACGAGCGGCAGCACGATGCTCACGGCGCCGCCGACCACCCAGCCCAGCTGCAGTTGGGTCTCGGTCCAGGCGAAGGCCCGGGCCTGCACCGGCCCGGCCACCTCGTGCTGGATGAGGGCGTCGAGGCACAGCCGCGATAGCTGGCCGAAGGCGCCGCTGATGAAGGCCAGCACGAGCACCGTCGCCAGTGCATAGTGCACGGCGGTGACCACCGCGGCGGTGGTGGCCACGAGCAGCATCGAGCCGGCGATCCGCCCGGGCGCGAGGTCGCCCCAACGGTTGCCGGCGAAACTGCCGACGCCGTTGCCGAGGCCGGCCACCCCGACGACCAGGCCCAGGGCGGCCAGCGGCGTGAGCCCGGCCAGCGGTTGCTCCTGCAACAAGAAGGCGAGGAAGAGGGTGAGGAAGCCGGCGAGCACCCGCGATCCCGAGGTGACCGCGAGCGTGGCGCGCACCCGGCCGGGCATCTCGGGTCGCCGGCGCCACCCGGTGAGCAGGGGTTCGGGCGCCCCCTCCTCGGGGCCAGGTGGTGGTGAGTCGACGGCGGCGGGCAGGCGCACGGCGAGCACCGTGGCGACGACGTAGATCGCGAAGGTCAGCCGCAGCGTCCACTCCGGGCCGACTCGACTCACCGGGGCCGCGAGGGCGCTGCCGAGCACCATCCCGATGATCCCGGCGATCGAGGTGCGTGCGTTCGCGGTGACCAGAGTGACCCCGGGAGGGAGCACGAGCGGCATACCGGCCGAGCGGGCGACGGCGTAGGCGCGGGTGGCGACGAGGCACAGCAGGGCGACCGGCAGCAGCCAGGCCGAGCCGTCGAGCAGCCCGGCCAGCCCCCAGGACAGGAACGCGCGCACGGCCAGGCTCCCGCCGATCGCCCACCGTCGGCCGTGGCGGAAGCGGTCGAGCAAGGGTCCGACGAAGGGCCCGAGCAGCACGAAGGGCGCCATCGTCGTGGCGAGGAAGATCGCGACCTGCCCGCGGGCCTGCCCCACCGGCAACGCCAGCACCGTGCTGGCCAGGGCGATCGTGAAGGCGGCATCGCCCGCGGCGGCGACGGCGTGCACCTCGGTGAGCCCGGCCAGGCCCGAGTTCTTGGCGCCGTCCTTGCCGGCGAAGGCCCGGAAGCGAGCCGTGCCCGCCTTGGTGCCGCGCCCCACGAGGCGGGCACCGGCCACCGAGGCCTTCGCGGTGGCCCGGCCGGTCGCAGCCGCTCCCCGGCCCACGGTGCGCGCGGCCCCGCGGGCTCGGCCCACTGTGTCTCGCGCCGAGCGGTCCGGGTCAGGCGGGTGCTGGGCGGAGGGGCCGGCGTGCGGATCGCCCGGGCTCGGGCTGGGTGCATAGGGGTCGAAGGACCACGACGGTGGCGGCGGGCCGTCCGGCCCGCCGGGCTGCTGCTCCCACCTCGATCCCACGTTCCCATCCTGCCGTGTGCGCCCGACACTCGCAGGGCAGGCGCCCCGGGATCACCCGATCGAGGGCGCGGCCACGCGTGCGAGAGTAGGCCTATGACGCAGCCCTCCGGGTGGTATGACGACCCTCAGGATCCGAACAGCCTCCGGTACTTCGACGGCGTCCTGTGGACCGACAACGTCGTGCCCAGGACGTCGCCAACGGTGGCCGATTCGACGATCAGCCGGGCTTTCGACCCGTATGCCGCGTCCGCCTATCCGCCGGCCCCGCCGGCCGGGCCCTGGGCCGGCCCGAGCGCGCCGGGCGCCGGGGCGGGGCCGGGGCCCTATGGCGCCCCACCGGCGGGATACGGCTACGGCGCCGCGCCGCGACTGGGGTGGCGCACCGGCCCGGCAACCCCCGACGGTGCACCGCTGGCGGAGTGGTGGCAGCGGCTGTTGGCCTATCTGCTCGACACCTTCCTCTCCCAGGCGATCGCCTTGCTCGCCACCATCTACTGGTGGCTACCGTTCGTCCGCTCCTACGTCGACCTGATTCGCTCCGTGCTCGACAACCCGCAGAGCGCGCCGGCCCCCCGTGCCGTGGAGGCCCTCACCGAACAGCTCCTCGCGGTGATCGTCCCGATCACGCTGGTGCAACTGCTCGTCATCGTGAGCTACCAGGTCATCTTCCTGACCCGCTCCGGGGCCACCCCGGGCAAGGTGGTGTTGGGCATCCGGGTGCGCCGGGCCGGGCGCGCGGGCCCGCTCACCCTCGGCGAGGCGCTGCGGCGCGAGGTGCTGCGGATCGGGCTGGGCCTGTTGGGCCTGGTGCCCGTGATCAGCCTGGTCTCCTCAGTCGTGGGGTTGCTCGACCCGATGTGGCTGCTCTGGGATCCACGTCGCCAGACCCTGCACGACAAGATCGCCGACACCCTCGTCGAGGTGAAACCCAAGCCACTGCGCTGACCAGCCACATCACCGAGTCGCACCCACCGAGCCACAGTCACCGGCCCCGCTACCCGCCGGGCAGCGGCGCCCGGCCGGAGTGCGTGCGGAACACCAAGGAGGTGTGCACCCCGGCGACCCCGGGATAGCCACTGAGGTGATCCAGGACGAACTCGCGCAACGCCTCGGGGGAGGCGGCGGCCACGTGCACGAGGAAGTCGTCGGCCCCGGTGACGTTGTAGGCCGCGAGCACCCCGGGCAGTCCGCTGACATGCTCACCGAAGGCATCGACGGCGTCCCGATCGTGCCCGGCCAGGCGCAACGCGACGAACGACTGGATCGGCAGCCCCACGCGGCCCAGGTCGACCTCGGCCCGGAAGCCGGTGATCACCCCGCGCTGCTGCAACGCCCGCACCCGCCCGACACAGGTCGACTCGGCGATTCCGGCGGCCTGGGCGAGCGCGACATTGGTGGCCCGGCCGTCGACGAGCAGCGCGTCGACGAGGGCCCGATCGACCTCGTCGAGCACTGGTGGGGTGCGGGGCGGCGGGCCCGGGGGCAGCGATCGCGCTTTCTGCGGCATACCGACACTGTATGCCGGGTGCGCCGCGGATCACGCGGATCTCGTGGATCGGATCCGTGGAATCTACGGATCTCTAGCGTTCCTGGTGCAGGACATGCACCCTGGTCTCATGTACGAGGACCCGACCCTGGACACCCTGGCCGTCCACGCGGCCCGTGAAGACCTCACCGCGCTCGGGGCGCACGTGCCCCCGATCGACCTCTCCAGCACCTACCCGATCACCGACCTCGACGCCGGTGGCGACGCCTACGAGACCCTCGCGACCGGCGGTCGCGGCGAGGGCGTCGGCTCGCTCGTCTACCAGCGGCTGTGGAACCCCAACGTCGACCGTTTCGAGCGGGCCCTGGCCCGGTTGGAAGGCTGCGAGGAGGCGGTGGCCTTCGCCTCGGGCATGGCCGCGCTCACCGCGACCCTCTTGGCGTGTGTCGCGGCGAAGCAGCCGCACATCGTCGCGATCCGCCCGCTCTACGGCGGCTCGGACCACCTGCTGGCCACCGGCCTGCTGGGCACCGAGGTCACCTGGGCGACCCCGGAGACGGTCGCCGAGTCGATCACCCCGCGCACCGGCCTGGTCATCGTCGAGACGCCGGCCAACCCGACCCTCGAGCTGGTCGACATCGCCGCCGTCGTCGCGGCCGCCGGTGACGTGCCGGTGCTCGTGGACAACACCTTCGCCACCCCCGTGCTGCAGCAGCCCCGCCGCAACGGCGCGACCCTCGTGCTGCACTCGGCGACGAAGTTCATCGGCGGCCACGGAGACCTGCTCGGCGGCATCGTCGCGACGACCCCGGAGTGGGCGGCGCGGCTGCGCCAGGTGCGCGCGATCACCGGCGCCCTGCTGTATCCGCTCGCGGCATACCAGCTGCACCGTGGCCTGCAGACGCTGCCGGTGCGGATGCGCGCCCAGCAGGACAACGCGATGACCCTGGCCGGCTGGTTGGCCCAGCGGCCCGAGGTCGACCAGGTCTACTACCCGGGCCGGCCCGGCACCGACCCGCACGGGGTGCTCGGGCGTCAGCTCGCCGGCCCCGGCGCGGTGCTTGCCTTCGGCCTGCGTGGTGGGTATGCCGCGGCCGCCGCCTTCGTGCAGCAGACCCGGTTGATCACCCACGCGGTGAGCCTCGGCGGCGTCGACTCGCTCATCCAGCACCCGGCCAGCCTGACTCACCGGCCGGTGGCGCCGGAGGCCCGCCCGAGTGCCAACGTGCTACGCCTGTCGGTGGGCCTGGAGGACGTGCGCGACCTGGTCGCCGATCTCGAGCAGGCCTTCGCGGTACTCGCCGCCGGGGCGCCCGGGCTCAGCGTGCCGGCAGAATCCGTCCGCTGACCTCGCCGAGACCGATCCGCGTGCCGCCTGGGCCGGGTGCCCAGGCGGTCATGGTCACCTCGTCGCCGTCCAGCAGGAAGGTGCGGGTGCTGCCGTCGCCGAGGTCGAAGGGCTCCTGCCCACCCCAGGACAGCTCCAGGAACGACCCGCGCTGACCCTTCTCGGCGCCGCTGATCGTGCCGGAGCCGTAAAGGGTGCCGGGCCGGACGCTGGCGCCGTTCACCGTCATGTGGGCGAGCATCTGCGCGGGTGACCAGTACATGTCGCAGTACTCGGGGCGGGAGACGACGGTGCCGTTGACGGCCACCTCGACGTGCACGTCGAGCCCGAAGGCGCCGTCGCCGGCGGCCGAGGTGAGGTAGTCGAGCACCTGCGGGTCGTCAGCCTGGCGCGGCAGGGCCACCTTGGCCTCTGCCAAGGCCGCCATCGGGGTGACCCACGCCGAGATCGACGTGCAGAAGCTCTTGCCGAGGTACGGGCCCAGTGGCACGTACTCCCAGGCCTGCAGGTCACGCGCGGACCAGTCGTTGAGGACGACGACGCCGAACAAGTGCTCGGCGGCCTCGTCGACGCTGATCCGCTCGCCCAGCTCGGTGCCGGCGCCGACGACGAAACCGAGTTCGGCCTCGATGTCCAGCCGGACGCTCGGCCCGTAGACCGGTGCCGGGTCCTGCGGGCCCTTACGTTGCCCGCACGGGCGGTGGTAATCGGTGCCGGTGACCACGACGGTGCCCGAGCGGCCGTGATAGCCGATCGGCAGGTGCTTCCAGTTGACCGGCAGCGCGGGGGAGTCGGGCCGGAAGATCTTGCCGACGTTCATCGCGTGGTGCTCGCTGGCGTAGTAGTCCACGTAGTCGTGCACGGTGATCGGCAGGTGCATGGTCACCTCGGTCACCGGCACGAGGTGCGGCTCCACGACGCTGCGGTATGCCGCGTCGCCCAGCACCTGAGTCAGCCAGGCCCGACCGGCGTCCCATGCCGAACGCCCTTGGGCGAGATAGGCGTTGAGGTCGGCGGAGGCCCAGACAGCGCCTGCCTCGTAGCCCGCGGCAGCGGCGGCGCGGGCCGCGTCGAGCACCTGGTCACCGATACGCACCCCCACCCGCCGGGACGGGTCGGCGGCCGTGGAGAACACGCCATAGGGAAGGTTGGCCAGGCCGAACGGGTGGTCGGCGGGCAGGTCGAGCCAGGTCACGGTCGCTCCTCGGTAGCTGCGGCGGCACGAGCGCCGGTTGGGGTCGGTAGGGCTGTGATCGGTACAGGCTGTGGGTGCAGGCCAGCTAGTGGGCCGGTGGGTCGCGCGGGTCGTCCGACACGGCTTCCTCGCGCTCGATGAGGCCCAGCTGGGCCAGCTCGCGGACCGGGTCGAGCACGTCGCAGCAACCGTATGCCGTGAAGTACTGCCGGATCCGCTCGGCCTGCTCGGTGCGCAGCGGGCCGAGGACGGCGACCAAGGGCTGAGGCGCCCGTTCGGCGAGCACCTCGGCGGCCATCGCGACATCGGCGCCGTCGAGGACGGACTGCAGCGCGGCCAGCACGTTGAGCAGCCCGTGTTGCGGCCCCCCGGCCGGCCCGGGGTGGTCGTCGCGCAGCACGTGGTGCAGACCCCCGGTGAGTTTGAAGGGCAGGTCGCGGGCGACGGCGCCGACAAGGAAGCGGGCCAGTTCCGCCTCGTCGGGCCAGGCCCACACCTCGGTGGCGCCGGTGCGGAACTTCGCCTGCACGAGCGGCCCCCACGGCCTGGCGTGGGAGGCCTTGGCGACCGCGTCGAGCGCGGCATCGAACCCGTCTCTGGGGATCTCGACAGTCACCGGCACGCCGGGTCCGTCGTCGGCGGCGAGAGCGGCCCAGTCGGCGGCGGCACCGACCTCGACGCCGGCCAACTCAACCCCGGTGCCGTCGAGGATCGCGGCCCCCGCCCGGATCGGTTCGATCGGCGTGCCGGGCCGTGCGATGAGCCCGACCTGCAGGTGTGCGCCGGCGGCCAGGGTGACGACCTCGGCGGCCGCTGCGGCGGGCACGAGCAGCGGCCCGACATAGCGCCGGTATGCCGTGCGAGCCAGGTGCTCGGCGACCGCGCGGGGGAGCGGCGCCAGCCCGGGAGGAAAGACCGCCGCGTCGTCGACGAGACGGACGAGGAGCTCGGGAGCGAGCCTGCTGGCCATGCAGTGCAGGCTAGCCGACGGCTGTGCCGACCGATCCGGCCGCCCGGCGGAGCGGCGCGCGGCATACCACGGAATACCTGCGCTGGTTCGTGGCCGGTCAGCCCCGCACGATCGGGTTGCCGACGAGTTCCACTCCGGCGGCGCGCAATTGCTCCAGTGCGGCGGTCGTCGTCGGCGCGGCCACACCTGCGGTGAGGTCGAGCAGCACCCGGGTGCGCAGCCCCTCCCCGACGGCGTCGAGGGCGGTCGCGCGCACGCAGTGATCGGTGGCGATGCCGACGATGTCGACCGCTTCGATCTGCGCGGCGTGTAGCCATGGCCCGAGCCGCTCGCCGGCGCTGCTGCCCGGTCGGTTCGCGGTGTCCGGCTCGTCGACGTCGGCGAGCAGCCCTTCGAAACCGCTGTATGCCGCGCGGTCGCGCCCCTTGTGGAAGATCGCGTCGGCGCGGTCCACGGCCGTCCGGACCGCGGGGTGGAACTGGGCGCCGGGCGTCCCGGCCGCGCAGTGCACCGGCCAGGTGTCGCGGTAGTCCGGTTCGTCGGCCCAGTGCCCGCCTGGGTCCTCGTGCCAGTCGGCGGTGGCGACGACCGCGGCATACCGGTCGGCGTGCTCGGCGAGCCAGCCGGAGATCGCGGCGGCCACCTCGGCGCCACCAGCGACCGCGAGCGAGCCGCCCTCGCAGAAGTCGTTCTGCACGTCGACGATGACCAGGGCGCGTTTGGTCAGTGCCATGGGGGTCATTATCCGTGGCTCTCGTAGACCGTCGGCAGGCACACCTCACCGCGCTGCAACTGCCGGGCCACCCGCGGTAGCTCGGCCAGCGATCGGGTATGCCGCGCCCGGGCCGCTTCGAGGTCGGGGGCGGCCACGAGTTCCCCGCCGCGGACCAGCTCGACCATGAGCGGCCGGTCGTTGCCGTCGTCCGCGGGCCGGGTGCCGATGCCGATGACCTCGGCCTCGGCCCGGCCGCCCGCGTCGAGCCGACGCGAGGCCCATTTGCGCCCGCCGACGCTCTTCTTGTCCTTGCTCTTCTTCGCGACCGGCTCCAACTCGCCGCCGGGCCCTTCGCGGGCGACGAGCTTGTAGACCATCGACGAGGTGGGGTGGCCCGAGCCGGTGACCAGCGCGGTGCCGACCCCGTAGCCGTCCACGGGGGCCGCCGCGAGTGCCGCGATGGCGTGTTCGTCGAGATCCGAGGTGACGATGATCCGCGTCCCGTGGGCGCCCAGCGCGTCGAGTTGGTCGCGCACCTCACGGGCCTGCACGAGCAGGTCGCCGGAGTCCAGCCGCACCGCGCCGAGCTGCGGGCCGGCCAGCTCGATCGCGAGGGCGACCGCTGCGGCGACGTCGTAGGTGTCCACGAGCAGGGTCGTGCCGACGCCGAGGGCGCCCAGCTGGGCCGTGAAGGCGTCCCGCTCGGTGTCGTGCAACAGGGTGAAGGCGTGCGCGCTCGTGCCGGTCGTCGGCACCCCGTAACGCCGCCCGGCCTCCAGGTTGCTGGTCCGTTCGAAGCCGGCGAGGTATGCCGCCCGCGCCGCCGCGACGGCCGCCTCCTCGTGGGTGCGCCGCGAGCCCATCTCGATGCACGGACGCCCCCCGGCTGCCGTGGTCATCCGGGAGGCCGCCGAGGCGATCGCGCTGTCGTGGTTGAGGATCGACAACACGAGGGTCTCCAGCACGACCGCCTCGGCGAAGCTGCCCTCGACGACGAGCACCGGCGAGCCGGGGACGAAGCACTCCCCTTCCGCGTAACCGCTGATGTCGCCGCGGAAGCGGTAGTCGGCCAGCCAGTCGCAGGTCGCGTCGTCGACGACCCGCCGGGCGCGTAGGTCGGCGAGCTCCTCCTCGCCGAAACGGAAGTCCGCCAGCGCCTCCAAGACCCGCCCGGTGCCGGCGAGGACGCCGTACCGGCGCCCGTCCGGCAGCCGCCTGGTGAAGGTCTCGAAGACGCACCGCCGGTGCGCCGCGCCGCTGCGCAAGGCCGCCTGCAGCATGGTCAGCTCGTAGTGGTCGGTCAGCAGAGCGGTGCTGTGCGTCACGGGGCACAATGTATGCCGCGACACGGCGTTGTCCGCCTCGCCGACGGCGCCTCGTCGGCCGAGGCGGCGGCGCCTCTTCGACCGGTGGTGTCTCGGCCGGGAGAGGTCGGCGATCGCGGTCGGTTCAGGACCTACAGTGGAACCCGTGCCACCTGCCCTTCCGTCCCTGACGACCGCTCCGGTCAAGGAGCCGGAGGTCGTGCCGGCCCAGACCCTCGAGCCGGCGGTGCCGTGGATCACCCTCGTGTGGAACGACCCGGTCAACCTCATGTCCTATGTCACCTACGTCTTCCAGAGCTACTTCGGCTATTCGCGGCAGAAGGCCGAGCGGCTCATGATGGACGTGCACACCAAGGGCAAAGCGGTCGTGTCGCACGGCACCCGGGAAGAGATGGAGCGCGACACCCTCGCGATGCAGGGCTACGGCCTGTGGGCGACCTTCGAGAGGGACCAGTAGTGGGCGCGCGGTTCACCCGTCGTGGCGACCGGGTTGTCGGGCGACTCAGCGGCACCGAGCGCGCCATCGTTGCCGGGCTGATCGGCCAGACCCGGGAGTTGCTGGCCCCCGAGGTCATCCCGACCGGCGACCCGCTCGCCGATCTCGATGCCCTGCTCAATCACGTGGATCTCTCCGACGAGCCGCGCCCCGCGAGCGCCGGTGCCGGCGATCCTCCCGGTGCTACCGACGCGGCGCGTGATCCGGCCCTCGCGCGGCTGCTGCCTGACGCGCACCGCGGTGACCCCAAGGTGGCGGAGGAGTTCCGCGTGCTCGCCGAGCAGGATCTTCGCCAACGCAAGTACCAACGCTTCACCGAGGCGATCCTGGCCCTGCAGGTCGACGAGGCCGGAGACGACGGCCGGCTGGAGCTGACCAAGGCGCAAGCCGAGACGATCGCGATCGCCCTCACGGACGTCCGCCTGCTGCTGGCTGACCGGCTTGGCCTGCACACCGAGGAGGACGTCGAGGCGCTCGAGCGGGCCATCGTCGCCGACGCCGAGCACGACCTGGCCTACCCCTACACCGTCTACGACTTCCTCACTTGGCTGCAGGACTCGATGGTGGGTGCGCTGACCTCGCGCCGATTCCTCTTCTGATCTCAACAGAGGGGTGGGTGTGCGCCCACGTGGCTCCGTGGTGGGAGTGAAGCTGGCGTCGTCGCCGAGGTCGGTCGATGGGTTGACGTAGGGATCGCGGTGCGGGCGCGGGTGAGGTCCGGCACTGCTCGATCTGGTTTCGGGCGAGCGGCCAGGCCCGGACGAACGAGGCCGCGGCAGCTCATCCGCGGCCACCTGGGCACGCCATGCCGTGTCCGATGCGTCGGTCCTACGGCGCAGTCGCCAGCGACCGTCGTCGCGGGGTGAGAAAGCGTCCATGACGTCGTCGCCGGGTGTGTTGGCACACCACCTACGACGCCGCCACGCACGCTCTCTCAGCGCGCGGCGAGAGCACGGCCGCGACAGGCGGTGATCGCGACGGCGCGTCCACCCGCGTGGGAGCACAGCCCGCCGCAGCGGTCGCCGATGCCAGGGTGCAGGGATGGATCGGTGGCCAGAGCTGGCCGGCTCTCGGCGGCTCGGGCGTTGACCAGCATCAGCTCCCGCCATCTGCTCCCGGGTCGTCCTACCCTGAGCAGATGCCGGTCACCAGCCGCAGGGCCCGGGCCGCCAAGCGCCGCACGCGTCGGATGCAGCGGGTCGTCCACGATCTCACCGACGGCCAGTGGTCGGCGCTGTTGACCGCCTGGGGTGGCTGCGCCTACTGCGGAGCGACGCGCATCCCCCTGCAACGAGATTGCGTGCTGCCGATCTCACGGGGCGGGCGATACACGCTCAGCAATGTCGTCCCCGCGTGTCGCTCCTGCAACACCAGCAAGTGCAACGCCGAAGTCGGCCGCTGGCTCCGTCGCAGGGGGC
>RRZT011230372.1_pt1 | contig 19735 bp, 18 predicted proteins | sample 2165551 | NCBI WGS metagenome assembly RRZT01 (sample SAMN10456910, study PRJNA506462) | wastewater metagenome | biome: wastewater; feature: sludge; material: wastewater sludge; isolation source: wastewater sludge with Escherichia coli K12::gfp cells carrying plasmid... | place: USA: Moscow, Idaho... | reverse complement strand
TGCCCTGGTGGGGCTGGCCGTTGGCCCTCCTGCTCGGCGGCCTGGCCGCTGTCGGCGTCCTGGTACGAGCCCTCCAGCGCCTGGGAGGCATCACGGGCGCCGTCCTGGGAGCCCTCGTGGCGGCCGCCACCCTGGGCCTCCTCCTCGCCCTCTCCATGACCTGACCCGCCCGGCCCACCGGGACACCCGCCGAGGACTGAGGCTGCACCCGCCGAGGACTGAGCCTGCACCCGCCGAGGACTGGGCCTAAGCCGCCGAGGACTGAGGCGGCGCCCCTCCACGACTTGCTGCACTGGTCTGTGCCCAGACGCCAGTCCTCAGCAGTGCGAGGTTCAGTCCTCGGCGCCGTGAAACCCAGTCCTCGGCGGGGTGGGGTTCAGTCCTCGGCGGGGTGGGGTTCAGTCCTCGGCGCCGTGAAACCCAGTCTTCGGCGGGGTGGGGCTCAGTCCTCGGCGTCAGAGGTGGAGGGTGCGTCAGAGGTGGAGGGTTCGGCCTGCCACAACCAGGATCACGTCGTCGACGCTGCGGGCGACCGCCTGGTTGGTCCACCCGAGTTGGTCGGTGAACAGCCGTCCCGAACGGTGCTCCGGCACCACGCCCCAGCCGACCGCGTTGGTGACGATCACCACAGGACCCGGATGCCCGGCAACGGCATCGGCCAACTCGGCGGTGCGCTCCCCCAGTTCGCGGCGGATCCGGTCCCGCGGGGACTCCCAGCCGACGGCGTCGAGCTGCCGTGTCAGCCACGTGCCCAGGCAGTCCACGAGCACCGGGCCGCGCGTCACCCGCAGGGCGTGCGCGACATCGACGGTCTCCAGGGTCGTCCAGGACGCCGGACGCGAAGCCTGATGCGCGGCCACCCGGGCCGCCCATTCCGGGTCCGCCTGCGGGTCGGCCGGATACCCCGGCGTGACGTAGGTCACCGCCGCCTCGTCGGCGAGCAGCCTCTCGGCATGGCTCGACTTTCCGCTTCGGACGCCTCCGGTCACCAACACGCGCACCCCGGCACCTTACCTGTCGCTAGGCTGAACACGTGCTCCAACCGCACGCCATCACGTTCGTCCGACATGGCCAATGCGTCGGCAACGCCCAGGGCCGCGTCGTCGGCCACTGGGACAGCCCCCTGACGCCGCTGGGCCACACCCAGGCTGCGACGGCCGCCTCGCTGCTCGCCGCCGAGCCCAGGCCGGTCGCCCTCGTCGCCTCGGATCTGCAGCGGGCACGCGTGACCGCCGAGATCATCCAGGACGCCCTCGCCGTGCCCCTGTTCCTGGACGCCGGGCTACGCGAGCAGTTCTTCGGAGACATGGAGGGCCAGCTGTTCTCCGAGTTGACGAGCAGCAGCGCCGGCGGGACCGGACACATCAACGAGATCCGCTGGGGCAACGGCGAATCGGTCGCGGACCTGTACGGCCGCCTCGCCGAGACGCTTCCCCGACTCATGCAGGCTCACCCCGGACGCCTCGTGCTGGTCACCCACGGGCACGTCATCCAGGTGGCGATGGCGATGCTGCGTGGCAAGGGACCCCGCGACGTCGACTGGTTCGAACTCCCCAACGGGGGGATCGTCCACGCTCCCCCGCAGGCCCGTCCAGCCGGGGACGCCGCACCGTCCTCCTGATCGAGAGGCCGGCACCCGAGTTCCCCGCCCCGCCCAGATTGCCGCGGGGGCGGTGTCAGCCCCGAGGGACGCCTCCTGCGGCGGACGCCGGGACGGGCCGGTCCTCAAAGCTCCGGACGAACACCGGGACGGCCTCGCTGGAGGCCTGCGCATCGAAGCGGTAGCCGAGTGCGTCGAAGGCGCTGAGCCGGGAGCGCGAGCGCACCCGTGCGCGCACGATCCACGCCGCCATCGCACCGCGGGCGCGTTTGGCGTAGAAGGACACGATGCTGCGGCGTCCGCGGGCGTCGGTGTCCAGGAACCGCGGGCTGACGATCGGGACGCCCAACTCGCGCGGGCGGACCACCTTGGCGTACTCGTCGGAGGCCAGATTGACCAGCACATCCGCCCCCGGCGAGGCCGCCAGGTCCTCGCTGAGCAGACGGGTCGGTGTCCCGGCCCAGAAGTCGTACAGGGAGGAACCGCGCGCGGTGCGCAGTCGGGTGCCCATCTCGAGCCGATAGGGCTGCATGAGGTCCAGCGGACGCAGGACGCCGTACAGCCCGGACAGGATCCGTAGGGTCTTCTGCGCCTCGGTGTAGTCGCGGGTGGTGAAGCTGGCAGGGGCGTCGAGCCCCTGGTAAACGTCTCCGTCGAACGCGAGGATCGCTTGCCGGGCGTTGGCTCGGGTGAACGGCACCGCGAAGTCGGCGTAGCGCTGCGCGTTGAGGGCGGCGAGTTCGTCCGAGATGTGCATCAGTCCGGCGACGTCAGAGACGCTGAGTCTGCGCAGGTCGGCGATGAGTTCCTGGGAGTCCGAAAGCAGCCGGGGTTCGGTGAACGCGCGTGTCGCCGGCGTGGAGGTGAAGTCCAGCGATTTGGCCGGGGACAGGATGGTGATCACGATGCGAGCCTAGGGCACGGCGCGCGTGGTCAGTCGGCGTCGCGCGGCCAGGCGTTGGGCAGGCAGCCGCCCAGATCGATCCCCTGCTGCATCATCACGGGAGCGTTGGCGCCGGGTTTGGGGCAGGTGGCCACGCCTTGGCCGAGGAAGCTGCCGACCTCGTGGTTGACGAGGTAGGCGCGGTAGGCGCCCAGATCGTCGTACGTGGGCGTCATGAACCGCCAGCGGTCGGAGTTGAGCACGACCCGCTTCTCGTCACTGCAGTTCCAGGCGAAGCCGACGTCGGTGGGTTTGCACAGCTCGTGGGTGGTCGACGGGGACGTGAGATAGACGGTCAGGTCGGCGGCGGCCTCGTCCGTGACGAGGGTGAAGTTGCGTTTGCCGTAGCCAGCCCAGCCGCGTGGGTCGTCGAGGATGCGCTGGATCTCGGCGGCGGCCTCGTCGGGGGCGACCTGGGTGGTGTCCTCCACCTTCACCACGTACCGGACGGTGTGGGGCGCGGGGAGGGCCGGTTCGGCGGCGATGGTGTTAAGCAGGTACACCCCGGACGCCCGGGTGTCGGACGTCCATACCTGCTGTCGGGCGATCGGCGGGATCGACGGGGAGGGGGAGACGGTGGTGCCGCCCCCGGCCGGGGACGCCTGCCCCGCTCCGGACCGGTTGACGGCCCAGAACCCACCGAGGGTCAACGCGAGCACGAGCAGGAGGAAGACGGGCCACCAGCCCGACCGCCCCGCCTGGGCGTCTCGATCACCTGCTGCCCCCATGTCGGCCACCCTAGGTCATGGCGGTGACGATCGCCGGGCGCGGCCACGCCCGCACGATCACACTGCGGGTGGCCAGTCGCCGCGGGTCACCTCGGCGAGTTGCTCGACCGACACGTCGATCGGGTTCCATTCGGCCTCGACCTGGCCGTTCGCCATCACGAGGAGCCGGTCGCTCAGCAGGTGAAGTTCTGCCTCGTCAGAGGCCAGCAGGAGGACGCCGACGCCGCGGCCGGTCACCTCGTCGAGAAGGGCGGTGAACTCTTCGCGCGCGGACAGGTCCATGCCCCGCGTGGGTTCGATGAGGATGAGCAGGCGGGAGTGTTCGGCGGCGAGTTCCCGCAGCTGCCGCCAGCGTCGCTGGCCGACGGAAAGGGCGGGCCGGTTGAACAGCTTGCTGGCGTGAGCGTCCGCCTCGCGGAAGGCCAGCAGGATCGCCGCGGTGTCCTCCACGTTGGCGTCGTAGTCCTCCTCCGACGGATCGTCGAGCATCATCAGGTTCCGGGCGAAGTAGGTGTCGCTGCCCTGATCGGCCGCGCCCGCCAGGACGCCGAGCCGCAACCGGGAGGCGTCCCTCGGGGACGCGATGGTGACCTGCTCCCCGCCCAGCGCGATGCTGCCCACGACGCGGGGAGCGTCCCCGGTGAGCGCGTGGATCAGCGTGTCGACGCCGGAGTCCCGCGCCCCGCACAGCCCCAGCACCTCGCCCTCGTGGAGATCGAAGGAGACCGGCAGGGCGCCCCCCGCGTCCAGGCCGGTGACCGACAGGAGGTTCTTCTTGCTGACCTGGGCGTTGCGCGGGCGCAGTTCCACGACGCGCCCGAACATGGCCTCGCTGAGGGACTCCGGCGTCGCGGTCAGCGAACTGACCACCTCGACGACCAAGCCGTCCCGCATGACGGCGACGCGGTCGCACAGCTCCAGGGCTTCCTCGAGGCGGTGGGTGATGAACAGGATTGATCGATGCCCTCCGGTGGCCCGCCTGGCCGCGAAGCGGAGATCTTCGGTCTCGCGCGCGTTGAAGGTGGTGCTGACCTCATCGATGATCATGAGCCGGCGCGGGTCGGCGAGCAGGCGCACCACCTCGACGAGGCGGCGGTCGGACTCCTGCAGGTCGCCGAGTCGATCCTCGGGGTCCAAGGCGATGCCTGCCTCGATGAGGGCCCGGCGGGCGGCCGCCTGGACTTCGGCGTCGGGCAGGTGCTGCACCTCGGACTGGCGAAACAGTGCCTCGGCGACGCTCATGGTCGGGTCGAGCCGCAGTTGCTGCTCGATGATGCTGACCTGCCACGGCTCCAGGGGCGTCCCCGCGTACTGGGCGACGCCTGCGTCGGCCTGCAGCGTCCCGGCCAAGACGGCGGCCAGGGTGGACTTGCCGACACCGTTACGGCCGACCAGTCCCATGATCTCGCCGGGGCGCAGTTCCAGGTCGACCCCGCGCAGCACGTCCACCGCGCCGAAGGATTTCGTGATGCCTTCGATGCCGATCGGATAGTCGGCCTCGTCCACCAATACCGTTGTCATGGCTGTTCACCGTCGTCGAGAAGGGTTCGCTGTTCGCTGAGGGTGTGTCGGAGCGAGCCGACTTCGTGGGCGCTGGTCTGCAGGTCGTCCAGGGCGCGCCGGAGGGCGGACTGCAGATCGGCGTTGTCGCGTTGGAGTTGCTCGATGCGCTGCTCGAGGTGCGGGACGGTCGCGTCCCAGGCGCTCACGGCGCCCCCCTCCAGCCGCGCCAACTCCCGCTCCATGGCGAGGAGTTGGCGTTTCAGGTCCGCGATCTCGGCGGGTTCATCGGGAAGGGTTCCGGCCGGCGAGGGCTGATTCTGGTTCTGGCCGGGCTCAGGGGACGACGGCTCCGCGGCCTCCGTTGTGGCGACGGTCTCGACCGGCTCAGCGGCGTCGGCGGGGCCTGGGGTGTCCTCGGCCGGGACGGCGTCGGCTTCCTCGGGATCGCTCCCCGGGAGCGCCTCTTCCTCGGGATCGCTCCCCGGGAGCGCCTCGTCGTCGGGGCCCTGCGGCCACGTGACCTCGTCGGGGGCGTCCGCGTCGGGGTCTCGGTCGCCTGCGGCCTCGTCATCGGGCTCCGGGGCGCCCTCGGGGACGTCCGCGTCGTCACCGACAGACGCCTCCGCGGCCCAGTCGTCCTCGGCTGCGGCTGCGACCGGAGCGGCAGGTACGGGATGCTCCACGAACCAGGCCTCCGGGTCGGAGTTGTCCCGCAACTGGCCCGGGCCAGGCTCGGCTGCGGGCACATCGGCGCGTCGCGGGGACGCGTCCGCAGCGTCATCGCCGTTGACGTCCTGATCGGCGAGCGGGTCCTCCGGGGAAGGATCCAGGGAGGGTGCCAGCACGATCGGCTCTTCGGCGAACCAGGATTCCGGCTCGTCCGAGCGATAGCCGGGAACGGGCCGCTCGTCGGCCGCGGCCTCCCGGAGGGGTTCCTCCGGCGCCGAGGACGGATCGGGTGCGTCCGTGGCGGGCGTGACTTTCGGCCAGGAAGCAACGCCGACCGCCTCCTCGGGGAGGGAAGCGTCCTCGTCGAGCGCCGAGTGCGCGAGCACCGTGGTGTCGTCGGTGACGGGCGCCTGCGTCGCGCGGGGCTGCGTGAACGGAGCCCAGGTCACCGTGGGCTCACCCAGCGAGTGATCCGCGCGTGCGGGCTCCTGCGCCCGCTCCGCGGTCGGGATCTGGGGGTCGGACTCGGTCTCGGACGTCCACGGGGCGGGTGCGTCCCCGACGGTCGCCTCCACGCTCGGCGCCGGCGAGTCGAGGGGTTCCGCGACCGGCTCGTGCGGGGGCGTCCACGAGGCGGTGGTCTCGGGGCGGGACGAGGTGACCGGCGTCCAGGGCGCCGGGGCCTCCTGATGAGCGGAGGGGGACTCTGCGAGGCGCGCAGCCGCTGCGGGGGTGGCCTCGACGGCGCCCGGCGTGGCACGGGACGTGGAGCGCGAGCGGCGCGATCCGATCAACCATCCGAGCAGCCCTGCGCACAGGGCCGCGATGGCCACCACGATCGCGACCTGCCCCCACACGATCCCGAGAGCGTCCAGCATCAATCCGTCTCCATCCAACTCAGCCGTTGTCCGAGGACAAGGTGACGCTCACGCGTCGGTTCTGCGCCCGGCCCTCGGCCGACGCATTCGAGGCCACGGGCTGACGATCCGCCTGGCTCGTCGTGGTGATCCGCGACGCGGCGATGCCGCGCTGCTCCAGGGCCTGGGCCACCGCGTCGGCGCGTTCCTGGCCGAGCATGACACGCACGCTCTGGGTGCGTCCGCTGTCGGTGTGCCCGGTCAGCGTGACCCGGGCGTCGGGACGCGACCGCAGAATCTGGGCGAGGGCGTCCACTTCGGCCACCGCGGAGGCGGGCAGCCGGGCACTCGACCCCGGGAACATGATCGCGTTCACGGTCGGCAACGGGCCCGACGGGGTCGGCGTCGGCGTCGGTGTCGCGGTCGGCCGCGCCGTGGCCGTGGACGGCGTCGGGGTCGCCGTGGGACTGGAGACGGGCTGGGGCACCAGCGTCACCGAACCCAGCCCGGGAACGCCGTCCAGGGTGGCCCGGGCTCGCTCCAAAGTTGCCTCGTCGGCACCGCTGAGCGTGACGTCACGGCCCACGACCTCGACGTAGGCGCTGATCGACGCCGACGCGAGCCTATTCGTGGCTTCGCCCTGGACCGACGAACGAATACCCCCGGCGACCCACGCGGTTCCGGGAACGAGCGCGGCGACTAGGCCAATCGTGGCGAACAGAGCAGTGCTCTTCCTTGCAATTCCGGACATGTCCGATACCTCCCCCCGACCGGTATGCTATCAACAGCCGTACAGCTACTGTTCCTCATGGATGGGCCAGCAACCCTCAGGCCTCACGTGACACCAAGGTGCGTGATCGACGAGACGCTGGCAACATGGACGCTGAACAACAGTGTTTTCCCATCATCACGGCACTACTTCACGAAGCGGGGGGCTTCTTTACCATGTCTGTAGCGCAGCACCAAGCCAGCAAATCCATGGAATTGCAACGCATCATCTCTGCCATGCATCGCGCGATTCCCGAACTGCACGGCGTCATGATCGCCTCGGTCGACGGCCTGGCCGTCGCACACGATTTTCCCGACGCCGAGGCCGAGCGGGTGGCGGCCATGTCCGCCACCGCCCTGGGCCTGGGCAAGCGGATCACCGAACGCACCAACCTGGGCGGTCTCGCCGAGGCCGTGATCCGCGGCGACAACGGCTACCTCGTCGTCTACGCCGCGGGCAAGGACGCGGTGCTGGTCCTGTTGGGTCCGATCGACTCCAACCTCGGCCTCATGCGCCTGGAGGCGCGCGTCGCCGCCGTCGACATCAAGCAGATCCTCGGGCAGGCCTGACGATGGATCCCATGCGGGAGATCGCCCGCCAGGCGATCGATCAGACGCCGCCTGCCATCCGGGTGTCACCGGAGCAGGCGGCGGTCATCGCCGCTCACGCCGACGAACTGCTCGCCTTGGGGCCGGAGATCGTGCAGGCGTTCTACGACACCTTGTTCGCCCATGAGCCGACCGCGGAGGTGTTCGCCGAGGGCGAGCGACCCATGCGGGAGCAGACGCTGGTGGACTGGTGGACGCGCACCGTCCGCGGCCCCATCGACGACAACTACTGGTCCTGGATGGCCATGGTGGGGCTGATCCACGTGATCCGTCGCGTCACCAACCCGATGATGCTTGCCATGGCGGAGTTCGTGGCCGACTTCGTCGCTCAGAACCAGGGCCGCCTAGGGCTACCCCCGGAGGAGGCCCACAAGGTCGCCGAGGCGTTCCGTCGTGTCGCAGGAATGACCGGATCGGTCATCACCTGGGGCTACGACCACGCCGTCAGTTCGGCGCTGTTCGAGGTCGCCGGAATGCCCGAGGCGTTGTTGGCCCGACTGCGTGACGCCGAGATCAAGGACGCCCTCGTCGGCGCCCGCGAAGAAGTCGGCAACTGACTCATCACATCACTCCGACGGCGGATTCCTGACGGAATTCGCCGTCGTGTGCGTGCGGGAGTCTTTCCCTTTCCTCCAGGTCACCCGTCTCACATCACCCGCTCCCCGAAGGAAATCTCCTTCGGCAGCAAAACCCCTAGTAAAGGCTCCACGAGACTTCTCCCACGGGGAGAATTCCGCGCATTTGTCTCAGGACGGATCCGGCCACGTGAGCCATCGGCCGGCCCCCGCGTGACGCTGGCGTGGCTGGGGTTCTCGCGCACGTTCCTCCGGGGATCCGACGGTGCGCTCCCCGTCGGGATCGGGGAAACGAGCCAAGTGATCGGGTCTGCTTCACTAGGCTGACCCCATGAAGTTCTGCTTCCTGGGCGCCGGAGCCCTGGGGACCTATGTCGGCGGCTCCCTCGCCGCGGCGGGGCACGAGGTGGGCTTCATCGAGCAGCCGGGCCCGGCCGAGGCGATCGCCGAACGGGGCCTGAGCATCACGACGGGTACGGGGACGCGCCGGGTACGAGACGTGCGCCTGTTCACCGAGCCCGGGGCTGCCCTCGCGGCCACGCGCTGGGACGTCCTGGTGTTCGCGCTGAAGTCGTTCGACACCGCGGCCGCCCTGGAGGAACTGTCCGGCACCGGGGTCCGGATCCCGACGGTGCTGTCGCTGCAGAACGGCGTCGACAACGAGCCTCTGATCGCGACGGCGCTCGGCGTCGACCGGGTGATCGCGGGGGCAGTCGCCACGGCCATCGCGAAACCGGGGCTGGGTGAGGTCGTGGAGGAGACGCATCGCGGCATCGGCATCGCCGCGGGCCACCCGCTGTCCGACCAGGTCGTCGCGGCGCTGGACGACGCCGGGCTGGGCGCACGTTCCTACCCGCAGGCCGGTCCGATGAAGTGGTCGAAGCTCATCACCAACCTGCAGGGCAACGCCGCCTCCGCGATCCTCGATCTGCCGGTGCGGGCGATCTATGCCGACCGCCGGCTGTTTGCCCTGGAGATCGCCGCGTTGCGGGAGACGGTGGCCGTCATGTCCGCCCTCGGGTTCGCTCCGGTCGATCTGCCCTCGACGCCCGTCCGCGCGTTGGCGTTCGGCGCTCGCCGCGCCCCGCGCGTGATCCTGCAGCCGGTGCTGACGCGGTTGTTGGGCGACAGCCGCGGGGACAAGATGCCGAGTTTCCACATCGACCTGCACGGGGGACGCGGCCGCACCGAGGTCGACTACATCAACGGAGCGGTCGTCCGCCATGGGGAGCGGCTGGGCGTCCCCACGCCGGTGAACCGCGTGCTGACCAGCACCCTCGACGCGCTCTCCTCGGGCGAGCGCGACCTGGAGGCCTTCCGGCACCGCCCCGAGGCGCTGCTGTCGCTGCTGCGCGCGGGGACGGCCCAGCCCTCGGTCTGAGGATGAGCCGGTGCGCTGCGGGCCGCGGGGGTGGCTGTTCCCTAGAATCGGGGCATGCGCGAGATTCCCGATGGCAGCGATCCGGTCGAACTGGCGAACTGGCTGTTCGACCTCGCCCGGGAGGGCGACAGCGCACGCCTGGCCGCCTACGTTGACGCGGGCGCCCCGGTCGATCTGACCGATGCCGACGGCAACACGCTGCTGATGCTGGCCGCCTATCACGATCACCCCGAGACGGTGGCCGCGCTGGCCACGAGGGGTGCCGACGTGGACGCCCTCAACCATCGGGGCCAGTCCCCGTTGGCCGGGGCCGTGTTCAAGCAGGCCGACGCCGTGATCGCAGCTCTGCTGGCGGCGGGTGCCGACCCCGATGCCGGGATGCCGACCGCCCGCGCGACGGCCGCCATGTTCGGGCGTCCGGACCTGTTCGGCTGATGAGGCCGCTGGCGCTGTACGACCCTGACTGCGGGTTCTGCGCCCGTTGGATCGGACTCGTGCGACACCACGTCCCGGGGGTCGCGGTGGCGCCGCTGACCGCCGGCGACCTCGCTGCCCTCCGCGTGGACGGGGTGCGTGCCGAGCAGGAGATGCCGCTGATCCGCCCCGATGGCGGCGTCGTCTACGGCCACGAGGCCTGGGCTGGCATCCTGCTCGCCGGGCCGGCCCCCGCACGCTGGGCCGGAGCCCTGCTGGGATCACGCGCGCTCCGGCGTCCGGCCGCGGCGACCTACGCCTGGATCGCCCGGCACCGGCATCGCCTCCCGGGAGGGACGCCCGCCTGCTCGCTCGACTCCTGACGCGTCCCGCCCGCTCAGTGGACAAGCCCGCCGGGTTCACTTGAACGGTCAACATTACGTAGACTCGGGCCATGTTGGACCTGCCGCTGCATCCGCTCGTCGTCCACCTCGCGGTCGTCGCGCTGCCCGTCGGGGCGCTGGCCGTGATCGCGACCGTCCTGTGGCCGCGCGTCCGCAGCCGCTACGGGACCCTCGCCCTGGCCACTCTCAGCGTGGGGGCCCTGGCAGCCATCGCCGCCAAGGTCACCGGCGAGCAGTTGGCCACCCAGGTGCGCCGGCCTGAGTCCCACGCCTCGTTCGGGGACGCCCTCACCATCGTGGCCCTCGCCACCGCCGCCCTGGCCTGGGCCTGGTGGTGGCTCGAGCGCCGCCGGGACGCCGCCCCGCCCGGCAGCCCGGCGCTGCCCGCGATGGCGTCGGGCGCGCTGACCCTCACGGCCTGCGTCGCCGTCGTAGGGCTGACGGTCGCGACCGGGCACACCGGCGCGACCGCGGTGTGGGGAGCCGGCGCACCCGCGACGACCACGGCGCCCGGCACCTCGGCGGCCCCCACCTACACGCTGGCCGACGTGGCCCAGCACAACACGGCCGCACACTGCTGGGCCGCCGTCGACGGCCGGGTCTATGACCTCACCGACTGGATCGGGCAGCATCCCGGCGGGCAGCAGCGCATCATTGCCCTGTGCGGCACGGACGCCACCGTCGCGTTCTCCACCCAGCACGGGGGGCAGGCCCGACCCGCCAGCCAGCTCGCGCCCCTGCAGATCGGCGTCCTGGCCCCGTGACCCGGCACGGGGCGAGAGCTCCGCGAGACGAGTGGCTCCGCATCACGGCGACAGGATCCACGCTCGCCGCGTATCCGCTCCCCCGCCTCGCGAGCTACCACTTCCCAGCGGCGGAGCCAGGCCCCAACCGCGAGGCGCTCGGCTACTGACGCCGCACCCCGATTGGGTAGCCTTCGCCCATGACCGATTCCCCGTCCGGAGCCAGCGACTTCATCCGCGACATCGTCCGCGCCGACACCGCACAGGGCGTCTACGGGGGGCGCGTCCAGACCCGCTTCCCCCCGGAACCGAACGGCTACCTCCACATCGGTCACCTGAAGGCCATCACGGTCGACTTCGGCGTCGCCGAGGACTTCGACGGCACCACGGTCCTGCGTCTGGACGACACCAACCCTGACGCCGAGGACGCCGAGTACGTCGAGTCGATCGTCGACGACATCGAATGGCTCGGCTTCCACCCTGTCTCGGTATGCCACGCCTCGGACTACTTCGGCGAGTTGTACGACTGGGCCGAACTCCTCGTGGGCCAGGGGCTGGCCTACGTCGACGATCAGGACGCCGAGACCATGTCGGCGACCCGCGGCAGCTTTGGCGTCCCCGGAGTCGACTCCCCGTTCCGGGAGCGTTCGCCGGAGGAGAACCTCGACCTGCTCCGCCGGATGCGGGCCGGTGAGTTCCCCGACGGCTCGCGCGTCCTGCGGGCGAAGATCGACATGGCCCACGAGAACATGCAGATGCGCGACCCGGTCATGTACCGGATTCGGCACGCGCATCACCACAACACCGGCGACGCTTGGCCGATCTACCCCACCTACGACTGGGCGCACGGCCAGTCGGACGCCATCGAGGGCACCACCCATTCGCTGTGCACCCTGGAGTTCGAGTCCCACCGGCCGCTGTACGAGTGGTTCCTGAACCAGCTCCCGCTCACGTCGGCAGCGCCGAAGCAGCGCGAGTTCGCCCGGCTGGAGCTGACGCACACGATCACCTCCAAGCGGCGCCTGCGCAAGCTGGTCGAGGAAGGCGTCGTCGACGGCTGGGACGATCCGCGCATGCCCACGCTGCGCGGCCTGCGCCGCCGCGGCTACCCCGCCACCGCCTTGCGCGCCTTCTGCGACGCCATCGGCATCACCAAGACCAACTCCCGCAAAGCGATCGAGGAGCTCGAAAGCTACGTGCGCCGCGACCTGGATCGCTCCTCTCGGCGTCGGATGGCCGTGCTGCACCCGCTCAAGCTGGTGCTGACTAACTGGCCCACCGACGAGGCTGGCGACCCCGTCGTGGAGTACTTCGACTTGGCCAACAACCCCAAGGACCCCGACGACGGGACGCGTCCGGTCGCGTTCTCCGGGCAGCTGTGGATCGAGGCGGAGGACTTCGCCGAGGTGCCGCCCCCGAAGTACTTCCGGCTCTCCCCCGGACGCGAGGTGCGACTTCGGGGCGCGTACTTCGTCACCGCCACCGACGTGGTCAAGGACCTCGACGGGCGCGTCGTCCAGGTGAATGCCACCTACGATCCGGCGACCCGTGGCGGCGATTCCCCCGATGGCCGCAAGGTGAAGTCGACCATGCATTGGGTGTCTGCGCCGCACGCGTGGGATGCCACCGTGAACCTGTACGACCGGCTGTTCACCACGGATGTACCCGGTGCCGAGACGGGCGAGCCGCTGGATGACCTCAACCCGGCGAGCCGCGAGGCGCTGCGCGGGGCGAAGCTCGAGGCCGCACTGGCCGACGTCTCCCCCGGCGAGGTCCTCCAGTTCGAGCGCCTGGGATACTTCGCGGCCGATCCGGAGCTGCCGGGCCTTTTCCACCGCACGGTGGGCCTGCGCGACGAGTGGGCCGCCGTCCAGAAGCGCGGCTGACAAGGCATGATCATCGACGCCGGGGAAGGCGCACGGATGCGTGACGTAACCTCCGCGGCGGAGTAAACTCCAGGATTGTGGCGTTCTTGAATCCCGTGCGCGCCCGCGCCGGCATCTCGCTGTTCTTCTTCACCAACGGGTTGATGATGGCAGGGCTGCTGCCGCGCTACCCCGAGATCAAGGCGTCCTTCGACCTGTCCAATACGGCCTTCGGACTCATGGTCGCGATCAGCCCGCTGGCCGCCATGCTCGCCTCGGCCCTGCCCGCGCCGCTGATTCGCCGGTTCGGCGCCCAGGCCGTGTCGCTGGGCGGCACCGTCGTCATGGCGCTGGCCGTCTCGTTGGCTGGCTTCGCCCCGGTATTCACCGTGTTCGCGATCGCCATCGCCATCGCCGGGTTCACCGACTCGATCGTGGACGCCGCCCAGAACGTCCACGGCGTCGCCGTCGAGGACGCGTACCGACGCACCATCATCAACTCCCTGCACGCCCTGTGGAGCCTGGGGGCGACCCTGGGCGGCCTCATCGGCGCCTTCGCTGCCGCGGCGCACGTCCCGCTGGGGATCCACCTCTCCGGCGTCGCAGCCTTCACGGTGCTGCTGGCCGCCGTGGCCACCTGGCTGGGACGCCTGCCCGCTGGCACGTCCGCGCACCTCCCCGACGACCAGCCCGCGCCTCCCACCAAGCTCCCCCCGGGAGCCTGGGCCGCCATTGTGCCGCTGGCCGTCCTGGCCATCGCGGGGGCGCTCGTCGAAGACATCGGTTTCAACTGGTCGGCGGTCTATCTGGTGCAGACGGTCGGCGCGACGGCAGGCGTTGCGGGCTTCGGGTACACGATCATGCTGGCCGCTCAGTTCGTGGGCCGCGTCCTGGGCGACCCGGCCACCGATCGCTGGGGCCGGGTCAACGTGATCCGGGCGGGGGGCATCCTCATCGCCGTCGGCGGTGTCCTCGTGGTGGCCGCACCTGGACTGGCCGCGGTCATGCTCGGCTACGCCCTGGCCGGGTTCGGCTGCGCGACGATCATCCCCGCCGCCTACGCGGCTGCCGGACGCCTCCCCGGCCTGCCCGAAGGCACCGGGATCACCCTGGTGAGCTGGCTGCTGCGGGTGGGGTTCCTGGCCTGCTCCCCCATCGTCGGAGCCGTCAGCGACCTCACCAGCCTTCAGGTCAGCCTCACGCTGCTCATCCTCGCCGGGGTCGCTGTGATCGCCCTCGCGCCCGTCGTGCGCGGGCGTCGCCCCCGCGCCACCACTGCCTGACGCGCTCCGCACATTCCACTCAACCTCACGTGGATGCGCGTTGCCTGCGGCCATCGCCTACGGTGGGTCTCGTGCCCACGACACCTGCAACCTTGGCAGCGACCGCGCTCGGCCTCGACTTCGAGGTCACCCAGCATGACGGCCCGATCCGTTCGCTGGCCGAGGCGGCCGCCGCGCGGGGCATCGACCCCCACGACCTGGTCAAGACCCTCGTGGTGCGACGGGGTACCGACGACTACCTCTTCCTGCTGGTTCCCGGAGACGGCACGTTCAGTTGGCGTAAGTTGCGCGCCCTGCTGGGGGTGTCGCGGCTGTCGCTGCCCGACGCCGACACGGCCCGCGACGTCACCGGATACGTGCGCGGCACGATCACCCCGCTGGGCGCGACCACCGCCTGGCCGGTGATCGCGGACGCGAGCATCGTCGGGCGCCGCATCTCGGTGGGCGGCGGTGCCGCGGGGGTGGGCATCACCGTGGAAGCCGACGCGCTCATCGAGGCTCTCCACGCCGATGTCGCCGACCTCATGGACTGAAAACACCTTCCGTCGTTGCTGTTTCGGCTCGTACCCGCGGCGCTGTGGAATGCGCCAGATTTCCCGGCGGAATCTGGCGGGGCCTTTCGCGTGGCCAGCAGATCGGCGCGTGAATCTGCCTGGGTGCGCGGGGTTTCGCGATGCGCGGCCCCAACAAAAATGGCGTGCGATGGTGAGTCCCATGCGGGTCGAAGTGATGGAGTGAACGCGCCGGAGGAGACAATTGTCGGTCGCGCACCTTAGTGTCTGACCCAAGCGCCGACGCGACACTCGGCGTGCAGGACAACCCCCCGTCCAACGAAAGGCCCCCAAGGTGCGCACGTGGAAATACCTGGTGGGAGCAGCCGTCCTGGCGCTCACCGCCCCCCTCACCGCGCAGGCTGCCCCGGTCGTCGGCAACGACGGTCTCGTCACGGCCCCCAGCGGAACCATCGACAGCAAACTCACTCCCGCTTCCCTCGATAAAGCTCCCGTCAAAGTCATCGTCGAGCTCAGCGATGACCCGGTGACCGTCGTCGAAGCCAAGCAAGACCGCGAACTCGACACGGGCCAGAAGGCCGCCGTTCGCGATCAACTCAAGCGTCAGCAGAAGAGCGTCGTCGACACCACCAAAAAGGTCGGCGGCACCGTGCTGGCGGAGATGCAGGACGCCTACAACGGCGTCAAGGTGCAGGTCTCCGGCACCGCATTGTCCAAGCTGGCGGCCGTCTCGGGCGTGAAGGCGGTTCACCCCGTTGAGATCCACCGGCTCGACAACGCGACCTCGGTCCCCTACCTCGGCGTGCCGCAGGTTTGGCAGGACACGGGCTACACCGGCAAGAACATCAAGGTCGGCATCATCGACACCGGCATCGATTACACGCATGCCGACTTCGGCGGTCCCGGCACGACGGCGGCCTTCCTCACTGCTTTGGCCACCGAAAGCCAGGCGGCCGATCCTGCGCTGTTCGGATCCGCGGCTCCCCGGATCAAGGGCGGCTGGGACTTCGTCGGCAACAACTACGACGCCGACGCGGGCGGCATCCCCAAGCCTGATCCCAACCCGCTCGACTGCAACGGCCACGGCTCGCACGTTGCGGGCACGACCGGGGGCGGCGGCGTGACCGCCGACGGTTCGGCCTACACCGGGCCCTACAACGCCTCGACGGCCTCCCAATCGTGGACGATCGGCCCCGGCGTGGCCCCGCAAGTCGACCTGTACGCCTACAAGGTCTTCGGCTGCACCGGAACGACCGACGTCACCACCGAGGCGATCGACCGTGCCGTGGCCGACGGCGTCGACGTCATCAACATGTCGCTGGGGTCCAGCTACGGCACCGCCGACGATCCCTCCGCCGTGGCCGCGTCCAACGCGGTCGGCGCGGGTGTTGTGGTCGTGGCGTCCGCCGGCAACGCAGGCGCCAACCCGTACCTCACCGGTTCGCCGGGGACAGGCCGCGGCGTGGTCAGCGTGGCCGCGAACGATTCCACCGCGACCTTCCCCGGGGCAACCCTCACGTTGGCCGACCGGTCCAGCATCGCGGCCATCAACGCCAACGGGCTCACCCCTCTGCCCACCGGCCCGCTGACCGTGGTGGTACTGAAGGACGACCCGGCGACCGGCGAGAACGAAGCGCTGGGATGCTCGGTGGCCGCCTATACCAAGAACGGCGTCATCGCGGGCGGCAACCAGCTCGCCGTGTCGGTGCGCGGCACGTGCGCGCGGGCGGCCCGTCCGGTCTACGCCCAGCAGGCGGGCGCCGCGGCCGCAGCCATGATCGACACCTCGGCGAACTACCCGCCCTTCGAGGGGGCGATCACCCAGAACCTCGACACGGGCGAGCCGTTCACGGTCACGATCCCGTTCCTCGGGGTGCGAGGCATCCTCGGAAGCGCCGCCACCGACGACGGTGACAAGCTCGTCGCGGCGAACGGCCAGAAGATCACCCTGGCGAGCAAGCCCCTGGACAACCCGGCCTACACCCAGTTCGCCTCCTTCAGCTCGGGCGGCCCCCGCACCGGGGACTCGGGCCTCAAGGCCAACGTCACCGCCCCGGGCGTGTCGACGGTGTCGGCCGGCGTCGGGACGGGCAACGGCCCGGACGTGAAGTCCGGAACCTCGATGGCCGCACCCCACGTGGCCGGGGTCGCGGCGCTGAACGTGCAGGCGCACCCGCGCTGGTCGGCACAAGACATCGCCGCCAACCTCGTCAACACGGCTGATCCGAGCAAGGTCGGCGACTACCGCCTGACCCTGGGCGGCACCGGGTTGATCGACGTCAAACAGTCGGTGGCGAACCAGGTGACGGCAGTGGGTGACAGCTACACCACCGAGGACGGCCGGTTCCGCGAGGCGACCTTGAGCTTCGGCTTCGCCGAGTCCACCAACCGGTTCAGCGACCGCAAGCGCGTCACCCTGACGAACCATGGCCGCTCCCCCGTCACGTTCACCGTGACCAATGAGGCGACCCCCCAGAGCCGTCCAGCCACCGTGTCGCTCAGTTCGCGCCGCGTCACCGTTCCGGCGGGGCGCTCTACCACGGTCACGGTGAACCTGAACGTCGACATGACGAAGGTCGGCTCCTCCCTCACCGGTGGGTACGCGTTCTATGAAGCCTCCGGCAACGTGGTGTTCACCGCACAAGGTCAGCAGCTGCGGGTGCCGTGGCTGCTGGTCCCCCGGGCCTCATCCGACGTGTCGGCCACCCTGCGCGCCACGCGAGGCCGCACGCAGGATCTGACCGGAACGTCCACGACAGGTACCCAGACCACCACCCAGAGCAGCGCTGCCCCTGTTCAGGGCACTGAGGACGCGGCTGCGGGAACCGCCGAGAACATCGACACCACGAGCACCGAGGCCGCAGCCGATGGCACCGCCGACCCGGCGGTCACCGACGGCGTCGAGGCGACCTCGGTCAGCATCGACACCGCACTCGGCGTCGACAGCCGCGGCGGCGTGTCGCGTCCCAACCTGCAGATCGAACTGTCGAACCGGCGCGGCGCCCTCGCCACGACAGCGGACGTCTACCAGCTCGGCCTGGTGGACGCCCGCCGCGATGCGACCGTGAAGGGAGAGCCCGGCATCGACCTGCGGGCTCTCGGCGTCCAGTCCAGCGATCTGGGCACCGCAGGCGACAAGCTGTTGGTGTTCGCGATGAACAGTTACGACCGCTACTCCAACGCGGCACGCAACCAGTCGCAGGTGCTGATCGACCGCAACAACGACGGGAACCCGGAGTACATCGTCTACGCCGTCGACTCCGGGCTGGTCCGCTCGGGCTCGGCAGACGGCCGCAACGAGGTGTTCATCTACGACACCGCGACCAAGGCGACCACCGCCGCCGGCTACATGGCGTTCTCCCCCACCGACAACAGCACCACGTTGCTGCCGGTGAAGGCGAGCAGCCTTGGCATCACCAAGGCGACGGGCACGTTCAGCTACACCGGCGAGATCTCGTCGGTGGCCAACGGGTCGGCGACCGACGCCTTCGAGGGCACGGCCAAGTACAACCCGTGGACTCCCGCCATCGAGAACGGGCAGTCCGTGTCGCTGAAGAAGGGCGCCCGCAACGTCAAGGTTCCCGCCAAGGTCGATGCGGCAGCCTTCGCGGTCCAGCGTCCCGAGGGAGTCATGGTGGTCGTGATGGACAACAAGTCCGGCTCCGACGAAGCCATCCTGCTGCGTCGCCGCTGAACGAGCAGTTCCGCCTCCGGGCCGCTCCGGCGCCACGCGTCGGGGCGGCCCGCCTCGTCCCCCACTCGTTGTTCAGGATGGTTAGCCTGGAGAGCGACCCGTGTCGCGAAGGAGGAACCATGCGGACACTGATTGCCGTGGCAGCCGCGTTGCTCCTCGCCGGCTGCTCAGGAGGAACCGTGACCTCATCGACCACCCCGGGAGCCTCCTCGAGCGCGACCGGCGGGCAACCCTCCCCGGACCAGCGCTTCGAAACGGCCCCGCCCCTGCCCGACCAGACGGGCACGCCCACCCCGTTGCCCGATGACCACCTCGCCGCGATCCGGGCCGACTTGAGCGCCCGGGGCATCTCCGCCGACGGGCTCACCGTCATCAGCGCCAGAGCGGTCGTCTGGAACGACGGCTCCTGGGGGTGCCCCCAGCCCGGGAGCTTCTCCACCCAGGCACTCGAGCAGGGCATGGCCGTCATCGTCGAGGTCGACGGGGTCCAGTACGACTACCGCTTCGGTTCGGGCCCGACACCCCGCCTGTGCGTGCCGCTGGCACAGCGCTGACCCGTCCGATGTGAACAGGGCTTGGCCAACCGCCGCCGGGCGCCTATCCTCATTGACGCGTCGGGCTGCGGTAGCCCCGGGCTCCAACTTTTGCCGCTACGAGCGGCCACGCGCCGAGAGGCGCTCCCAGCCCGACGCGCCCCCTCCTACGGGAGGGGTTTCTTTTTGTTGAGGCGCGTGCGGCTCAGCGCAGCTCCCCGGCCCGCCAGAGGGCCGCTGCGGCCGTCAGGTCGGCAGCAAACGACTGCAGGCGTCCGGCCCCGACGACGGCGGGCATCCCCGCGGTCACGTCGGCGCGTCCGGCCGCGACCACGTGCGCGAACGCGGCCGCCCGCTCCAACGCCACGGCGAAGTCGCCCCGGAACGCACCCTGCAGGATCTCGTCCGCGACCCTCACCACTTCGTCCGGGCCCGCCGGATCGGCGCCGGCGACCGCGTGGTTCGGTTCGGTGAATCGGATGCCCGCTTCGTACTCGCGGGCGACCCCCGTCGGGTCATGGCGGACACCCTCGCGGAGCACGTAGAGGCGGTAGAGCGCTCCGGGCAGCGACCGGGCGGGGCGCGTCGCCCACAGGTCAGCCAGCGTCGCCAGGCCGACCTCGTCCACGAGCGCGATGAGGCGCAGGGTCACAG
>RRZT012318923.1_pt1 | contig 19737 bp, 27 predicted proteins | sample 2165551 | NCBI WGS metagenome assembly RRZT01 (sample SAMN10456910, study PRJNA506462) | wastewater metagenome | biome: wastewater; feature: sludge; material: wastewater sludge; isolation source: wastewater sludge with Escherichia coli K12::gfp cells carrying plasmid... | place: USA: Moscow, Idaho... | reverse complement strand
TGTCCTGTTGTTCTTTAAGGGGCTCTTCGTATGATGCGGAAGATTTCCCGCTCACAGCTAAAACCCACTGAGTTTAAATTAGGAGTACTACTATGATAGATGAATGTGTAGATCACGGTTGTAAAGGTTACGGATTAGGGTATGCTACAGCATGGATTAAACTACCTTGTGGTACTAAAAAACCTACCACTAAACATCGTAAAGTGTACTACGAAGCTACAGGTGAGTTACCACAGGTAGTACGTCACAAGTGTGACAACCCTCGTTGTATTAATATAAATCATTTAGAAGGTGGTACATACAAAGATAATATGGCTGATATGTACGAGCGCAATCGTGCAGGTGATTGCCGAAACTTCGGGGCTGCTAATGGACGTACCAAATTAAATCCTTGTGATGTAGCTGCTATACGTAAGTCATATATCAGCGGTTCTCGGACGCATGGGCTTAACGCCCTAGCTAAACAGTTTAGTATTAGTACATCACAAGTACATCGTATAGTAAAAAGAGTACATCATGTTACGTAAACTGCCTCGTAGCTCTTTAAGAGCTTGGGCTATGGGTCATCTAAAAAGCAAGCAAGGTGGTAACTGTGCTGTATGTGGATTACCTATCTCGTTACAAGTTATGGGTAATAAGTCGGACTACGTAGTAGATCACTGTCACGAGTCAGGTGAGATTCGAGGAGTACTTCACCGTTCATGTAACGCTGCACTCGGTCGGATTGATAATGCAGCAGGTCGATGGGGTGCTAAGAGTATGAAGTATGAAGCTATCGTACCGTACTTGCGGAGAGTCGTGGCGTACTATGATAGTTTAGAAGCTAACCCTACGGGACTTATATACCCAGACCATAAGACCCCTGAAGAGAAAGCAGCCGCAGCACGATTAAAACGTAACAAAGCTAACGCTGCTAAACGAGCACGGGAGCGAGCCACTCTAAGGAAAGATAATGTTAAATAAACTGCAAAAAGGTGCTATTGAGAACTTCCCTGTGCATGTAATTGAAGCAATGCTTGCTGAGCAAGTGAAGCAAGGCAACAAATGGGATGTTGAAGTCTTTCAAAGAGATGCTATAGCATCAACTTCAAGTGGCGGTTTCATATGGGCAGATTCTGAGCAAGGCCGTCCGTTCTGGGAAGCGGTTATTAAGTACCGCCGATTCGGTTTGATTCCTGAGAATAACGTGTACATTCATGAAGAGCTTATGCGTGAGTACACGCAAGAGCTCATGCAAGGTGAGCACCAACCATGGAGGCATTGGGAGTTCAAACACTACACAGACCATGAGTGGCAGCCATTGAAGTTTGCTCCTGCGTGGTATATGTTAAATGACTACCGTAAGACGCCGTCTGAACCAGAGCCCAGCACTATAAAGCATACTGCATGTGTTCCATTGCATGTATATACCTCCGCACCTCCGTATCAAACTAAGTACTACGTAATTAATGCTCTCGCACATGATGGTGTGTATGCTACTGTATGGGAGAACACAAGTGTTGATATGTTTGCATTAGAACATGGTTTGGCGTTTGTAACTGAGGCAGCGGCAAAGTATGCAGTCCGTGCAATGAAATTAAAGGGTATTGAATGATACATAATATTAAAGAGTGGTTTAAGGCCGCCAAGCCTAATCCAAGTACCGCAGATGTTTGTGTACAGATTGGTTGCCACTACGAAGAAGTATCCGAAATGAGCGCTGCATTATGTGATGATGATGTGGCACACGAGCTTGCAGCTACCGCCCTAGCGTACAAAATGAATCACATCTGGTATCTAGGCGCTAATGCAGATGCACGTGTTGAGCTTTTAGATGCCTTATGCGACCAAATCATAACCGCTGTAGGTGTGGCGTACATGATGGGTATGGATATCGAAGGTGCATTAGCTGAGGTTAATCGCAGCAATTGGAGTAAGTTCGAGGGCGGTGTACCTGTGTTTAATGAACAAGGTAAAATTGCTAAGGGTGTAGAGTACACTCCTCCTGAACTCTCCGACTACATTTAGGAGTTATATGGAACTCAATGAATTCGCAGTACAAACGCTGCGTGACCGTTATATGATTCCAACCGATGTAACCCCTGAGATAGAAAATATGTTTTAGAAACAAAATTAAACAGTTTATTGTTGAGTTTCAAAAGATGGACGGTAGCTTAGTTGGTTAAAGCCCAGAACTCATAATTCTGCTATCGTGGGTTCAAGTCCCACCCGTCCAACCAATTATATTTGTTTTTTATTACAAGTGCCGTAAAACCCCGTCCTTCAGGTCGGGGATATAAGGCACAGACTGCGTAGCAGTCCTAAAACCGTTGATATTCAGTTAATCAGGCGTTTTCTGCTGCTGCCAATATACTGCTGATTGATGTAAAATAAACAATATTGCTAACAGAGATATGCTTAGGCTTTCTCAATGACGGCAAACCCAGGGCGGGACACGCCCGTAGAGTCTGTGAAGTGAACCATGCGGTAATGTGGTCAGCAGCAGAAACCCTCCGAAGTGAGTGAGCAATATTTTGCTAACCACAGTAGGAATCTCCTTGCTTTAGCAAGGGGAGGATGTCAATACAAGTAGTAAAGAACAATTTAAGTCTAAGTGCTCAAATATTCGCATTTAAACTATTTAATGTTCCTAAGAACAACAAGTCCAAGTCAATCAAGGCAGTTACCTTGTAAATTAATCTTTGCGCTTATAAAGCAATAAAGCTGACTAGGTATTTGTGGAACATACCAACGTAGTACAGAAGTAAAGTTTGTTTCTTTCTCCAAATTGCTTTTGATGTCCATTAGTAATGCTTTGACGTTTCATGTCATAAATACTCCTAAGTAAACAAGCGCTATTCTTGTAAAACGATAGCACTTTCATGTAATGTGATAAGTCCTTTCAAAAAGCCCGCACTCGATGTCACTCCATCATCTTGTGTGGGCACCCCAATTTCAAGAAACTCTTTAGGGAGTTTTTTTTATAGTATCTTTTTATATTAAAGCGAAGTTTAATATAAAAATGTGGATTTATTTTTTGATCTACAGCCTTTAAATCCAGTTCGATGCAGATTCTATATTATTCATAGCGTTGTACATTGTGCGGCGTGAGAACTGACTGCTTCTCAAGTCTAAATGAACTGGTATCCTATTCTGGAAATGTGGCAGAGTGGTTTAATGCAACGGTCTTGAAAACCGTCGAGGGTTGATAGCCATCCGTGAGTTCGAATCTCACCGTTTCCGCCATAAAAGTTTTTGGCATGTAGCTCAGCGGCAGAGCAGACGGCTGTTAACCGTCCGGTCGTAGGTTCGATCCCTACCGTGCCAGCACACCTGAAATCTAACCTCCAAGGAGAGTTGATGTCTACTAAAAAGAAAAACCAGCTGGGGATGAACCCCAGCACTGCGTCAAACCGTCTTGTTAAGGACGTGTTGTGGAAGTTAGTTGTTGAAACTGGACAGGACAATTGCTATCGCTGTGGTTTCCAGATGTCTCGGGAAAATTTTTCAATAGAACATAAGGAAGCGTGGCTTGATAGCGAAGACCCAGTAGGACTCTACTTCGATCCAAACAACATCAGTTTCAGCCACCTGAGATGTAATGTTGGTGACAGACGACAAACAATAGCGGCAAAGTGTGGTTCTCGCTCAAAATATAAATCTGGTTGTAGATGCCAACCTTGTACTAAAGCGAACACAGACTATGCTGCTACGAACTATACAAAGGGAGGTAGGAAAGAAAAGTACAGACGTACTGGACATTAATCCTACCGTGCCAGCCATTTTAAAGTGCTTTCTTATGTCGCTTGTCCCCTCACTAGTCTTCTAAACTAGGACCATTAAAAAGGAGGGAATGATTGGGAAAGGTTCGATTCCTTCAATCGATGACAGATTATTGTAAACCTCCTTGGAAGCATTATTTTATGTCGGGTTAGGGCCTTATAAGGCCGCAGAATATTTATTCTGTTAGGATTGGAATGTACCCAATCGCACGACACCCTTAAAGTCCCTAGTCTATTTTATTGCGAGACAATGTGCTTAGAGTACATATAGACCTTAGTGTGATAACGCTATGATATAGTTGTTAGGGCACTCTTAAAGTCCTTTGTGAAAGTATTCCGAGATTCTAGTCAGAGAGTCCAGTAAAACCTAGCCTTCGGGCATCGAGTTTGACTGCAATTCTAAATGAACAGTGATTATTCGAGCAAAGAAGCCTAAAGTCCTTTACCGTTTTTCAGAAGTATTGAAGGAAGAGAGTCTAGTATACTAACGTCTTTTGAGACAAATAGTAGAACGCTGCTCTGAATTATACAATATGAAAATACGTTAAAGGCAACCTAAAGTCCTCTGGTTTTTTAATTAAGTATACGACTAAAGATATCATGACGCTGTAGCGACTATAAGACTATTGGCAAATGTATATATCTAAGTTATACATGATTGATTGGCGAGAGGCAACTAAAAGCCCTTTATTTATTTAAAAATGTAGAGACCCGTGGGTCGGTAGATGCTTATGCGCGAAAACCCTTTGCTTGATACTTAGAATAATTAATAGATGCACTATTAAGCGGGTATGGTATAATGGTTGTACCTTAGCCTTCCACGTCAATGAAGATGAGTTCGATTCTCACTATCCGCTCCAACTTTTCAGTTGTTCGTTAGCTCAGTTGGTAGAGCACTCGACCGATAATCGGGTGGTCGCTGGTTCGAGTCCAGCACGGACAACCAAAGATTTAATGCGCTTGAAGCTCAATTGGATGAGCAGTGGTCTTCTACACCATAGGTTGCAGGTTCGAATCCTGTCAGGCGTGCCAAAAATCAATTAGAAAATTTAAAAAACTGTTGACTTCAAATACAATTTGATGTATAATGAGTTTATATAAATAAAGAGATAGAGTTTAAAACAAAGCATTTGTTACTCGTGCTGGTGATATTGCTTTAATCGATTAGCGATTTTAACTAGCGAGATATGATAAGCGGATTCTAGATATATGCTTTCTTTCAAATGCTTTGTTTTAAACTTTAAATCAGTGTATAATGTCAATTGGTAGACGGCCTGCCTTGGATGCAGGAGGCTGTAGGTTCGAGTCCTACTACACTGACCAAAAATAATATGGCTTTAGTGTTAATGGTAGCACGGTGGATTCCAAATCCAAAGGTGAGAGTTCGAATCTCACCTTGAGTACCAAATAATTTGCGGGTATGGTATAAGGGTTGTACCTTAGCCTTCCAAGCTAAAGAAGACCAGTTCGAATCTGGCTACCCGCTCCAAATAAGATTCTTAGGAATCATTTTAGATATAAGGTTTATTTAAAGTCAAACCCAAAACCTTAAAACCAATTTTACATTCCCCAGATGGGAATATAAAATTTAACGTGGCAAAGCAGTCTCATAAAGAAGTGTAAGTGAGAAATGTAAGTCTTTGTCGCTGATAGAAATAATACTAATTCTATTAAAAATTTCTATTTGCATAAGCGTTATTCTTCAAACATATTTAAAACTATTTTATGTAGTATTAAAATGAATTCACCTATTCTGGAAGTATAGCTTAGGCTATGTTTTAGAATGGTTAAATCAGCAAGCTTTCATATAGTTTCAAGCTTGCTGAGACCCTGGGCCCATGCCCAGGGTGTACCTGGTCTGAGAAGATCTTCCTTCTCAGAACGCGAAGTATATGAATGTATATTTCGACCTTCATGCTGATTCTGACTCTGCGAGCAGTCATCAGCATGAAGGTTGGCTGTTAGGACTTAAGCGACGTAGTCGATCCGGCTCCCGGCATGCTAGGGTACATTTACCTTAATTTTATTATTAAGGACCTTCACTAGAATTGGTGAATTATCTATAGGTATAGTTATATCAAAGTTGTTCTTTAACAATTTAAAACTATATATCTGGACAATATAATGTTCTGGATAACTTAGACTGTGAAGCGTTGCCATTTGTGCAAGCAGAATTTTATTCATTGGACAGTCGACTTTAAATGCCTATAGATATATTTGATATAACGGGAATGATTTATCATTCGACAAGTATTAATTATGAAATTGAAATGTTGTTTCCGAACAACAGGGATTTGGATTGATATGCTTACAAACTAGAAAGCCTTCTGGTTTGGGCAATGGAAGGCAGCTTTTTATAAGTTGCCTTTCTTGTTTTTCTTAAACACAAAGGACAATAAATGGAACAACAACAAGTTGAAGAAGTAAAGATTTCACAATCTTTTTGGAGTAAGCCTGCTCGCAAGATGACGAATCCTCTGAATTCTGCTGCTAAATACAGTATTGCCGCAGAGAAGGACCCTCAACGTCGTGCTGTGCTGAAACGCTTGTTTAAGACTGCTCAAATTGCCGAAGAAGAAGTGAAAGCCCGTGGCTCTATCATCTCTATTCGCGGCAGTGAAAGCAAGTCTTCTACTTTTGTATTGGGCTTGCCTAAAGAAAAAGTAAAACAAGAAGGTTTGGATGGCTAATACTTATTATACTGCTATGTATGCAGTTGATAAGAAAAGCCATGCGTTCGGACTTGGTGATAGACTTCCTTGGTCCGGCGCTAAAACAGATTTAGAAATGCTGTTTATGGAAATAGAAAAATCAGATATCGTGTTATTAACACGTAATATGATTAAAACTATTCCAAACAGTTTTTTTGATGAGATAAAGAATAAGATACAAATAGTAAGTCAGGAAAATTCAATAGAGTCATTCTATAAAGATGATAAATATAAAGGTTCTGATATATTAATACTAGGCGGCCATTCTTTGTTTCAAAAGTGCATTGACTATAATATCCCTGATAAGATAATAGTTAATGAACTATCCTTTATGGAAAAAGATATTTTGGATTGGGACTGTATAGGCCCGCGGATTAACGATAATTACATTAAAAAAGATTCCAATGTTATTTATCCCAAGGAAAAATCAAATCATGGCAAATACGTGATTGAAAGTATCCTTTACAAAAGGGTTTGATATGGTAATGTATCAATTCATTATATTCACTATTGTATTTGCTTTTTTCGTACATCAAATTATTTGGCGAAATCATTATATTGATGATATGCAAGATAACATTGATGATCGCATCAAGTATCTTGAAAAGCTTGCCAACTCAGAAAAACCTAAAGAGTTTACTGAAGAATCCTGGAAATCTTATAAGGCAGGTTTGGTGTACTCTGCAAATACAATGAAAGATTATATGAATCCGTTTATAGATGAAACGGATAAAGAAGATAGCTAAAAGCTATATGAGATTTAAATGTCTAAAGAACTGATTATTAAGGGCATGAGCAAACGCCTGCCTACATTTACACAAGCACAACTGAACCATGCTTATGATGCTATGGTATCTTCTGTTCACGAAGAAGTTTCTGAATTGGAAGTTGGTGATAGTTTTATTGTTAGTGGAATTGTTTCTATTCATAAGAAGCTAGGTGCTGAGCGTACTGGACGTAATTTCCAGACCAATGAAAAGATTGTTATCCCGGCACAAGTTAAGCTTTCATACCGTAGTGTGAAGCCTATGATTGATGCTATGGATAGTAATGCCTAATCTGAATCCCAGTTATACTAATCTGGGTTCATATGATAGGCAATATATAGCAATTATCAATGAATTATTGAATCAATATGATAATGATATAAATGTTAAGAAAGATAGAACTGGAGTAGGTACTGTATCTACATTTGCAAAACAAATTAATTTTGATTTGTCGAATGGAGAGTTTCCCTTACTTACATCTAAGTTTACACCATTTAAGGCTATGGCTAATGAAGCTTTGTTTTTTCTAAAAGGATTAACAAATAATAATTGGCTAGTAGAAAGGGGCTGCAATATATGGACTCCTTGGGCTAGAGAAGATGGTGAACTTGGCCCTATTTATGGCAAGCAACTTCGAGACTTTAATGGCTTTGACCAATTAGAATATGTTCTGAATGAGTTAAAGACCAACCCTGATTCTAGAAGAATAATGTTTAGTTATTATAATCCGGCGATGTTGCCTGATGCTTCTAAATCACACGTGGAAAATATTAATAATAATAAAGCAGTATTGCCACCATGTCATTTGTTGTATTGCTTCATGACTGAAGTTAAAGATGGTGTTAGATATTTAAATCTACACTTATCTATTAGAAGTAATGATATGCTTTTAGGTAATCCGTTTAATTTCGCGCAAGTTGCATTGTTAACTTATATCTTTGCACACTATACGGGAATGAAACCGGGTAAGATTAGCTCAACTTCTATAGATGCACATATGTATCTTAATCAAGTAGATGATGCCAAAGCTTGGCTTTCTGATATTAATAATAAAATACAGAATAATTCAAGAGTGGCATATCCGAAATTAATTATAAAAGCAAAACCGAATAAACATCCGGAAGATTATGATATTTCAGATTTCGAAATAGTTGATTACAAACACTTCGGCAAATATCCATTTAAGGTTGCTGTATAAACAAGGGGGATGGTAGAAATATCATCCCGCTTATCTTTTTGTTTTAGGACATTTTTATAAAAGATAAGTATAACCTACAAGTTAAAACTTGGACTTTAGCGGCATTAGTCGCTTATTTCGCGGGAAACTTTATGAATGTCCATTCATTAAATTTTTATATATATCTTCCATTATCTAAAAGAACTTATGAAATCAATAATATAGAACAGTTCTTTGACGGCATGGTAGATTTACTTGACTTAGAAGTTATGCATAAATGTCGTGGCGTATTTGATTCGCCCATTGAAGGTTATGGTACTATTGCCCATAGTGGCATATACTTATTGACCACAAGTCATTTAGCATGGCATACTTATCCAGAAGACAGAAGAATACACGTTAGTCTTTCTACTTGTGGCAAAAAACCCAACTTAATTCATATTCAAAAATATATAGAAAAAAACCTTTCTGAAATGGCTTTCATTGAGCATATCCCTTGTCTTAGTTGAACTGGAAGTTTATCTTCCAAGGGTTGTATTAAATGAAAAAAATAGCTGTGTTGTCTTTTGCATTTTGCGAGACATTTTGTGACCAAAACAGCTCGTCACGTATTAACAATAGTGACAAAACTTTTGAAAAAGCAAAGGAAGTATTGCCTACTTTGAAACATGATGTTTTTGTAGATATTCTTCCGCCGCATGTGTCTGTTCGTGATTTTAAAATTAAAACAGATGCAACCAAAATTGATTTTACGCTGAAAAACAGAGACAGTATCTTTCATATTGATAATGTCTTTGCACTTAACTCATTAGTAGATGATGTGAAACAGGAAGTCAATGGCTCTAATTTTGACTTTATTATACGTCCAGAAGAATATGATATCTTTATTATAGGTATTGATTTGAATGGTGTGTTTATCAATACAATAAAACAATTAGAAGCATTAGGCTTTAAAGTATTTGTATTGTCTAATTTGGCTAAGCTGTTTAACAAAGCCACATCCACATTTATTCAACAATCTGGTGTAAAATTCTGTAGTTATAAAACAGCAGAAAATATTGTATCAAACAAAAATAACAATAAGAGAGTTCAAAATGCTAGAAGTAAGACTGTTTCTAAATAATCAACAAAATAGTAATCGTGTTGCAGGGGGTTATCTCACTGTTGCCAATCTGATTAAAACTAACTTCAGCTTGTTGCGCACCAAATCTGGTGATGGCCTATTCGTTAGCTTTCCTTCTTATCAAGGTAAAGATGGCGAATGGAAAAACTATGTTGATAGTGTAAATCGTGAAGCACGTGAGCAAATTAATGCTGCCGTTATAGACGAATACAACAAACAACGAAATGGCGGTAGTTCTAGTTATACTCCACCACAAGTAAATAATAGCCCCGATGGGAGTGTTGTACAAGGAAGCGGAGAACGTAATTCTTCTATTCCGGGCAACCGTCCTTTCTGAGGAAATTTAAATGTTTAAAAATGCACAATTTAATGTGTTTAAAGGAAAATCTGCTTGTCGCCTTTCCTTTATAGGTCAACAACAAGACTTTACACCTGGATTCCTGTTCCTTGAGCTTGCAGAAGTTAAAGGTAAGAACGGAAATAATAATCGTACTTACGACTGGGAAAATAAAATCGGAATTAAACTGTCTGGTGTAGATATTTCAAAATTGGCTTATGCAATTGAACGAGGAGATAGTGGAGAATTGTTCCATGAATTCAATGGCACAACCAAAATCATTTCTATTAAAAGAGCTGATGGCGGTCAATCTCCGTATTTCCTTTCCGTCATGCAAAAGGGCAAAGATGAGAATAAAAGCATTAGTGTCCCTTTGTCTTCGGAAGAAACCTATTCTTTCTTAACTTTATTGAAGTACTCTATTCCCAAAATTTTGGGATGGTAAAAAGGAAACCATTATGCTTCATACTATTGATATCCAGACAGCAAGTCCGGCGATTATTATCCCGAATGCTGCCGCTGCTATTCATATCCCTGTATCTGCCAGTCCTGCTATTCGAATCCCTGTTGCTGAAAATGCAATTACGATTCCTCCTGTAGAACGAGCAATTACAATTCCGCATCACGTTACTGCATCAATTACAGTTGTTCCGGTACAACCGGCAATCTATGTTGACAGAAATGAATATGCTGACAGAAATGAAGTAGAATTGTTTAACCCGCAATATGCCGTAGCAGAAGAACCGGACGTTAACGAAATCTCTATTTCGTCATACGAGCTGAGTTCAAATTCAGTTCCGACATTGCGCGAAGCTTCTGTTATCATTAATGAGAACATTAGCGCCGGTAAGCAGTTTAAACTGATTTGTGTTGTAGATGGCGAAGTAAAAGCTTACTATTCTAACTGATTAGTAAAGTTATTGCTTAGTCAATTTTTTATATACCCTTATGTAAAGGAAAATGCCAAATGGCGATTATCACCCGTATCCGTTATGATGCTCAAGGCATCAACAGCCCTGTTGCAAATCCGACTCAACAAGAAGACGTTATTGCCTTCATGAAGAACCAATACACCGAACTGAATGCCAGCGGCGACTTCACCGTTCAAGACGGCACTTTGGTGTGCACTGTACGCGAAGGTAGCAAGGCTTAATAGCCAGGTTATCGACCAGATTTTAAAAGAGAGCTTCGGCTCTCTTTTTTTTATTTAGAACTAATTATTAAATTATTCTGCAAGCATCATAAAAGTGATTTTTTTTAACGTAGCAAACCAACCAAAGGAATAAACATGAAAGTAACTTTGAAAGAAATTGCCGAACTGCTCGGCATGATAAACACCGCTGCGCACGAATCAGGTTTGAATAGCTTCGCAATCGGTCAAGAAGTAATTATCCGCACCTACTCCGCTGGCGTGTGGTTTGGCCGCTTGAAAGAGAAAGAAGGCGAAGAAGTAATTCTAACAGAAGCGCGCCGCATGTGGCGATGGTGGGCAAAAAAATCAATCAGCCTGAGTGGTGTGGCTTTGCATGGCATTAAGCAGGAAGACAGCCGCATTGCTGGTGCAATTGATTCCGTCTGGTTGCAAGCTATTGAAATTATCCCGATTTCGGGTACCGCAGCAGAATCAATCCGTACAGCTCAGGAAACTGAACAAGATGAGTGATTTATGTAAGCTTAACCAATATGGCGACTATAGCTCTGGCCATGGCTCTGGTTATGGCTCTGGTTATGGCGATGGCGATGGCGCTGGTCATGGTGATGGCTATGGCGACGGCGACGGCGAAGGCTATGGCGACGGCGACGGCTCTGGCGAAGGCTATAGCGATGGCCGTGGCTATGGCTATGGCCATGGTGATGGCTATGGCTCAGGCAATGGCTCTGGCGATGGCTCTGGTGATGGCTATGGCGATGTCTTTGGCGATGGCGATGGCCATGGCGCTGCCGCTGGCTCTGGCGACGGCTCTGGCGCTGGCTCTGGCGATGGCTCTGGTTATGGCAATGGCGATGGCTCTGGTTATGGCTAGAAAATCAATCCGCACTTCACAGGAGACTAATCAGGATGAGTGATTTATGTAAAATTAACCCATATGTCGATGGCTCTGGCGATGGCGATGGCGCTGGCGATAGCCGTGGCGATGGCAATGGCTATGGCTCTGGCAATGGCTCTGGAGATGGCTATGGCGCTGGCTCTGGCAATGGATATGGCTCTGGCAATGGCTCTGGTAATGGCGATGGCGATGGCCGTGGCTATGGATATGGCTCTGGCTCTGGCTATGGCTATGGTGATGGCTCTGGCGATGGCTAGAGATTATTTAAAAAAACCGCCTTATTTAGGCGGTTTCATTATTGCTGGTATTGCTTGATAGTTAAATAATTAATTTTAATGAAAGAATAATAATGAATATTTCAGAGCAATTGGACCAATTTCTTGCAGCTAGTGCGCCAAAAAAAGTTGTTGAAAATATTCCATTAACGAATATTAATACAGAAGAATATTCAAATGACTATGATGCTATTGTCGCATTATTCAATGAAAAGGATGGTATCTTTTTCTTTAACCCTTTGAGTATTCCTGATGAAGATGTTAATCGTATCTGTTCATATAACAAGTCTTTCCATGTTTCTGCTTCTGATTTTAAAATCATGGAAGACTATAACTGGACAGCTTACTTCCAATCGTTAAGTGTTCAATCCGGTATTCCTGAAGAATTGCTGGGTATTGGTATTAGTAATCTTCAAAGAATTGCATTATCAAATTATTTCTAAAGAAAGTATATCATGGACAAGCATCATATTCTTTATAAAAACATGGTGTTAGCTGCTGGCACTAGAGCAGCAGTAGATTTTGGAGTAAAGCGTCGTCTGAGTCTTCAAACAAAACCGGCTATGGCTTTATCCAAATACTCACAAGTTATGAGAGAAGCCATTGAAGCATGTCTGAATACTCATTATCAGGAAACCAATAAACAATTTCGTTTATTCAAAACATCCAATTTTTTTATTGAAAACAATACCGATGGTCCGGCTAAGTATTTAAAATACGCATTTAACTCCCCTGAAGTTAGAATGCGTCTGGATGGGTATATTTTCTTTACTGTTGATAAGAAAGAAGAAGCTAAGATTGTCTTAACTGGAGATAAACTGAACAAATATAAGCGCTCAGTGTTTATCTGGAACTTGATTGTCATTATGAATATTTTGATTCAAGACAATATTGTGAAAGATTCTGATGGCGATTTGGCTATTAAAACAAACGAATTGATGGCTGAAATTCAAAGATGGTTTATTGATTCAAATTCCGGTCGTGCACGTTTTAACTTTGAAAGGCGCAATGAAGTTGTAAAAAAACTCAACAGTAATGTGATTCCTTTATGGGTTGAATATTTAAAAGAAAGACTGATTCCTATTGGTTTTTCTGAGCATACTATTGCTTATTTGATGAAGTTGTTTTTCCTATCCTATATGATGACATTTGATGACATTTCAGGTCCGATTTCATTTCCTTTTAATTTTCGGAATTTGACTGAGAATCCTATCAATGTTGATGCACAAGGTATCGATAAGCTTCTGAATGCATCTCAAATTGAAATCAATGCGTCATCGACTTATAATGCTGATGAATCATACAAGTTAAATAGTACTTATGCAAAAAGTCATGACAATATACGTCAATCTGTTTTCTATAAAAACGGCTTTGTAGCAAATAGATATGACATTTCTTCCGTTCCCAGAATTAATGACAGCTATTCCAATTTGAATGTTCCGCTATTTAGTAACCATGCCTTTATTAAAGGCGGTAGGAATAAGACACCTCGTACATTCTTATCGAATTGCAAAATGCAATCGAACTTTTATGAAATTGAAAAAAATAAAAGATTCGTCTGCCTTTTGTCAAAAGAACCGAATAGCTATGAATTGTCTAAAACATTGTTCCATGGCTTCTATAACTTTGGCGACATCGATATTAGAAAAGGATATGAAAATGTTAGTAGCATTGTTAATAATACTTTCTTGGATTATTTAAATCCTATTGCCCAATATATTTCTGTATTTGGTGATGACTTTTCTGCCAATATCGAATCTGCTAAAAGCATTATGTTTGATGCTATAAATGTGAGTGAGCTTTACGACTTCTTTAATGAAGAAGAAGTGGCTTTGTTTGAAAATGATTTCGAACAGCTTGCATCAAGTAAAACAGGTATGCATGATTTGCTTAAAGCAATGTTATTCCGCCTTCCTCGTAATAGTTATGGTGAAAACTTTGTGCTTGGTGTATCTGCTACTTCTGGTTTGGTTGGCATAGAAACACCTATTTTAGATGCCAATGAGTCCTATTACAATCTTGAGGGTAATGTCACAATCAATAATGAATGTGAAAATGAAATCCTCGAGCAAAAGAACTATAAGAAAGTTGTCACCTACAATGCTGATGAAGCAGTAAATGTAAAATGTATGAAAAATATTATTAGCCGTTTCACAGAAACTGAAAATACTGAAGAAAGCTAAAGATGCAATTTGAATTGATTAACGGGACAAATATGGCCCGTGTTAAATACATCGACCCGAAGACACATGCTTCCTCTATTAAAGTGGTAAACATGAAAGAGTTGTTCGGGGTGTTTCAACAAAATTCCCGCAAAGAACAAACGCCTTTGTATGGTCCTGGGTTTTTAAAGTCTGCCATTATTGGCAATAACGAATACGTGTGGTTCTTCTATCCTGGTCATGTTCGTGAAATTCGTTTTACATCTGAACGGAATATGACGGTTTATGTGCCACGCATGATAATCCGTTATCAATTCTACATCCGCGAAAATCAAAATCGTGATTTGCAAAACAGTACCTGTTATACCATTTCTGATGGTGACTTTTTAAATAAAGATGTGAAGTTGTATGATTTCTCTATGAACAACTATTCACGTTCCTACGGTCCTGGTATTTGCTGGGGTACCTTTGAAGATAGCGTTCGGAAACAATTCTATGGTACTGATACCTTGGATACTTTCCGTATTGCTAATTTGCAAAACACCTATTTTGCTGCTCCGTTTAATAGCGATTTGGGCGGTAATGGTATTAGCGGTGAAGTATTGTACGATACATTGTTTCGCATTGGTAATGTATATCCGGAAAAGATTGACCCGCATAGTGTTAACTCTTGTTACGAAATGAGAAACTATTATCGGTATCTGAGCCTGATTGCTGAAATTCCCGATTTAAATTTTACAGCAACAGATGTATACGGCCAAAACAGCCATATCCATACTCTCGATTCTGAAATCAGATCAATTGTTTCTTAAAGGAAATAATAAATGTCATATCTCACCCCTGTTGTTCGTTCAACTCATAAAGCTGTAACTTCTAGTACTACCTTGGACAAAGACATCTTTGCAAGCCTGCTTTCCGATATTAATGGTACTCAAACCGTTTACAACGATGAAATCCCTGCTGATGCTACTGCCGGTATTGCTATCATGCAAGACGCCCAATATGAAATCTTCAAATCTCATATTGGCGTGTTTGTTACCAAATTGAAAGGCAAATCTGGTGTTGACTTGTACAAGAATAAAGGTACTGAAACCTTTAAACGTACCTGTCCGTTAATTCCTGGTAAATTGTTGCGTGGTATCCATGAGTTGTTTGTGAATGTAAATAACGATTCTAATAATGAAGTGATGGTTCATATTTATATGAACGTCAAAGACAATACTTTTGTTGTGGATGTTCCGAAGCAAGTTGTGGCAAAGGCTACTATTCGTTATGAAAACAATTCTCCCTATATTACAGATCCTGATTATGTACGTGTTTTGGACGTCCATAGTCATAACACTATGGGTGCTTTCTTTAGTGGTACTGATAATTCTGATGAAGTCGGTACTGGGTATTTTGCCGTAATTGGTCAAGTAGACAAACCCGGTATTACTATGGTTATCCGCGCCGGCCGTAATGGTAACTTTATCAAGTTAACTGTTGATGATGTGTTTGATATGTCCTCTGAAGAAATCGAATCTCTACCTGATTCTGTTATGGACAATATCACTTACCAGTCTGCTGTTGCTAATACTGGTGTATATGGCCGTACTGCTTATTATGATTCTGCTTATGATACTACTGCTTATGTTGGTGATTACTATGAGTATTGGGCTGGTTATGATAAAACAAAACCCAAGGCTAAAGCCACTCGTTATCAAAAACCAACCTATGCCAATCTGGCAGAGAAATGGCTTTCTGAACGCAGTCGTAAGAGCTATTCGTACTCTCGTGACATGACTAGTCGCTTGTCCTATGTAAATGGCTGTGACGTTCTGGAAAGCACCCCAGAATCGGTCCTGGAAACAACCTATGCATGTCTGGTTGCTCGCTTCAACCCAATTGGCTTGACTTCTGTAATGAATGTGGACAACGGCACTATTGTTACAAGCATGCTTGCCGCATGTCTGATTTCCAACATCGAAGAATCCCTGGATGGTCCAGGTGAAGTTCAGGTTGAAGAAGTCATTAACGGTACTTTGAATATGTTCAAAGACTGGGTTGTTGATATGACCAAAGATGATCCTGAAATGGCTTTGGCATTTGAATCTGAAAAGATGATGGATTCCTTGCATACAGCTATGAAAAGTTTCTACCCTGAAACTGGCCCTTCAGACTTTCAGCTGCTGTCTGAAAAGGAGCTTGAATTAATCATGGATTTTGAAGTTTACGATGCCGAAGTAACAAAGCCTTAAAGATAAAGACCCCATGCGAAGAACCAGAGTTATTATATGTTGATGACTCTGGTCTATTGGGGGCAAATCGGCCTATTGTTATAGACAATCCTGATTCTGAAACACCAGCTATTTCTGTACCAAAATACGACCTTATTGCACAAAGATTTTCGTATGGCAAAGACGATTACAAATCTATTATTGGGATAAACTATAATGGGTGTGATTATTACAAGTCTGGGTTTACTGAAAGTTTATGGAAATGTTCTGGTAAAGAAGAAGAGTTTATTTATCCAGTAAGAAATACGGTTCTTGGTATTACGTATCATAAAAATGTAATGCGATTCGGATATCCTGAAGGACATGCAGATACTGCTAAGGACCTTATTCTTGAATTAGGAACATTATTAGGGTCAAGAAATGCCAGCCTTATTACCGTAAAAGATATTGCCGATACGGTATATAGGTCTTTATCCCAAATGTGCAATACGAATGATTTAGATGAGTTTTATGATACGCTTAATGACAAGCCTTAGAAAGGATATTTATTATGGCCAAAGTTGCCAATAATGAAATCGAAGTTACTGAAAAGCACCCTTTGACTGAAGTCTATGAGCTTCACAAAACTCGTGCGGCATTTTTCCAACCTATCTATAAACAAATGGTTGATGCGTTTGCCACTTTTTCGATGAAAACCATGGGCACTGGCGTTACCATCGAAGACCTGCACCTGAAACAACATGAATTGATTTCTGAGATTGTTGTTGTTGGTTGTGGCGGTACTGGTTCCTGGTTGTTACCTAAATTGGTTAAAACCATTAATGACGGTATTCGCAAATCAATTATCCGCAAGGATGTTAAGCTCATTCTGATTGATGGCGATATCGTTGAAGAAAAGAATCTGGTGCGCCAAAACTTTATCGAACAAGACATCGGCCAGAATAAGGCAGAAGTTATGGCCTCTCGCTATGGCCCCCATCTGATTAATGAAAATGGTGCTATTTTTATAGATAAATACATTGCCGATTCTGAACGATATGAAAAGTTGACTGCTGAAGATAAAGACTTCTACTTCGACTTTGAAGAGATGTACACCCTTTTTTTGGAACGTTACAGTATACCGTCTGCTCAACGTGGTATGAAATATAGCCGTGTCGTATTCAATTTGGTTGATAACAATATTGCCCGCCAGACATTACATAAAATTGTTTCTGGAATGATCGACAATGACTATAAGACATATGTGATTGATGTTGGTAATGATATGTATAATGGTCAGGCATTCACCAGCATGTATTCAAATTCGAATCCGTACGGTGAGTCTATGTTTAAGGTGAATAATGAATTTTCTTTGATCATAAATGGTATTCCTGATATTAATTCTTTGGTATCGTTCTACTTCTCTCTCTATGAGTCTTTCTTTGCTCGTAAGGAAGAAGAGTATTATGCCGACGACAATGTGTCCTTGTACTCATGTGCTGAAGCAGACGTTGATATTATGAATCAGGACCAATTATTGGTAGCAAATGATATTGCTGCTTCATTGGCTCACTCTTGGTTGATTTCGTATATGATGCGTTTGACTGGTGCGTCCAATAAGTTGTTACCGCAATACACTTCTTTTGTGTGTGGTACTAACTTGAATGTAATGCCTGGTCAAGGTATGCTGAGTGGTAATGAAGTTGTTATTGGCATTCTGGCATCTCAGTTGTCTGGCGCATTTATGAGTCAACCGACTGGTGATATGGATTTCAAATATACCAAACAATATGATGGCCAGACATTGTGTTATTTTGGTAATATCATTGCGCAGACTATTAAGGCTGCTAAAATAGAAGATATCAATTCATATATCCGGTTTCTGCAAAATGCCGATAACAAAGAAACTATCCGTAAGATAAATCAAGTAGCAGCTAAAGCATTTGATATTGTGGATGGTTCTAATTTCTCTCCGTTTATCTATAATAATCATCTGTATTTGGATGATTTGCGTTATGACCGTTATGGCAAAGAGTCTGTTCTAGAAGCCATTAAAGGTTATCTGGTTGAAGCAGGTCTCAACCCAGAGTTTCACAAGTTCGTAATGATTGCGGCAACTTTTGCTTTGGGTTGTTTGGATGTGTTTAATAAGAGAGATAGAATTATGTCTTTTTACTACTCGTCTGATGAAGAACGCAAAGAAACGTCTACTGAACGTCTGAAATTTGCAAAAGCAATATTGACGTTAGCAAGCATTTTTTAATTTAGGTTTGTATTATTCAAATTTAAACTTAAGAAGTGTTATGGAGGTCCGGATTTCCGGGCCTCTTATTTTATTTTTAAATCGAGTACTTATTATATCTATATGAATAATAATAAAATTTTTAACTTAGTCTCTTTATTTGTACTGAGTTATTCTAAAATAGCATTACTTATCAATGACTCTAATTTGAATCCTAATTTACGAAAACTTATGAATAAGGCTTTTATTAAAAATAGCCTACCTGAAGTTATTCAATACCAGGAAATCATTTCTAAATATCGTTTTTCTGAAGACGGTATTGATGCATTACTTGATGAAAATAATTTAGATGAATTTTGCAAAAGCTTTTATGGTATTTGTGAATTTCTATCTGATTTTTCTAATACGATAGTATTTAGACAATATACTATTAAGAGCGGCCGGACTATTGATACAATCAATACCCAATTGCCAAAAGAATTTGTACACGACATTGAATCTTCATTCAGAATTATCAAGACATTATTTGATTATATAAATTCATTTAATGATGATGATTTTGAAATGACATCCTCTAGAGGAAAAGTATCTAAATATGAATCTGTAGGCTTTAAGCCTGGAGTAACTATTTCTAATGTTGTATCTGGTCATATTAATGATTTATATCTATGCTGTGATATAGGTAAGTTTTTTAATAATGTTAAATGGAATCGATTTATAGAGCAGAGTTTGTTCTATGAGTTTTACAAAGACCAGCCTGCTGAATATCAATTCATGCCCGGATTGTTAGATGCATTAATGGGCCCGATTATGCATAATTCTGTATTACCTACTGGTGCTCCATATAGTCCAGCTATTAGTAATTTCTTTTTGATAGATTTTACTAATAATATGAAGAGTAACTTCATTAAAGATATGGAAGATATTAATCCTAATTAT
>RRZT010526172.1_pt1 | contig 19750 bp, 16 predicted proteins | sample 2165551 | NCBI WGS metagenome assembly RRZT01 (sample SAMN10456910, study PRJNA506462) | wastewater metagenome | biome: wastewater; feature: sludge; material: wastewater sludge; isolation source: wastewater sludge with Escherichia coli K12::gfp cells carrying plasmid... | place: USA: Moscow, Idaho... | reverse complement strand
TTGATCTGACGAATGAAGCACCAGCCGATGAAGGTTTTAGTTCCGACAAAATAAGAAAGTTATTACAAATGGACAAAACGAAATACACTGTGATCAAAAATGAATCAGCGAAGCCAATTGCATCTTGGTGGAAGACATTCGGATTTCCCGCTATGATCGATGAAAAAAACGAAGTCAAGAGAAATTAAAAAACCGAGTGGACAATACTCGGTTTTTTCATAGTGCTATAATTACATCTTGATTTCTGCGTCAACACCAGCTGGTAGGCTTAGGTTTTGCAGTGCATCAATAGTCTTTGATGTAGCGTCGCTAATGTCGATTAGACGTTTGTGCACACGCATTTCGTAGCTTTCACCACCTGTTTTGTAAACGTGTGGGCTTTTAACAACGGTAAAAGTGCTTTTACGAGTTGGTAGTGGCACTGGTCCAGCTACAGTTGCGCCAGTACGAATTGCAGTATCTACAATTTGTTTTGCGCTTTGGTCGATAACTTTGTGGTCATACGCTTTTAGGCGGATGCGAATTTTTAGGCTTTGGTCTGCCATTTGATTCTCCTTTTTTATACTTGCAACTTCTTATGAAGATTAAGATTCTTCGGTTCGAATTACCAAGCGATTTATATTACTTCAATATAATACTATAAATCATTGACTAAATCAAGTTTTTGTATTTAAAAATACTTTATTATAGCTTGCCTTGCAACAGTTCTTGATTTTGAGTTTTGATAGATTGTAGCAAAAATAATTGAAACAATAAACGAGCCTAGTAAGGCAACTATCATATCTTTCATAGTATCAGTTACTCCAGTTGAGCTAACGTGCTGCATATCGACTCCAGACACCACATAGACCGAAAACTCAAACAGTTCCCATAGACCTGCAATAGCTAGCGAGAAAATATTAATGAAAAAAAGTTTAAAATATAGATCAGTCGTCTTTAAGATCTTATCTTTATAGATATAAACCAACCCACCAAACGCAGTTAAACCACCTGAAAGAAAGTGGGCAAACGAGTCAAACCAGTCTATCTTATTATAAAATTCAAATACAATCCCTAAAGTCATGCTAATGAATATGAATATCAAATAAATAAATTGTGTTAGATATGAAAATGATATTTTATAAAAAAACTTTATAATCTGCGGTGCTAATACTAGCATAATTGCCAAAATCGCATGCCAAAATCGAGAGTAATTGCCGGTATTGATACTGTAAAATATTTTGTATAAACTTGCTAAAATTAGACTTATTCTAAATAAACCCAAGGAAGTGATGTTTTCATTCTTCATATTTACCATTTTACCACAGCTTAAAAAGTTTTTATAACAAAAACTCCAATCATTTCTGACTGGAGTTTTATATAGTTTGGGTTAGTTACTATTTTTCAATTTTAGTAACAACACCTGCACCAACAGTTTTACCACCTTCACGGATAGCAAAGTTTAGACCTTGCTCCATGGCGATTGGTGCTTGCAACTTAACTTTGAAAGTTACGTTGTCACCAGGCATAACCATTTCTTTGTCAGCAGGTAGTTCAACTTCACCAGTAACATCAGTTGTTCGGAAGTAGAATTGAGGTTTGTAACCCTTGCTGAATGGTGTGTGGCGTCCGCCTTCATCTTTCTTCAAGATATAAACTTCGGCGTCGAATTCTGTGTGTGGAGTAATTGTGCCAGGAGCAGCAATAACTTGTCCACGTTCGATTTGATCGCGTTCAATACCACGTAGAAGAAGACCAGCATTGTCACCTGCTTGACCTTGGTCAAGAGATTTTTTGAAGGCTTCAATACCAGTAACAACAGTTTTCTGCACTGGTTTTAGACCAACAATTTCAACTTCGTCGTTCAGTTTAACAATACCTTGTTCGATACGACCAGTTGCAACTGTTCCACGACCTTTGATCGAGAAAACGTCTTCAACAGGCATAAGGAATGGCTTGTCCATATCACGAGCTGGTTCTGGAATCCATGCATCCATAGCATCAAGAAGTTCCATGATGGCATCTTCGTATTTAGCGTCGCCTTCAAGTGCTTTAAGGGCTGAACCTTTGATGATTGGAGCGTTGTCGCCGTCAAATCCGTTTTTGTCTAGAAGTTCACGAACGTCCATTTCAATTAGTTCAACTAGGTCTTCGTCAGCCATGTCCATCTTGTTTAAGAAAACAAGAATTTGAGGCACACCAACCTGCTTTGCTAGTAGCACGTGTTCACGTGTCTGAGGCATAGGACCGTCGGTTGCTGAGATAACCAAGATAGCACCGTCAACCTGCGCAGCACCGGTGATCATGTTTTTAACATAGTCGGCGTGTCCTGGCATGTCCACGTGAGCGTAATGTCGGTTTTTTGTTTCGTATTCTTGGTGAGAAGAAGCGATGGTAATACCACGAGCTTTTTCTTCAGGTGCGTTGTCGATTTGATCATACGCAATTGGTTTGTTAACTTCTGAAGGAAGTTTTTTTGCAAGAACTGCTGTAATAGCCGCTGTAAGAGTTGTTTTACCGTGGTCAACGTGTCCCATAGTACCAACATTTACATGAGGCTTTGTGCGGTCAAATTCTGCCATTTAGAATTTCTCCTTTTGTTTAATAATATTTAGCGCGTCGCGCGAGCAGCCGCTCGAGTAAATCCCGTCGGCAAAAACGCACGACGCGACGCTACCTATAATTATAGCCGATATTTAACTATTTGTAAAGAGCTTTTTAAGTGATATTTAGGTAAATACTTACGTAGCTTTGTACAATCCTTCGTGCTTCTTACCGTCAAAAATCATCGTCGGAATTCGTTTCGTTTTGATTTGATTTTCAACTAAATCACGGTTTTGTGCTAGCTTTTGAGCAACTTCGTCGCTCTTAGTGTATTCAGATATTTCTGTAATTTCTTCATCAGAAAAGCCTGCATCTTTTAGCCAACTTTCAATTGTTGTCTTTGTCTTTTCTTCAGAATATGTTCGTGCAGCCGTACCATTAAAGGCCTCTTGGAATGTGTCACCGTTTTCGTCTTCATTATAGAAGATTTTCTCAGCAATAATCCATTCAGCAGATACCTTTTCACCACTTGCTGGTTGACGGCCCCGAACGGCCTCGATATATTCAGCAACTACTTGTGAATTCTTAAACTTATCTCCAGTTTCGCCAGTGATAACATATGGAATCAAATATGTTTTATAACTATCGAAGAAACCACTTTCTTCCTGATTTACAAATGAACGCCTACAAATAATACATCCTGGATCAAAGATATTGATAGCAACATTTTCTGGTGTAGCTGTTGCGCTAAATTCACCATAATAAGTTGAGTTTTCAGGTACAAATTCTTCAGCATTCCAAGTCTGGACTCGAGCAGGAAGCGCTCCAAGTACTTCACCCCATTCACCAAACCAATCAACAACTAGGTTTCCGCTACCAACACTATCGATAGAACATGCTTCAGTAGTAGATAGCGCGCATGAATCTGGAGTTCGTACGTCACAAGTACCATAGACGTATAACGCTAGACCACTTTTTACTACCGTCAAAACCGACCAAACCGTAATCAATACAATCACAGCAGCCGAAACTTCAATACCGATAGATACGGGTTTAACCCATTTTTTGTGCCGTACGATTAGTTTACTCAAAACAGAGTCTTTTATATCATCCTTAAAATTACTGTCACATGGCCTTAAGGTAACACGCCGAGTGAAACAATGCATGGACTTTTTAAATAGTTTAGAAATATTATCAGCCTGTTTTTTCTTGCCGAGTAGATGCAGGACCGGATTAAACAGCCAAATAACTAATAATATTACAAATGCAGCAATACAGACCATCTAGCCAAATATCCTTCCTAGAACTGATTTAATTTTCTCGACATCTTCTGGTCTGTTATGTAGACCAATGGAAATACGTACAAGATGTGGATACTTTTTCAAATCTTTTAGGTAGTAATGGCAGCAGAAATATCCGCTCCTGACCATGATTCCTTCGTCGCTAAGCGCTTTAGCGATCAAATGAGCGTCAATGTCTTTATGGTAAAAACTAATCACTGGCGTTGCTTTATGATTGATAACTTCGACGCCTGGTTGAGTCTTTAGAAAACCAAAAATATCATCAGCAAACTCATTCACACGAGACGTCTTTTTAGCTTTTTGTAGCCAATCAATAGCTGTTTTTAGGGCAATTATTTCTCCCCAAGCCTGTAAACCTGGTTCAAAAACAGAGTAGATATGATCAGGGCCAAGCAAATCGTAGCTATCTTTTTTAACATCAGCAACCATTCCACCACCGATAAAGTTAGTCTCTACGTATTTTACAAAGTCTTTACGCACAACCATTATGCCAAGGCTAGCCGAATACATTTTATGGGCGCTCGAACAAATCGCGTCGGCTTGAACTTTTTGTAATAGTTCAAAGCTAGAACCTAAAGCTTGAGCGGCGTCGATTATAATAAATCCGCCGTCTTTTTTAACTTTCTTAACAAGCTCTTTAACATTCTCAAGTCTGCGGCCATCAATATTGCTAGCAGCATTAAGAACAACTAGGCTATTTGAAAAGTCATGAGCTGAGCTCAATGAGCCGTCGTCTTCACGCGCTAAAACAACTCGTTCAATACCGTGCTTTTTAGCAAACGAGATTGTGGATAAAAATACTGAATTATGTTCTATTTCAGTCGTAATGACTTTATCTACAGGCAAATTCAACTGCGAAAGCAATAAATTTAAACCATAAGTTGTATTAAGAGTGAAGCTAGTGAAGTAATCCTTACTTTTTAGTTTTAGTAAGTCCAAAACAGCTTGGCGAGATTCTTCAACCTTTTCATCGACTTTTCTTCCCCATTCATATTTGACGCGTTCGCCACATGAATTATACTCCGTATAGTATTCGTTCAAAGCGTCAATCACCGGTTGTGGCCGTAGCGACTGGCAAGCTGAATCGAAATAAGTTGACTCTTTATCGAGATACCCAAAGTAATCCATTTCCCTCCTTATGTTAGTTCTTATTATTTTAACACTATTAAGCTTTAAAATAAAGCGTGCTTTTAGACATAGCTTAAACAAATTCACTTTATTTAAGCATTCTTTAAGAAAAGTATTTCGCTATAAACAATAGAGCCCAGGATTCTGGACTCTATTATCTAAATTTATATTATTTTTCGTTTCGCTTCTCGATGATTTCAGAAGCAACGTTTGGTGGAACTTCCTCGTATTGAGCTAGCTCCATGGTGCTGGCTGCGCGGCCTTGGCTCATCGAGCGGAGGTCGTTAGTATAACCAAACATATTTGCTAGAGGCACAAATCCACGAATCAATTTCGCGCCTGGGACGTCTTCCATCGCGTCTACGCGGCCACGACGCGAGTTTAAGTCGCCGATTACATCGCCCATGAATTCTTCTGGGGTAGTAATTTCAACTTTCATCACCGGCTCAAGCAGAGCTGGTTTCGCTTCTTTAATACCTTTTCGAGTCGCAAGCGCACCAGCCAGTTTAAAGGCTAGCTCACTCGAGTCGACATCATGGTAAGAACCGTCATACAGAGTTGCTTTGACATCAACTACTGGATAGCCAGCAATCACGCCACCGGCCAAAGTCTCAGTAACACCTTGTTCAACTGGCTTGCGGTATTCTTGCGGCACTACACCACCTTTAATTTCGTCGACAAATTCAAAGCCTTTTCCGGTTTCATTTGGTTCAAATTTAATCCAAACATCACCATACTGACCACGTCCACCAGACTGTTTTGCGTGCTTACCTTGAACTTGAGCTATGCCACGAATTGTCTCGCGAAAGGCCACTTGAGGCTCGCCGACATTGGCTTCGACTTTAAATTCGCGCTTCATGCGGTCAATGTAAATTTCTAGGTGAAGTTCACCCATCCCGCGCATAATCGTCTGGCCAGTTTCTTCATCAGTATGCACACGGAAAGTTGGGTCTTCTTCTGTCAAACGCTGTAGAGCGATACCCATTTTTTCTTGGTCAGCTTTAGTTTTTGGCTCAACCGCAATCGAAACTGGAGGATCTGAAAACTCAATTGATTCAAGCGTAATTGGGTGTGCCACATCTGAAAGAGTTGTACCAGTTGTGGTGTTTTTAAGACCAACAACCGCTGCAATATCGCCCGCGCTGATTTCGGTAATATCTTCACGCTTATCAGCATGCATTCGCACTAGGCGGCCAACGCGCTCTTTGTCGCCAGTAGTTGTATTTAAGATATATGAACCAGCTTTTAGCGTACCAGAATAAACGCGCACAAAGATTAATTTACCAACGAATGGGTCGGTCGCAATCTTAAATGCTAGGGCCGCTAGAGGTTCTTTTTCATCTGGTTGGCGAGCAATTTCTTCGCCAGTTTTTGGGTTCATTCCGTGAACCGCGCCAACATCAATTGGGCTCGGCAAATAGTCAACCATAAGGTCAAGAACTTTTTCCACGATTACACCGCGACCGTCACCGCCAGTTACAAGATAGAAATCACCAGATAGAACTCGCTTACGCAAAGCTGCCTTTAGCTCGTCAACAGTGATTGATTCTTCGCCTTCTTCAAGGAATCGTTCGAACAATTCGTCATCCGCCTCAACTGCAGCTTCAACTAGTCGTCCACGATATTCCTTAGCCTTTTCAAGCATATTAGCTGGGATTTCACCGACTTTTAGCTCGTGGTCAGCGTAATCATCATAAGTGTAAGATTTCATATCAACAAGGTCAACAACACCATTAATATCTTTTTCAAAGCCAATTGGTAGATGAATCGCAAGCGCGTTTTTACTCAAACGGTTGTGAATTGTATCAAGAGATTTGTAAAAATCACCACCAGTTTGGTTAATTTTATTAACAAAACAGATACGAGGCACGCCGTATTTGTTGGCTTGGCGCCACACAGTTTCGGTCTGCGCCTCCACACCCATTTTACCGTCGAAGACAGTTACGGCGCCATCAAGCACGCGTAAGCTTCGCTCCACCTCAACTGTAAAGTCGATATGCCCAGGGGTATCAATAATATTAATTTTGTGGTCTCGCCAAAAACAAGTCACGGCCGCAGAAGTAATAGTAATTCCGCGCTCTTTTTCCTGTTCCATCCAGTCAGTAGTCGCGCCATCACCATCACCTTTCACAACACCAATTTTGTGAGTAAGGCCAGTTCGGTAAAGAATTCCTTCCGTAGTTGTAGTCTTACCAGCGTCGATGTGTGCGATAATACCGATATTGCGGGATTGTCCTAGTGGTACATTTTTTGCCATTTTATTCCTTTTTACTTATATTATTAAACTGTTTTTGCGCTTTTAAATGCTTTTTAGCTAGCGGCAAAATTTTGCAGAAATTAAGCCAGCACAAAAACAGCGCTTCGCTGATAATTTTAACATATTTTATAGGTAAAGTAAAGGCGGAAATATGAGGCTAGCGCCAAAGGATATAAAAGTGCCACAAGCGTTCTCATTGCTTCCCAACATCGAATACTAATAGCAGAGAAGGCTAGCCATCAATACAGTAAACCCCGCCGCTTTCAAGTGATAGCTGAATAGCGTAACGATTCTGTTGATTAGGAACCCTGCTTACAGCGCCATTATCTTCACATTTAAAACCAGCACGCGCACCCGCCCAGTCGGTATCAGGATTGCCGAAAAGATATACATAGATTCTCGACCGATTCGTCTCCTCGCCATATACGCTATCAGGCATTCTGCTGCTAGACAAGCTAAAATTAGCATTATACGCGCCCAACGAATAAGGTCTCCCATCGGGGTCCTTAAAAGTATCACCCTTCTTACCTATGTAGTCCCAAAAGCGACCATATATAGGAGTGCCATCTGCGTTAAAACTAAACGCTCCGCTCACTTGAGGCATTTTACCCTTATTGTTAGATCTATACCTCTCAATAGCGTCCTTCACTCTTGCCGCATCATTCTTCCGCTGCGCATCCCGCTGGTTTCGTTGCAAGGCCGGCACGGCCACGAACACCATCAAGAATATAAGTCCAGCGATTGCGAGAACTAACACAACTTCTATAATAGTAAAACCATATTTCTTATTTTTAAGCATAACCTAATTTTACTAAAAAAAATCTAAGTCAAGCGGAAAAACTACATCAAAGGATTCTTAAACAAAAGAGCGCCTCACTCAAGCACTCTTTAATTAAATATACCTGGGGGGTTATTCAGTTTTCGCCTCTAGATCTTCGATTCGCTTCTTTAGTGCTTCATACGTATCATCTTCTGTAGACGTCGAATCTTGAGGGTTTAAGTGGTCAATTCCTGCGCGCCGCTCGAGTTCATAAACTCTAGTATATAAATCCGCGTTGGCGCTTCCAAGTGCGTCTACGTTATCGTTGGCTACGTTCTGAAGAGAAAATATTACGATAATTGCGGCTATAATTGCTATTGTTAGGATTAAATTCCATATCACCATCAAAATTGTCGTGTCACGTTTTGCAAAAAAATTCATTTGTTCTCCCTTTTATAATAGTTCTTTGAAAGAGTTTACGCTTACTCTCTCTTTTGCTAGATTATTTGATCCAGACCATATTCGCTCCATTTGGAACAAAAACCGATGTGTTTATAACCTTCCTTATCACGGGTCCGAATAGTGAAATTTTATATGTCACCGTACCAGTAACCGCATAGCTCTTACCTGTCGTGACTTTAAAAGCTCTAGCCTGTTGATATGGAACTGCTAATTCCGCTCCGCTTGCAGAATATTGAGGTGCGCTACCTAAGTCCGTCCCTCCATTAACAATAATTCTAGAGGATTCTATAGGCGCTCCGCCCGTGTATACACTCTGATCAATAACAAATGAGACCCCTCTTGTGGCAGCCTCAACTTTATTAGTGCCAGTGAACCCTACGATAAACAGAGCAGTCATTATAGCAAAAGTAATCTTAGCTATTTTTTTCTTAAATGTACTCATCTAATCACTCTTTTAGAAAACTAAGCGTCGTACAGATGACTTTAGTTACGTAGAAACGAGTAAGCGTAAACTGTTTTAATTGTACTACACGATATTTACAAAGTCAACAAAAAAACACCCGGTCGGAGCCGAGTGTTTCTGTAAGTCTTAAAGACCGAATTAGCCACGTGCAAAGTGAGCGAAAGCGCGGTTGGCTTCGGCCATTTTGTGGGTGTCGTCTTTTTTCTTAAAGGCGGCGCCGCTTTCGTTGTAAGCATCTACAATTTCAAGCGCTAGGCGTTGCGAATAGGGCATTCCTTTTCGTGCGCGGGCAGCTTGCACTAGCCAAGTGAAAGCAAAGTGAAGTTGGCGATGTCCAGACACTGGGAATGGAATTTGATAGTTTGCACCACCAACGCGGCGAGACTTCACCTCAAAGCTTGGTGAAATATTTTTCAATGCTTTTTCAAAAACCTCTAGTGGATTTTCGCTCTCAACTTTTTTGGCAGCAGTTTCTAGAGCAGAATAAACGGCTTTTTCGGCTGTTAATTTTTTGCCATCAAGCATAGATTTATTGATAAGTTTTTGAACCAAAACTGACTGGTATTTGCGGTCTGGCTTTAGTTCGCGTTGTAGTTTTTTAGTTACTTTTCGTGGCATATCTATTTATCCTTCTTTGCGCCGTATTTTGAACGGCCTTGTTTACGATCTGAAACACCCTGAAGGTCTAACGCACCACGAACGATGTGGTATCGCACACCTGGAAGGTCTGGCACACGTCCGCCACGAACTAGCACAACGGCGTGTTCCTGTAAGTTGTGACCCTCACCACCGATATAAGCCCAAACTTCTTGACCGTTAGTTAAACGAACACGAGCAACTTTACGTAGAGCTGAATTTGGCTTCTTTGGTGTTTTTGTTGTAACCTTAATACATACGCCTCGTTTGAGAGGTGCGTTTTGGTCATAATATTTAGTTTTTAGCGCGTTATGAATTCGTCCAAGTGCTGGTGATTTTGATTTCTTAGCAGCAACTTTTCGAGGTTTTCGCACTAATTGATTGATTGTTGGCATCAATTCTCCCTGTTAATTAAATTATTTTCCGCTTTAGCCAAGGTGATAAATCTTAGATTAAAAGCGCCTCATACGAATTAAAACCAGCAAAGCTTTAAATTCGTGTCTTTACCTTTTTGCTTGTTTGAAAATTTCACACACGATATTCAAACATCAAAAAGAGGAAACTCCGTGTTATTTTAGCATATAAAGAGCTATAAAACAAGCCCTACTGGGAATCTAGACAGTAAAACCCACCTGTTTCAAGCACAACAATAACCGCCGCATCACTAGGTTTACCTGTAATCATTTGATAAGTGTTATTTGTAGGCGAGTTGGAGCTTGGGCATCTACGTCCAGCACTGACCGTGATATGGCCTTCAGTATCAGATGGGCCAACCCTATAACTACCACCAGAATTTCCAGCATCATAAATGCCCACGGTAGTGGTATTATCCGATAAAACATCTTGTAGATATGGTCCAAGCTGAGTAGAATTTGGAGCAAATCCCCATTCCGTACCATCATCGTCATGGTCAGTAATATCTAGTGCAGTTTCAGATTTTAAAGCGACACCACGGTTGTTTGACCTCCATGATTTAATCGCTGATGAAACTAACGCCACATCATTCTTGCGTGCTGTGTCTCTTTGCGAACGCTGAAGTGCCGGTAACGCTATGAATACCATTAGGAATATTAGGCCTGCTATTGCTAGGACTAGGACTACTTCTATTATTGTGAAGGCTGGGCTGGTTTGATAGTTAGTTGCGGTTTGCGAAGAACTATTACTCACTCTTTTTGGAGTGAGTAAGACTGGGCTAGCGCCCTTGTAGCGCACACTTTGAAAGGGTGTGAGTTTTAGTTCTGGAGTGGGCTGGTTGTTATTGTTAGTTTTGTTGTTATGTTTAGTTGTGGTTGGTTTAAACTTTAGCGCGTTCATGAATTTAGTTTAGCGTATAGTTATCTTTCCGTCAAGAAAAAGATTACCTATAGCGTTTCGCCAGCACGGGCTTTATTTGCCCATTCATCAGCCATTTCGTTAAACTCATGGCCATTATGCCCCTTGAGCCACTGTAATTTAACATTTGAACCTTCGTATAGCTCAAATAGGGGCTTAACAATATCCAAATTAGCAATCTCACCTTTTGTTTTTTTCCAGCCTTTTGCCTTCCAGCCCGGCGCCCATTTCGTCAGAACGTTTATCCAAAACTCGCTATCGGTCCTTATCTCGCCCGCTTCGCCGTCTAGAATTTCTAAGGCTTTTTTAAGCGCTAGGCCTTCCATACGAATATTTGTGCTCGGACTTTCTGCACCAAGTGCAATTGGCTGGCTATTTTCAATCACAGCAAAACCACCAGGGCCAGGGTTCGGAGAGGCACTACCGTCAGTATAAAGAATCCTCATAGCCTACGAATTAAGCCTCTCGTCAAATAGCTTTTCAGCTTGTTTGAAATTTAAGACTTCCCAAAACGCATCAACATATTCCGCTCGTCGATTTTGATATTTTAAATAATAAGCATGCTCCCAAACATCAATTCCAAAAACTGGAATTAGTCCAGCGCCAAGTGGGCTGTCTTGATTTGGCCCGTTGACTATCTCAAATTTATCATTCTTTTCGTCAAACACTAGCCATGTCCAACCTGACCCAAAATTAGCTAGCGCCATAGCGTTAAAAGTTTCTTTAATCTCAACTAGGTCGCCTTGATCGGCTGAGATTTTTTTAAGAAGATTAGCACTAAGCGCATTATCATCTTCGGCTGGCTTTAATACTTTCCAAAACAAACTATGGTTTAAATGGCCCCCGGCGTTATTTCGTACAGCTGTGCGAACTTTTTCTGGAACATTTTCAAGGTGTGAGACTAGATATTCTGCGGCAGCTAGTTCATCTTTTTTAGTAATTTTAGAGATTTTTTTATAAAATTCTATATCAAGTTCTTTAATGCTTTCCATCGCTGCATTCAAATTATTTACATAAGCTTGGTGATGTTTGCTATGGTGAATTTCCATAGTTTTAGCATCAATATACGGCTCAAGTGCATCATAATCATATTCAAGTTGTGGTAAATTAAACATTTTCCTCCTTTAATCTTTACTTATATTTTAACACAAAAAACGCTCTACCGTAAGATGATAGAGCGTTTTGATTGTAGTTTGTTTTAAGCTAAATGCTCTTCAACGATTTCCTCTTCGAGAATCTCTTCCTCTTCAGGAGTTCGTGCGCCAGTTCCGACAGGAATCTTGCGTCCGATAATAACATTCTCTTTTAGTCCTCGTAGGTGGTCAACTCGACCAGAGGTTGCAGCACCAATCAATACGTGAGTTGTATTTTGGAATGATGCGGCTGATAGGAAGCTATCACTAAAGATAGAAACTTTAGTGATTCCAAGAAGTTGCTGTTTGAAGGAAATTAACTTCTTGCCTTCAGCAGCTAGTTCTTTATTCGTATCAACAACTGACGATTTAGAAACCACATCACCAGTTACGAACGAAGAATCACCAGAATCTTCAATTTGAACTCGGCTAAACATCTGACGAACGATGATCTCAAGGTGCTTGCTTGCAATATCTTGACCCTGAGCTGCGTAAATTCGCAAGATCTCATTCATGATGTAGCGCTGAGTAGCTTCAACACCTTTTAGACTCATCAAATCATGTAGATTTAACGAACCGACAGTTAGGCGATCACCAGCTTCAACAACGTCGTTTTTAGCAACTGTTAATGCTACCATGTTTGGAATTTCATAACGAACTGGGCTTGTAGCAGTCGCTGCAATAACGACCATATCTGCCGCTGTTTCAACAACACCATCAAATGGAGCGATTAGTGGTTTAGAACCATCTTCGCTAGCTAATACATCACCGGCTTTAACGTCACTACCAGCACGAACTTGTAAAGTTCGACCTTCAAGTGGGATTCGCTCAACTTTACCACTTTGTGGTGTAATTTGAACGATGTTGTTAACGCCGTCTTCCCAGATGTCAACTATACCGGCAGATTCAGTAATGTAGGCTTGACCTTTAGGGGCACGTGCCTCAAGAATTTCTTCAACACGTGGAAGACCTTGTGAGATCGCACCAGACCCAGCAACACCAGAGCTGTGGAAGGTATTCAATGTCAACTGTGTTCCCGGTTCACCAACAGACTGAGCGGCAATAACACCAACTGGCTCTGCAGCCGAAACCAATTTACCAGTTGCCATGTCAATACCATAGCTCTTTTGTGGGATTCCAGAAAGGTTTGAAGTTGAAAGTACACTTTGGATTTTAACTTCAGAAATTGAGCTATCTGCTTCAATTGCATCAGCCATTTCGCGAGTAATTAGAGTGTCAGCAGGTACGTGTCCAGCAACTTCTTCAGCCGTAAAGCGACCGTATAAACGATCGCCAAAGGCAATCATAGTTTCTTCACTCTCTGAACGGTAGATTGCAAAACCTTCGTCTTTTTCATCTTCACTATCAGTTGTGCTAAATACATCTTGAGCCACGTCGACAAGTCGGCGAGTCAAGTAACCAGAGTCAGCAGTCTTAAGCGCTGTCGAGATTAATCCCTGGCGCGCACCACGAGTTGCCACGAAGGCTTCAAGTGAGCTCATTCCGTGAGTATAGTTTGAACGAATTGGAAGCTCGATTTCACGGTTAGTCGCATCAACCATAATTCCAGTTAGTCCACTGGCCAAACGGATGTTGGTTGCATTACCACGAGAACCAGAAACTGCCATCAAACCAACTGGAGAATCAGCACCTTCAGTCTTAACGCGTGCAGAAATTTCATCAGAAACACTGTCAATTACTTTGTGCCAGTTGTCGATAATCAAGTTATATCGCTCCTGTTCAGTTAGAAGACCTTGGTCATACTGATCCTGAATCAAAGTAGTCTTTGCATCGCCTTCAGCGATAATCTCTGGGATTTTGTCGCTTTCGTAAACGGTGTAATCTTCTTTACCAATCGATAGACCAGACTTTGTAACAAATCGGAAGCTCAAACCTTTAATGCGGTCAGCCACAGTAACAGTCATATCAGCACCGTAAATATTGAATATATCAGCTAGTACGTGGTTGATTTGCTTTTTAGTCTGAACATTTTCATCATAAGGGTAATCTTCAGGCAAGATTTCATTAAAGAATACTCGGCCTAAAGTTGTGTTTCGGATTTCGCCTTTAACATAAACGCGAATCGGAGTTTGCAATGTGATTTCACCAGCATCGTAAGCCATTTCAGCTTCGTATACAGATGAGAATGCACGACGATCTTTCTTAGCTTCACTTTGCTTGTCGTAAGTTAGGTAGTAGTTACCATAAACCACGTCCTGGTCAACAGATAGCACAGGCTGTCCGTCGGCAGGTTTTAGTAAGTTGTGTGAGATGCTCATAAGATCACGAGCTTCAGCTTGAGCAGCGTCAGAAAGTGGCAAGTGAACCGCCATCTGGTCACCATCGTAGTCGGCGTTAAATCCGTTTGCTACAAGTGGGTGAAGTTGAATCGCTTTACCTTCAACAAGTTTTGGCTGGAAGGCCTGGATACTTAGTCGGTGAAGTGATGGAGCGCGGTTAAGTAGTACATATTTGCCTGCAATAACTTCGTCTAAAGCATCCCAAACGGCAGCGTCACCAGATTCAATCAAGCGAGTAGCCGATCGAATATTGTGAGCGAAATCGTTTGTGATCAACCATGAGATAACAAATGGTTTAAATAGCTCTAGCGCAAGTGGTTTTGGCAAACCACACTGGTTGGCTTTCAATTTTGGACCAACAACAATTACAGAACGCCCAGAATAATCAACACGCTTACCTAGAAGGTTTTGGCGGAATCGACCCTGCTTACCCTTAAGCATATCGCTTAGAGATTTAAGTTTTCGGCGTCCACCAGTTGAATTGGCTGTTCGGCCACCATGGCTAGCGTTGTTGTCAATTAGAGCATCAACTGCTTCCTGTAGCATTCGCATTTCATTGCGGCGAATAACTTGAGGCGCGTTTAGCTCAATAAGCTTTTTAAGACGGTTGTTACGGTTGATAACGCGGCGATATAGATCGTTAAGGTCTGATGTCGCAAAACGTCCACCAGTTAATTGAACCATTGGTCGTAGGTCTGGAGGTATTACGGGTAGAACTGATAGACATAGGCTACTTGGTTTGATACCAGCGGCTTGCATGCCTTCAATAACTTTCAAACGCTTAAGAAGTTTCTTTTCGCGTTGACCTTTAGCACCTACGGCTTCTTCGATTAATTTAGCAATCAATTCATTGATATCAATTTCATCAAGCAAAGCTTTAATTGCTTCACCGCCCATACCAACTTCGATGATTTCTTCATATTCTTCAGGAAGATTCCTAAAGTCTGTTTCTGAGATCAAAGCACCTTTAACTAGACCGTCTAGTTGGTGTTTTTTGGTTTGGTAATCTTCATTTAGATCTTCAATTTCTTTACTTTGAGCTTCAGCAAGAGCTTTAACGTCAGCAGCTTCTTCTTCAGCCATTTTTTCGTAGCGAATTTTGATCGCTTGTCGAGCGGCAGTGTCTTCAGCTTCAAGGTCGGCTAGAAATTGTTCTTTTTTAGTTTCGTCAACTGAAAGTATAACGTAACTAGCAAAGTAAGCCACTCGTTCAATATTCTTGACAGTCATGCCAAGAAGTAAGCTCATTGCACTAGGCACGCCACGCATAAACCAAATATGTGCTACAGGCGCTGCTAGAGCGATGTGACCCATTCGTTCGCGACGAACGATTGATTTAGTTACGAGGTCGCCATTTTTATCAACAGCAGCTTCGCGTGAACGAACACCTTTTAATTTATTGTCATGCGGATTAATATCTTTTACCGGTCCAAAAATCTTTTCACAGAACAAGCCATCTCGTTCTGGTTTTTGCGTACGGTAATTAATAGTTTCTGGCTTAGGTACCTCACCATATGACCAGCCCAAAATATCTTCTGGGCTAGCAACGGCTAGGCGTACTGCGTCAAAATCTGCAATTTGGTCTGAACTAACAACCTTCGCCATTTACGCTTCCTCCTTAAATTCTTCTATTTCATCGATATCTTGAATATTCATATCTTCTTCAAATTCGCCATCAGCTTCATCTCGAACTGTCTCTACTTCAGAGTCAGCTTCTACTCCTGAAATTACTTCTTCAAGATCTGCACTACGTTTAGCAATCAAAGCATCAGCATCGATTTGAGCTTGTTCGTCTAGTAGATCCACTCGAAGACCAAGACCTTGAAGTTCTTTAACTAGCACGTTAAAGCTTTCAGGTAGTTTTGGACCAACAATTTCAGTGTTTTTGATGATGCTTTCATAAGCTTTTGAGCGTCCTACGACGTCGTCAGATTTGATTGTAAGCATTTCTTGAAGCATATTGGCAGCACCATAAGCTTCCAATGCCCAAACTTCCATTTCTCCAAATCGCTGACCACCGTTTTGAGCTTTACCACCAAGTGGCTGCTGAGTAACCATAGTATATGGACCAGTTGAGCGTGCGTGAATCTTATCGGCAACCATGTGGTGCAGTTTGATCATATGCATAAATCCAACAGTTGTTCGTTGTTCAAATGGCTCACCGGTTTGTCCGTCAAACAATTGGACTTTACCATCTCGAGCTACACCAGCTTTTTCAAGCTCGTCGCTCAAGATGTCATCAGTTACACCGTCATAACTTGGAGTCGCAACACGGTAACCTTGAGTTTTAGCGGCCATTCCTAAGTGAGTTTCGAATAACTGACCAAGGTTCATACGAGATGGCACACCAAGTGGTGAAAGAATCACGTCAATTGGAGTTCCGTCTTCCATAAATGGCATATCTTCTGCTGGTAGAATCTTAGCTACAACACCTTTGTTTCCGTGGCGTCCAGCCATTTTGTCACCAACCATAATTTTACGAGCTTCCGCTACGAAAATCTGGATTTGCATCAAAACACCAGCTCGAAGTTCGTGTCCGTTCTCACGTGAGAAGATTTTCACACCGATAACTTTACCAGCACCAGTATTACCCATACGCTGAGAAGTATCTCGGACGTCTTTAGCCTTCTCGCCGAAGATTGCGCGTAATAGTCGCTCTTCGCTCGAAAGTTCTTGTTCTCCCTTTGGAGTAATTTTTCCTACTAAAACATCGCCAGGTTTAACTTCAGAACCGATTTGCACGATACCAAATTCGTCTAGATGGCGAAGACTGTGTTCGCTAACATTTGGAATATCTCGAGTAACTTGTTCTGGGCCAAGTTTTGTCTCGCGAACTTCTACCATATAGTCTTTAATATTAATATTTGTAAGTTCATCTTCTTTAACAAGTCGGTCAGAGATAATCACGGCGTCGTCCATGTTGTATCCGCCCCAACTCATAAAGGCAACTCTTAGGTCTCGACCAAGTGCAAGTTCACCATTTTTGATGCTTGCGCCTTCGATCAAGATATCACCTTCTTTAACTTTTTGACCACGCGCTACAACAACTTTTTGGTTATAACAACGATCGTCAGCAGTTTTTTCGAAGTGTTTTAGTTCATAAGTTTTAGTTCCGTCTTTGTATTTAACTTGAACTTCAACAGCGTCGGCTTTAATTACTTCACCGTTAGCTTCAGCAACTACAAGTTGGCTTAAGTTTCGAGCAACGTCAGCTTCAACACCTGTTCCTACAGTTGGAGCTTCTGTCCATAGAAGAGGCACAGCCTGCTTCTGCATCGAAGAACCTGTCAAAGCACGGTCGATTCGGTCACGCTCTAGGAATGGAATCAAGCTGGCAGCAGTTCCAAGAACCTGTCGGTGAGCGGCGTCCATAAATGTAACTTCGCTTGCTTCAACCTGGCTAGGTACCAAAGCTTTTCGGGCTGACACTTGTTCGTCAACGAAAGAACCATTGTCATTTAGCTTTGAGCCAGCGTCGGCAATAACTTCATACATTTCAGCATATGCGTCCAAGTAAACGATTTCGTCAGTAACTTTACCGTTTTTAACTCTTAGATATGGTGCTTCAATAAATCCGTATTCATTAATACGAGCAAAAGTTGCAAGGTTTGTCACAAGACCAACGTTTGCACCTTCGGGTGTTTCCACCAAACAAATTCGTCCGTAGTGAGTTGGGTGGCTGTCTCGAACTTCAAGACCAGCACGCTCACGGCTAACACCGCCCGGGCCCATTGAGCTTAGGCGACGTTTGTGCGAAAGTTCAGATAGTGGATTGGTTTCATCCATAACCTGAGCAAGCTGTGAGCTAGCAAAGAACTCACGCACAGCAGCAACCACTGGTCGAGCATTAACTAATTGACCAGGAGTAACACTTTCAATTTCAGTCATAGACATACGGTCCATGGCGTTTCGTTGCATACGTAGCATACCAACGCGGAATTGACGTGCAACCAATTCACCAACCAATTTAACTCGGCGGTTCTCAAGGCTATCAATGTCATCTGGAGCTTCTTGAGTATTATTCAAACGAATAATTTCTTTTAAGATAGCATAAAGATCGTCCATCTGGAAAACTCGGTTTTCATTTGTATTAGGAGTATCAAGGCCTAGTCGTTTATTGATTTTATAACGACCAACACGTCCATAATCAAATCTCTTAAAGTCGAAGAACATTTTCTCGATCATTGAACGAGCATTGTCTACAGTAGCTAAATCGCCTGGGCGAAGTCGTCGGTAGACTTCAATCAAGGCTTCATTCGGACCACGAGAGTTGTCTTTTTCAAGAGTTGCTTCAGTCCAGTTAATCTCACCAGTTTCAACGTCTTTAAAGCTTTCACGGATCTCACCAGAACCTACTCGGCTCAAGGCACGCAAAAGAGTTGTTGCTGGAACCTTACGGCGGCGATCGATTTTAACAAAAATCGCACCATTTGCAGCCGTTTCAAATTCAAGCCAAGCGCCACGTACTGGAATAATCTTAGCGCCATAGTATCGGCGACCATTAATTACATCAGCGGTAAAGTAAACACCTTCAGAACGAATTAGCTGAGAAACAACTACGCGCTCTGTACCGTTAATAACAAAAGTACCTTGGTCAGTCATCCATGGATAATCACCAAGATAAATTTCTTGCTCTTTTACTTCACCTGTAACTTTGTTCGTAAGTTCAACCTGAACATGAAGAGGTGCTTCAAAAGTTAGGTTGTTTTCTTTCGCAAAATCCTTAGTTGTCTTTGGATCTTGAAATTCATAATTTTTAAACCGTAACGCCAATTTCTGACCAGTATAATCGTCAATTGGATTTAGCTCCCCAAAAATCTCACTCAAACCAGTATCAACAAAATCCTTCCACGATTTTTTTTGGTGAGCGATCAAATCTGGAGTCTTTAAGATAGAGTCTTCTTTACTAAAGAATACCCGCCCTGCAGCGTTTGTGCGCTTTTCTGCCATTTTTCTCCTCGCATTATTTTAGTGTATTAGATCGGCCCGAAGATCCTAGCTTTAGTTCATATTTTCAAATTCGCCACAATCGAGAAAATATATTTATTACGTTTTTTCAAACATAAATAACCAAAGCTACACTACTTCTTGATACAATTTTACACTATTTTAATATTTTTGTAAAGAGTTTCTTTTGCGGATTTAGTACATTGACTTATATCACATAATAGTTATAACTAAATTATTGTATTCTTACAAAAGCACTTTACAAATTTAGATTACTTTATTTTGATTTAGTACTTTTCTTATTTTTAGAGGAGGAGTTTTATGTCAATTTTGTATATTATTGCTATTATAATACTATATGTATTGTGTCTATTAAGTTATTGCGGCCAATTGCTAGAAACTGCTGACTTCTTTTTTCTAGATATACCGTTTGGCGAAAAAAGAACTAGTCCCAATGCCCTACAGATAATTATGAAACGTTCCTCTTTGATCATCTTGAGATACTTTA
>RRZT010376329.1_pt1 | contig 19772 bp, 16 predicted proteins | sample 2165551 | NCBI WGS metagenome assembly RRZT01 (sample SAMN10456910, study PRJNA506462) | wastewater metagenome | biome: wastewater; feature: sludge; material: wastewater sludge; isolation source: wastewater sludge with Escherichia coli K12::gfp cells carrying plasmid... | place: USA: Moscow, Idaho... | reverse complement strand
ATCGTTCGCCGGTGCGAATCTGTCGTCGGCCAAGCTCGACCAGCCGCAGGGGATGATCACCACCTTCGACTACGCGTCGTTCATGCGGGCCACGCTGGACAACGCCACCTTCAACGGCTCGTTGATCAGGGCAGCCAACTTCACCCAGGCCAGCGCTCACGGCAGCACCGACTTCGGCAATGTGAAAGCGGCCGCCGCGATCTTCGACCGAGCCCACATCCTCGGCAATCCGCTCGCCTTCCGCGGTGCCGCATTCGGTCCGAGTGACAGCTTCACCAAGCCGGTGTCGTTCGTCTCGGCCGTTCTCGGCGGAAACAAGAACGCGAGTACGGGGATCAGCTTCGAGAGCGCCGATCTGGCCGGCGCCAACTTCGCCCAGTCCCAGTGCATCGGCTGTGCCTTCAGCAACGGCACCGATTTGACCGGCGTGGACTTCCAGGAGTCCTACCTCGAGGGCGCGACGTTCGTGTCGACGACCCTGACCGACGCCACCTTTGCCAACTCCCAGACCAGCTCTGGCAACGGGACTTGGACCTTCGCGCTCGGTCTGACGGAGTCGGCCTCGGGTGCTTATGCGGTGAGCTATGGGCCGACCTCGTTCGCCGGCAGTGCCAGCACCGACGTGGCGTTCTGCCCGACAGGAGAGCGTCCGGATCCGACGACCGGATGCCTGACCAAGATGGACGGGCACCCGACCGTGCCGACACCGGACTGTTCGGCGGCCGGGCTGGACGCCTGCCCGACCAAGGTCACGACGGTCGTCGGCACGAGTGGTGTGGCTGGCGCACCAACCACCCACGTACGCCAGCCGCAAGCGGTCGCAGTGGCACCCAACGGCAGTGTCTTCTTCGCCGATGCCGCCAACCATGTCGTCGTGCAGGTGGAGTCCGGCGGGCAGGGAGTGCCGATCGCGGGAAACGGTCAGTCCGGCGACAGCGGGGACGGTGGGCCCGCCCTGGACGCCGAGCTGGAGTCACCAACCGGATTGGCGATCGCCTCCGACGGCACCACCTTGTATGTCAGCGATGCCGGGAGCAACCGGATCCGCAAGCTCACCCGGGTGGTCGACACCGGCACCGGCACCGTCAGCTACACGATCAGCGCGGTCGCCGGGTCGGGGGAGGAGTGCGCCAACCTGCAGTCGACCTGCGGCGACGGCTCGGATCCCCAGCAGGCCCAGTTCAGCGAACCGGCCGCGCTGTGGGTCGATCCGGTCGACAACGTGTACGTGGCCGACACCGAGGCCGATCGGGTTCGCGTGATCATCGCCGGTGGCGGGGTCGGCACGGTGCAGAGCGGGCTCTCCGGGCCGGCCGGAATCGCCGGCGACCAACTGGGTCAGCTCTACGTGTCGAACACCGATGCGGCCACCGTGCTCCGACTGGGGCCGAACGGGTCGTCCACGACGGTGCTCGGCACCGGGACGGCGGGCTACAACGGCACCTACACCGCCGACCCGCTGAACCCCAGCGTCAAGGACCAGCCCAAGCTCGGCACCCTGGCCCAGACCAACCGGCCCATGGGTCTGGCCACGAACCTCGCCAACCAGGTCTTCGTCGCCGAGGCCGGCAACGGGATCGTGCGCCGGATCAGCACCTCGGGCTATCTCTCCATCACCGCCGGCAAGACGAACAGCTCCGACACGGCTACCGACACGTCAACCAACCCGGACGGGCTCTATTCGAACCAGACGGGCTTCAAGACACCGGTCGGGATCGCGGTCACCGCCGACGGCCAGTTCGTGGTCACCGACGCCGGCTACTACCGCGTACGAGGGTTCGGCCCGTACCCGCCGTCCTAGCCCAGTCCTAGCCCCTTCCAGACCTACAGGATCGCGCCAGGATTGAGGATGTTGTCGGGGTCGAACAGCCGCTTGACCTGCCGGTTCAGCTCGGTCACCCGGGGACCGAGCTGGGCGGGCAGCATCCCCTTCTTCAGTCGACCGACGCCGTGCTCGCCGGTGATGGTGCCACCCAGGGAGATGGCGAGCTCCATGATCTCGGTGAAGGCCAAGGCGGCGCGTGCGGGAGCATCCGGATCGGTCGGATCGACCACGATCGAGGGGTGTGTGTTGCCGTCGCCGGCATGCGCGACGACCGGGATCTCGAGCCGATGCTTCGCCGCGATCGCGGCGACACCGCCCAGCAGCGCAGGTAGCTGGGGAAGCGGTGCCCCGACGTCCTCCAGCAGGAGGGTGCCTCGGGATTCGAGTGCGACGAAGAAGGACCGACGGGCTTGGACGAACATCTCGCCCTCCGCGGGATCATCGGTGCTGAAGCATTCGCTCGCCCCGTTCTCGCTGCAAGCGGTCTCGACCATCGCGATCTCTGCCGCGGCTGCGGGCCCCGGGGCATCGGACTGGATCAGCAGCAGGGCGCCGGCAGCTCGATCCAGACCCATCCGGTACGCGTCCTCGACGATGTTGATCGAGGCCTTGTCCATCAGCTCGACCATCGCCGGCCGCGCCACCCTCCCGAGCGCGACCACTGCGCGGCCTGCGTCTTCGAGGTCGGGAAACATCGCAACCAGGGTGGCCTTCGCCGGCTGGGTCGGGACCAGCCGGAGGATCGCCCGGGTGATGATGCCGAGCGTCCCTTCCGACCCGACGAACAGCTTGAGCAGCGACAGTCCGGCGACGTCCTTGAGCCGCTTGCCGCCGAGCGTGATCAGTTCCCCGTCTGCCAGCACCACGTCGAGTCCCAGGACATAGTCGGTGGTCACCCCGTACTTGACGCAGCACAGTCCGCCCGCGTTGGTGGCGATGTTGCCGCCGATGGAGCAGATCTCGTACGAGGAGGGATCCGGGGGATACCAGAGCCCGTGTTGCGCAGCGGCAGCCTTGACCTCGGCGTTGAGCGCACCTGGCTCCACGACCGCGACCCTGGTGGCGGTGTCGATCTCGATGGCTCGCATCCGCTCCATCGACAACACGATCCCGCCGTCCACGGCACTCGAGCCACCCGACAGACTCGTACCAGCGCCGCGCGGGGTGATCGGCACCCGATTCGCCGCGCACCAGCGAACCACGGCCTGGATCTGAGTGGCATCGGTAGGGCGCACGACGGCGAGCGGCGTACCTGCGTCGGGGTCCCGGGACCAGTCGTACCGGTAGTTCTGGATCGTCGCGGGATTGGTGATGACGATCCCCTCGGGCAGCGCTGCGACGAGGGACTCGGTGGTGATCACGCTCATAGCGGTCAACCTACTCTGGCGCCCGGCCCGGCCTTTTGGTCGAAAAACCCGACGAGACACGGATACCTGACCGGAACTGCCCCTGGACCGGCGAACTCAGCGGCCGAGGGTGACCTCGCAGCTGGTGCTGAGCGCCAGCTCTCCGACCGGCCGATCCTCCGTGCCTTGATAGACGAGATTGGTATAGCTGACTTCGATCAGATAGGCGCCACGGGTGATTTCGTCAAGGTCAAGGTCGAGGTTGAGGACGGTGCCGTAGGAGTATCCGGGATCGAGCGGGAGATAGCTGTCGTTGCGCGACGGCTTGAGCTTGGGCTTGAACTTGGGTACGTCCGTGGCGAAGACCGAGTCCCCGGCGGTGTTGCGTACGTCGACGCGTACGAACGCGCCGACCGGGCGCAGCAGCCGCGGCACCCAGACAGGTTCCGCTGCGGCATCAGGTAGCTGCAGGCTCACGTGCAGGCGTAACGGGTCGGTGTCGAGCACCTCGACCAGGAGCTCGATCGAGGTGTCGGCTACCACTTCTGTGCCTTCTTGTGGGCCTTCACTCGAGCGGCCAAGGCATCGACGGCCGGCGCCTGCGCTTTGTACGGCGGATCTCCCGGGGAGTCGCCCATGGCGTTCCACTTGGTGCGAGCCGCCTGCATCTCCGCGTCGAACAGTGCTTTGGCCTGCGGCTCCAAGACCTTCTCGGCGTCAGCCTGGGTCGCCGCCGTCGCGGAATCCACCTTGAGCTTGGCGATCTTCGACTCGGCCTTGGCCATCGCCTTTCTGGCCAGCTTCAGCCATTCCTGCTTCCAGTGGTAGTCCTCGTGCAGATCCTCGGCGAGATAGGCAGACCAGTGGTCCGGGATGCCCTTCCGGTTGTCCTTGAAGTCCTTGAGGATGGTGTTGACGTTGGCACTGGTGACGTTGGTCAGTGCGCCGGAGTCGTCCTCGGGAGTCGGGGCGGGATAGCGGTCGGCGGTGAAGTAGACGATCTGGATCGTCCCCTCCGCCTCGACCGTGTCCAGCTCGTACGTCCAGCGCTGACGCTTCTTGTCCTCGACCGCATGGCCAGTGAAGGTCGGGTCCTTCGCCTTCGTGGTGCTCGAGGCGGTGTTGGAGCGGGTCGGAGCAGGCTTGTTCAGGGTTGAGTTGAAGGCTGCGCGCTGCAGAGTCAGCGTAATCGCCGAGGGTGTGACCGTTCGCTGGATGCTGAGTTCTTCCTTGAGACGTTCCTTGTCCTCGTCACCCTCGGACTTCGGCTTGCTGTGCACCGTCGTACCGGCGACCAGCCGCTGCACCGCCTGGTTGCCGGCCCCACGCTGGATGGCGAGGATCGCTCCGGCTCGCGCGTCTCCGCTCGGATCCACGTTGGGGGAGATCGTCAAAGGTCGCCTTCGCGGCTCAACCACCAGTTCGTCGGACCGCAAGACCCTGTAACTCATCACGCATCACCTGCTCGGCAGTCGAGAGCATCCCTGGCCCCTCCGTCCAGGGTACGGCAGGCAACTCGTGGTAGATCTGTTCACCAGATCTGATGCCGACGCTACGAGAAGACAGGAGTGTTGAGGATCCTCATGCCGACTTGGCAAAGCGCGTCGACCCGGCCGTTTCGTACGTCGGCGGTCGGCAAGGTGCCGGTCATCGCGGTCACGGGACATCTCGGCGCGGGCAAGACGAGTCTGCTGAACCAGCTGTTGCGCACTCCGGGCGCCCGGCTGGGTGTGATCGTGAACGACTTCGGGACTTTGAACGTGGATGCCGCGCTGGTGACCGGGCAGATCGATGAGGCTGCGGCGATCTCGGGTGGGTGCCTGTGCTGCCTGCCCGATGCCGGTGGGCTCGATGAGGCGCTGGAGAAGCTCGCCCATCCGCGGCTGGGTCTGGATGCGATTCTCGTGGAGGCCAGTGGCGCCGCCGATCCGCTCGCCCTGGCGCGGCTGATCCGTTTCAGCGGGGCGGAGCGGGTCAGGCTCGGGGGCGTCATCGAGGTCATCGACGCGGTGGAGCATTTCCGCACAGTCGACATCTGGACGGATCCGCCGCTGCACCATGCGGCGGCGACGCTCGTGGTGATCGGCAAGGCTGACCTGCTGCCGGAGGGCGAACGGGATCGCACCGTCGAACGCATTCGGCAACGGGTACGTGAGCGCAATGCCGATGCTCAGCTGGTCGTAGCGAGACAAGGGCGGATCGATCCTGTGCTGGTGTTCGATACGGTGACCGACGAGGATCCCGACGACCAGCTCCCCTTTGCGCAGGTGCTCCGCGACCAGGCACCCGATGGCCACGCCAACCATGACCATGGCCGTCACGAGCACGCCCAAGCCGCCTCCGTACCGCTGACGGGGCCCGTGTCACCGAGCGCACTCGTCGATCTGCTCGAGGACCCGCCGGAGGGTGCGTATCGGCTGAAGGGTCGGGTGCGGTTGCGGGGCTCGAGGGCCGAACAGGGCTATCTCGTCAATGTCGTCGGGCGGATGATCCATGTCGACCGGCTGCCGGAACCGCCGCCCACGGGCGAGCTTGTCGCGATCGGCATGCAACTTGACTCCGCCATCGCTGAGCAGAAGCTGCTGGCGGTTGCGGCAGCATCGGCCGAACGTCCCGACGCGGCTGGTTTGCGACGACTACGACGCCACCGCCGGCTCAGCGACTGATTCGGCCGTTCGCTTCGGCTGCTGATGGCGCAGCAGGTGGGTGATCGCGGTGAGGTGGGGGAACTCGATGAGCATGCCCAGGATGATCGCCGCGTGCACGACAGGCTGATCAGGCAGCGCGATCGTCGTGACGGCAAGCATCAATGGCGCGTTGCGGGCGGAGGTGGTCATCGTCAGCAGCGCATGCTCCGGGTAGCGGAGTCGGAGCAGCCGGGCGACGGCTTCGCCGAGCACGTACGTGGCCGCGAAGAACAGGAACACCACCACCAGCACCCAGGCGAAGGCGGTCGGGTTCACGAGAATGGTGCCGACGTTGCCGGCGAAGATCGCGTCGATCAGCGCGGCGATGACCATCGGCACGGCTCGATCCACGACCGCCACGATCCGCTGGCATCCCCTCCTGGGCACCGCGAGCCGCAACACCAGCCGGAGGCCGAGGCCTGCTGCGGCAGGGATGAGGAACCAGGTCAGCAGGGTCGGACCTGCGCTCGCGACGGTCGCCTCGACCTGCTCGCCGGCGAACAGGTCGAGCCAAAGCGGGTACAGCACCAGCTGCAGGACCATCTGAACGGGGATGAGCGCCGCCCCGGTCGTGGTGTTGCCGCCGGCGAGGCGGGTGAATCCGAGGAACCAGTCCGTGCACGGAGCCAGGCAGTAGATCAGGACACCCAGACGCAGCGCGTCGTTCGGCAGCAGCGTGGTGAGTGCGAGGGCCAGCAGCGGGATCGCCAGAAAGTTCATTCCGACCGCCAGCAGCACCGTACGCGGGGCGCGGCGCAGGGCCGGCAGCCCGTCCAGCCGCAGCGTGAAGAAGAGGGTGCCGACCAGCAGCAGGATGAGCGGATCGGTGATGTCGCCGACTCGTTCCGCGGCGACGGGCGCCAGCGCGCCAAGCAGACTTCCGACGAGGATCGCAGCGAGGAACACAATGGTGGTGATCACCGGTCGCAGAGGTGTGGTCAGCATGCGCACTCCACGCCGCAGCAGGAGAGATCGTCGGTGAGCATGCCGGCCGTACGCCACGCCTCCAAGGCGCCGACATCCTTGCCGGCCCGTTCGCCGATGACGCGGGCGACATGGGCGAACCGCTGGCGGAACTTGTAGATGAAGCAGAACTTCAATCCGGCGTGCCGAATCGCCGGGCCGGACAGGAACAGCCCGGGAACAAGCGTGGACTGGTCGTCCTCGTCGAGCTCCGGCCAGCCGTCCGGGCGCCGGGCGAACAGCTTGTCGACCGGACCGAGACCTGGCCCGTACCCGGTGGCGGCGATGGGGCGGGAGTCGACGCGCAGGCGGGTGCCGTTGTCCAGACTCACCGTCCACTCGGTGCCGGCGCGTTTGATCCCGTTGGCGTGGGCGTCGACCAGGTCGAGTCGGCCGGTGTCCAGTGCGGTGGCTAGGCGTATCCGGGAGCGTGGCGCCAGCCGGAAGGAAGGATCGGATCCGGTGCCGGCATCCCAGGGGGTTGAGCCGTCGACGACGGTGACGTGGGCGCCACGTTCGGCATGATGGCAGGCGAGGTCGACGCCGGACTCGTAGCCGCCGATCACCAGCACCCGACCCGCCCGCGGCTCCCAGGCCTCGGCGGTGTGCGCGAGGTCGGCGAAGCCGCTGCCGGAGATGCGCGGCTTCAACGGGTGATGGAACTCGCCGCCGGCCCAGACCAGTGAACGAGCCACCACCGGACCGCGTCGGCACCGGATCTCGAAGCCCTGCTCGTGCCGGGCGACCGCGGTGACCTCGGCATCGTCGAGGACGGGGACCCGGAAGTGTGCTGCGACGCTGCGCAGGTATTTCGCGTACTGCGGCCCGGTCAGATAGTCCACCCCGAGGCTGAACGCCGGGGACGTCTCCGGGTGCACGGCGTTCAGGTCCGTGGCGCCGAAGCCGTTGCCGGTGAACGACGGGGTGAGGAAGGTCTGCTCGGCCGGCCAGTCGAGGAAGGTCTGACCGATCTGGCCGCGTTCGAGCACCCCGAAGGTCAGGTCCGGGATGGCAGCCAGGGCGAGGGCGGTGCCGATGCCGGCCGGTCCGGCGCCGACGACGAGCGCATCGAGGGCTTGAGGTTCTGTGGGCATCGCTCAGCTTCTAGCAATAGTGATAATCATTTTCATTAGTCTAGAACAGGAGAGGCAGTCCTGCGAACCGCGCCCACGGTTGAAGGAGCGTCCACGAACCACGACAACGCGGAGCCGCCGAGGGGTCCGAATCTGCGCGGGTCACTCATGGCCTCAATTGCACCATGCTGTTGCGCGGTGCGGCTCTCGGCGAGCTAGACCTAGCCGATCAGGCACCGTCACGATACTGATCAGGACTGGAGCCCTCGCAAGAGCAGGTCGATCAATCTGCGCGGGTTGTAGCGGGGATCGCGCTCGGGGGCAATGCAGAGGTTGCCGATTCCGCGCATCAGCTCGTAGGGCTGGATCTCGGCCTTGGCCTCGCCGGCGTCGACCGCAGCTTTCAGGAGCTGCTCGGCGACGGGCAGGAGTCGGTCGAGAAAGTACGTGTGGAGGGTGGCGGAGCTGTTGTCCGCCTGGGGGATGGCGGCGAGGCCGTGTTTGGTGATCAGGAAGTCTACGAAGCGGTCGATCCACAGGCGCAGCGCTGCCATCGGGGACTCCGTCTCGGCCAGCAGCCGCGGTCCAGCCTCGGCGCATTCCTCGACCTGATGGCGGAAGACCGCCACGACGAGATCCGCCCGTGTCGGGAAGTGGCGGTAGAGCGTGCCCATGCCGACGCCGGCTCTGGCGGCGACCTCGCGAACAGGTGCATCGACACCAGACGTTGCGAACACCTCCGCTGCGGCAACGAGCAGCTTCTTCTGGTTGCGCACCACGTCGGCCCGCTTGGCCGTGGCACCCATCTCTCCGGGCTGCTCCGCACTGCTGGCCACCACGCCCCCTTCGGTTCGGCGAACTCTCTTCCCGGTTGCAAAATGGAGCGGCGCTCCGTATTGTAAATGGAGCAGCGTTCCGATTCGGCTTGAGTGTAGCCGAGCCTGAACGTTTCTCACCGCTCCTGCCACCCTCCGCGCCGCGATCTGCCACGGAGGCCTTAGAAGGGAAACACGCATGCCTGAGTGGACTTCCGTCGCCGACACCTACCTCCACCCGACCGCCCCGCCCGTGATATCGGTCAGCCCCGTCACGCTGGCCGTGCCCGGACGCCCCCTGGACCTTGAGGTCCGAGTGTCCGCGCCCCTGACCGGCACGGACCTGGCGGTCATTCTGTTGTCGCACGGCCACGGCGGGGCCTACGGCCAGTCCTCGCTCGACGGCTATCTGCCGCTCGCCAAGGTCTGGGCGGCTCGCGGCTTCGTCGTGATCCAGCCCAACCATCTCAGCGCCCCCAGGCTGAGCCACCTGGTCGGCGACAGGCCCGAAGCGCCGCTGTTCTGGCGTTCACGCGCCGAGGACATGAGCAGCATCCTCGACCGGCTGGACGAGATCGAGCAGGCCGTGCCGCTGCTCGCCGGGCGCATCGACCGTAGCAAGGTCGCGGTGGCCGGTCACTCTCTCGGCGGCTTCACCGGCGAACTCCTCCTCGGCGCCCGGATCACCGACCTCGACACGGGAGAGGAGGTGAACCTCTTCGAGCCGCGGATCACGCAAGGCGTGCTGATCTGCGCCACCGGCAGGGGCGGCGACACCTTCAACGGGTTCCTGACCGATCACGCGCCGTTCCTCAAGACCGTCGACCTCACCACGATGACCACCCCCGCGTTGGTCGTCGCCGGCGGCAAGGACGACTCCCAGCACTGGACGACCATGGGACCGGACTGGCATGCCGACCCCTACCACCTGGCCCCCAGGCCCAAGACCCTGCTGACCGTCTTCAACGGTGAGCACCTCCTCGGCGGCATCCAGGGCCACGACAACGTCGAGACCACAGACGAGAGCCCCGATCGGGTCGCCGCGGTCGCCGAACTGACCGCCGCCTACCTCCGCACCGCCTTCGACTCCGACGACACCGCCTGGCAGACGGCACAGGACGCACTCGCCACAGGCCCCGACGCCTTCGGCCAGGTCGAATCCAGGTAGTCCCCGGAGGCTGGGCAAGCACTGAAGGAGCCCCATGAACCACTCAATGATCGCCCTGGTCACCGGCGGCAATAAGGGAATCGGTCGCGAGATCGCAGCCCAGCTCGCCGGACTCGGCCATACCGTCCTCATCGGTGTACGAAGCATCGAGCGCGGTGAAGAGGCAGCCGCCGAACTGCGCGCAGCAGGCGGCGATGTCACGGTCGTAGCCCTCGACGTCACCGACCCCGACTCGGCGTCCGCCGCCGCCGAGACCGTCCGGTCCCGCTTCGGCCGGCTTGACGCATTGATCAACAACGCTGGTATCAGCCATCAGCCTGGCGTCGACTTCGCCGGGCAGCTACCCCGCTCGGCAGACGTCGATCACGTCCGCTACGTGTTCGAGACGAACGTGTTCGGTGTCATCACCGTCAGCAGCGCCTTCCTGCCGCTGCTGCGCCGCTCCGACAGCCCGCGGATCGTCAACGTATCCAGCAGCGCCGGCTCCCTCGCGGCGATCTCGGACTTCGCCAACACCGATCCCATCGCACTGGGCTACGTCGCATCCAAGACCGCGCTCACCGCGGTGACCGTGATGTATGCCCGCGACCTCGCCTCCGAGCACATCCTGGTCAACGCCGTTTGCCCCGGATTCGTTGCCACCGATCTGAACAACCACCGCGGCGTTCGCACACCGGCCGAGGGAGCCGCATCAGCTGTCCGCATGGCAACTATCGCGCCAGACGGGCCTACTGGCACGTTCACCGACGACCAGGTACCCGTCGCCTGGTAGCGCGGCCTCGACCGCCTTGAGGTGGCAACCAAGCAGTCACCAGGTAAGGGATGCTTAATCCAGGTCGATCAACTCATCGACGGCGAGCGCGGTGAGAGCCGCCTGGGCTTGAGGCGGCAGAACGCCGGACTACGCTGAAAGACTGGCCTAGTCGATGAGGTCGGAGAGCTCCAGCCAGCGTTCTTCGAGTTCGACCGTCTCGCCCTCGACGGCGCGGAGCCTGCCCGCGAGCTTCTGTAGGCCTTCGTAGTTGCCCTGATCGTGGTCGACCATGTGCTGATGCAGGGTCTTCACCTCGGCGTGGAGTCTGTCGAGACGGCGTTCGATCGAGGCGACTTCCTTCTGCGCGGTGCGTCGTTCGGCACCGGAGAGCCCGGACGCACCCGCTCCCGCGTCGCCGGTCGTCGGAGTAATCGGGCTATTCGTGCGCGACGACGGTTGCTCGCGTCGCAGCCGCAGGTACTCGTCCACTCCGCCGGGCAGATGCCGCAAGCGTCCGTCGAGGATCGCGTACTGCTGATCGGTGACTCGCTCCAGCAGGTAGCGGTCGTGCGAGACGACGATCAACGTGCCCGGCCAGGAGTCCAGCAGGTCCTCCATCGCCGCGAGCATGTCGGAGTCCACGTCGTTCGTAGGTTCATCTAGAGCGATCAGGTTGGGTTCGCTCAACAGCAGGAGCAGCAGTTGCAGCCGCCGTTTCTGACCGCCCGACAGTTCTGCGACCCGTGCGGAGAGGTGCTCGCGGGCGAAGCCGAGCCGTTCCAGCAGCTGCGCGGGCGTCAGGTTTTTGCCGTCGATCATGAACGTGGTCTTGGTCCGCGCCAAGACCTCCCGCACCCGGTCTCCGGCGATCTCGGTGAGCTGGGTGAACTGCTGATCCAGCAGACCGAGCCGTACCGTCTTGCCACGCTTGACCCGCCCGGAGGCCGGCTGCACGGTCCCCGCGATCAGCCCCAACAGGGTCGACTTCCCGCTTCCGTTCGCCCCGAGGATCCCGGTCCGCTCACCTGGGGCGATCCGCCAGGTCACCTCGCGCAGCACGTCGCGGTCGCCATACCGGACGCCCGCGCCTTCCAGATCGATCACGTCCTTGCCTAGCCGGGCGACAGCGAGCCGCTGCAACTCGATCGGATTGCGTACCGGCGGCACGTCCTCGATCAGCTGATTCGCGGCATCGATGCGGAACTTCGGCTTGGACGTGCGGGCGGGTGCGCCACGACGGAGCCAGGCCAACTCCTTGCGCATCAGGTTCTGCCGTTTCGCCTCGGTGGCCGCAGCCATCCGGTCCCGCTCGACCCGCTGCAGCACATAGGCGGCGTAGCCGCCCTCGAACGGCTCCACGATCCCGCTGTGCACCTCCCAGGTCTCGGTGCAGACCTCATCGAGAAACCAGCGATCGTGGGTGATGACCAGCAGCCCACCGGAGTTCTTCGCCCAGCGGGTCTTCAGGTGCTGAGCCAGCCAGGCGATGCCCTCGATGTCGAGATGGTTCGTCGGCTCATCGAGAGCGATCACGTCCCATTCGCCGACCAGCAGCGCGGCCAAGGCCACTCGGCGCTGTTGACCTCCACTGAGCGAACCGATCGCCGCGTCCCACGGCAGGTCGGCGACGAGACCGCCGATCACCTCTCGTACCCCTGCGTCGCCCGCCCACTCGTGGTCGGGGCGGTCGCCAACGATCGAGTGCCCAACCGTGGCCGCCGGATCCAGGTCGTCGCGCTGGGAGAGCATCCCGAACCGGACACCACCCCGCCTGGTCACCCGGCCAGACAGCGGCTCGATCGAGCCGCCGAGCATGCCCAGCAGGCTCGACTTGCCGTCGCCGTTACGACCGACGACGCCGATTCGGTCGCCCTCTTCGATGCCGACGGTCACCGAGTCGAACACGACCTTGGTCAGATACGCCAAGTGCATGGACTCTCCGACCACCAACGGCACAGCCATCAGTGCATCATCGTGTCGTCAGAAAGCTTGTCGTCGGAGCGCGATTCAGCGACCACGCATGGCCTGGCGGGCGCCCTTGACCTGCCGCGGGTTGGTGGGCATCGGGCCCTTCGGCATGGGTGCCATCGGACGGACGGCATCCAAGGCGCGCAGCCGCTGCTTGATGTCGGTGATCTGATGCGGCGCCAAGGTCTTGGGCAGCTTGCGGATGTGGTCGGCCAGCTTGTTCAGCGGCACCTGACCCGGCTTGTCGCCCATCACGATGGTGATCACCTTGACCCCGTACGCGACCCGCTCGTGCTTCTTGACCTCGCCGGCCAGCAATGCCTTGAGCCGGCCCGGATCGCCCTCACCGATCAGCACCAGCCCACCGGGACCGAGGGTGCGGTGAATGGCGTCCATCTGCCGGGTGCCCGCGATGGCAGCCTTGGACACCCATTGCTTGGGCAGCATTGACAAGGCGACCTCGGCCGAGCCCGCCTGGCCGGCGTACCGACGATAGGTCGCTGCCTTGGTTCGGCGGACCAACATCATCATCGCCAGCAGCATGCCTGCCGACAGACCGAAGAGCGCCAAGTAGATCGGGTGGCCGATGACGAACCCGATGGCCAGGAAGACCACGACCACCAGGGCCCATGAGCCGAACACCCACAGCGGCAGCATCTTGTCGTACTCATGCGTCAGCTTGTACGCCCGGGCGATCTGGCGCATCCGGCCCATGTCGGCCGGGTCGGTGCTGTTCTTGCGGCGCAGCTTCTCTGCCTTCTTCTCGGCCTTCAGCTGGGCCTTGGCTTCTTTGCCGGCCTGGTCAGCCATGCCGTGCTCCCTCGTGCTTCATCTGCTCTTCTCGGTCTTTCTGCGGTGGTGCCGGCCTACGTCGCCGGCTGGTGCTCAGCTATCACCGTTGACTGGCGCTCAGTCAGCGCCGTTGGCTGGCGCTCAGGGCTGACCGCCGACGGGACGAGGTCGTCGCGAGTCGCCATCGCCTGACGATACAGCCGGCCAGCACGGTAGGAGGAACGCACGAGCGGTCCGCTCATCACGCCTGCGAACCCTATCTGCTCTGCCTCGGCTTTGAGCTCGATGAACTCCTCGGGCTTCACCCAGCGCTCCACTGGGTGGTGTCGAGGCGAGGGACGCAGGTACTGGGTGATGGTGATCAGCTCGGTGCCCGCATCGTGCAGGTCCCGCAGTGCGGCCGACACCTCTTCGCGGGTCTCGCCCATGCCCAGGATCAGGTTGGATTTGGTGACCAGGCCCGCTGCGCGGGAGGCTCGTAGCACCTCGAGCGAGCGCTGGTATCGAAAGCCCGGGCGGATGCGCTTGAAGATTCGCGGCACCGTCTCCACATTGTGGGCGAACACCTCCGGGCGGGTCTCGAACACCTGGTTCAGGTAGTCGAGGTTTCCGGAGAAGTCCGGTGCCAGCATCTCCACCCCGGTGTCGGGGTTGTACGCATGGATCTGCCGGATCGTCTCTGCGTAGAGCCAGGCCCCCTCATCGGGCAGATCGTCGCGGCAGACACCGGTGACCGTTGCGTAGCGAAGCCCCATCTTCTGCACCGACTCCGCGACCCGGACCGGCTCGGCGGCGTCGAACTCGGCCGGCTTGCCGGTGTCGATCTGACAGAAGTCGCAACGCCGGGTGCACTGGTCGCCGCCGATCAGGAAGGTCGCCTCGCGGTCCTCCCAGCATTCGAAGATGTTGGGACAGCCCGCTTCCTGGCAGACCGTGTGCAGGTCCTCGTTCTGCACCAGGGCGCGCAACTCGGTGCACTGCGGGCCCATCCGTGCGGTCGTCTTGATCCACGACGGCTTGTTCTCGATGGGCACACTCGCGTTGCGGACTTCGAGGCGAAGCATCTTTCGTCCTTCAGGGGCAACGGTCACCAGGTCAGCCTACTCGTTGAGCGTCTGCGCATCAGGTGACGTCACGGCGGCGGAAGACCAGCGAGGTGATGGTGATCAGCAATCCGAGCACGACCGCCCAATAGCCGAGCCCGTGCAGCAGGCTGACTGTCTTTTCGACGCTCGGGACCTCGTAGATCTCTGATCCCGTGCCGGTGCTGACCACGTACGTCGTGCCCTTGTTCAGCACCGCCTGGAGATTGACGTCCGGGCTCCACGGGGACAGCCGTTGGGCCCATCGGGAGCTGAAGGCCAAGATGGTGCGCACGTACAGCACGAAGACTCCACCCAGCAGCATGCCGATCGTGGCACCGGTCGAGCCGGTCAGCAGGGCCAGGCAGAAACCCACGACTCCGAAGACCGTGACCACCAGCGAACCGCGCGCGGCCATCGCGGCGATGTCGGGCAGGCCGGTCAGCGGCTGGCCGTGCACGCTGGTCAGCAGCGCGGAGACCGCGACGGTGAGGGCGCCGACCGCCAGGCCGACGAGCAGACTGAACGCGGTGGCGACCAACAGCTTGCTGGTAAACACCCGTCGGCGGTCGGGCACGAAGGTCAGCCAGTTTGCCAGTGAGCCTGTGGTCACTTCTGCCCCGATGAACGAGGCCGTGACGACGAGGGTGACCATGCCACCCAGATAGGCACCGAAGGTGACCGCGATACTGGCGGCGTCCTTGTACGGCAGCGCGGCCAAGCCCCAATCGCTCGGCTCGGGCCGTTCCGAGGCACAGTCCTGCGCCGAGCCGCCATCGGCCAGGCACTCGGCCTCCCATTCCTCGTGATTGGCCTCCCAGTCCTTCACATACTCCTGGTATTCAGCCTGGGAAGTCGCCACCTCCTCGGCTGACGGCGGGGTCACCAGCTGATTGACCTGCAGCTGGAAGAGCCCGATCAAGGCCAGCAGGCCTAACAAGGCGAGCAGGGTCAAGCGGCGCGCGAACAGTCGCCGGATCTCAGCCCGCAGCACGTGGATCATCGCAGCGGCTCCGATGACGACGGAAGCGCCGGGGGCGGCTGGCTCCCAGGCGGCTGGCTCGTCGCAGGGGGACGCGCCGGGGAAGTGGGTGGGGCCGGGGGAGAGGGCTGACCGAGGGCAACGCCAGCTGTGAGATCCAAGAAGACCTGCTCCAGGCTGTCGGTCTGGCGATACAGCTCGGCGGCGAAGATCCCACGCTCGGCCAGGAACCGGTTGAGCGCCGCGCCATCGACGGCCGACCCATCAGGAGCGAGGGTGACGAGCAGGCCCCCATCTGGGTTCTGCGTCAGACGGAAACCCGCCGACCGCAGCAGCTCGCCGGTGGCGACCGGGTCGGTGGCCCGCACCACGAATCCGCCGCCCGCCGAGGCCAGCAGGTCTCTCACTCGGCCTTCGGCCAGCAGCCGGCCTTGACCGACGATCGACACCGTGTCCGCCACCTGTTGGACCTCGGCCAGGATGTGACTGGAGACCAGCACCGTCTTGCCCTGTCCGGCGAGCTGGCGCATGGTCAACCGGACCGCATGGATCCCGGCCGGATCGAGGCCGTTGGTGGGCTCGTCGAAGATCAGCAGGTCAGGGTCCTTCAACAGCGTCGCGGCGATCGCCAGCCGCTGTTTCATGCCCAATGAATAGGTCTTGTAGCGGTCCCTGGCCCGTTCGCTCAGCCCCACCTGTTCCAGCACCTTGCCGACCTGCGCCGGCGGGGTGCCGATGCCGGTAGCCAGCAGTTCCAGGTTTCGTCGGGCCGAGAAGTTCGGGAAGAACTTGGGCTGTTCGACGATCGCTCCGACTCTGTCGACCACCTCGGGCAGCCGCTGCGGGACCTGAGTGCCGAAGATCTCGATCTGCCCGGCGTCGGCACGGATCAAACCCAGCGCCATGCGGATGGTGGTCGTCTTGCCGGATCCGTTCGGTCCGAGGAATCCGTGCACGCCGCCAGCCGGCACATTCAGATCGAGTCGGTCGACGGCAGGGACGCTGACTCCACGGCGCCGCCGGTAGCTCTTCACCAGTCCCTGGGTGCGCAGCGCCCACCCGTCGGCAGATGCGGACATCGCGCTGCCGGACACCGACACCTCCCCGATCTGAGCTGGCCCTTGCCTCACCCCGCCGACTCTCGGCTGATCGGGTCAGCCTGCCAGATAGCACTGACAGCCAGGATGCGGCGCGCGGCGTGCTGGGTATGTGATCCGCGGTCGGGCCTGGTGTCTTGTGTCGGGCGTCTTTGGCCCGGCGGCGCGAAACGGGTCGACCATGCGCCCGATCCGCAAACGTCCTTGGCCCCGGGGCGCCGAACGCACCGGGCTCGCGGTCTTCTGTGGCCCGGGGGCGTGGGGCGTACCGGCTTTGCGCTCGGCTCGCGGTCTTCTGTGGCCCGCAGGCGCGAAACGTACGGGCTTTGCGCTGGATCCGCGGTCTTCTGTGGCCCGCAGGCGCGAAACGTACGCGGATCGCGCTCAGCCGCCGATCGCCTTGCGCCGCCGGGCCAAGAACGTCCGCAGACGCCTCACACCCACCGCGCGCTCAGGCGACGGCGATGTCCAATCCGTAGGTGACAGCAGGTTGCGGCGGCAGCGGCGCGGACTGCTCGTACGGCTGGAACGACAGATAGCGCTCCAGGTGGGGGCGGAGCACATGTGCCACCTCAGGCAGCGACGGTGATTCGCCGAGCTCGGCAGCCAAGGAGGTCACGCCGGCATCGGTGATGCCGCACGGGATGATCGCGTCGAAGGCGCTGAGATCCGGATCGACGTTGAGGGCGAACCCGTGCATCGTCGCTCCGCCGGCCACCCTGACTCCGATGGCGGCGATCTTGCGTTCCTGCTTGCCGGGCTCGGCCGGCAGCCAGACGCCGGATCGCCCCTTCACCCGTGCCGCGCGATGGAGTCCGTAGTCGGCGCACAGGTCGATCAGGGCCTCCTCCAGCCGGCGGACGTAGTCCACGACATAGACCGCCTGCGGCAGCTTGACGATCGGATAGCCCACCAGCTGACCGGGCCCGTGCCAGGTGATCTTTCCTCCCCGGTCGACGTCGACCACCGGCGTGCCGTCCAGCGGTCGCTCGTGCGGTTCGGTCCGCTTGCCGGCGGTGTAGACGCTGGCGTGCTCCAGCAGCAGCACGGTGTTCGGGCGTTCGCCCGCGACGACCTCGGCGTGCAGCTTGCGTTGGGCTTCCCACGCCTCGCGGTAGTCGACAAGGTCGGTGCCCAACGGACCGGGGTAGAGGAAGTCCAGGCTCATGGATTGGAGTCTACGAGCAGTGTTGGTCGTCACTCGCTGTTCGGCCGCGCTCCCAAGGCTCCGTCTTCCTCCTTCACTCACAAGACGAAAGGCGTGTCTTGTTCGCTCAGTCGTCCAGACGGAGCCGTCGCTCCGCCTCACGGCCGCTCACGACGGGGTCGTCGCTCGCTGTGAGGCCGCGCTCCCAGGACTCCGTCTTCCTCCTTCACTCACAAGACGAAAGGCGTGTCTTGTTCGCTCAGTCGTCCAGACGGAGCCGTCGCTTCGCCTCACGGCCGCTCGCGACGGGGTCGTCACTCGCTGTCGTGCTCAGCGACGCAGGGCGAACCGGACGGCAGTCTGGACATCCGGCGCGAGGAAACCGAATCCCTGGTCGACCGCTCGCTGGGGAACCAGCCAGGCGTCGCCCAGGAGTTGCTCGGCGAAGTCCCCCAGCACGGTTGACAACACCACCTTGGGCACGGTGAAGAGCCGCGGCCGACGCAGCTGAGTGGCCAGTTCGTCGCTGAAAGCGCCGTTGGTTGTCGGTTCCGGCAGGGTGAGGTTGTACGGACCGGAGGCTGTGGGATTCTCCACCGCCCAGAGGACGAAGCGCAGATAGTCGGTGAGATGAACGAGGGGCATGTGCTGCTTGCCGTCACCGAACCGAGCGCCGGCGCCGAACCACCAGGCTCGCCGCATCAGCGGGAACATCCCGCCGGAGGAATCCAACACCGGACTGGTCCGGGTCCACACCACGCGTACGCCGGCATCGGCCGCCGGCCGGGCCGCCTCTTCCCACTCGTCGACCAACTCGGAGATCCAGCTCTGACCGGGCACGTTCGTCTCGGTCATGGGCTGGTCGGTGCTGTCGGTCGGGTAGTAGCCCGTGGCACTGGCCTGCACCAGCACCGGCGCTGACCCGGTCTGCACCTGCCGCTCAGCCAGCGCCCGGGCCAGCGTCTGGGTCGGGTCGATCCGTGACGACCGGACAAGCGCCTTGCGTCTGGTGGTCAGCGGTCGGTCCGCGATGCCGGCCCCGCAGAGGTTGATGACGGCATCGACGTCGTCGAACAGCCGAGGCGGGAGCGAGCCGGTCTGGGGGTCCCACTGGGCCTCGGTCCCCACACCCGGCTCGCGCCGGACCAGCCGAACGACGTGATGTCCTTCCTGCGCCAGCCGGATCCGCAGGGCTGTGCCCAGGAATCCGGAGGCGCCCGCCAACAGGTATTTGATGACTAGACCCCGAACTCGGAGCCGAAGTCGCCTTCTTCCAGTCGGGCCTTGACCGCGGACAGGAAGCGAGCGGCATCAGCGCCGTCGACGATCCGATGGTCGTACGACATCGACAGATACATCATGTCCCGCACGGCGATGACCTCTCCGAGAACCGGATCGGTGAGCACCACCGGCCGCTTGACCAGCGCACCGGTGCCCAGGATGGCGACCTGCGGCTGATTGATGATCGGGGTGTCCATCAGGGTCCCGGCCGAGCCGTAGTTGGTGATGGTGAAGGTGCCACCGCTCAACTCGTCGGGGGTGACCTTGTTCTTCCGGGTCCGGGCCGCCAGATCGCCGATCTTCTTGGCCAGGCCGGCGATGTTGAGGTCACCGGCGTCCTTGATCACCGGAACCATCAGACCGCGCTCGGTGTCCACGGCGATGCCGATGTGCTCCGCGCTCGGGTAGGAGATCTCGCCGGCCTCGGTGTCGACGATGGCGTTGAGCTTCGGGAAGACCTTGAGCGCCTCGACGGCGGCCTTGGTGATGAACGGCAGGTACGACAGGCTCGCACCCTCGCGGGCCTTGAAGGCGTCCTTGGCCTGGGCACGGATGCGAGACACCGCGGTGAGGTCGACCTCCACGGTGGCGGTGAGCTGAGCCGAGGTCTGCAGCGACTCGACCATCCGCCGGGCGATCGTCTTGCGCATCCGCGACATCTTCTCGGTGGTCCCGCGCAGACCGCTCGGCTCGGCCGCCGGCCTCTTGGCAGGTGCCGCACTCGCGGCCGGGGCCGCCGCCGGCGTGGCTGCCGGCTGCGCCGCAGCTGCCTTTGCTGCCGCCTCCGCCTTT
>RRZT010395702.1_pt1 | contig 19776 bp, 17 predicted proteins | sample 2165551 | NCBI WGS metagenome assembly RRZT01 (sample SAMN10456910, study PRJNA506462) | wastewater metagenome | biome: wastewater; feature: sludge; material: wastewater sludge; isolation source: wastewater sludge with Escherichia coli K12::gfp cells carrying plasmid... | place: USA: Moscow, Idaho... | reverse complement strand
TGCACTCAAAGGCTTCGATTAACTCTAACCACTGTGCTGTGTTGCGATATTGACGGCTCATAGATCACCTCGCTTATTAAAACGGGTAAGCTATGGCATCAGAAAAGCGTTAGCTATGTGGGGTTATTGTTACGCTTACTTCCCACAATGCAAACCGTTATCCAAAATCCAAGGAATATTATCGCGATGGACAATACGCCAGATCAGCGCTTTTTGCGGGTTTAGCGTTTGACTGTAGTCATACATGTGCGTTACCTACAAACATTCTTAATGTTGATCGCCATATACGAAGAGTTTGCCAGATACCTAACCATACGGCTTTGTGTGATACACCCGCGCTGGCCTAGATTGCTCATGCCTGAATTTCCCTGATGAATCGGGATGGACTTTGAACTCGAACATCTCCCCAAGGCATTGTTCGACGTTTTGGATAAGAGATATATAGCCAACGTTTTGCTCTAGTAACTGCTACAAATGCACTGTTGCGTTCCTCGTTGATATCATCTTCAGTCTTTGCTCTATAGTCCGGAAATACGCCTTCACACATGCCAATAATAAACACAATATCTTTTTCCAGACCTTTCATTGTGTGGACAGTACTCAGAGTTAACCCACCACCTACTGGATCATCTGAAAGTTGTCCAAGCGCCATAGCATTTCTAAACGCCTGCAGTGAATCACCTAGCCCTTTCTGTTTGAAGCGTGTCCATCTTTGTTTAAAATCCATTAGTTCAGATAGACTTCTTTCTATTTCACTCTTGTCAGAGTCGCTTTGTGCAGTAGTCGCTAGTTCTTTCAGCTGACTTTCAAAATCTCTAACAAACTTTCTAATATTGGGTGAATCTGCATCTAAGTTATCTACTGCCTCAAGCAAGTCAGACTGTAAGTGAACAAACTTCAACTCGCTGCCTTTGATCGCAGCGCTCCAAGAAGTCAAAAGACCTTCTTTTCCCCATTCTTTAGGAGGGCTTACTTTTAACAGAGCACAAAGCTTCTTGCCATCTACCCAGCTCTTAGGGTTGAGCTTCACTCGTATAGAGTAATCGAGTACCTTGCCAAATAAAGAACTCGGCTCTTCATGCCGTTCACTTTTCTTCAGTGCATATGGGATACTGTTTTCTTTTAATTCTTCTTCGAGAGCTGGGAACACAAATCGGTTTCGTGCTATGACTACCATACGATCAAGCGTAATATCACCCTCTATCTCTGGGTGGGTTTTCAAATCAACCAGATAGTTAATTTTTGATCTTACCCAATGGGCCTCAATGTATTCATCATCAAGTGCTTCAATTATTACTCTACCTTGTAGTGCGGCTTCTAGTTCTGACTGTGAATTTGGCTTTAATTTGTTTGCAGCAGAGATAACAGCTTTAGAGCTGCGATAATTCTCTTTTAAGTCAAATGTTAATGGTGAGAAGTCTTCTAGAAATTCTTTGCATAAAAATTCCGATGAAGACCCGTTAAAGCCGTAAATCATTTGGTGCGGATCTCCTACCATCAAAATGCTTTTTATTGAGTCCCCACAAAAGGCTTTTATGAGTTCATACTGAGCTCTGTTTAGGTCTTGTGCTTCATCTACACACAAATGCTTGTATTTTGCGCGATAAATATTTGCCACCCAGTCTTGAGTCAATAATATTTGATGCGCTTTAATCAAGATGTCGTCATAGTCAATGCCACCGCCGGCCAACAGAGCATTTTGGTAATCCTGATAAATTTTCCAAGTGCGGGCGCCGTTTGGATATTTTTCCTCTACGTCTTCACGCACAAAAAGCTCTCGCTTTATCGTTGAAAAAATATTCATGTAATTTTGCATGATTCTTTGTCGTTCACGCTTCTGCTTGGTATCTGTCACATCTAGATATTCATCAATATTGACCCCCTCCTCTCTCAACGACTGGACAAAGACCTCCATTCGGTCCGCATCTCTTTCGTAGATGTGAAGTTCGCTAGGCAAGCCAATAGTATGACCATATTGCTCAATGATGCGTTGAGCAACAGAATGAATGGTTGAAATCCAAGCTCTTTCGTCAATATCATCCGCATCCAATAAACGCTCACGCATTTCTTCTGCGGCTTTATTGGTAAAGGTTAAAGCTATAACACTCCCTTTTTTTGAACTAGAGATTAAATGACGAACCCTTTCTGTTAGAACTCTTGTTTTACCAGAGCCAGCTGAAGCAAGTACTTGTATCGCCCCACCAATTTCAGCTTTAACAACTTTTTCCTGAGCTTGAGATAGTGCCATCATAAATCGATACCCGCTTTGATCTGTTCAAACAAACTAATTATTTTTGGAGGAATATTTTTTGGTTCCAATTTACAGAGCTCTTCTGTCACAGCCTTGGCATATAGAGGCTTGCTCGCATCAACTATCTCCAATATCGCTTTTTTTCTGCCATCTTCACCTGAATAGTCTCTTGGATTTTCCTCATAAATCGGTTGATTACAGGTATCGCAGGGAGGCAGATTTGTCTTGATTCGTCCTTTCGATTTCCCTTGCTGCTTTTTTATGAAATTATCAATTTTGTCATCGCCTTCATTTGCAATAATGGCGTCTTCGAATTGCTTCTCATAGCCTGACGTTAACAAGTAGCCTTCAAAGTCCATGTTTTCCAAGATAGTGACGTTAGGTGAAGTAGACAAATCCGTTTCCCCAAAAACAGATTTATATGTTTTAGTTAATTGTTCAACGATTTTTTCTTCTCCATCACTAAAAACAAAAACAGGGATATTAAAATCACGTGCAAAAACCAAGAACGGTTTATATTTTGCCCCTGAGCCATTTACACCAATAAAATTAATACCAAGTGAGAAAGCATCTTCACCCATGTAATGCCTGAATAGTTCTGGCAAAGCTTGCTCCTCCGTTTCGCCTTCTGAGAGAACAATTGCTTTAGAAAATAAAAGCTCACCACGAGAATGAATAACCTCTCTTTGTAACTTGCGCTTCTCTTCTGGCTCCAACTCTTCATTTAATTGAGAAACTCGAACCTGGTTGCCAGATATAACAAGCGCGCGCATTTCACTCTGGTTAGCCATTGCTGCTAAGTAAGGTGAATGCGTACTGATAATAACTTGACCCTTAGTTTCAGTAAGCTGTTTATAAATGGCTCGCTGAGCGTTGGGGTGCAAATGAGCCTCCGGCTCTTCTGCTGCAAGAATAGGAAAAAAGGGTTCAGCTTCTTCCTCATGTTTTTCTACCATCAAATCTGTAAAAGCTTTAACTGTAAGCATCGATGCCCAGCTGCGTGTTCCCATGCCGTGATACTCCATCGAGAAGGAATTTGAGCTATTTTCTCCATAGTGCACAGTAAACTGCTTTGATAGATCACGAATCTTCTTTGGGAAGGGAGTGATTTCTGCTTTGCCGCTTCCTTTGAACGATTTGCTTAGTTGCTCTAAAGAACTTTTCAGTGCTTTTAATGGCTTACTATTTTTTACAGCTTCTTCATTAGCCGCTGCAACCATGCCTTCAATCTTATCGATATCTGCCTGTTCATATTCAATACTAGAAAGGACTTTACCAATGAAGGAAGACTTTTCCCTGAGTTCCTGATGAATATCTCGCTGAGCATCAATTGAAATAAAAGGAATGGAATCAAATCGTTTCCTTAGAGATTTTGATTTAGAAGTCTTTACTGAAGTCCAGTTATCAAATTCAGGCCATTGCTCTAGTACGAATCTGTCAACTGTAAACCCACCCTTTACATGGTCGCGAGCGCATACAGTTCGAATCGCCATAAACTGCTTTCCATCAGCTTCCGCTTGAACTCGATCTTCAAATTCTTCTAGCCAATCCTCATCAAACTGATCTTGTCTAGCATTGTTAGCACCTAGTGGCACTACACGAATATCCACTAGAACTTTATCGGTAGAGGTATCAGAATCATCAATATGAAAATCTTCTTCCGAAAGGAAACGAGAGTAGTCGCCGAGTGCCAACTGGAGCGCTTTGATAACGGAGGTTTTTCCAGCGTTGTTTGCACCAATCAATACCGTAGTTCGTGGCAAAGATATTTCTAAGTTAGCTATTCCTCTGAAACCAGAGATTCGAAGAGTATCAATTAAAATGCTCATAATCTTACCTCCCTGTTGTTGATTAACCGTGTCTTTCCCGTCAGCAGCTCTTGCATCATGCCCTGTTTGATTTGGCGGGTTTTGTTGAGTCGTTGCTTGAGGGCTTTAACTTCATCATCTAAATCAGCAAGAACCGCAGCCATTGATGTTTGTTCTTCTGGATCAGTTGGCCACATCACTTTCAACTTTGAAAACTCACTAATCCAATGTCGTTTATGGTCACCTACTTGAAAATCAACATTATTTAAAATATGGAATATTAACTTCAGCGGAGTCGAACTATCTTTTGATTTAAGCATTTTCATAGCCGATGACTTAGCTTTAAAATTGAAATCAACATATTTTGAGTCGGTAGTAAAATCATCAAAAATAATAGCTGGCAAATTCGTAAATAAACCATGGGTTTCAGCTGTATATCCTAGAATAAAAGATTTTCCCGCAGTCAAAACAGGTGTTGTTCCTAACTCTAAATACTCTGAGGTCGCAACAAGATACTTAGTAGGCTGCTCGTAACTTAGTAAAGAACCAAGCTCTACAACATCCCATCCTTCAGGTATCTCCCCTAATTCACTCTGCTTATAGCCCTTGGGCGAGCCGTCTTGGTGTTGGGCGAATTGTGGCAGGCGGGTGCGGCCGGTGAGGAGTTGTTGCATGGTGGCGGTTTTAATCGCTTGTTTTTTGGCGATAAGCTTTTCTAGTTCGCTAAGCAGTGCATCGACATCGGATAGGGCATTGGCGATGGCAATTTGTTCTTTAGCAGGCGGCACTGGGACATAAATTGAACCGAGTGCTTTTGTTCCTATATTCGGAGGGTCACTTCCCGCCATTGCTAAGTTCATAGCTGCAATAAAATCGAGTCGCTGAACGATGTAGTACATAAAATTAGCGTTGTTATCATGCAAAGTATTTAACTTAGCTACACGCTGATTTAATAATGCTGGTGAATCATTTATTGTGAGCTTAGCAACCTTCAAGTTATTACCAAGCAGCGGCCGAGTTAACGCCATGACGACATCGCCGGGTTTAAGTAAATAGTTTTCAAAATCTTTAGAAAATGTCTTAGGTAAATAAGATTCAGCATCCCACTTAACTTCATTCAAACCGACGTTGGCAATTTTTAGCCACTTAACCCCGCTGTTTTGTGAACTTCTACTGCTAAATGAATACCCTGCATAAAAATCAATAACATCTGATGCTAAGCATGACTGCCAATCATCAGGTATCACACCAACCTCAGTCTGCTTATACCCCGCTGGCACGCCCTGCTCTGTTGCTGCAACCTGATACGCCTGACTTATTTCCGCGACATCCTTATTCATTATTGTTCTCCTTGGCAGTCAGTTGGGCGATGGCGTTGGCGCGTTCGTATTCGAGTTGCTGTTTCAGCTGCGCTTCAGTCGGTAAATAAGGCAGGTATTTTGCGGAAAAAAGCTGCTTTTGTTCAGACAGCACCGAGTACTTAACCACCGCTTCGCTTTTCTCGCTGCACAGTACTAGGCCGATGGTGGGGTTATCGTCTGCGCCTTTGTGCTGCTCATCGTAGAGGCGCACATAAGTGTCCATTTGGCCGATGTCTTGGTGCTTGAGTTTGCCGAGTTTTAAATCCACCAGCAAAAAGCATTTGAGTTTGAAATTGTAAAACACCAAGTCAATGTAAAAGTCTTCATCAGCAAAACGAATACGCTGCTGGCGTTCGACAAAGGCAAAGCCTTTACCCAACTCCAGCAAAAACTGCTGAATATTGCTGATAATCGCCTGCTCTAACTCGCTTTCTTGATAGGTTTTATCTTGCAGATTGAGAAAATCTAAAATGTAAGGATCGCGCAGATAGTCCCGCAGCGACTCGGCTAAAGGCTGGGTGTTTTGCTCAGCTTCGGCTTCGACTAAGGCTTTGTCTTGACTGGCTAACAAGCGCTCGTAATACAGCTTGCTGATTTGGCGCTCTAAAGCGCGCACGCTCCAAGCTTGCGTCTGCGCTTCATGCTGATACCACTGGCGTGCTGAATCATTTTCAATACGCGATAAGGCGCTGTAATGCGACCAACTCAATTCGAGAGACACTGTCTCCCACATTGGAAAGGCTTGATAAAAAGCGCGCATATTACGCAAGTTAGTTACATCAAAGCCTTTACCTAAGCGCTCACTGAGCTGCGCTGATAACTGCTGCAATTGCTGTTTACCGTACTGCGCACGACTGGCTCCTTGCTGCTCGTGTTCAACAATCATCTGGCCGATATGCCAGTAACTATGCACCATGGCACTGTTGACGGCTTGGTGCACTTGACCACGGGCTTGCTCGATAATCTGCGCGATAGGCTCGACCAGCTCAGCGAGTTGAGTCTCTAGCGGTGTACTCATAGCGTTAAGCCCATGGCTTTGAGATGTTCTGCCACTTTATGGCTAAGCTGCTCAACGTTCTGAGTGATTTCTGGTAGTGGCTCGGTATAGCGCTGCTTTAGCTCTTGCAAGCGGCTGGCCAGTTGCTGAGTAATGCGCTCAATTTCTGCTTCGATCTGCGCTTGTAAGGTGGCAAGCCATTTGTCCTGCACCACCAGTTGCTTTACATCGGCATCACTGAGTTTGCCATATTGCTCAAGCACAGCGATATCCAGCGCTTCTTGGGCAATTTTAATATTGGATTTGGCTTGGGTTTCCAGATCAAACAGCTGCTTGGCTTGCTCTAGTACTTCACGCTCATCAGCATCAGTCGCTAGTTTTAAACGTGCGTTAACTGTAGTTTTAGTCACTTTATCGCTATCGCTTAAAGCTTCACTGAGTAATCCTTCTTCACCGGTGTGCTCCTCAATCAGACTTTCTTGCTGCTGCAGGATGTCATCTAAGGTGCTTTGCAGTTGATCCAGCTTGGCTTGCTGCTCAGCGAAGTAGCGTTGCACGATTAACACAGGCGGAATCAATTCAGCTTTGTATTTCACTCGCTTAACGGTTAAGTCTGGGCTTTCATTGAGCTTTTCGCCTTTTTTAGCCAACAGCTCGCGCAATTTCTTACCTGCTGTCCAGCCATCTTGCACCAGCACATAGACATCGTCCTGCATGGTTTCTGCCCAATAATTCATCAGAATCTGGTACATATCGTATTTGTCTAGCAGAGGGATATCTGCATAGCGCTCTAACAGATCTTCGCTAATACGCTGGATAAGTTCTTTAGGCTTATCATTAATGCTAATTGCCGCTAAGTTCGCTTGCTCTGCCCAGGAAGTAAAGGGCTGCAAAGTTAGGCTGGCAAAGGCAGTGAATTCAGGGTGTTGCAAAATATGGGTTTTAATCTCGCTGGCGGATACATTGATCTGGCTGTAACCCGCGCGCAATGGCGTGAATAAACTGCTACGCAAGTTAGGCAATACCTGCCAGAACTGCTGTAAACCATCAACGTCTTGATTCGGAATACCGCCCTGTAAGTGTCCAGCTAAATCATGTAAATCTTCTGGGCTGCTGCTGTCGATATAGCGCGGGATATTCAGGTTGTAATCATTGCCGGCAATCTCAGCCAGAGGCACCGTGCGACTGTAGCGTGGCATTTCTAAATAGTTGGTAAAGGCATCGACCACTTTATGTACATCTTGGCTGCGCAGGCGGTTTTTATTGCCGTCTTTAATAAAGCCTTTGCTGGCATCAATCATAAAAATGCCAGTGCGGGCATTGGCGTGCTCTTTATCCAAAATAATCACGCAAGCAGGAATACCGGTGCCGTAGAACAAGTTAGCCGGTAAACCAATAATGCCTTTGATATAACCTTGCTTGATGAGGTTTTCACGAATACGCCCTTCGGCGCCACCACGGAACAACACACCGTGCGGCAAAATCACGGCACCTTTACCGGTGCTTTTAAGGCTTTTCAGGATATGCAGCAAAAAGGTGTAGTCGCCGTTTTTCTCTGGAGGGATGCCCCAAGTAAAACGACCGAACTCATCTTCATTAGGATTAAGGCCGCTGGTCCAGTTTTTATTGGAAAACGGTGGGTTAGCAACGGAGAAATCAAAGGTCTTCAGTTGGCCGTCTGCGTTTTTCCACTCAGGACTGCTAAGGGTATTACCCTGCACAATTTTTGCCGTAGCGTTGTCATGCAAAATCATATTCATTCGCGCCAAGGCACTGGTGGCGTTATCCATTTCTTGGCCGTAAATCGATAGACCACGCGGCGCTTCATCACTGGCTTTGAGCAGCAGCGAACCTGATCCGCAGGTTGGGTCATAGACAGTGGCATCTTGTGGCGTATCAGCAGTGATACCTATCACTTTGGCGAGAATACGCGACACTTCGGACGGCGTATAAAACTGACCCTTAGACTTGCCTGACTCGGTAGCAAAGTGGCGCATCAGGTATTCGTAGGCATCACCGAGCAGATCATCATCACCAGCACGGTTAGATGCCATATCCAGACGCTCAAACGTACCGACCAGCTTTGATAGCCGATCAACCATTTCTTTGCCTTTGCCAAGTTTGTCTTCATCGTTAAAGTCAGCGATGTTGATAACACCTTGCAGGTCGTTGGCCTCGGCAATGGTATTGATGACTTTGTTAATGTCTTGGCCGATATCTTTAGTGCCCTTGAGCTTGACCATGTCATCGAAACTGGCACCTTGCGGCACATCAATCATGGCGTAAGGGTTGGCCTTGGCTTTATCAGAGACGTACTTTAAAAATAATAGCGTCAGTACGTAGTCTTTATATTGGCTGGCATCCATCCCACCACGTAGCTCGTTACAGCTGGACCAGAGTGATGAGTAGAGTTCAGTTTTCTTAATCGCCATAACGTTTCTTCCCTAAATTTATGCCAAGGCTTACAGTGCAGTCGCAGCATAGGCCGCAAGCACTAACCAAGCCTGCTGGATAATTTTGTGTTGATTGAATACATACAATTGATGAGCGGGATGCGCGATTGCTGTTGCGCTGTAATCGATCGTAAGTACCGCTAAATCAACACCTTTTGCGCGACACTATACCGCTTCACGCTCACACCTGTCTTTTTTGCGCAAGGTAATGCCCGCGAATTGGATAGATCTCATATTTTACAGCAGTGGTTGTTTCAAGATTGTTAGGTATCCAACTTACATGCCTACCAACCCGCCCTAAAGGTATCTCAACCCAACGACGTATGATGTCGCTTAAAATATGTAACGTTCAATTAAACCAACTAAGGAGCACGTTATGAGTGTTTTCGACCCTAGTTTTGAAACTTTGCGCCTTTCAATGCTGGCTAGGCAGTATGCAGATCAGCTTCAAGAAGCAGGAGAAATATTATTTAAAGCTGAACAGGATGAAAACTATGTCAGTCATGCGCGTTGGTTTGTAGGCGAAAAAGAGCGCTTCCAAGTCATGTCAGATTCGGGCTTCAAACTGCATCTTATGGGCCTGCTTGATAATCTAGTTGAATATCGTATTCAGTTTAATCAGCAATCCATGCGCGAGGGAAAGGTACAGATAACAGCCGGGCAGCTGTTTATCGAATGGCTACCTGACGGTTCAACCGAGCTTTCTGAATAGGCGAGCATGGAAGACTTGCAAGCTAAACTGAACTTAAAAAAACTTCAGGTAAGTATCGTGTCGATATCTATAAAACCCTAACACCTACTAGAGTGATAGGGTTTTGCAGTACTACTCATGCACACGATTGCTCTGCCCCGAGCCGCTTAAGTTTGCGACCACGCGGAGCGTTGGCATAGAGTTTAGTGCTAGGTTTACCTTTGAAAGCCGTTTGCAGCTCGTCCTTGTGCGCAGAAATACGATCAACTGCACGAACGATGGCTTCTTCAATATATTCATAATGCTTTTTGTGGCTGACCTGTGCCGACAAGGTGGCAGATACCACTTCAAACAGTACTTTATCAGCGGCTTTAAGCTGTTCAAGATGCTCAGCCAGCACCATGAAACTGAATGCTTCATGTTGGCCATTAACGCCCTGCTCTTTGTCTTTCCCTGTGTTGTAGAACATCAATAATTTACCAATGTCATGCAGTAAGCCGCATACAAAGGCGCAATCCTGCGTGCGCTGACCAAGGCCAAATTCAGCAGCCATCTGTTTTGCGGCAACAGCGACCTCAACACTATGGCTAAACAACTCACCTTTAACACTGTGGTGAAAGCTGTGACTGGCTTTACCCTGGTAAAAGGCATACATAATTTTAGCATCGCTGAGCACAGCTACTAGAAAGTCCTTCAAGACTGGGTCTGCAATACTGGCGCTGATTTTCCATAATTCAGTTTGCGCGTCGATATGACCCGGTAACGCCCAAGCAAAATGTGCTCGGACAACTTGAGCGCTGACGGGTAGCTCTAATTTATGACTCACATTATGTGGCATACCGTTACTTAAATTGATTTGTACTAAAGCGGCGTATTCACCACCCTGCGGTTCGGTAATCTGTTTTTTATCGTTGTATGTGCACCATTGACGTCCAGCTGCTTGAATCAACCAGATATTGTTTTCTGTATCCACCTTGCTAACCAGTGCAAGCTGGTCTCTGAAACTATTCATATTCTCACCTTTATATGTGTTCGTTTACATGCACCCTGGCGCGGCCAGAGTGCTGATTATTTTTAAATTCTAAATAGGCAGCTGTGATTCAAACTGCAGTCGGACATCACCTAGGGTGCGCCCATAAGGTCGAGGCTTTTTCATTAAGCTCTCAACCCACATTTTGATGGCCTCGTAATTATCGACAAAGTAAGGCAAGCCCCAATACAGCGATAATTCATTACCGCGTGAAATGCTGTAATAGTTGATCAACCACAGAGTTACGTTACGCGCCGTTAACGGTAGTTTTGCCTGACGCTTTAAGTATGTCTGCTGCATGGCTATGGCTCCTCCTCAACTTTTCCGCCTTGAAGTAAACGCTCGAAGGCAGAGCCATCCTGTCGCGTTAAGTTAGGCACATAACGTGAGTACACGCGGAAAAGCATTTCCGTGGTGGTATGCCCCATCTGTCGAGCGATCCACTCTGGAGCCTCACCTGAGCCAAGCCACAACGTGGCAGCTGTATGGCGAGTTTGGTATGGCGGTCGTCGCTTCATACCTAAAAAGCGCAATGTCGGATGCCATACACGCTTAGTCACGTTGTTGTTAGACAGTGGTTTACCATCGCGATTACAAAATACAAACTGACCACCACCTGTCACTTTGTATTGCTCTTGCAAAGCATCGAAAACCGGCTGCGACATATAAATTTCACGCTGCGAGCCATCCGTTTTGGTGTAGGTCATCTTGTTATGCACGATGGTTTCGCGGATCAAGATTTCCCGACGCTCAAAATCCACATACTTCCATTGCAAACCGTCAACTTCACCTGAGCGCATACCAGTGAAAAAGCGTGTGGTGTAATAGGCGTGAAAATCTTCACGCACGTTATCTAAGAAACACTGCACCTCTTCGAGAGTAAAAGGCTCAACATCGACTCGTTGAACACGCAGCGTTTTGATTCCGCGAAAAGGTGAGTTAAAGTCATAACGGTCAGCGGCTTCATTCAGGATCATCCTTAAGGGTGATAGCGCCTTATTAATACTTGATGCTTTGAGTGGACTGCTTTTTCGTAACGGTTCTTTGGCGAGGGTTGTACGAAATTGCAGTATGTCTGCCTTGGTGATGTCGCTGACTTTTCTATCTCCAAATGCGGGTAGCATGTAGGAGTTTATAGCGCCTGTTATCGATCTAATGTAACTGTCACGCCACTCCACACGCTTTTCCGAAAACCAAACATCAGTAAACTCTGCAAGAGTTGGGATTTGGCATTGCGGCTCACCTGCCCGTTCAGATCTCGCGACAGCAACTTTCTTCTCAAGCTCATCAAACAATTCACATTTTTTGCTATCTGGAAAGTAATTACCGTAAACAAAGCTGCCTAAGGTAATTTCGGCCTCTATGCGTGCTAGAATTATCTCCATGCGTTTGCGATGTGCTGAAGTATCAGTCAGCTTGGTGTATTCCCTGCAGCGTTGACCTTTGTAGCGAAAGTCAAAAAACAGCAGACCATTTCTTGCATTAATACTAGCCATGGTGAACCTCCTAGCGCAGACCAATCATCAATGTGTCAATGGCGGGTGCCTTGAACATATCTTTCTCAATTTTCTCCCAAAGGTACAAGATTTTACGACCGCCAAATGGGCGAATGTAATGGATACCCTCGAGCAAAACTGAGTCTTTTAATTGGTTACGAATAGTGCGCGCATCGTATTTGATGCGTTCTGCCAACTCGGCAGTGGTCAGATAAGTTAATGACATAATGTTCATCCTCAAGTAAAGTAAAAGAACCTAATGGAGAGTCTTTTGATCTCCTAAAGCTCATATTAACCCACAAAAGATCTTTTGCAAGCTATTTTTAGCTATAGAAGGTCATTTAGGTCTACTGAAGATGATTAAATGCCATTTATCCCGACTGATGGGAGAGAGAAAACTGAAGATTGCGGACGTCGCTCGCGATACAGATATCAACCGAGGAACCATTACCAGGCTGTATCAAGAAACAGCAGTTCGTGTTGAGTTTGATGTGCTAGAAAAGCTCTGTGTGTATCTCGATTGTGATTTGTGTGATTTGCTAGAACTGATCAAAGAAGATAAGAAAGACGCTTAAAGAAGTAAAAACTGTTCAAGAAAACTAGGTTCTCTGCGATTTAGGGGAGTGGTCGCTTTTTGGCAGTATGGCTTTGAGACAAAAACAGGTTGGTCTCAGATTGGTCTCAATCTGGTCTCAAACATAAAAACCAGCTTTTGCGACCAGTAAGGGGAAAGATCAAAATGGTCCGCCCTGCAGGATTTGAACCTGCGACCTCGCTCTTAGGAGGAGCGCGCTCTATCCAGCTGAGCTAAGGGCGGAAAGGGAAAATGAGAGTTTACACCCTCCAAAATCGCCAATGCAATTTTAGTTAAAATGACCACTCCCCTCATCCGGCGCAATGCCTATGACCTCACCCTTAGGAGGGGTGCGCTCTATCCAGCTGAGCTAAGGGCGGTCAGAGTAACCGGCGCGATGCCGGTGAGAAGCGTTGCTATAGATAGCAAGTGTGCAACACTAAAGCGCCGCGGCGATTGCCGTGGCAAAGGAAGCTTCGATGCACATAGTAAGCGACGGCAGCAGTCTTTTAGCGCGAAGCATGATACCCAGTCAGGTTAAGGTTGTCATGCGTTCGCGCAGAAAAATCACCGCCAATCTTTTAGCGCTTGCTGGGCGGCGCTATTGAGTGGTTTTGCCAGCAAACCAGTGGGCACCAGGTTGACGCTGTATACCGCACCATCGGCGATCGGCAAATAGTTGACGCGTAAAGCAGCGGCATCAACGATGAATAAGTCTTTTTGCAAAGTGCGCAACCAATACCAGAAGTCGACACCGTACCAACTGCGTGCCAGCTCAACTTCAGTAAACTGTGCGAGCTCTTGCTGCTCAATGGCTAAAAAACGACCGTTTAAGGTTTCTAACCGATAGCCCGGCTGCAAGCCAATTAAATCCGCTAAGCCTTTCCATTTCAGCTGACGCACATCCAGCTGCCACAAATCCCCGTCAAGCAAAAATGTGCGCTCGCTCGTTCCGTCTAAAATCGTCACTTGATAGCGTTGCGGTGCTTGCGCTTGCACGCTTAAGGTAAATAGCGGTTTGTCTTGTGGGATTTCTTGGTAGGTGCTGATATCGTAAGCCACCAGCCCTCCAACAAGGGCAACAGCCAATAAGCTCAGGCCCAGCATGCCGCGCAGCCAGCCCATTAACCAACGGTCACCGGTGAGTATACGGCCAGCAAAAAGCAAGACGACAAACGCCAAGACTGCAAAGCCAATGGCAAGCCCAATAAATTGCATGCAAAATTTCCTTATGGGTGTTTAATAGGTTGGCATTATGCGTGGCTAATACCCTTTCGTCCAAACTCTGTTCTGTGCGTTGTCACACAGGTTAAGGTTTTTTATGTCTCTAACGCTCAATCTCGTTGCTGAACCCCATGTTTTATTAATTTTAGTGGCTGTGGCGTTTATCGCCGGTTTTATTGATGCCATTGCTGGCGGCGGTGGCTTGCTGACGATTCCAGCGCTGTTAATGGCAGGCCTACCGCCACACTTAGTGTTAGGCACCAACAAACTCTGCGCCACCTTTGGCTCAGCAACGGCAAGTTTTACCTTTTATCGCAAAGGTTTATTCAATCCTAAAAAATGGCGTAACGGTTTAATCGCAACAGCCATTGGTGCCACCTTAGGCGCGCTGTTGGCGCAACGTTTACCGGCTGAATGGCTGAATCAAATGTTACCCGTGGTGGTCTTTGCTTGCGCTGTGTATTTGTTGTTTGGCCGCACCCCACAGATCAGCGAGAGCAGTACTGCGGTCATCAAAACCACACGTCAATGGCCACAGGGCTTAAGTTTAGGCTTTTATGATGGCGTTGCTGGCCCCGGCACAGGAGCATTTTGGACAGTTAGCACGCTACTGCTCTACCCCTTGGATCTACTGCGCGCCAGCGGCGTAGCACGCTCAATGAATTTTGTCAGTAACGCCGCCGCACTGAGCATGTTTATTATCAGCGGCAATGTTGCTTGGGCGTTAGGTATCGGCATGGGAGCAGCATTGATGCTGGGTGCAGCCGTTGGCGCAAAGGTCGCTATTGGTGGTGGTAATCGCTTAATTCGCCCAGTGTTTATTTTGGTCGTAATGACCTTGGCGGCACGTTTAGCGTGGCAACATTGGTTCGGCGCGGCCTAGACGCTGAGCCACATACAAATCAATTAAGTAACGGGCAATGGAGTTTTGCGCGGGCAGTAACGGTAAATTGTGAATACTAAACCACTGCGCATCTTCGATTTCATCAGGCTGTGGCGTAATCTCACCACTGTGGTATTGCGCGTGAAAGCCGAGCATCAGCGAGTGTGGAAATGGCCAGTTTTGACTGGCGATATAGCGTATATCGGTAATTTCTACACTGACTTCTTCGCGCACTTCACGGGCGACACAGTGTTCAACGCTTTCATTGGGCTCAACATAGCCAGCTAAAGCACTGTACATGCCATCCACAAAACGTGGTGAGCGTGCTAGCAGGATTTCATCACCACGACTGACAACAACAATCATACTGGGCGATAAGCGCGGGTATTGCTGTAACTGACAGTGATGACATTGCATCATGCGATGGCCGACAGCCTGTTGCATCGCTTGTCCACAACTGCCACAAAAACGATGCTCACGCGCCCAAGTGCCAATCTGACTGGCAAAGCCCAGCAAACGGAACAAGATTAAATGTCCATCGAGCATAAACTGACGCAAGCTCAACCAGCTAAATCCAGACAATTGCACAGGCTGTTCAAGCTCAAGCATAAACACGGGCTCGCCATTAAGGTAACCGATGCCTTGCTCAGCAATAATCGTTTCTCCGAGCTGTGCTGTGAGCCATTGCCGCGCAAACAGCACACCACCAGCATCCGCCAAAAAACGCATACCATAGTGCGCGACCACCAAACCGCCAGCACAGGCTGTATCTGGCATGCCTTGCTGCCAATCGAGCTCCCCCATCATGCTGTCCTGCATTTAAGCTAGAGCCCCCAGCGCTCGCAAGCTTTCATCGGCTAAATCCAGCACGCTACGGTTTTCTTTGGCTTGCAACAGCACACCACCTTCAAGGTAGTACTCAAGACTGGATAACGCATCCGCCAGGGTTTCAAGCATATGCTCTGACGGCATGGTGGCGGCCTCCAGCATATGCTGCTGGATGTAGCGAGCACAGGCTCCCACCTGCTCAGCGGCACGCTCTTGCCCTAAGAACAATAAGCCGCCACGCACGTTGAATAAACTACTTGGCACATTGGCCAAATGCATTTTATCGCCATTGGACTCAAGAAATGCAGTAATCGCACGCTTAGCTAAGCTCAAACCACTTTTCGCTTCATCGTTGACAACAATACGTGCTTCTAGTAACTGATGTTTAGCAAAGGATTCAGCCTCACTCAGGGGCTCACTCTTCTGGTTCTGCACTTGGCGTTCGCCGCGCTCAAGTCCAGCGACCATGCTTTCCACATACAATAGAGTATCGGCTAACGCTGATAAATCGGCGTGCTCCACAGTTTTTCCTGCGGTCCAACTTTCAACTATAGTTAAATGCCTTCTCAGTGAATTGGCAGCGGCATTTAGCCCCACCATCGCCAAGGTTTTTTCTAGCTTAGCAAGGATCAAATGCAGATTACCGAGCACTTCATGTTGTGCCGTACCGCGCTCAACCAAATCGAGCAAGTCTTTAGCACTAATAAGTTCTTCGCGAATCGCCGCAGAAAGAGAACGCAGCACGTTTTGCCCGGGACCCGATAAGCGCTGATACTCATCTTCGAGCATGTGATCGGTAAAAGGTAAGGTTGGTAGGTTGGTTAGGCTACGCACCTGCTCTGCCATCTCGCCACTGCTATTGGCCAATGCAATCAAATACAGCAAATCTTTGATTACGCCACGGGCAGCAACGTAATGACTGCTGTCGGTTTGCAGCTTAATCTCACGATCGACTCGGGCAAAAAGCTGTTTACGACTTTTTTTCGGCAGTAACTGTCCGTCTGCGTACGACTCTAGCGCAGCACAAGCCACCCAATATAAATGACTGACCGCTTGGCCAGCATACAGACGATCTAAGCGCTGCATAGCGCGCATCATTAAACGTAAACTGGCTTGGATATTCTCCTCACGGATAAACCCCAACAAACCAACTTGATACATGTGACGTAAACGCCGCGCTTGCAGCAATACGTCAGTCGTTCCGGCAGTGCTCGATGGCAGCAACGGACGCTGTACATCCAAGCGCGCAGCAAAAAAGAAGCTTTCTGGCAAAGGCGTTTGTTTTCCTGCAATGCGCAGCTTATTAATCGCAGGTAACAAGAGCTCAGGCATTTCAACCCAGTGCGCCTCTAGCTGCTCTAAATAGCTGCGCAATACATGCAGGGCGTTATTAATCGCGGTGAGCTGATCGTTTCTATCATCTGTTGCGCCCGCAGGAATATCCATCGCCAAAGCGCGTGTCTCTTCTGCCAGCAATTCTGCACCAGCCAGCTCAACCAATGACAAAATGCCTTTAATTTGTTGCAAATTGCTCACCGCATTTTGCAACAACACGCCATTGTCTCGGGCCTCGAGAAACTGCTCCAGATACTGCTGGGTTTCCGCCATGGTGGCGAAGAGCTCATCGCGAACCATGCTTAGGGGCGTTGCTCCAGTAACCATGCCTAGCATCCTGTTCTAAAAATACATTGCAAAATATCAAACAACACTAATAGCTTTTAGTACCCATCAACAAGCTTCAGAGTTACAGACGGTCAATCGCGTATACTAGCAAGGCTGCACCAGTGAAGTGCAGCTTGTTCTTCAGAGTATGCGGTGTTTAACAATCCCACCCCACAAGCTCTGCCATTAATCTTTAAATTCAGGGGCTTGCTTGCTCATGTGCGCTGCCATAGCAACACGTAAGTCTTCTGCCTGCAACATCGCAGCGTTCCACGTTGCAATATAATTAAGACCATCAGCCACCGTATGATCGCGCATATAACGGATCATTTCTTTGCTGCCCTGCACTGCAAGCGGCGATTTTTGTGCAATCGTGGCAGCAATCGTAAAGACCGCTTCCATCAAAGCCTCTTGATCAGCATAGGTGCTATTGACCAAACCAATACGCTGCGCTTCATCGCCAAGTACGGTACGACCGGTATAGGCCATCTCACGCAACATGCCATCACCAATAATATGCGGCAGGCGTTGTAAGGTGCCGACATCAGCGGTCATACCGACATCAATTTCTTTAATCGCAAACTGCGCATCAACAGTGCTGTAGCGCATATCGCAAGCACTGATTAAATCAATTGCGCCACCCAAGCAATAACCTTGAATCGCTGCCAATACGGGCTTAGTGCAATGATCAACAGCATTAAAGGAGGACTGTAACTCTTCAATTTTGCGTTTCAATGCGCGCGCATTACGGCCGACTTCTTTGCCAAGCTGGCCACCGACTTGCGCCAGTAACATCAAATCAATACCGGAAGAAAAATGCTTACCGGCACCCGATAACACGACAACGCGTACTTCAGGGGTTGCTTCAACCCAAGCAAAAATATCGCGAATCTCTGACCAAAAATCAGCATTCATCGCATTCAATTTTTCGGGACGATTGATTTGCACATGGGCAATTTTATCGCTTAACTCGACTTTAAACGCTTTGTATTCAGACACAGTGATGCCCCCTAACCTCAATTGTTTTTATCAGTGCGTATCCATATCTTTTTGTGCGACACACTATAGCAAGCCGTCCAAAAAAGTCGATAATGCCACACATCCTGACTTTTCTAGAGCCTAATCAAGTTTTACGCTGAAACTCTTTGAAACACTTGAAGTTTGCAACCCTGAAGCAGAGAGTATGCGCATCTTTTTCGGGGATAGAAAAATGTCCAAATCTTTCGCTGTGGCCTTCGGGCGCAACTTCTTAGGGCAGTCGCCCACCTGGTATAAACAAACCATTCTTTTCTTCTTAATTATCAACCCTTTAGTGTTTTTAAGCTTAGGCCCAGCAGTGGCTGGTTGGTTGTTGGTGGTCGAGTTTATCTTCACTTTAGCCATGGCGCTAAAATGCTACCCGTTACAACCCGGTGGCTTATTGGTGCTTGAGGCCATTCTAATGGGCTTGGCCACACCGGATGCTCTGTATGCCGAACTGGTGCACAACTTCCCGGTGATCCTGCTACTGATGTTTATGGTGGCTGGTATTTACTTTATGCAGGATTTGCTGCTGGCGTTGTTTTCACAAATTCTGCTCAAAGTGAAATCTAAGCTGCTGCTGAGTCTGATGTTTTGTGCGCTAGCAGCCTTTCTCTCAGCGTTTCTTGATGCGTTAACTGTCACCGCCGTGATTATTAGCGTCGCCGTTGGCTTCTACTCGGTGTACCACAAAGTAGCATCGGGCAAGAACCCACGTGAAGACAGCAACTACGGTTCTGACACCGATGTGATTGAACTGCACCGTGAACACCTTGAAGAGTTTCGCTCGTTTTTACGCAGCTTATTGATGCATGCCGCCGTTGGTACAGCTTTAGGCGGCGTCTGTACGCTGGTCGGCGAGCCACAAAACCTGCTGATTGGTAAAACCATGAGTTGGGATTTCATCACCTTCTTTAAACACATGGCTCCGGTTTCACTGCCGGTGCTGGCCGCAGGTCTAACAACCTGTGCGATCTTGGAGCATTTCAGCTGGTTTGGTTATGGCGCCAAGCTGCCGAATACTGTGCGCAAAATCCTTGCCGACTTTGATCGTGAAGAACGCAAGCGCCGCACCAACTCACAAAAAACCGCTTTAGTCGTACAAGCCATTTCTGCCGTTGTGCTGATCATTGGTTTGGCTTTTCACGTGGCAGAAGTGGGTTTAATCGGTTTATTAATTATTATTTTAATCACTTCGTTAAACGGCATCACCGACGAGCATCATATTGGTCGTGCGTTCCAAGATGCCTTGCCGTTTACCGCACTATTAGTAGTATTTTTCGCTGTGGTGGCGGTGATCCAAGAACAAAGTTTATTTACCCCGGTTATTGAGTATGTTTTGAGTATGCCGGTTGAGCAGCAGCCTTCAATGTTGTTTATTGCTAACGGCTTCTTATCAGCCATCAGTGATAATGTTTTTGTTGCAACTATTTACATTACTGAAGTTGAGAAAGCCTTCCAAGCGGGGCAAATGACGCAAGAGCATTTCGATCTACTG
>RRZT011593887.1_pt1 | contig 19786 bp, 13 predicted proteins | sample 2165551 | NCBI WGS metagenome assembly RRZT01 (sample SAMN10456910, study PRJNA506462) | wastewater metagenome | biome: wastewater; feature: sludge; material: wastewater sludge; isolation source: wastewater sludge with Escherichia coli K12::gfp cells carrying plasmid... | place: USA: Moscow, Idaho... | reverse complement strand
CTGGCTGGGTAGTGTGGTAGGGGTATTTCCTTGCTTGGCACATGCGCTGGCATCTACCCCAGCGCCAGAGGCTGCCTCCATTGCCGCGCCGTCCCCTGTGGTGTTGGCTGATTCGGTGTTTGATGTTATTGACAAAAACCCCGTTCCCTCACAGATGGCGATTGGAACCCTAGCTGTGCCTACATCCGTCCTACTTGGGCTCACCCTCAACCAAACTCCCTATCCCAACATAGCCGCACTACAACATCAGGGCGATTTTTTTTTACCCATCAGCCCATTGTTTGACTCATTGGGCATCACCGCATTACAGCAGCATGACCTCTGGCACGTTACCACACCGATTGGTGATACCCAATTAGTAGACGGTGATTTTTTTTGGTGGCAAAATCAAGCCTACATAAGCCTTGCCATGTTAAAAAAGCTAGGTATCACCGCAAATTTTAGCCAGCGTGACTACGCATTAACGCTATATATGGGGTGGAACCCAGACAAGGTTCATAAAGGCGCAGCAGCCACCGCCGCCAAGGTGCCTACCAAGGCAACCTATACCCCTAGCCGTTTTGGGGTGCTAGGCGTTGCTATCGATAGTCATATTCGCCAATCCACCCCAGCAAAAAATACCGATGATAGCAGCACCTATAGCCAGTTTGATACACAGGCAGGTATTTTTGGGTATGGTGGCGGCGGGGTGTGGGGGCTTAATGCCGCTACCCAGCAGCCGCAAGCAGCCGCGTTAAACCTAGATACCCTAACAAATTGGCGCCGTGACCAGAGCACCATCAATAACTTGTATTGGCAAAAATCAGGGCAACATATAGCAACCCGACTGGGCACTCAGCAAGCCACACTATCCACGGCGACCCTCAACAGCCTTGGGCAATATACGGGGGTAACGCTGGCTTATAGCAATAAAGATATACGCTGTCATGTGGGTGATGCAGATGATAAAAGTCGTAGTTTGCTGCAAAATACGGCACAAGATTATAAAAACATCCGCGGCACAGGTCCTGCAGGTGGTTTGGCAGAGCTTAGAATCAATGGACAACCCGCCGCGCGTATCCAAATTGGACTTGATGGGCGCTATGAGTTTTTAAATTTGGATTTAACCCGTTTTGCCATTGACTATACCAACGTTGAAATAGCTTTGTATGAATACCCATTGGCAACCCAGCCCATGTCTGTTGAGCGGATTAGACTGGGGCGGCGGCGCAGTAATGTAGCAACCGATGAATTGCTATTACAGACAGGGATGGGCACCTCGGGAAATTGGTTTAATGACCAGTGGCGTGACCAATCGCACTCATCTGAGTGGGTCGCCAGCGTGTATGCAGAATATGGGTTGTCCAATCAGCTAGCGGTGCGTAGCAGTATTGACCACGCCCAACATGATGTGTGGCTAATAGGGGCAAATTATGTGGCTTCTCGCTACAGCAATATAGATGTGAGCTACGCGCAATCACCCACCCAGCAAGTGTGGCAAGCCGACTGGCAATACCAAAATAAAAACCTATTTGGCAACTATCATTTTTTACAACGATCGCTTGTGGACTCTGAGTCTTGGGTATCGGGCAAAGATCAAGATAACCCATCTAATAGCCAGCAAACCCACCATGTGAGCTTAACCTATCAGCCTACCCAATATAGCAGTTTTAACCTCAATCACTACTATGATAACTTTAGACAAGGTGCACGCCGCGACTATACCACCTTGAGCAGCACCCTAAACTGGAAAAATGATTGGCAACTCGGTGCCAATTATGACAGCCGTGGCGATCGCTATGGCTATCGCGCTCTATGGCAGCGGCATGACCAGCCCAATAGCTTTGGCTGGCAAGGTGGCCAACAGTATGACCAATGGTCTTGGCAGCACCGCTACAGCCCCTCGCTCAGTTTTGGCGCCTCTATTGCCAAGTGGCGCTATACAGATTCTTTGCTGCACCAAGCTTTTATTAACTACCTACCCATGCCAAACCAACAATGGACGGCAACTTTTAGCCAGTATCAAGGCGATATTGGTTGGCGTACCCAGTGGCAATATTATAAAAACAATGGCATCAATCTGAGTGTGGGCTATGGTCACCATTATTTTGATGGGATACTTGCACTGGGTCAAAACGGAACAGGGCATGATGACCCCAACAACGCTTGGCAATACCCCAATACCGTGGCAGCCACTGTTCCCAAAACGCCAAAAATTTGGACAGAAGATGACTATTTTTTTGTGCAGCTTAGCATGAATGTCTGGCGCCCACCGACTCACCAAACCCAAAGCTTGGGCGGGTGGGTACTAGGTTATTATCCTCGCCAAAAAAATGGCAGTATCATTGTGGACATTAAGCACCCACCATCGCCCGCCATTAATGCCCAAGACCTGCGTTTTTGGCTAGATGATGACATTGTGGTTGCCAAGTTGATAGGCAATAGCGCTGCCAACAGTCAGTATCTCATTGAAAATATACCTGCAGGCGTTTATCAGTTAAAGGTCGATACCAAAAATTTACCCATCGAATATAGCGCCCGTCAATTGCCCGCGCCGTACGTGGAAGTGAACCATACGGCACCTACTTTGGTACCTTTGACATTGATTAAAACCTTTGCGGTGGCAGGGAGCCTTGCCGACCACAAACCCAATATACAAGTACAAGCATGGCAACATGGGCAGGTGGTAGACAGTACTAAAACTGACGCGTCAGGGTACTTTCAGCTAGTGACGCTACCTAGCGGCACATACCAATTACAAGCGGCAGGGTATGAGCCGCAGTGGGTGAGGATTGATCAAGATTTTGTGTTTAATGTTCGCCTACTGCCGCAAGAATTACCCAAAAATTAATCGCCGTAAGCAGGTGTGGGACATGCTGCTCAAGGCTTTTTATAGGAAAAACTCATGAAAAAAATGTGCGTTGTGTTAGCTGTACTCGGTGGTTGTTGTCTAGCCCCTGCTTGGGGTGCGTGTCCTGATGTCAAAGACCTCAGCTCAGTGGTGCGTGTTAACAACTCTACAGATATTGATGGTAGTACCATCTATTTTTGTAAACAAGATTTTGCCCCATCAGCACTGGCGTATAGTCCCACCACGATCAATTTGCTAACAGGTGGCAATCAGCGCCTAAGTCAAGGTAGTTCGCAACAGATTTTGCCGATAATGTCTAGCATCAACTTTGCAGGTTTTAGCCCAGCCTCGTTGCTGCTTAACAGCGTGTCTGCCAATTTGCCCAATGTTAATGGTGCGTTTGGTTCACCCAGTTTATTTAATTTTTATACCCGTGTTGGGACAACAAATAATTGTACGACTTCTGGCAAGAACGAGTATGACTATATCAAAAATTATTTACGCAATAATGCCAATATTTTTCAAGCCAGTAGCAGCGGTCTGCAGACAGGCTTGGCAGATAGTAGCAGTAATGCCAGTATTGCTACCATCCCAAATGCGTTATTAAAGTCTAGCCAATCCAACAACACGCTGCCCGTGAAGATAAGCTTTTACCATGCCAATTATAGTAACAGTGGGCAATATTTTACGTCAACCAAGCGTTTTTGTTGGATGGGCGTGGCTGTCAAAATTGATATTGACCCAAATGCCACTAACCTACGAAATGCGGGTGATTACGTGGTCAATGTCGGGGTGCAAACACTGTAGTAAGCACCCCACAAGCGCGGCTGATAGCTACCCATGGGTGCTGCTAACAGCGGTTTTCGCAAGTTCTGCCTTCATGAGTGCCACGATTTGAAATTTTTGAATTTTTCCCGTGACGGTCATGGGGTATTCATCAACAAAGCGTATATAGGTGGGAATTTTGTAATGGGCGATGTGGTTGCGGCAAAATTCCCTCACGGCGTCTTCGGTGAGCGTTTGCCCATGTTTGGTAATAATCCAAGCTGCCAACACTTCGCCATAAACAGGATCGGGGACGCCTACCACTTGTACATCCGCAATTTTGGGGTGGCGGTATAGGTAGTTTTCAATTTCTATGGGGAAGATATTTTCGCCGCCGCGAATGACCATGTCTTTGCTACGCCCTACAATGGTGATATAACCCTCTTCATCCATGCGCCCTAAGTCACCTGTGTGCATCCAACCATCCACCACGGCTTCGGCTGTTTTTTGGGTGTCATTCCAGTAACCTAGCATCACAGCATAGCCCTTGGTCAACACTTCACCCACTTGACCGATGGGCAGGGTGTCGCCTGTGTCGGTATCCACGATTTTGACTTCGAGGTGCGGCTGCACCAGTCCCACGGTGGCAATGCGTTTGTCAATGGGGGTGGTTGGTAGACTATGACAAGATTTTGGGCTGGTTTCTGTCATACCATAGGCGATGGTCAGCTCTTTCATGTGCATGTCGTTCATGATGCGCTGCATGAGCTCCATTGGGCAGCTGGCGCCGCCTGAGATGCCAGTGCGCAACGAGGACATGTCATATTCGCTAAATTCAGGGTGGTTGAGTAAGGCTAAATACATGGTGGGCACGGCATGTAGCACGGTACATTTTTCTTCATCAATGGCTTGTAAAACACGGATGGGGTCAAAGCTGGTGCTAGGATAAACCAACGTGCCGCCATGCACTAGCATGGTGAGGTTGCCAAGCACCATGGCAAAACAATGATATAAGGGTAAAGGTAGACACAAGATATCATCGGGGGTGAGGCACAAGGTTTGCCCAGAGTGATAGGCGTTATTAATGAGGTTTTTGTGGGTGAGGGTTGTGCCTTTGGGTGCCCCTGTAGTGCCACTGGTAAATTGAATATTAATGGGGTTATTGGCGTTTAGTTTTTGCTGGCGCTCAGCCACTTTGGGGTCGTTGGCATCGCCTGTGTTTAGCCAATCTGAAAACGCTTGCATATAACCAAACTGCTCGGTATTGTCGGGCTCATCAATCCACACAATGCGCTTGAGGTTGGGTAGGCTGATGAGTTCAAGGTTTTCAAAACTTTGATGATAAATCTCGGGCGCCATTTCGCGAATCATCTCGGCATAGTCACTAAGCTTAAAATGCCGCATTAACACCAACACTTTACAGTCTACTTTATTAAGCGCATATTGCAGCTCAAAAATGCGGTAGGCGGGGTTAATGTTGACCAAAATCACCCCAATTTTGGCGGTGGCGAGCTGCATCAATAGCCATTCAACATTGTTGTGTGACCATATCCCCACACGGTCACCTTTTTCTAGACCCATGGCAATCATGGCGCTGGCTAATTGATTGGCTTTTTGATGCAGTTGTTGGTAACTCAAACTCAGCTGCTGATGCCTAGAAATAATGGCGGTTTTATGAGGATGGCGCGCAACTACTGCGTCAAAATAATCGCCAATAGTGGCTTCAATCAAGGGCGTATCGGTAGCGCCTTTGTCATGGCTCATAGTCAAAGGGGCGTGTGGAGAGGCAGCGTTTGGAAAGCGCTGTTCAAGTAGCTTACGAAACATATTTTTTCCTTAAAGTATGTTTGTTCAATGATAAAGTGACCCGATCCGTGGGTCATCATGGGCAAAAAAACCACCGTGATTGGTAGGGGCTAAAAAAGCGTGCCATGGTCAGTGTAGCTGTTTTAGGGGGCAGTTGACAAGCAAATGTTGCCTTTAGGGGCGGTATTCATAATCTCACGTGAGAATAAGCCATGTTAGGTGACGGTCTTTCGGTTTACATGGGAGCGTCATTGCTTGCCACTGCTAGCGATTTGTTTTAGTGCGCCTCATCCCAATTATCACCAATGCCCACTTCAACCACCAGCGGCACGGCAAAATTCACATCCCAGCCTTTATCTTTGGCTGTTTTGGATAACACATCTTGCATGGCGTGTTTGATTAACTCGGCAATTTCTTCGGCTTTATTTGCATCGGCTTCAAACACCAATTCATCATGCACTTGTAGCAGCATTTTGGCGTGGTCTTTGGGCAATACCTCATTGACCGCTATCATCGCAAGTTTGATGATATCGGCAGCACTGCCTTGTAGTGGCGCATTAATCGCCGCGCGTTCTGCCGCTTGGCGCACATTGCGGTTAGCGTGGGTCAAGTCAGGGGTAAAAAGCTTGCGCCCCAAAATGGTGGTCACATAGCCTTGGTCATGGGCAGCCGTGCGCGTGGCTTGCATATAGGCGCGCACGTTGGGATAACGGGCAAAGTACAGCTTGATATAATCTTGCGCTTGCTGACGGCTAAATCCAAGCTGCTTGGCAAGCCCAAACTCACTCATGCCGTAGAGTAGCCCAAAGTTGACCGCTTTGGCTTGGCGGCGCTCTTCGCCCGTCACATCATCAAACGCCTTGCCCAAAATCTCAGCCGCGGTGGCGCGGTGAATATCATGCCCTTCATTAAACGCTTTGATAAGCACAGGGTCATTGGCAAAGTGCGCCATCAGGCGTAGCTCAATTTGCGAATAGTCGGCGGATAATATTTTTCTGCCCTGCTGTTGACTTTGGGGCGCAATAAAGGCTTGGCGAATGAGTCTGCCTGTATCGGTACGAATCGGGATATTTTGCAAATTTGGCTCGGTGGATGACAACCTGCCTGTGCTAGTCAATGCCTGATGATAGCTGGTATGCACGCGGTCATGGCTGTCTGCCACGTTTGCTAATGCGTCTGTGTAGGTGCTTTTGAGTTTGGATAGGCTGCGATGTTCAAGCACGGTTTCCACCAGTGGGTGGTCAATGGTGGCAAGCACCGCTTCGCTGGTGGAGTATTGCCCTGTTTTGGTTTTTTTACCGCCTGTAATGCCTAAGCGGTCAAACAGCACTTCGCCCAACTGCTTTGGACTGGCAAGGTTAAATTCCTCACCTGCTTGCTCAAAGGCTTGTTTTTCAAGGGTTTGGATTTTGTCATCAAAGCGCGCGGACAATTCACCCAAGAATGCCTTGTTAATCAAAATCCCGTCATGCTCCATTTGGCATAAGATTTGGGCAACGGGGATTTCAAGCGCGTGTAGCAATTTAACGTTATTCGGTTCATCGTTGAGCATGTTGCCAAACAAGTCAAAGAGCTGATAGGTAATATCCGCATCTTCACACGCGTAGTCGCTCGCGATGGGCAGCGGCACTTTGTCAAAGGTGATTTGTTTGGCGCCTTTACCTGCCACATCTTCAAAGGTGATGGTCTGGGTGTGTAGATAGTGGCGAGCCAAGTCATCCATGCCATGACGGGTGGCAACGGCGTTAATCACGTAGCTAGCCAGCATGGTGTCCATTGCCCAATTGGCTGGCGTGTTAATCAGATTGATACCGTAATTGGCAAGTACATGGGCATCATATTTAAGGTGCTGCCCGATTTTACCAATTTGTGGATTTTCCAAAATCGGTTTTAGTGTCGCCAAAACGTCATCACAATTGAGCTGCTGTATTGGGTTGCCCATCTCATCTATGTGAGCCACAGGTACATAATAGGCTTCATGGGCTTTTAGGGCAAACGACAAGCCAACCAGCTTGGCATGTTGCCAATTGACATCGGTGGTTTCGGTATCTAATACAAAATGCTGGGCGGTTGTAAGGCGTTGCACTAACTGATCAAAATCCGCTTGGGTAGTGATGGTGTGCCAGTTGTTTGCTGAGCCTTGGCTTGTTTTGATGGCTGCTACCACAGGATTTTGGGCAGCTTGGGTTTGGTTAAAATTGCCATTGTTGGCTGGGTGAAACGGGTGATTAAGCGATGCTATTTCCCCTTTAAACTCAAGCTCCCCAAATAATTGGCGTTTGGCTTCAAGGTTAAATGTTGGGTCAGTGGGCAAGCGCAAACTTTCCCAATCAGGGACGATATCAAGGTCGGTGATGATGGTGGCAAGGCGTTTATCAAGTGCAATGCTGTCTACGCTGTCCAAAAAGGTTTGTTTTTGCTTGCCTTTTAGCTTGTCAGTGTTGGCTAAAATGGCGTCAATTGAGTCGTATTCATTCAGCAATTTTTGGGCGGTGACTTTGCCAATGCCTGCCACGCCTGCAATGCCGTCTGAGCTATCGCCCATCAAGGTGAGGTAGTCGATGATTTGGCGAGGCTCGACCCCAAATTTGTCTTTCACCCCTTGGCTGTCATAGCGTTTGTCATCAAAGCTGTTTTCCACCACCACGCATGGGTTGACCAGTTGGCACATGTCTTTGTCACCCGTTGAGATGATGACATGATGCCCTTCAAGGCAGGCGCGGTGGGCAAGCGTGCCGATGATGTCGTCCGCCTCTACGCCTTCGATGGCAAGGAGCGGTATGCCCATTGCTTCAATCATGCGGTGAATATAGGGCACTTGCTCGGCAAGTTCTTCGGGCATGGGCGGGCGGTCACCTTTATAAATGGCAGAGAGTTCGTGGCGAAACGTTGGTGCTTTGGTGTCAAACGCCACTGCCATATGGGTGGGCTGATATTTGTCCATCAGTTTTTTGATGGCGTTGAGCGTACCGCGCACCGCATTGGTATGCAAGCCTTTGCTAGTCTGCATATGGATTGGCAACGCGTGAAAGGTGCGAAATAGGTAATACGAACCATCTACCAAAATAAAAGGTGGCTGATCTAAGTTAATGTGGTCGGTTGTCAGTAGGGCAGTGGGGGTCATCATAAGCGCTTATCATTATTGAGTGAAAAGTTAAGTAAACTGAGTAAAAAGTTAAATAAACAATCAAGTTAAGTCAAAGTATCAAGGTTAAACAGGTAGGGTGATAGGGTATTATACTGGCTTTTTGCTGGGTCATGGGTGAGGATTTGAAACGGATAGCCAAACGGTGGATGGCTACCAATATACAGTTTTTTGGTGATTTGCAAAACTCTCATAAATCAAGATTTGTGTTTATGCTAAACTTGGCGTTTTGAATCAAATACTTGAGCTGACTAGCAATAAAAAAGGACTTTTATGAGCGACTCTTATTATACCTTGCAAGAACGTACCACGACCCAAAATATCACCACCGCGCACTATCGCTGCAACATCCACTGCCAAGGCGCATGGAACGAGCACGAACAGCACATGGCGGCTGCCACAGGGGTATTGGCTTATGAGCTGGAACGGTTTATGCCGCGCGAAGACATGCGTATCGGGCGTATCAGCCTTGATATTTTTGGCTTGATTCACTTTGGCGAGTTTAGCATCACCACCCAAGTCATCCGTGGTGGGCGCACCATTGAGCTGTTAGAAGCTACCATGACGGCGGGCGGCAAGACCTGCATTGTTGCCCGCGCTTGGCGGATGCAAATCAGTGACACGGCGGCGGTCTCAGGGCTTGAAGATGAGCCTATTGGACACCCTGAAAGCTATCTTGACTGGGACGGTATCAAACATTGGGGTGGTGGCTATATCCACAGTATTTATCTTAAAGCCGACCCCAACAACCGCCAAGGTGGGGGCATTGTCTGGCTTAACAATGACCTTGAGATGGTAGCCAATGACCCTACCAACCCACAAGGTCTCACCTCAGACTTTGTGCACTTGATGGGGATGGTGGATACTGCCAATGGTATTGTACCTAGAATCTATCAGCCTAATGACATTGAGTGGTTATTTCCCAATTTGGACTTACAAATTCATCTGCACCGTCTACCGCAAGGGCGCTGGCTAGGTCTTGAAACCGTGCAACAGATTGGGCAAGATGGCGTGGGGTTGACCAGTAGTGTACTACACGATGTGCATGGCGTGTTTGGACGTAGCGAGCAGATTTTAACCGTCAGAAAATTATAAAATGTACCCCACAAGTTTAACGGTTGATACATTTTTCAAACCACGACCCAACATTGCATGAATAGTTTAAGGAAAAAACGATGACACAATCAGGACAAACGCAGACGACCAAGCCGCAAACAAACCACGCCAATGACTTGCCAAGCCGTGACGTCAGCAGCGCAGAATTTTGGCAAAACCGCTATGACGCGGGTTATACAGGTTGGGATATTGGCAAGATTTCGCCGCCATTACAAGCCTATATAGAGCATTTGGTGGCAGCTGGTGTGGACAAAGCTGCGATGATATTGATTGCAGGCGCGGGCAATGCCTACGAGGCAGCCTATCTACACGAGCAGGGATTTAGCAATGTGCTGGTACTTGATTTTGCCCAGCAGCCGCTTGACAATTTTGCCAATGCTAACCCAACATTCCCAAAAACGCATTTGATAAAAGCCGATTTTTTTGGTTTAAACCCCGATACTTATCAATTTGATTATATGATTGAGCAAACCTTTTTTTGCGCCATTGACCCTAGCCGCCGCGAAGAATACGCCAAACAAATGGCAAGATTATTGAAGCCAACAGGTGAGCTATTTGGGGTGCTGTTTGACCGTGACTTTGAGCAAAGCCCACCGTTTGGCGGTAGCGCGCAAGAATACCGTGAAACTTTTGCACCGTATTTTCGGCAGGTACTCATTGAGCCTTGCTACAATTCCATTGAGCCGCGCCAAGGCACCGAGCTTTTTGTGCGTTTAAGCCAACGCCAAAATATCCATAATTGAAAACGGATAATATAGGGTGCGTGCTGGCGTGACTAGCACGGGAATTTTATCGGCAAGCGTCAGCATTTGCGCGTCTGGCAACTCAGCAATGTCGATTTTTTGCCAAGTAATCGCTATGACGGCTTGGGCTTGCTGCAAGATTTGTTCCGCAGTTTCGCACAAATGACAGCCAAGCGTACCATACAGCTGCCAAGATGGCAGTGGTTGGGCAAGTGCATCAGATGGCGGCAATAAAGATAAGCAAACAGATGAATCAGCCTTTGGCATAAAATTCCCTAGCATATAGCCAAAAATGTCATAATACGTTATATTTTTGCGTTATGCTATTGCTACTGTCTGCCGCTGTCAAAAGGAAAAAGCCGTGACCAACACCCCTGCCAAGCCTACTTCTTCTTCCACACGGCACAACACGGCATTGCCGCCCACGCACGCACGCACGGGGGCAGGGCATTGGCTAAAACGGCTGGTGCTAATGGTCTTGGCGTGTTTTGTGGCGTTTCATGTGGTGGTGGCAGGGTTATTGATGGTCTGGAAAACCCAGCCCATCAACAACAGTATGTTTATGATTTTATATCGATTAAGCAATTTTGCGCCCGTCAGTCAAACGTGGGTGGAGGATAGCCAAATTTCAGTGAACGTCAAACGCGCTGCCATTGCCAGTGAAGACGCTAACTTTGTCAATCATGGGGGGTTTGATATCAAAGGTATCGAAAACGCCATTAAAAAAAATGAACAAGCGGGCGCTATTAGTGCAGGTGGTTCAACCATCAGCCAGCAGCTTGCCAAAAATTTATTTTTATACCCCAACCGCTCTTATCTTCGTAAAGGCGAGGAAGCCATCATTACCTTGATGATTGAAAACATGTGGACAAAAGAGCGTATCTTGATCGCGTACCTTAATGTAGCAGAGTTTGGAAAAGGCATCTATGGCATTGAGGCGGCGTCCCAACACTACTACCGTAAATCTGCCAACCATCTCACCAAACGCCAAGCTGCCTCGCTCATTGCAATGCTGCCCAATCCCAAATACTTTGAAGCCAATCGCAATGACCGCAAATTGCTTAATAAGACCCAGATTATCTTGCGCCGTATGGGTGCCGCAGATTTGCCTGATACAGAGTAAACACAAAACCGCTAGCACAGGTGCACCATTTAACAGTCACTCATAGTACTGTTATCTTTGCCCCCATTTTGACCGTATGAAGGATAAACCTATGCCACAAACGTCTACGAATCTGCCGTCCGCCGCACTGAGTAGCCCCATAAATGCCAGCACCAAGCTTCAAACTAGCAAAAAACCGATGATTACAGATGAAGTGGGCGTTCAAAGTATTGGTTACCCCACCGTGTTTGATACACAGCGCGTTGACCAAGACTGCTACTTTAACCGTGAGCTATCGCTGCTACAGTTTCATCAGCGGGTATTGGCACAGGCATTAAACCCACAACATCCACTTCTTGAGCGCTTGTTTTTTTTGATTATTTTTTCTTCAAACCTTGATGAATTTTTTGAAATCCGTGTGGCAGGCTTGATGCAAAAAGTGCAAATGGGGGATGTGGCTAGCAGTATTGATGGTATGCAGCCAAGCCGCGTGCTGTCTTATATTTCTGAGATTGCCCACCAAGCGGTTGCCAAGCAGTACCGTATTTTAAATGACGAGTTGCTGCCCGCCTTAGCACAACAAGATATTCGATACCTCAAACGTGATGAGCTAACCGCAGAACAAGCAGCATGGGTCAAACAATATTTTGCCGAGCAAGTTGCACCCGTCTTGACCCCTATTAGTATTGACCCTGCCCACCCTTTTCCTAGGCTAGTTAATAAAAGCCTGAATTTTATGGTGGGACTTGAGGGCAAGGATGGCTTTGGGCGTGATATCAATATGGCAGTGGTACCCGCGCCGCGCAGCTTACCGCGAGTCATTCGTCTACCCAATGAACTTACAGGCGGCAAAGAACATCATATCATGCTAACCGCGGTCATTCACGGTCATATCGAAGAATTGTTCCCAGGCATGACCGTGACGGGTTGCCACCAATTTCGTCTAACCCGAAATGCCGACTTGGATTTGGCAGACGATGTTGAAGACCTTGCAAAAGCATTAGAAGGCGAGCTTGAAAACCGCAGGTTTGGTGCCAAAGTGCGTCTAGAAGTGACTACGCATTGCCCACAATCAATGGTGGATTATTTGCTTGGTCAGTTTGGACTTAATGAAGAGCAGCTTTACCGCGTCAATGGCCCTGTTAATTTAACACGGTTGCTGTTTGACTTTAAAATGCCAAACTTACGCTATCAGCCTTTTAATCACGCCATCCCAAAAGCTTTTCGCCGTGATGGGCTTGATAAAAACGAAAATGTTTTTAATGCCATTCGCAAACAAGATATCTTGGTACACCACCCGTTTCACGCTTTCTCACCCGTGGTCAACATGCTGCGCCAAGCCGCCAATGACCCCCATGTGCTCGCAATTAAACAGACCTTATATCGCTCAGGTACCAACTCAGACATCGTACAAGCCTTGGCAGAAGCGGCGCGTAAAGGCAAGGAAGTAACGGCAGTTATTGAACTTCGCGCCCGTTTTGATGAAAAATCTAATATCGAAGTTGCCAACTTTTTGCAGCAAGCAGGCGCGGTGGTGGTGTATGGCATCGTGGGCTACAAAACCCATGCCAAACTGATGATGATTGTACGCCGAGAAGAAGACAAGATCCGCCGTTACGTTCATCTAGGCACAGGCAACTACCACGCTGGCAATGCCAAAGCATATACCGATTATGGGCTTTTTACTGCCAATGCAGCCCTCACAGAAGACGTTCACAAAATCTTTAACGAACTAACAGGTATGGGCAAACCTGCCAAAGTACAAAAACTGCTACACGCACCGTTTTCTCTTCATGACAAGCTCATGGGATTTATTGACAATGAAATTGCCCACGCCAAAGCGGGTAAGCCTGCCCATATTATCATTAAAGTCAACGCACTGACCGAAAAGCTCCTCATTGACAAACTATACGAAGCGTCACAAGCAGGGGTTAAAATCAACCTCATTATTCGTTCTATGTGCTGCCTACGTCCGCAATTAGCAGGCGTGTCTGACAACATTACCGTACGCTCAATCGTTGGGCGGTTCTTGGAGCACACCCGCGTCTATTATTTTGCCAATGGCGATGAAAACCCCCAAATGCGAGGCAAAAGCCCACATCGTCTTTATTGCGGCAGTGCCGACTGGATGGAGCGCAACTTATTTAACCGCGTAGAAGTAGCTTTCCCTATCGAGGATGCCACGGTGTTTAAACGAATTATGGAAGACCTAAATAATTACCTCAAAGACAACGTCAATGCTTGGGAACTAGACGCCAATGGCAACTGGTACGCCGTGCAGCCCAAAGACACAGAAACGCCGTTTTCTGCACAAGATTTTTTACTAAATAAAATCAACAAAAAAGGCTAAAGCAACCTAAAAATTTTAGCCATAGCCTTCACCCTATCCACAGCCGCTTTAGGGCTTGCCATTTCTATTGGTTCATACACGCGCTGATAGAGGACACTATGTCCTTCATCAGCGATAGTATTTTGCGCTTATTTTTGAGTCGGCTTCACAAAGCTAAACACTGCTCACACAGCAATAACAGTCAGTTACGCGAACTCACTGCAAAATCATGTTTCATTTGCTAAGATAAATTCATTAAGCAATCAACAGTGATCGCTTGTATGAACTATTTACCCCGTTTTTTGTTATCCATAACAACAATAACACTTCCCTCAATCCAAATAAGGAACTACACCATGTCACAGCCAAACCCGTCAGAACTACAAAAGGCGAGCGAAAACGTAAACCCAGATCAGTTGGCAGACAACCTAGACAAAGATAACCACAATAACCAAGCCGCCAAACCGCAGCCGTTAGACTCACAAGAAAACACCCCGTTTATTGATGACTCACTTCGTACGGATAAATAAGTATCTGACAGGTGCTCATCATGTTACCAACTAGATTTTTACTCACTAGACGTTTTACCAATCATGCTAAGGGATAACAATCATGACTAAAGCCCAAATCATCGACCCAAAAACAGGTGTTGCTACCACACCCAAGCAAGTGTTAGTAGAAGACAGTATTACCCACCAATCGGGCGATGGCGTCACCACAGGTATGGCAGCGGCAGTAGAAACCCCAGATATTTTTGACAACTCACCCCAAGCGGCGATCAAAACCCAAGCCGCCCCCAACCAAACAACAGACAATCAAAACACCGTTACTCGCATTGCTGATGAAGACCGCGAACAACGCCAACAGCAAGCCGAGGCGGCCGTGACAAACTCACTACACACCCTGCCAGACGGCAGCGTTGACATCATGCGTGATAACTAGTGCCTAGTGAGGAGCCACCAGCGCCTAACAACGGGTATTTAGGCACCTAATATTGCCGACAAAAAAACCATAACCCACTATTATAAAAACCAAAAAAACAACTTAAAAAAACAGCAAGGAACCGCCAATGACAACCCCAACAGCACAAACTCAGCATGTAAATGACGGTGACAAAGCAGCAGAATTTGCCGATCGCCGTAACCAAGCAGGTCAAGCATTTGATGACAATGTCAATGAACACACAGTAGGCGGCGCCCCACTCAAAAGCGACTATATCAACGACCATAACGCGTATGCCACCCCCGAAAATGCCCAAAAACGCACCATCAACCCCGATGGCTCCATTCCTAGCGTGGGCAGTGAATAACCCCGACCTGCTTTATGAATACCAATCAACCCAGAAAAGCCAATTAAAAAAGCCAATAAAAAAAAGCCAACTTAGTAGCGTTGGCTTTTTTGGGTCTTGGCACTTTTATTGGGCAAGCTATGATAAAACTAGAAAACTAGCTAAGCCAGCTTGGCACACCGCTATGAAAACGCAGCTCATCATCAGGGCTAGTAATCAGTTCGGCTTCCACGTTGCGAAAAAACGCCACCCGCTCTGCAATAGGCTGACTGCTTAACGTGGCCGCCAGTGCCAAATAATCCTCAAAATGACGACTTTCCGATTTTAATAAATAGCGGTAATACTTTGCCAAACTCTCATCCTCAATCACCTCAGACAATGCAGCAAAGCGCTCACACGAACGCGCTTCAATAAATGCGCCAATAATTAATACATCGATCATCGCCTCTGGCTCATAAGTACGTTTATGCTTTAACAATCCCGAAGCATAACGCCCTGCAGGCAGATGTTGCCACGCTTGACCGCGGCGCGCCATCAATGCCATGACCTGCTCATAATGCAGCATCTCTTCACGAATTAACTGAGCAAGTTTTTGCTGCAGCGAGGCATAAGACTGATAGCGAAAAATAAGGTTCATCGCTGTGCCTGCCGCCTTTTTCTCACAGTTGGCATGATCTTGGATAATCGTAGCCAAATCATGTTGTGCTGCCATTAGCCAAGCTTTTGGTGTGGCACAGCCCAAAAACGCATAAATAGCAGAAATATCCACCGCCTTTGGCTGATGGACAAAATTATCCTCATCCAAATCCACTTTGGCGAGATCTGATACAGGGTTTGCTGATAACAGCGGTTGGCAAACATCGGACAGGGTAGGCTGACTCATATTACCTTCTACAGTGTGCTTTATTTGGAATGACACAATAACGCCCTTCGTTCAATGATACATAAGGGTTATTTTAACAAAAATAGACCAACGAACGTAGGTTTATTCAGCGTTTATCATAACCAACATTTTTTTAATAAATACCCTTTATTTCTTTATTTTTATGAATGATATTCGTATAATCAAAGACACCCTCAATGCTTTCACCATAAAAAGGGCTTTCACCGTAAAAAAAGGAAATAACCATGTCAGAACGTATTCAAAAAGGCAGTCTTGCGATTGATGCTGAACTATATAATTTTATCGCACAAGAAGTGGCACCCGTGGTTGGTATTGATAATGACAAATACTGGCAAGATTTTGAAGCAATCGTCAAAGAATTTAGCCCGCGTAACAAAGCCCTATTGGCAAAACGTGACGACATCCAAACCCAAATTGACGAGTGGCACATTAACAACCCTGCTAGCAACGGTCAATTTGACAAAGCCGCTTATACTCAATTTTTAAAAGACATCAACTATATCGTACCAGAAGGCGATGACTTTTTGATAGAAACCCAAAACGTGGATGAAGAAATTGCCACAATCGCAGGCGCACAGCTAGTAGTACCTGTTCGTAATGCGCGCTATGCCCTAAATGCCGCCAACGCGCGTTGGGGCAGCCTATATGACGCACTTTATGGCACAGACGTCATTGATGAAACCAATGGCGCAGAAAAAGGCAAAGGTTACAACCCCGTTCGTGGCGCTCAAGTCGTCAAATACGCCAAAAATTTCTTGGACAATAACTTTGCGCTAGCAGACGGCAACTATGCAGACATCACAGGTTTTAGTATAGAAAATGGCAACCTAGTCATTGCCCAAGGCGACAAAACCACAAGCCTGGCACAGCCCGAAAAATTTGCAGGTTTTGTAGGCGAAGCCGCAAACCCAACAGGTATCTTACTAAAAAACAATGGCTTACATGCCGAAATTCAAATTGACCCAACCAGCAACGTGGGCAAAGATGACCCAGCAGGCATCAAAGACGTATTAATGGAATCCGCGGTTACCACCATTCAAGACTGTGAAGACTCAGTCGCCGCCGTTGATGCCCAAGAAAAAGTTGAAGTATATCGCAACTGGTTTGGACTCATGAAAGGTGACCTCAAAGACACCTTTGACAAAAACGGCAAACAAGTAACGCGTACCATGCATCCTGACCGTGAATATACCGCGCCCGATGGCAGCAAAATCACCCTACATGGTCGCTCATTAATGCTGATTCGTAACGTAGGGCACTTAATGACCAACCCTGCCATTTTAGTGGAGGGTGAAGAAATTTTTGAAGGCATCATGGACGCGCTCATCACGCCACTTTGTACCATTCCAGACTTACTTGGCAAAAACAGCCTACGCAACTCACGCACGGGGTCTATGTACATCGTCAAACCAAAAATGCACGGCCCTGAAGAAGTACAATTTACCGTTGATCTATTTGCCGCGGTAGAAAAAGCACTTAACTTGGCAGAAAACACCCTAAAAGTGGGCATCATGGACGAAGAGCGCCGCACCACCGTCAACCTAAAAGAATGTATCCGCGTTGCCAAAAACCGTGTGATTTTTATCAATACAGGCTTCATGGATCGCACAGGTGATGAGATGCACACCAGCATGAAAGCAGGGGCATTTGTTCGTAAAAATGACATGAAAAACACTGACTGGCTCAACGCCTACGAGCGCTGGAACGTAGATGTGGGCGTCAAATGTGGTCTACGCGGCAAAGCACAAATTGGCAAAGGCATGTGGGCAAAACCCGATAACATGAAAGAAATGGTCGCCACCAAATCAAACCACCCAAAATCAGGCGCAACCTGTGCATGGGTACCTTCACCCACAGGCGCCACGCTACATGCCATGCACTACCATGAAACCAACGTAATGGACGTACTAGACAGCATCAAAAACCGTGAACCTGCCAAGTTAGACGACATCCTACACATTCCACTTGCCAGTGACACCAACTGGACAGACGAACAAAAAACCCAAGAACTTGAAAACAACATCCAAGGCATCTTAGGCTATGTTGCGCGTTGGGTTGACCAAGGGGTCGGCTGCTCTAAAGTACTAGACATCGACGACGTTGCCTTGATGGAAGACCGTGCCACCTTGCGTATCTCAAGCCAACACGTTGCCAACTGGCTAGCGCATGGCGTTGTCACTCCCGAGCAAGTGGACGACGTACTCAAACGTATGGCAAAAATGGTTGATGAGCAAAGCAAAGACGACCCAGCCTATATCCCAATGGCAAATGACTACAACACCTATGCTTACAATGCCGCCCGTGACCTCATCTTTAAAGGCACTGTGCAGCCAAGTGGCTATACCGAGCCCCTATTGCACCAAGCGCGCCTTAACTTAAAAGCGCAATAACCCAAGCGTGCAAGGTAGCCGCACAACGCGGTAATATTGCTTGCAACAACTTAACTGTTTTTATCAAAACCATCAGTTTTGTAACTGGTGGTTTTTTAACGCTATAAATATGTTGCAAAATGTAAAATTTTTCATTAATCTACTTTTATACAGGGAACGTTTAGGGTTTTGTTAACTATTTCATTGTTTTGTAACAAAATGTTGGCAAAATCTGTCTGTACAAAAGAATTGCTACGCGCATGTGTAGTTTTTACCTAGGATATATTGGAGAAATCCTGATGAAAAAAATCGCTCTAGCTTCTGCTATCGCTCTAGCTTCTATCTCAGCAGCCCACGCTGCCCCAACCGTATACGGCAAAGTCTTATTAACGGGTGAATACAACAATACCGATTATGAAGACAACGCTAAAAATGATGAAAGCGTGACAAAGCTACAATCTAACTCATCCCGTATCGGCTTTAAGGGCGATGAAGAACTAACTGACACCACCAAACTCGTATACCAATTAGAATACGGCGTTGACGTTGATGCTGCATCAAACAAAGACTCAAAAGGTAACGATAAAAATCAGTTCTACTCACGCAATACATTCCTTGGTTTAGCGCACAATACCATGGGTACCGTACTAGCAGGTCGTCACGATACACCCTACAAACTAGCCAAAGGCGGTGTGGATGTATTCAATGATTATGACAATGTAGGTCTAGGTAATCTCATGGCGGGTGAAAACCGTGCTGACAACGTACTTGCCTATAAATCACCTGCCATTGTTGGCATGCCACTCACATTTATGGCGGCTGTTGCCCTATCTGAAAATGACAACGATGCCAAAAAAGTTCTCTCAACAAAAACAACCACTACCGCAAGCCAAACAGCAAATTTATCGGGTACAAAAACGGTTGTTGAAACTGTCACCGCAAACGATACTAAAACAAAAGACAATGCATACTCAGCATCTTTAGCTTACGATGAAAATGGCGTATATTTAGCAGGCGGTTATGATAACAATGTAGGCGCGGTGGACAGTGCTTGGCGTTTGGCAGGTTCGGTAGATATGGGCAAGATGAACATGGTGCAAGGTCTGACACTCGGAGCCTTATATCAAAACTCATCTTACTTGGATGGCGTTTATACCAAGGTGACAACTGATACATCATTGGCACCTAGCGCAACAAATCCAAAAACCGAATCAAGCAAAAAAGATTATGAAAATGAAAAATCTTGGCTGTTAAGCGCAAAATACAAATTTAATGATACCCCATGGGCGGTTAAAGCACAGTACATTAACACCTCAAATTACAAAGGTGAAAAAGACACTGATGCCACTGAAATCGCCTTGGGTGCAGAATACACCATCAACAAAGCAG
>RRZT010739542.1_pt1 | contig 19798 bp, 17 predicted proteins | sample 2165551 | NCBI WGS metagenome assembly RRZT01 (sample SAMN10456910, study PRJNA506462) | wastewater metagenome | biome: wastewater; feature: sludge; material: wastewater sludge; isolation source: wastewater sludge with Escherichia coli K12::gfp cells carrying plasmid... | place: USA: Moscow, Idaho... | reverse complement strand
CGGCATGCGGGAGGCGCTGGAAGCGTGGCGCGACGACGACGGCGTCGACAGCGTGCTCCTGCTCGGCGAGGGTTCCCGTGGGCTATGCGCTGGCGCGGACGTGCGAGCGTTGCGCACCGCCGTCCTCGAGGGCCGCGACTACGGGGAGTTCTTCGACCTGGAGTACAGCCTCGATCTGGCCATCAAGGAGTACCCCAAACCGTACGAAGCGCGCCAGCACGGCATCACCATGGGCGGTGGGCTCGGGATCTCCGCGCACGGATCGCGCCGGCTCGCCTCGGCGGACGCGGCCTTCGCGATGCCGGAGACCATCATCGGCTTCACCCCCGATGTCGGGATCAACTGGTACCTGGCGCACGCCCCGGGGTGGACCGGCATGCACGTCGCGCTGACCGGGACGACAGTCGGTGCCCGTGACGGCGTCCTGCTCGGACTGGCCGACGAGGCGCCCGCCGACGCCCCGGCGGGCGAACTGGAACAGAACCGGTCCTGGATCGACGCCTGCTATTCCTACCCCGACCCCTCCGACGTGATCGCGGCACTGGAGTCCCACGCCGATCCGCGGGCCCGGGCGGCCGCCGCCCAGATCCGGCTCCGCAGCCCGCTCAGCGTCGCGGTGACGCTGGAGGCGCTGCGACGCGTCCCGGCCATGTCCGGGGTGGCCGAGGTACTGGCGCAGGATCGCGTGCTCGCCGATCACATGATCGGGAGCCCCGACTTCATCGAGGGGGTCCGCGCGCAGTTGGTCGACAAGGACAGGGCGCCCCGGTGGACGCACGAGCGCATCGAGGACGTCACCCGCGCCGAAGTGCTGGCGTGTTTCCGCGCGGAGGACCCTCGCAGCCTGGCCTTCTGACCGCGGGGGGTCGCCGCGCGTGATGCGGCGACCGTGGTGCGGGACCTCAGCCCGTCGCGTAGTCCACGACGACGGGGGCGTGGTCGCTGATCCGTTCCTCGTAGCTGGCGTCACGGTGGGTGCCGCCCGTGACGGCGCGGGCGGCGAGCCCGGCGCTGGCGAGGTGGTAGTCGATCCGCCAGCCGGTGTCGTTGACGAACGACTGCCCGCGCCAACTCCACCAGGAGTAGGGCCCGGGAGCATCGGGGTGGAGGCGCCGGACGACGTCCACGAGCGTGCGCGGCCCCAGCAGGGAGCCGAACCACTCCCGTTCCTCGGGCAGGAAGCCCTCGGAGCGCTGGTTGCTGCGCCAGTTCTTCAGGTCCTCGCTGGTGTGGGCGATGTTGAAGTCGCCCATCACCAGGAACTCCCGGCCCTCGCGGGCGGCCTCCCGGCGGGCCCGGGTGAGATAGGAACGAAAGGACGCCATGAACTGCATCTTGCGCCGATACTTCGCCGGGTCGGCGTCCGGGCCCTCCCAGGTCGCACCCTTCGGGACGTAGACCGAGCCGACCCGCAGCGCCAGGCCGTCCAGGTCGTAGTCGGCCTCTACGTAGCGACCTTCCGGGTCGGAGGCGCGATGCCCGAAGCCGTACCGGACCGCGGCGGGAGGCGTCCGGCTGAGCAGGGCGACACCGTTGCGTCCAGGCAGGTTCCCCTCGTGGTAGGCGAGATGCCAGCCGTCGAACAGGCCCTCCGGGATGGCCTGCGCGGGGGCCCGCATCTCCTGGATCGCCAGGATGTCGGGGCACGTCTGCGCCCACCAGGTCTCGATGCCGCGCCGCTGCGCGGCCCGGATTCCGTTGACGTTGAACGACGCGATCCGCAACACGTCGGCCAGGCTAGCGGCGGGAGCCGACAGGCGGGTTCGCGGAGCGGACGGGTTGGTCGGTCGGGGGGTGGCCCGCTACCATCGTGCCTCGGGTAAGGCAAGCCTTACCTGACCGCTCGGCGCGGCCCGTCACTCCAGAAAGTTGGTACCCGTGCTCGGCGCCTTCCTCATCGGTTTGCGCGAGGGCCTCGAAGCGGCGCTCGTCGTCGGCATCCTCGTGTCCTACCTCACCAAGCTGGGCCGTCGCGACGTCCTGCACCGCCTGTGGATTGGCGTGGGTCTCGCGATCGCCCTCTCCCTCGGCATCGGCGCACTGCTGACGTTCGGCTCCTACGCCCTCACCACCCAGGGCCAAGAGCTCATCGGGGGGCTCCTGTCCTTGGCCGCCGTCGCGCTGGTGACCTGGATGATCTTCTGGATGCAGCGCGCGGCCCGCAACCTCAAGAAGACCCTCGAAGGTGAACTCGACCGCGCGCTCGCCCAAGGGTCGCTGTGGGGCATCGTCATCGTCGGCTTCGTCTCGGTGGCCCGCGAGGGTATCGAGACTGCACTCCTGCTGTGGTCGATGGTCGAGTCGGCCGGGTCCGCGCCCCAGGCGATCGTCGGGGCCCTGCTCGGTTTGATGATCTCGGTCCTGCTCGGGTGGGCGATCGCCCGCGGGATGGTCCGGCTCAACCTGTCGACGTTCTTCACCTGGACGGGGGCCCTGCTCATCGTGGTCGCCGCCGGTGTCCTCGCCTACGGTCTCCACGACCTGCAGGAGGCGGGCGTGGTCCCGGGTCCGTTCAGCGCCATGGCCACCATCGACCCCGCCACCGGCGCGGTCGGGATCGGCCTGGCGGGATTCCCCTTCGGCTACGCGTTCGACGTGTCGGAGGTCATCGCGCCCGGGGGTACCCTCGCCACCCTCCTGCAGGCCACCGTGGGCTTCATGCCCGCGATGACCTGGGTTCAGGTCATCGCCTGGGCCCTGTACCTGGCTGTCGTGTTCCGCCTGTTCTTCTCCCGCGCCCGCACTCGTCGGCCGCGTCCCGCCCCCGAACCGTCCCCCTCCCTCGCTCAAGGAGCATCGTGAACCGTACGTCTTTGACCGCCGCCCTCGTCGCGGTACCCACTGCGGCGCTGGCCCTGTCCGGCTGCGTCGCCAAGGCAGACCTGGCGGCCTCCGGTGGCCCGCTCACCGTCACCTCCGACGCCACCGCCTGCACCGTGTCGGCGAACACCGCCGCCAGCGGCACGCTCGCGTTCAACGTCACCAACTCCGGCACCCAGACCACCGAGTTCTACCTGCTGGCCGACGACGGCCTGCGGATCGTCGGAGAGGTCGAGAACATCGCTCCCGGGGCGTCCCGGACGCTGACCGTCGTGGCCCAGCCGGGCAACTACTTCACCTTGTGCAAGCCGGGCATGATCGGCCAGGGCGTCGGCAAGACGGCCTTCACGGTGAGCGGTGATTCGATCGCCATCACCGGTGAGGACGCCGAGCAGAAGCAGCAGGCCGTGACGCTGTACGCCGCCTTCGTCAAGGATCAGGTGGCGCAGTTGCTGCCCGAGGTGAAGACGTTCGCCGACGATTACGCGGCTGGGCGCGATGATGCCGCGAAGGCGGCCTTCCCGAAGGTGCGCGCCTACTACGAGCGCATCGAACCGATCGCCGAGGCGCTGGGCGATCTCGATCCGCGCATCGACTACCGCGAGGTGGACGCGGTCGCGGAGAACCTCGAATGGACCGGCTTCCATCGCATCGAGAAGGATCTGTGGGTTCCGGCCAAGGATGCCAAGAACGCTGACGACAGCTCGGCCTGGCAGGACTGGGAGCCGTCCACGACCGAGCAGCGCAAGGGCTACGCCGACAAACTCGTCGCCGACGTCCAGGAGCTGTACGACTACGTCCACGGTGACACCTTCCTGAGCACTCTCAACGAGCAGGGCGTCGCGGGGCTGTCCAATGGCGCGATCTCGCTGCTGGACGAGGTCGCCACCGGAAAGATCGCCGGTGAGGAGGATTGGTGGAGCGGCACCGACCTGTACGACTTCGCCGCCAACGTCGAGGGCTCCAAGATGGCCTTCTCGCTGGTGCGTGACTTCGCGCTCTCCAAGGGCGACGACGGCAAGAAGCTCGTCGCCGAGATCGATGAGGGCTACGCCACGCTGGAGAAGTCGCTGGCCCAGCACGGATCCGCGACGGCCGGTTTTGTGTCCTTCAGCGAGCTGACCGATTCCGACAAGCGGGATCTGATCGACGACATCAACACGCTCGCCGAGCCGCTGTCCAAGCTGACCACGACCATCCTGGGGTGAATCAGGTGCCCGACGAACCGACCGTTCCCGTTCCCCCCACCGAGCCCGACTCGCTCGCATCCGCGGCTGCCGGCGAGGCGTCCCTCCCCGCGGCCTCAGGCCCGGAGGGCGGTGCCGCGCCGCAGGACGAAGGAGCGCGGGAGACCGCCGCGGTAGCCCCGCGGCGCGGGCTGTCGCGGCGGGGCATGCTCGGCCTGTTCGGGGCCGGGGCCGCCGTGGGGGCGGGAGCGGGCGTCGCGGGCACGATCGGCGTCCAACGGGGGAGCGGGGCCACCTCGGACACCACGGTGTACCCGTTTTTCGGCCAGCACCAAAGCGGCATCACCACTCCGGTGCAGGACCACCTGCACTTTGCGGCCTTCGACATGTCGACGCGAGCCGACCGCGAGGATCTCATCAGCCTGCTGCAGGACTGGTCGTATGCGGCGTCCCGGATGGTCGCCGGACTGGAGGTCACGGCGAAGGGGGCGGTAGGCGGGTCCCCGGAGGCTCCGCCCGATGACACGGGCGAGGCGCTCGGGCTGGCGGCGAGTGGCCTGACGATCACGTTCGGGTTCGGACCGACGCTGTTCGAGTCCGACGGGGTGGATCGGTACGGGCTGGCGGCGAAGCGTCCCGCGGGGCTGACCCGGCTGCCGGCCTTCCTCGGAGAGGATCTGCAACTGGATCACTCCGACGGGGACCTGTGCATTCAGGCGTGCGCCGACGATCCGCAGGTGGCGGTGCATGCGATCCGGAATCTGACCCGGATCGCCTTCGGCCGGGCGCGGCTGCGCTGGTCGCAGCTGGGGTTCGGGCGCACCTCGAAGACCACCGCGGATCAGCAGACGCCGCGCAACCTGTTCGGATACAAGGACGGCACGGCGAACATCCTCGCCGACGACGAGACGGCCCTGGCTCAGCATGTGTGGGTGGGGGCCGACGACCAGGCCTGGCTGGCCGGGGGGTCCTACCTGGTGGCGCGCAAGATCGCCATGGTGATGGAGAGCTGGGATCGCCTGCGGCTCGCCGAGCAGGACCGCATCGTAGGTCGTAACAAGGGCGAGGGTGCGCCGTTGTCGAACCCGACCGGGGCGGAGAACGACGATCCGGACTTCGCGGCGCTGTCGGCGACCGGCAAACCGCTGATCGATCACACGAGCCACATGCGGCTGGCCCATCCGGATCAGAACAACGGCATCCAGCTGCTGCGACGCGGGTACAACTACGTCGACGGCAACGACACGCTGGGCAAGCTGGATGCCGGGCTGTTCTTCCTGGCCTACCAGCGGCGCCCCGAGGACTTCGTCACGGTGCAGCGCTCGCTGTCGGTGGACGCGATGAACGAGTACCTCAAGCATCTGGGGTCGGGCCTGTGGGCCATCCCCCCGGGCGCGGCAGAGGGCTCCTACGTGGGGGCCCCGCTGTTCGCCTGAACCACGCGATGCGGCGCCCCGGGGCGCCGCATCGCGGGTGGTGGCTGGTGGTCAGGCCTTCGGTGGCTCTGCCAGGTTTCCGACGATGGCCAGCGCGCCCATGATGAGCGCGGGGAGCCCGAACGGCCACCGGCGGCCGGCGGCGCGGCGTCGTTGGCCCCAGCGGAACATCGCCTTCTCGCCCCAGACCGTGGCGCCGACCCCCGCTCCGAGCGCCACCGCGCCGACCGCGACGGCCTTGCCGGGGTTGGTGTTGGCGGCATTGAAGAGCTCATCGACCCGGTCCGGTCCATTGACTGCCTCGTGGCGTGGCCGGCAGGCGGCGTAGGCCGCGGTGATGCCGACGGCCAGCCCGGTCTTCAGGAGGGCTCGCAGGCCGCGTGAGGTCACCGCCCCGGGCATGGCGTACCACGCGAAGGTCCCGGCTCCGACGACGACGGCGAGGGGAACGGGAGAGGTCTTCTCGCTCATCGGTAGTTCACGAACTGGACGGCGAAGGGGTAGTCCGCGTCCCGGACGAGCTGCTGGACGGCTTGGAGGTCGTTGCGGCTCTTGGAACTGACGCGGAGTTCGTCGCCTTGGATCTGGGCCTTGACGCCCTTGGGGGCCTCGTCGCGGATGAGCTTGGAGATGAGCTTCGCGTTGTCTTGGGAGATGCCTTGCTCGAGGGTCGCGGTGATCTTCCAGATCTTGCCCGAGATACGTGGATCGCCGGCGTCCAAGGACTTCAGGGAGACGCCTCGCTTGATCAGCTTGCTCTGGAAGACGTCCAGGACGGCCTTGACGCGCTCCTCGCCGCTGGCCTCCATCTCGATGGCGTCGCCCGACCACCGGATCGAGGCGTCGGTGCCCTTGAAGTCGAAGCGCTGGTGCACCTCCTTGGCGGCCATGTTGAGGGCGTTGTCGACTTCCTGCTTGTCGACCTTGCTGACGATGTCGAAGGAGCTGTCTCCTGCCATGGGGTGTTCCTCTCGATTGGGCGGACGGGCGATGAGTTGCTAGAGTACTTTCCCGCTGAGTGATCAGCATGGCAGGTTGCCCGAGCGGCCAAAGGGAGCGGTCTGTAAAACCGTCGGCATTGCCTACGTAGGTTCGAACCCTACACCTGCCACTCCTAGTGATGCGGCCTCTGACTACGGTGAAGAACAGTCAGGGGCCGCATCGTTGCTTGCGGTTCACGTGGCCACCGCAGTCCACTCATCCCCCCGCTGTCGCAGACGTTTGGGCAGGCCGGGTCGCCGCGAGCGCGGTGACGATCCGTGGCACGGGAGTGCGGATGGGTCGCCCACCTTCACGATGCGCAGAGCTGTGGATATTGACTCTGCCCAAGCGTCCGCGCACAGGGACGATCTATCAACTACCGCTGGCAGATGGACTGGGCGTGCATCGAAACGTGCCGGCGGCTCCGGACTCTCTGTCGATGGATGCCCTGCGCCACCGGCGGGCGCAGGGCATCTCGGTTCTTGGATGTCGCGCTAGGTTGGCTAACTCCCTTGTCTGGAGTCGAGAGTGCCTCGCCGCAGCGGAAGGACTATCGCTGGGCGAGGCACTCTCGTTCTGGCCGTTACTAACTGGACTTGCGCATCCGGAAGGTGCCGTCGGCGTTTCTCTCTTTGGAGTACCCGCCAAACGAGTTGTTCGAACCGGACTTCTGGTGGAGTCGGGCGGAACTGACTCCGGAGGTGTTCGAGCCGGACCTGTCGGCGTTCCCGGCGGTGATGTGCTTGACCATTATCTCACCTCCTCCTGGGCTGCTCGTTGTCCGAGACGGGTGGGCGCCCGGCGATCGCTAGGATCTGTTGCCGGGCGGTTGCCAAGGACGACAACTCTCCCGCGCTGATGCGGACTGTGCCGTCTGGCTTGACCACAATGTGAGCGCCGTTCCGATCGCGGATCCCCTGAATGGTTGTGCCTCTGGTCCCAATCACTTTGCCGACCGCTGTCGAGAGGACCGTGAACTGTGCAGAGTACTTCCAAGCGGTGGACTTCACCACGATTTCGCGCGTGGCAGGCCAGGGCCCGACGACCCACACCTTTAGGGTTCGGTCATCGAAGTCTCGTTCGAGTCGAACGCTGTTCTTCAGTGGGTCCGGTATGCATCGCTCAGGCTTGGCTAGGACAGCCTCGACTTGGGCGGCGGAGATTCCACGTTCGCACATTCGGTCCTTCGCATGATCGGAGTATCGGGGCGGCAGCCCACTGGGCAGATCTCTTCCCTGACGCCCGCGTGCGCGGACTAGGAGGACGAAGCAGGCAACGCCGACGGTGATGGCTAGGATCGCCAAGGCGATTGAGGAGTTCATCTCAATTCCCTTGTCCGCAGAGCCTTGTCAGACTTCGAGTTGCTCGACGTGCACCGTGCAGCGATCTGCACGAGCAGCCAGCGCACAATCGCTGGGCCCTTGGGGATGTGATGTGGGGTGGGCCGGAGGGGAAGAGTCCGTCGCGGCGGGACCAACGCGCGGCGGGTTGGGAACCGATGAGGATGCTGGTGTTCATTGCTGTCTCCTTCGAGGTCTCGCTGGTGTGGCGATGGCTCCAGCAAACAACTAGGCATGTGAGGCATCACGCGCTTTTGTGCCTCGTCGTGCCTGCATGGGGGGCTTCTATAGCCACAGGGCCATAGGTGTGATGGCCGGGACGTTGTTGCACGAATCGCGTGTGTTCGGTCGGGGGAGGGCGAAGGCCTCCCGTTGCGAGAGTGGCGTTGTTGGGAACTGCTCAGACATCACAGGAAGTCTTAGTGCCCCACGCCGACGTCTGCTCTCACCCCTCCGTGCTCGCTCACGGCTTGCCGTGCTCATAATCGAGGTGAGATGGCCAGCCGCCGTCCCGGCGGGGATGCTCATCACAAGACGCCGCTCGTGGTCGTGAAGCACGATCGCTAAGGTGCGGTGGTGCAGGCGCGTGGCACCGGGGACCGCCCGTGGTATGGCCTCGCATGGGCACCGCGGTCCGGCGCGCAGTGATCCACGACCACTCACGCGCTACTCACGTTGAGATCTGCACCGACGAGAAGGTCGCCACCGCCACCGGCCGCCACGCAGGCGAGGAAGGGCTTCGCAACCGACGGTTCCCCACTGCCGGATTGCTGAATCGGTCAGACCCGACTGAGGTCAGCGCATGTGCTAGCAAGCGTGCCGTCGCGGATCCTCGTTCTCGTCAACTCCCACTCCATGGAGGCTGGCAGGATGTCTTCTATGGCGTACGTGGCAGGCGAGGTAACTAAAGACCTGTCAGATGCGCTCCATCTAGTGCTCGGCGCGGTAGTGGAGTCACCCGAGCCGGTTCTGGTGCTGGCTTGGTACTTGGACTCGCTGGCCAAGGAGTACGGACTGTCTGAAAGCCTGGAACTCGATCTGAGCCCGCTCGATCGGCTGGACCTACCGGCTCCCGCCCAGACTATGGTCAACCACTACTTGGCGGACGAAGACGAGGCAGTCGAGGTGGACTCCCTTCGAGACCAGCTCTACTCCGTGTTCCTCGCGTTGTCGCAAGACAGGGACGCTCGCCGCACTCTCAACAAGCGCCAACCCATGAGTGAAATGGCGGTGATGCATCTCGCGCAGATCTACTGGAACCTCGAAGGTAACCAAGCTCGACCGATGCTCCCGATTCGGACGGGGCAACGGATCAACGTGGCGGGCAGGCAGGTTGTTGCCGACATTAAGGTTCCGGGGGTAACTAAGGACTTCGCCACGATGAGGTGGGCGGCCCGGGTCAATCAGAAGGCTCAGGTCAAGTCAGCCGGGCAGGGCTTCCGAACACAAGGTGCCCGCCTTGCGGTGCTGGCCGCTCGACTTATCGTCAGCAACGGACCGCCGTTCCTAGGGGACCTGGACGAGATGAAGCTCAGGTTCAGCTCAGCCGTTGATGGTAAGCCCAGGCTCGAGGCCATTCACTGGCACGGGCCCGAGTCTGATGTCGAGCTCCAGCCGACATGGGCGCGGCGACCTCGGCAAGCCAGCTCATTGGTCTTGGTGGGAAGGCCGATCCATCCGAGCGCGGGTTACCAGCGTCGCCGCTTCGATGACCAGATCGACAAACTGTGGCTCGAGGGCGGAGACCGGCGCTTGTGGCTGGTCGGAGGACCCGGATTGGGCAAGTCCTACAGTGCCGGCCGAGTAGCACTAGGGGCCCTTGGTAGTCGCGGCGATGACGGTGAGAGCCTCTTGGTGTGGGTGGATTCTGCCGGTGCTGGGTCGGTTACTCGGGCCTATGCTGAAGCTGCGGACCGGTTGAGCGACTACGGTCTTCCGATCCACGCTGGCTCCGGGGATTCCGAAGCGGCCAGGGCAAGGGCACTACTCGATGTCCTGGCGGCCAGTCGGTGGCGTTGGCTCGTCGTCCTGGACAACGCAGACTCCGCCGAACTGTTCCAGGCTGGCCTCATACCTCCGGGCAACAACTCGAATGGTCGGGTCTTGATCACGACGACGAACTATGACCACCGGATGGGCAGCAATGGCCGCCTTGTCTTTGCGGGGCTGTTCACCGCCGAGGAAGCGGAGGGGTACCTTCGAAGCGGGGTCCACGCGCGTGGGCGAGCGTCGAGCCTTCTGCAGCGAGCAACCAGCGCCGACACGAAGGCGCTTGCCGAAGCTGTCGGCCATCAGCCATTGGCCCTCTCGATCGCGGCCGGAACCATCATCGCGAACGCGATGAGTGTCGCAGACTGGATCACTCATTTCCGGCAAGCGCCGGCGATGGATATCGCTGCTGACGAGCCGGACGCTGGTGGATACCCCCACCTGATCGGGGCGGCATGGCGGACCGCGCTGGACAAAGCCGCCCGAGGGCTTCCGGACGGCGTCGTAGAGCGCGCCGCTATGGTCGCTGCCCTCCAGGACCCGGACGGCCATCCCACCTGGCTGTGGGACCGCGAGGCAGTGGTGTCCTGGGTCGCCGGCGAGCCTGCAGACCATCGACCCGGCGGCATGCCAGCTGCTATCCGCCGACTGGTCGACCACGGCCTGCTTGAGCTCCGTGGTGCCACCTGGAAGCACGGCAGGGTTGCAATCCATCGCCTCGCCGCCCGAGCAGTGCGGGACAATGCCCCCCCAGTGGCTCTTGCAGAGTTGGCCGCGATACTTGCCGACGAGTGGCTCCTTCAGCTGACCGAGGATGAGTCGCTGGCTCCACGGGCGGTCCTTCAGGCGAACATCCGCTCGATCGCGGGCCTACCTGCACTCCCGAAACAGACGAGGCAGATTCTCACCGCCCTCCTCCGATATGGCGGTGAAGCCACCCGATTCGTGGAGGGATCCAGGGCGCTGGTCGACCTCATGGGCCCGTATCTGGCTCGAGGGGGTGCCTTTGGCCGTCTCCACCTGGCCGACGAGATCGTCGACCTGGGCAACGAGGAGCTCCTACTCGACCGGGCTGACGAGTCGAAGAAGAGGTATTGCCAGGCGGTAAGGCTCCTACACGAGGTGGCAAAGGACCGAACTGTGAGCGAAGATCTCCAGGTTCGCGCGTTGTTGCGGCTGGGCCGCTTGGAGGAGAGTCTTGGCCATCCGGACCTCAGCCGCACGAGCCTGGCGCGGGCGCTGACGCTTCTCGAACGCCTTGTGGACCTGACACAGGGCGGACCCAAACTGGGCTCCTACCTAGTAGATCTCGCCTCGTTGTACGACCAGTTCGGCAGCCCTGGCAAGGCGCAGGCGGCCCGTGTCCGCGGAGCTGAAATCCTCCAGCACCCTCCGGCTCTGGTCTCCGGGTCGAACAAGCTCCGTCAGTTCTTGCAGGCACGGGACTGGCTCGCGCTGGGCAACCAACTGCGGCATCTCGGGCGAGCGGATGGGGCGCAGGCATATCTTGTGCGCGCGGCGACCGCGTTTGGCGAGCTTGACAGGCCCAGTCAGGAACTCCTTGCCTTGTCGGAGTTGGGGCGTGCTCAGATCGAGACTGCTGAGTGGGCACTTGCCGAGCAGACCCTCAGTCGGTTCCTCGCAGCCCAGTGGTGGATTCCCCCGATGAAGCGGTTCGATGAACGCACGCTGCTTGCCAGCGTCCAACAGAGATTGGGTCGCCCAAAGGACGCGGCAGCAACGCTAGCGGCTGTTGTCGGCGATGACCCCCGGTCTGGGATGGGGCAAGCCGGGACGTCGGGTTCACGCCAGCATCTGTCTTTCGCGACTGACAAGGATGCGGTCCAGGGCGAGCTTCAGGCGATCCTGCTGAGCGGCACCCAGGACTTGCTGGGGAGGATTGCCCTGGAGGCTTCATCGCAGGGTGAATGGGCCGACGCCGTGGGCCTGTCGGAGTCAGCGCTCGACATCGCACAGCAGCGCGCAGATGCGAGTCCTGGCAACCCTGAGCTCCAGGAAAGGCTTGCTGACGCGCATCTGCTGACCGGGAGCCAGTTCGTCGGCCTCGGCCAACTGGATAGGGCAACTAGGCACCTCATCCAGGCCGTCGGCATCTACGACGTTCTCCTCGAGTTTGCCCCGACCAATGAACAAGCCTCAAGTCTTGCTCTCGCCCTCTGGACGCTTGGCATCGTACAGTCGGCCCTGGGCGAATCCGATGCGTCAGCTGCGAGCTTCAATCGTGCGGTCAGGATCTGGGGCCACCTCCACGATCACTCTCCAGAACTCGACGTGCGCCAGGGCTTTTCGGCCGCCCTCCGTTCTCTCGCTGGCGTGCACTTGAGCCATGGACGGGGGGAGGATGCTATCGACTGCGCCAATCGCCTGATCCGGATCTGGCAGGCGGATGCTGAGCATGTGCCCGTGGACTTCGATGCCCAGCGGGAACTCGCGTTCGCGAACGAGATGCTCGGTCTGATCTACCTCCAGTTAGGACGGAATGACGAGGCCGAGGCGCCACTCTGGAGGTCAGTTGCCGGATGGGAACTGGTCGGTGGGCTCGTTCCGGGAAGTCGCGACGAGGAGGCGGAACTGGGGGTATCCAGGTTTCTCCTTGGAGTGGCTTATGGCAAACTCGATAACTTGAGTGAGGCAATTGACGCGTTGTCCCAGTCGGTCAGTGAGGGGTTGTCGATGGTGGAGCGCGACCCCATGGACACAGCTACACAGGAGTCGGTCGCTTGGAGGATGGCTGCCCTCTCGAACGTCTATGAGCAGGCCGACTGCCTGGACGAAGCGGCCGATTCGCTGGACCGGGCTGTTAAGCGACTCCAGATGCTGGTGGCTCTTGAGCCCGGCAAGCATGAGCGCAAACTTCTCGAGGGGCTGAGGTCCTTGGTGGACCTCCAGCGCAGGCGTGGCCGGGGGGCCGAAGCCGAAGCTGCATCCGCCAAAGCCGACGAACTCAGCAGGCGGTTTCCCTCGCTTGGCGAGTGAGCAGGGTCGCTTGCACATTCTCCGGAATGCGGTGATTAGGTGGGCGCATCGTTGTACCGTCACATTCTTGACGCGACCGGATGCGCTGCGGGATGAAAGCTCGGCGATGACCGGTCGTGCTGTCGTCGACATCCCTGCCAGGACGTTGGGTGGCCAGAGGCAAGCGCCTCTGAAACGTTCCATTCTGGGGCTAGCGCGACTACTATGGCGCGTAGTTGACCGCTCGTCGGGCCATCCCGCCGGGGCGCGCAACGGGCGCGCCGGGCCACATCCACGAAAGGACCATTTCGATGGTGCAGCGCATGATCTGGAACCAGACCGCCTACTTCGGACCCGGGGCCATCACGGTGATCCCCGACGAGTTGGCGCGGCGGGGCTTCACCAAGGCCTTCGTGGTCTCGGATCAGGTCCTCATCGACACCGGCGTGACGACCAAGGTCACGGCGCTACTGGACGCCGCAGGCTTCTCCTATGAGGTCTACTCCAACGTGGTGCCGAATCCGCCCATCGAGACCGTCCAGGCCGGTGTGGCGGCCTTCGCCGCTTCGGGTGCTGACGTGCTCATCGGGATCGGCGGGGGGTCGCCGCAGGACACCTGCAAGGCGATCGGGATCATCACCGCGAACCCGGAGTTCTCGGACGTCCGCTCGCTGGAGGGGGTCGCGCCCACGAAGAACCCGTCGGTGCCGATCATCGCCGTCCCGACCACGGCCGGCACAGCCTCGGAGACCACCATCAACTACGTCATCACCGACACCCAGGCCAAGCGGAAGTTCGTCTGTGTCGACCCGCACGACATCCCGATCCTGGCGGTTGTCGATCCCGAGATGATGAGCTCCGCGCCGCGCTCGCTCAAGGTCGCCACCGGCCTGGATGCACTCACCCATGCGATCGAGGGCTACACCACCGCGGGCGCATTCGAGCTCTCCGACATGTTCCACCTCAAGGCGATCCAGATGATCGCCACGGCGCTTCCGAAGGCCGCCGACGGCGATCCGCAGGCGGCCGACGAGATGGCCATGGCGCAGTACATCGCCGGGATGGGTTACTCGAACGTGGGGCTGGGTCTCGTGCATGGCATGGCGCACCCGTTGGGCGGCTTCTACTCGGCCCCGCACGGTGTGGCCAACGGCATCCTGCTGGCTCCGGTGATGGCGTTCAATGCGGCCTCGACCGGCGAGAAGCTGCGCGACATCGCCGCTGCCTTCGGCGTCGAGGGTGCCGCCAGCATGCCGCTCGAGGACGCCCGCCAGGCGGCCATCGACGCCGTCGCGACGCTCACGCGTGATCTCGGAAACCCCACGACGCTGCGCGAGGTGGGGGCGAAGGAGGAGGACCTCCCCGCGCTGGCCGAGGCCGCCTTCGCGGACGTGTGCACGGGGGGTAACCCTCGGACGGCGACGCTCGCCGAGATCGAGGAGCTCTACCGGTCGGTCTACTGAGCCTTGGACGCTTCGTCACCGCGTCCCCGACGCCTCCTCGGGACGGATGTTTGTTGCCGTCCCGAGGGAGCTTCGGGGGCGCCGCCGGAGGCCCGCCCGGGCCTTCGTGCGGCCACTCAGCAGACCCGCGATGGTCGTTGTTGCCGGGGGTGGTCCGGGGATGGCCACCGATTTTGGGAACCGACCCTCTGTAGGGTAAGTTGATCCGCGGTCTTGCCCCTATAGCTCAGTAGGCAGAGCGTCTCCATGGTAAGGAGAAGGTCTGCGGTTCGATTCCGCATGGGGGCTCGGGTCTCCGGTTCCGGCCGGGGGCGTGAGGCGGGATAGCTCAGACGGTAGAGCAAGCGGCTCATAATCGCTGTGTCACGGGTTCAAGTCCCGTTCCCGCTACCAACCTGGTGCCCTACGTAACGAATGGAGTGGCTGAGATGGCCAAGAAGTCTGGCGACATCCGCCCGAAGATCACGTTGGCTTGCACCGTGTGCAAGCACCGCAACTACATCACCAAGAAGAACCGTCGCAACGACCCCGATCGCCTGGAGCTGCAGAAGTTCTGCCCGAACTGCAAGCACCACACGGAGCACCGCGAGACGCGCTGAACGTCGCGCGCGAGAACGGGCCGTCCCCTGTGGGGGCGGCCCGTTCTGCATGTCCGGCCTGGGGCCGTGTTCATGCTAGTCAGCGCAGGAGGGCGGACCAGGTGGAGACGTCGGACCCTTCGCGGGCCGCAATGCGCTCGTAGGCGGTGGCGAGCCGGACGCCGATGTCTGGCCAGTAGAACCGCCGGGCGTGGACCCGTGCCACGGTTCCCAGCCGGGATCGAAGGGGTTCATCGGTGAGGAGGCGGCGCAGGGCGACCCCCCAGGCGGCTGGGTCACGATCGTGCATGAGGTAGCCGGTCTCCTCGTGGACCACCACCTCCCGCAGCCCACCGGTCGAGGACGCCAGCACCGGGACGCCGCTGGCCGCCCCCTCGAGCGCCACCAAGCCGAACGTTTCCGAATGCGACGGCACCAGTAGGGCCTGGGCGTGACGCATCAGGGCTGCCAGGTCGACGCGCGACTGGGCGCCCACGAAGTGCACGTGGTGGCGCATGCCGAGCCGGTCGATGAGTGCTTCCACCTCGGCGCGATAGTCGGCGAAGTCGGCGGACACGTCCCCGGCGATCATCAGGTCGGGGCGTTCGTCGGGCGGGAGCTCCGCCATGGCTCGGATGGCCAGGTCGCCGCCCTTGAGGGGCTGCAGGCGTGCCGCCATGAGCACGTAGCCCGCCTTGGAGCCGCACCACGGACAGGCTGGGCGCTGGTCGGTGGGGGCGGCAGGCCGGAAGGTGTCCAGGTCGACTCCGGGCGGGATGACGCTCACTCGGCGCGGGTCGGCACCGCACCGCTCGATGATCGTGCGGGCCTCGGCCGTGCTGACCGCGATGATCGCGTCCGAGCGTTGCGCGATGAGCGCCTCTCCGGCGACGCGAGCCGCCGACTCGGGAGGCTCTCCTGCCGACAGGGGAGCCCCCGGATGGGCGGCCACCGAGTGGAAGCTCTGCACGTGCGGGACGCCCCAGGCGTGTGCCACCGGCAGGGCGGCGACCCCGCTCATCCAATGGTGCGACTGGATCAGGTCGTAGGGATCCAGGGATGCCAAGCCGGCGGAGAACTGCTCCACGTGCGCGTCGATGGCGCTCTTGGGAAGCTCACTGGCCGGGCCGGCGTCCAGATGGAGCAACTGGACGCCGCCGCCCAGGTCCGCGATGTCGGGTTGGCCGGGGTCGGAGCGCCGCGTGGCGATGTCGACGCGGTAGCCGAGGTCGGCCAGCGCCCGGGCCTGGTGGAGTTCGACGACGTTCATGCCGCCGGCGTCGCCGGCGCCCGGCGCGGAGGCGGGCGAGGTGTGCATGGACACGAACAGCAGCCGGAGCGTCACCCCCGCGACCCTACGGCACCGGTAGCCTGTCCGGCATGTCCCTCTCCGATGCGCACGTCGGCCGCAGTTATCCGGCCACGCGTCCCTATCAGGTGAGCCGCGAGAAGATCGCCGAGTTCGCCCGGGCGCTGGGCGACGACAATCCGGCCTATGCGGGCGAGGCCCCCCAGGCGCCGCCCACCTTCGCCGCGGTGCTCGCTGCGCAGGCGTGGGACGGCCTCTTCGCGGATCCCGAACTCGACATGAAACTGGCGCAGACGATCCACGGCGATCAGCGGTTCGCGTGGCACCGGCCCCTGCGTGCTGGGGATGAGGTGGTGGCCACGCTGACGATCGACAAGGTCCGCGCCCGGGGTGCTTCGGCGTTCGTGACGGTGTCGGTCGACCTGACGACGACGGCGGGTGAGCCCGTGGTCACCGCCACGTCCACGCTGCTGCACACCTGGCCGGAGGTCGCCGCATGAGTCTCCACGACGTCGAGGTCGGCACGGAGCTGCCCGCGCTCACCCTGCGCTACACCCGCGAGGACCTGATCCGCTACGCGGGGGCATCGGGCGACTTCAACCCGATTCACTGGTCTGATCGCGCCGCTGCGGCGCTGGGCCTGCCGAGCGTCCTCGCGCACGGCATGCTGACGATGGGTCGCGCGCTGCGCATCGTGACGGACTGGGCGGGAGACCCCGGTCGCGTGGTCGGCTACTTCGTGCGGTTCACCAAGCCGGTTCCCGTCCCCGATGACGATGCGGGGGTCGAGGTACAGGTCAGCGCACGGGTGACCGCGGTGGAAGACGGCGTGGCGACCATCGGGGTTGAAGCGCTGCTGGGTGAGGTGCGGGTGCTCGGTTCGGCCCAGGCGCAGGTGCGCCTTGACTGAGGTGCTCGCCGATCACACCACGCTCCGGGTAGGGGGCCCTGCCCGACGGTGGGTGGAGGCCGATTCGGAGCACGCGCTCATCTCGGCGGTGGCCGAGGCGGACGCGGCCGGTGAGCCGGTTTTGCTCCTGTCCGGCGGCTCGAACATGGTGGTGGCCGACGAGGGCTTCGACGGCGTGGTCGTCCACGTGGCGACCCGGGGGATCGGTGGGCAGGCCGCGAGTTGTGACCTCGGTGAGGCCTCATGCGGCGGCATCCTGGTCGAGGTGGCGGCGGGGGAGAACTGGTCCGCGTTCGTCGACTGGACGGTGTCCTCCGAACTCGTCGGGGTCGAGGCGCTGGCGGGCATCCCGGGGGCGGTCGGCTCGACTCCCATTCAGAACGTCGGGGCGTACGGGCAGGAGATTGCTCAGACCCTGTGGCAGGTCCGTACGTGGGATCGGCAGGCACGGGCGCCGAAGCTGTTCGCCAATGCCGACTGCGCGTTCGGCTATCGGTCCAGTCGATTCAAGGCGGAACCGGATCGCTACGTGGTGCTCGGGGTGACGTTTCAGCTCACCCAGGGGACGCGCAGTTCTCGGGTGCGTTACGCCGAGCTCGCGCGTCATGTCGGGGTCGAGGTCGGGCACAAGGCCGACCTGGTTCAGGTGCGGGACGCGGTCGTGTCGTTGCGTCGAGGCAAGGGCATGGTCCTGGACCCCGCCGACCATGACACCTGGAGTGCGGGCTCGTTCTTCACCAACCCGATCCTGGACGCCGACGTCGCGGCTGCATTGCCGCCGCAGGCGCCTCGATTCGATGCGGGCGACGGGCGGGTCAAGAGCAGCGCGGCGTGGCTCATCGATCACGCGGGTTACGGGAAGGGCTATGGGCGGCCGCCGGTGACGCTGTCGACCAAGCATGTGTTGGCTCTGACGAACCGTGGGGGAGCCCGGGCCGCGGACGTCGTCGCGCTGGCGCGGGAGATCCGCGACGGTGTGGCGGAGCGGTGGGGAGTCAGACTGGTGCCGGAGCCGGTGTTCGTCGGGTTGTCACTCGACTAGCCCGGTTCGACGCGGCGGACGAAACCCCGTACACTCGTCGTCTTGGTGGCACCTGACGCTTCGGCGAGCCCTCCGCAAGGCGGGTAGCATGGGTGGCGCCTTGGTGAAAACCAAAGGGCAATAGCTCAATTGGCAGAGCAGCGGTCTCCAAAACCGCAGGTTGGGGGTTCAAGTCCCTCTTGCCCTGCTGGGCCGATCGCGGTCCGGAAGGTGATTTGATCGGCGATGTGAGGACGTGCAGGTGGCACCCAGGAGCGACATGAGCGATGGCTCCGTCGGCGACCCCGATGACGCCGCCCGCCAGGACCTCCCCGGCGAGTTCCTCGCCGACGACCTGTCCGATCCCGAGCCGTATCGCGTCGCCCCCGAGGAGACCGAGGCCGAGGAACTGACCGGCGTGCCCGCTGACGGCGATGACGGTATCGAGGACGCGGATCAGCTGGTGGCGGCCGAGTCGGTCGCACAGCAGGCTCGGAGTTCGCGTCCCGTGCGACGCAGCGAGACGGCTGCCCCGGCGCCGAAGGGTAAGAGCACTGCGAAGCGGGCGCCGCGGCGCCCGCGCGAGAGCGGCCGGGTGGGACCGATCAAGTTTGCCGGCCAGTCGGTCGACGAGCTGAAGAAGGTCGTCTGGCCCACGTGGTCGCAGGTGTCTGCCTACTTCTGGGCTGTGCTCGTGTTCGTGCTCGTGATCATCGCCTATGTCAGCGGTCTCGACCTGGGCTTCGGCGCATTGCTGCTGAAGATGTTCGGCTGACCGACGACCGAAGAGTAGAAGGATTTTCATGGCTGACGTGCCCGAGAACGACATCGAGTTGGACGAGGTTGAGATCGACCTGGGTCCGATCGAGGAGTCCGCTCCCGAGGAGGTGGAACTCAACCTCGATTTCGGCGACGAGTCCGACGACGAGGATGACGACCTGGTCTTGAACCTTGAGGACGATGAGCCCGAGCCGGAGGAGGCCGCCGAGTCCGATACGGACGAGGCAGCCGTGCTTGAGGAGCTCCGGGAGAGGCTGACGGGGCAGTTCGGCGACTGGTATGTGATTCACACGTACTCCGGCATGGAGAACCGTGTGAAGCAGAACCTGGACGCGCGCATCCAGACCCTCGGCATGGAGGACTACATCTTCGAGACGGTCGTCCCTACCGAAGAGGTCGTCGAGATCCGCAACGGGGCCCGTAAGACGGTCACCCGCACCGTGTTGCCGGGCTACGTTCTGGTGCGCATGGAACTCACGGATGGTTCGTGGTCCGCGGTCCGCCAGACCCCCTCGGTGACGGGGTTCGTGGCGCACGCAAGCCAGCCCGTCCCGCTGTCGATCGACGAGGTCGTCAAGATGCTCGCCCCGGCCGCCCTTGCGAAGGCGAACGCTGAGGCTGCGGGCCCTTCGGCCACGAAGAAGCGGAAGATCGAGGTCGCCGACTTCAAGGAAGGCGACTCCGTCATGGTCGTGCAGGGGCCGTTCTCCGGCGTGCACGCCACGATTACCGAGATCAACGCGAACCACCAGCGCCTCAAGGCTCTGGTCGAGATCCTGGGGCGGGAAACCCCTGTGGACCTCACGTTCTCCCAGGTTCAAAAGGACGTCTGAGAAACAGGTTCGTGTGGCCTGCCTCAGCGGGCCATCATCACCCGGTGCAGCGACCCGGCTGCGCCACTAAGTAGCAAGGACCCAACATGCCTCCCAAGAAGAAGGTAGCGGCGCTCGTCAAGGTTGCCTTGAACGCGGGCGCGGCAACCCCTGCACCTCCGGTCGGTACCGCTCT
>RRZT010381798.1_pt1 | contig 19800 bp, 14 predicted proteins | sample 2165551 | NCBI WGS metagenome assembly RRZT01 (sample SAMN10456910, study PRJNA506462) | wastewater metagenome | biome: wastewater; feature: sludge; material: wastewater sludge; isolation source: wastewater sludge with Escherichia coli K12::gfp cells carrying plasmid... | place: USA: Moscow, Idaho... | reverse complement strand
TCACCCGTTCGCCACTAACCACTCAGTGCAAGCACCAAGCAATCCGTTCGACTTGCATGTGTTAAGCACGCCGCCAGCGTTCGTCCTGAGCCAGGATCAAACTCTCCAACAAAAAATGCCAGAAAAAAACAACCAAAAAAGCTGCAATCCCAACCAAAAAAACACCAACAAAAACAATTTATTGAGTACACTCAAACAAACAAAAACACACTATCAAGTTCACAAACAACACCCCATTTAGCAATAACTGCTGGGCGTTTCGCCGTTCTCGGTTCATTCCCTCGTGGGCTTTCCCCGTAACTTCCGGCGAGAGACAACATTACCGAAAACCCCCCACCCCGTCTAGTCCCGTCCGTATGACGGGCACCACACCGTTTGAAACACCTTCTGACCTGGGTGTTTAGAGGCGGTCCGAATGACTACCATGCTCCGTGTTCGGGCGTGTCCTAGGGCTAGAATCCGCCCTCGTCCTTCGCGGAGCAGGTCGTTAATCGACATTCTGTTACCGACGTCTCTTCTAATGGTGCAAGCCGACGCGGGCTTGACTGACCCGGCGCAGGGTGGAGCGAACCGGGGTTGCCATATAGAGGCCGAACGAGACTCCTGCGGCCAACGCAACCGCCGTGATCGCAGCGATGACCAAGGCGTTCCCACCAATGACGAGGCCATCGAACGCGCCCTCGGCCTGAACGATGCCCAAAAGTCCCCTGAATATTGCGACTCCGGGAACCAACGGGATGATGGCCGCTGTGGTCACGGCGATGGCGGGGATGTGCAGTCTCTGCGCAGCGACCCCGCCAACAAACGATGAGGTCAGCGCCCCCACTCCACTCGCTGTCGCCATATCCAAACCGAACGCCGTGGCAATCGCGAAGCCAACCATTGTCACGGCGCCAAGGATCCCGCTGACAAGAATCGTCTTGAGCCGCCCGCCGTTTGTCAGCGCTGCAGCAGCGGAAACCACCGCGGCGCCAACCAGCTGCTGAGGAACCGAACCAAATGGCAATGCAGTCGGAAGGAGAGGGACAACCGTCCCCATCACGACCCCAAGTTGCAGACCCAGCAAGATGCCGATGACAACACCTAGCGTCCGCATCATCACGTCAAGAATGCGCCCGCTCGCTGTGACCGCAAACCCGTCGATTGCATCCTGGGTTGCACCCACTGCCGACATTCCTGCCAGCATCATCATGATTCCCGACGCCACAATGATTGATGGCCTAACGTCGGTGAACATCTCAACCCCTAGGTCACCGGCCGCAGTAACGCCAACAGCCACCAGTGTTACTACAAACCCTCCGGCGACCTGGTTGAAGAACAACGGCAATCCCGTCCTCGCCAGCGTTGCCTGCACAATCGCAGCCATTAGTGCAGCAACGAACGTTACCGCCATGACCACCGCGGATGCGCCGAACATGACGCTCACGCCCATGGCAAGCAACGCTGAGGCGGCTACGACGGCGCCCGATCTATAGGGGAACCTGGTGCGGCGGATTCTGCGCAATCGCGCCCTGGCAAGACCGAGGTCGAGGCCGCCCTCGATCCGATACAGCAACTCCTGCAGAGCCTGCAGCTTCGAATGATCCGGTGCATCCCATTTGACGACCCGCATGACCGTCGCCGGCCACTCGTCCTCGCCCTGTTGGAAGGACACTGACAGGGAGTTGTATGTGACGACAACGTGTACGTCCGTCAAACCGTACGCGCGAGCAGCCCGCGTTGACGCCACCGTCACTTCATGTGCTGAAGCGCCCACGGACAGCATTGCATCCCCGAGTCGGGTTGCGAGGTCGAGGACGTGCAGGATGACGCGCTCATGCTCTTGCGCAGTAATGAGCACATCATCTGGCTCATCCGACGTATCGTCGGGCGAGCCATTGCGGAGGAGTCGCCACCACAGTGACCCGACTGCTCGACTGACAGACTCAAACATGGCGGCCTTCTTCGCGTAGCAGTGACCTACTTGGGAAGCCGCGGGTGCCGTATGCGGCCGAGGTCCGAAAACCTAGCCGTCAACACGCCCAGCGGCCAAGGTTTTTCTGCCCTTCCGGAGCAGCACCACACCGCCGGCCAGCAGATCCTCATCCGACAGGACTCGGTCTGGGTCGGTGACCTTGACGTTGTTGATTGACAGACCATTCCCCTTGACCGTGCGCAGGGCGGCCTGGCGACCACTCTCTAGACCGGAGCCAAGCAGAGCATCGAGAACCGTGGTTTCGCCGGGAACAACCGTCGTCTGGGGAAGATCTTGGATCGCGGAGGCCAGGGTAGCCGCGTCAACCTCCCACAGATCACCACGCCCCCAAAGCGCATCTGTTGCCGCCATGACACGTGTCAGTTCATCTTCGCCGTGAACAAAGCGTGTTACCTCAGCCGCGAGGGCCTTCTGTGCAGCGCGCGCGTGAGGCTGCTCCTCAGTCGCGACTTCCAGCGCCTCAATCTCTTCGCGCGGCAGGAAAGTGAATGCCTTGAGCATTCGCACGACGTCCTCATCCGCAGTCTGTAGCCAGAACTGGTAGAAGTCGTACGGGCTCATCATCTTCGGGTCGAGCCAGATCGCCCCGCCCTCAGACTTACCGAACTTGGTTCCATCCGCCTTCGTGATGACCGGTGTGGTCAGGACATGAACATTCTTGCCCTCTACCTTGCGGATCAGCTCCATCCCGCCAATCAGGTTGCCCCACTGGTCATTGCCCCCGGTTTGCAGCGTGCAGCCGTAGCGGCGCAACAACTGAAGGAAGTCGTTGGCCTGAAGAATCTGGTAAGAAAACTCCGTGTACGAAATCCCCTCATCCGATTTGAGCCTGCGTGCAACCACATCTTTGGAGAGCATCGTTCCCAAACGGAAGTACTTGCCAATGTCACGCAGAAGACCAATTGCCGACACGTCAGCAGTCCAGTCCAAGTTGTTGACCATCCGAGCCGGGTTTTCCTCAGTATCAAAGTCGAGGAACCGCTCAATCTGACTGCGGAGGCGGCTTGCCCACTCTTCCACCACTTCGGTGTCATTCATGGATCTTTCCCCAACATCGCGGGGGTCACCGATCAATCCGGTGGCCCCTCCGACGAGGGCGAGTGGCCTGTGCCCAGCATTCTGCAGGTGCCGCATCAAGATCAGCTGCACCAGGTGACCGTGGTGTAAGGAGGGTGCGGTTGGGTCGAAACCACAATAGAAAGTGACAGGACCGTCCTCGAACGCCGCGGACAAACTCTCTTCGTCCGTGTGTTGTGCAACCAGTCCGCGCCAGCGGAGTTCTTCGATGAGGTCGCTCACCGTATCTCCTTCATATCTGTGAATTCATTAGGTGCGCCAAGACGGCACCTCTTCCCGCACGCTCAGATTACGTCGGCGCACATTCGTAGACAAAGCTGCCCCGGTCAAGGTGGCCTAACTCTCGCACCACCTCGCTGCCGCGACGGTTTGCTCCCGTAGCTCCCCAATCTGTTCACGCACCCGCACCGGCGCAGTTCCGCCCACCCCACTGCGGGCACGCACTGAACCATCTGTCGTGAGAACCCCGAGGACGTCGGGGCTCAAGTGTGGGTCAATGTTCGGCAAATCGTCTTCTGTCAGGTCGCCAAGCTCAATCTGCCTATCCTCACAGTAAGTAACAGCCGCCCCCGCAACCTCATGCGCAACCCGGAACGGAACACCTTCGCGAACCAGCCATTCCGCGATGTCGGTCGCAAGCGAGAAACCCTGCGGCGCCTCTTCCTCCATGCGCGCATAGTTGAGTTTCATGGTTGCGATCATTCCGAAAAATGCGGGAAGCAACGCATCAAGAGTGTCGATCTGATCAAAAAGTGGCTCCTTATCCTCCTGTAGGTCCCGGTTGTACGCCAACGGCAACCCCTTCAAGGTTGCGAGCAACCCGGTCAGGTCGCCGATCATCCGCCCAGCCTTGCCGCGCGCCAACTCTGCAATATCCGGGTTCTTCTTCTGCGGCATGATCGACGAGCCAGTGGAGTACGCGTCATCAAGACGAACGTAGCCGAACTCATGGGTGTTCCAAATGATGATTTCTTCAGAGATACGGCTGAGGTTTATCCCAATCATCGCAAATACAAAGGCCAGTTCGCCCATCACATCGCGCGAGGCCGTCGCGTCAATTGAGTTGTTTTCAACCCGGTCGAACCCCAACTGGCCTGCAATCTGCTGCGCATCCAGCCCAAGGGTGTTGCCCGCCAATGCACCCGCTCCATACGGCGAAGCAGCAGCCCTCTTATCCCAGTCCTCTAAGCGCTGCACATCACGCACCAGCGGCCACGCATGCGCAAGCAGTTGGTGCGCCACAAGAACCGGTTGTGCGTGTTGCATGTGGGTACGTCCGGGCATAATGGCGTCCCCTGCGGCCTCAGCCTGCTCAATCAGGGCGTCAACAAGGGAGAGTGTCAAAGCCCCGATATGGCGCGCCTGGCGCCGCAGGTAACGCCGGGTTAGCGCCGCAACCTGGTCATTACGGGAACGCCCGGCCCGAAGCCGCCCTCCAAGCTCAGCCCCCGCGCGCTCCATAAGTCCACGTTCGAGGGCGGTATGCACGTCCTCGTCCTCAATTATCGGAAGGAAGTCCCCGGCCAGAACGTCGTCAAGCAGAACGTCGAGCGCGGCCAGCATGTCACGCAACTGCGTTTCGGTAAGGAGCCCCACCTCAGCAAGGGCGCGCGCATGTGCCTTGGACCCCGCGATGTCGTCCGAGGCGAGGCGCCAGTCGAAGTGGGTCGAGAGGCTGAGCCGCGCCAGCTCCGGAGAAGGACCTGAGCGGAACCGGCCCCCCCACAACGATGCGGACTCGGTCGCGCCATCACTCTTAGTTTTCTGTTCGTCAGCCATGTCTCAATCATGCCTTTTCGAAACGCATCGCGCATTCAAGTCCGCCCCTATCTGTGGATAACACCGCATCCGCCGTACGGGGGACGGCCGACCTGGGTATCCTCGTAGGTAGCCTGAGAAAGTCGAGTTCGAATGAACAACGAAACCACCACAGATGCTGCGCGAGGGACCTTCAGGATCAATGTGGAGGATGAAGTTTCCCCCCTCAAGACCGTCATAGTTCACAGACCGGGGCGGGAGATGGAGAGGCTGACACCGCCGAACCACGACCACCTGCTGTTTGATGACCTGTTGTCACCAGGGCGCGCAAGAGAAGAGCACGAATACTTCGTAACGCAGATGCAAGACCAGGGCGTAGTCGCGCTGGAGTTCATGGATTTGTTCGAGGAGACGCTCAAGAACCCGGAGGCCAAGGAGTTCGTCCTCGAGCACACCATCAACTACAAGCGGCTTGGCCCCCTGCTTTCGCCCTCGTTGAAAAGCTGGGCAGACTCCCTCACGCCCGAACAAACGGCACACCTCTGCGTGGAGGGAATCACCAAGTCCGAGTGGGAGAAAATCGCTGAAGTTCCCTCCTTGGTCGCGCAGACTTTGAACGAGGACGACTTCCTCATCGGCCCTCTCCCCAACCACCTCTTCACCCGCGACGCATCGGTGTGGATGTACGGCGGAGTGGCGGTCAACTCGATGAGCCGCGAGGTGCGGCGACGCGAATCTCTGCACTACAGCGCCATCTACCAGTACCATCCCGGATTCAAAGATGCAGACTTCGACATTTGGACCACGGGGATGTCAGGCGCGCACCGCTCAGCCGAGGGCGGCGATATTCTCATCCTCGGCGGTGGCGCGTTGGCCGTGGGGGTCTCTGAAAGGACTACCCCCCAGGGTGTGGAACGACTTGCAGAGCGCCTCTTCCACGCCGGTAAGGCCACCCGGGTCCTCGCCGTGATGCTGCCGGAACGGCGCGAGTTCATGCACCTCGACACAGTTTTGACGCAGGTTGACCGGGATAAGTTCGTGATCTATCCGGAAGTGATCGGGTCACCCTGTGTACTACTCGAATGGGACGCAAATGACGAACATATTGTCGTGCGCGCAATGCCCGAGGACGTCCCCAAAGCACTGGAAGCAACTCTGGAGCGGCCACTCCAGTTCATCTGGCCTGACGCTACCGCCGCAGAACTGTCCCGCGAACAGTGGAACGATGGCTTCAACATGTTGGCGCTGGCACCAGGCAAAGTCATCGCATACTCAAGAACCCCCCGATCGAACAAGGCGATGCGTAACGCTGGCATCGACGTCATCGAAATCGAGGGGTCTGAGTTGGGTCGAGGACGCGGCGGCCCACGGTGTATGTCCTGCCCCGTGGAACGCGCGAACTCCTAGATCGTCACTCCCCGCCCGTACTTGGCATCACGAGCTGCAGCGAGCTTTGAAGTCATTCCGAAGATCTCAATAAACCCACGCGCGTTGGTCTGATCGTAAGTATCGCCGGTCTCATACGTTGCCAAGTTGAAGTCGTACAGGGAGGTCTCCGAACGCCTCCCCGTCACCGTCGCCCGACCGCCATGCAGCGTCATACGGATGTCGCCTGAGACGTATGTTTGCGTATCGTCAATAAAAGCATCCAGTGAACGCTTCAGCGGGCTGAACCACTGGCCATCGTAAACAAGTTCTGACCAGCGCTCATCAACACGCGACTTAAAACGGGCCTGCTCGCGTTCGATCGTTACGTTCTCCAGCTCCTTGTGGGCTGTGATGAGGGCGATGGCACCCGGCGCCTCGTAAATCTCCCTGGACTTGATACCGACCAAACGATCTTCAACAATGTCGATGCGCCCGATACCCTGGGCCCCCGCACGCCTGTTCATCTCTTGAATGGCCTGTAGCGGCGTGACGGGACGGCCGTCGATCGCAACGGGAACACCCTGGTCAAACGTGATTACGACCTCGTCCGGAAGCGGCGGGTAGGTCGGGTCATCCGTGTAGTTGTAGACGTCCTTAGTGGGGGCATTCCAGATGTCTTCAAGGAACCCTGTCTCAATTGCGCGTCCCCAAACATTTTGGTCAATGGAGAAGGGGTTGTTCTTGGTTGTTTCAATCGGCAGGTCATGCTTGACCGCGTAGTCGATCGCCACGTCACGTGTGAGGGCGAGGTCGCGAACTGGTGCCAGACACGTCAGGTCGGGGCCCACCGAAGTAATGGCGACCTCAAACCGCACCTGATCATTGCCTTTGCCCGTGCAACCGTGCGCGACGGTGTGCGCACCAAACTGGCGGGCAGCCTTCACCAGGTGCTTGGAGATGAGGGGTCGTGAGATCGCGGACACCAGCGGATACTGGTCCATGTAAAGGCTGTTCGCCTTGAGCGCCGGCATGCAGTACTCTTCGGCGAACTCGTCCTTAGCGTCAGCGACGTAGGCTTCGACGGCGCCACAATCGAGCGCGCGCTGGCGGATCACCTCGAGGTCTTCACCGCCCTGCCCCACATCAACAGCCACTGCGACGACCTCGGCCCCAGTCTGTTCACCAATCCACCCGATTGCCACCGAGGTGTCCAAACCACCCGAGTACGCAAGAACAACCCGGTCATTTGTCTGGCTCATTGCCGCTACCTTTCACGCCCTTTTGGGGACTTCCTGTTTCATGTCTTCACCCGGTGCAGTCACGCGGGATCTTTGTCTTCTCTATGTCTGAAGTTCGTTTGCTTGGTGAGGCTAGCGCTCTGGCGCCGTGTACGAGGACGATCCGCGTTCAGCCAACTTTGTGAGCAGGTCGCGGGTCTGTCGAGCACGCTCATCGTCGTCACAGATGAGCAGAATCGTGTCGTCCCCCGCTATTGTGCCGAGGACGCCTGGGAGCCGTGAGGTGTCAACGGCAGAACCAAGAAGGTTTGCCGCGCCCGAAGGAGTGCGCAAAACAAGCAGGTTTTGGGCCTCCTGGGCGCTGACCAAAAGGTCTTGACACCAGCGCGCCAGGCGAGCATTCCCCTCCAAAGTTGAACCCGTATGAACCCCGTTGACATCCGGAACGGAGTAAACGGACGCGCCGCTGCTCGTCTTGACTTTAACGGCCTGCAGTTCAGCAAGATCGCGTGACAGGGTTGCCTGGGCCGTTTCAAAGCCACGCTCAGAAAGCAGCTCCCGCAATTGCCCCTGCGATGTAACGGGCCCCGCAGAAACCAGTTCGAGGATGGCATCGTGACGCGCAGTCTTCGTGTCCAATCCGGTCTCCGCCACGGTACCCTCCGCCCCTAGTAGCACATCACTAACTGGATAATCATACGGTGGAGTGAATAAGTTGCAGTACCGTATCCAGGAATGAGACGGTGAGACTCAACACGTAGGCACCCCGTCAACGCGAAACCCGCCTTGCGGCTGCGCTACTGGGCGCAGGGAACCGAAAGGCGGGTTTGTGGGCGTCACACCAGTTTCATCCGGTGCGGACTGTTGCCTTCAACCTCTTCTCAACATCGCCAATAATCCTGGTGCGCACGTCGTTGACATCCTTGGGTTGCAGAGTGCGGTCCGCCGCCCTGAGTGTGAGTGAATATGCAAGGGACCGGGAACCTTGTGGAATCTGCTCACCTCGGTAAATGTCGAACAGGGTAAGTGACTCTAAGAGTGGACCCGCTCCGCGCCTGATCACTGCGGCAACGTCAGCCTCCGTGATGTAGTCACGAACGATGACAGCCAAGTCTTCCTTGACAGGTGGATATGTTGAGACTGGCTTGACCTGGAGGAACCCAGGTTTCGTCAAGGCAGCGATCGCTTCAAGGTCTATCTCCATCGCCGCGCTCCGTGCCGGTAGACCATATTCTTCAGCCACCTTGGGGTGCAGCTCGCCAGCGCGACCAACGACCTTGTAACCCTTACCTGCCCTGACAAACAGCGTCGCACAGCGTGCGGGATGGAAGGGAGCTGCCTCTTCGGGCTGCGCGACTGTCGCGGGTAGTGGTGCGCCACGCAGTGTCTCAGTCCCCTCGGGCAACCAGGTGCGGCTCGCTTCAACTTTGAGACCAGCGGTTGCGCCAACCTGCCGTGCCAAGTCGATCGCATCTGCCCAGCCCCAGTTCAGTTGCGGCTGAGCGCCTTCTTCCAGCTGCGTTCCAGACTGAGGCGCGAACACGCCGCCAACGATCGCGGCGGCATGCCACGGTTGTGAGGGAACCCCCTTCAGGAGTGCAGCCAGTTCCTCTTCGGAAGGCCTGCGGTCAACGCCGAGGATCGGGGAAGGAACCGTGCCCGCAGGTAGTGTCACCTGTCCCATTTCGAATAACGCGAGGGGTGTGACTCCACGCGACGCATTGCGTTCCGCAATCTCAAGCATGCTGTCCAAAAGAGAGGTGCGCAGGAGCGGTGCGTCGTCAGCCAACGGGTTCCGCAAGCGGACTGCCTGACGTCTTGTGTCGTCGGCAGGCAGCAGCTGGCGATCGTGGGCGTTCCCGACGAACGGGTAGGACTTCACCTCGGCGAGGCCGGCATTGGCGAGGGCGTCAGCGGCGTTGCGTCGGACGGTCTGTGCTTCCGAAAGGCCTTGAGACCCCGGCCCCATCGCCACGCGAGTGGGGATCTTGTCGTACCCGTCGAGTCGAGCGATTTCTTCCACAAGGTGGGCTGGCCCAACAAGGTCGGGACGCCACGATGGTGGGACGACGAGGAACTGCGTGCCTGCGGCTCCCTTGTTGGCTGTGGCAGCGTCGGCTGCACCCTCATTTGCTTCGGCGGTGTGGACCGAGCACCCGATCGCCTCGAGGTAGTGGACAATCTGTTCTTCCGTGTAGGCAACCCCTGTGAGGCGCTCCGGTTCTGATGCTGCCATTGAGATTGCCTGGGGGGTGTGCACGGTGTTGAGGTCGAAGCCGGCCTCGTCAATCGTCCCTCCCCCGTATTCGGCCAGCAGTTCCGCCACCCGCGCCGCTGCAACCGGGGCGAGCCTGGGGTCTACCCCACGTTCAAACCGCTTGGACGATTCAGTGAAGAGGCGGTGGCGCCTAGAGGTGCGGGCAATCGACACGCTGTCGAAATGGGCGGCCTCAATCACCACATCGGTAGTGTCGGCGCGCACTTCGGAATCCAGGCCACCCATGACCCCGGCGAGGCCGACAATGCGGCTCCCTGGCCCAGAGGGTGAATCTGTGATGACAATGTCGGTGCTATCCAGTTCCCGCTCCGTGCCATCCAGAGTCATGAATGGCTCACCCGCCCTGGCGCGGCGGACAACGAAGGGGGCTTGGACTGCGCGAAGGTCGTAGGCATGCAGGGGTTGTCCCAGATCGAGCATCACGTAGTTTGTGACATCAACCGCGAGTCCAAGTGAACGCATGCCGGCCTGCTCAAGCCGCTTTCGCATCCAGTCCGGTGTCAGGGCGGAGGAGTCAATCCCGCGCACAATCCTGGTTACAAACCGGTCGGCACTGACACGCCCTTCGAGGATGGAGTCTTCAGCCACCTGGACTTCGAATGCCCCTTCAGTTGACTGCGGCAACTGGCCCTCTACCGCAGATTCCAAGCCAAGGTCCGTGAACTTGGCGCCGGTGGAATGGGCGTATTCGCGCGCCAATCCACGCACAGCAAAGCAGTATCCCCGGTCTGGGGTTACGTTGACTTCCAGAACTTCTTCGCCGAGATCGAGGAGGGGAATCATGTCCGTGCCCGCAGCGGGCAATTCTTCTGCTGAGAAGTGCTTGTCGAGCACGATGATGCCGTCGTGATCGTTACCTAGCCCGAGCTCGCGTTCAGAGCAGATCATGCCGTCCGAGACGTGGCCGTATGTCTTGCGTGATGCGATTGGGAAGGGCCCCGGCAAGATGGCGCCGGGAAGCGCAACCACGACCGTGTCCCCCACTGAGAAGTTGTGGGCCCCGCAGATGATGCCACGGCTGGGCAAATCTGACTTTTCAACACCGGTCCCGGGCGCGTCGTTGTACTGCGCGACATCGACACGGCAGTAGTTAATGTCTTTGCCGTTGGACTGCCTGGAAGTGTCGATGGAGAGGACTTTTCCTGCCACCAGAGGTCCTATTACGGCAGCCGGAAGGATTTCTTCCTCTTCTATTCCTACTTTTACCAGGGCCTCCGCAAGTTGGTCTGTCGTGGAGTCCTGGGGAACTTCAACGTGGTCACGCAGCCATGAAAGAGAGATGTAAGGCATGTTATTGTCCCTTTCCGAACAGTCCGAACTGGCGCGAGAACCTCAAATCGCCCTCGACAATGTCGTGCATGTCTGAGATTCCGTGTTGCAGCATCAGTGTGCGTTCCAAGCCCATCCCGAAGGCGAAACCCGAGTATTCGTCGGGGTCCAGGCCTGCGGCGACGAGGACATTGGGGTTGACCATGCCGCATCCGCCCCACTCAATCCACCCTGGTCCACCCTTCTTCTGCGGGAACCAGAAGTCCATCTCAGCACTGGGTTCGGTGAAGGGAAAGAAGGAGGGACGGAGCCGTGTCTTTGCGCCCTCGCCAAACATGGCGCGAGCAAAATGGTCCAGCGTTCCCTTCAGATCGGCCATAGTCAGGTTCTTGTCAATCGCGAGCCCCTCCACCTGGTGGAATACCGGCGTGTGGGTAGCGTCCAGCGCATCACTGCGGAAGACCTTACCGGGGACTGCTGTGTAAAGAGGCACCCCATGTTCGAGCAGTGCGCGTGACTGAACAGGGGAAGTATGGGTGCGCATCACCAGCGCCCCATCGCCCTCGTCCGCCCCACCGACGGTGGTCCCGTCAATGTAGAAGGTGTCCTGCATCTGGCGGGCTGGGTGATCGGCATCAAAATTCAGTGCATCAAAGTTGAACCACTCATGTTCAACTTCCGGACCCTCACCAATCTGCCAACCCATGGAGAGGAAGAAGTCTTCGATCTGGCAAATCAGAAGCTCCAGCGGATGACGCGCACCAGTGGGGGTGCGTCGGGTGGGAACGGTAACGTCGACGCCTTCGGAGCGAAGGACTTCCGCCTGGGCCTGCGCATCAACAGTTTCCTTACGGGCGTCAAATACGGCAGTGAGCTCTTTGCGTGCCGCGCCTAGGTTTTGTCCAGCCAACGCACGTTCACCAGCATCAATCTTTCCGATCATCCGGTTGGCAAGAACGAGGGCGGATTTGTCACCAAACACTTCGATCTTGACATCCCGCAGATCGCCCGGAGAACCGGCTGCGTCAATAAGCGCACGAGCCGAATCCACCCACGCTGAAATGGCTTCACCATCGCGCGGGTCTAGTTGCGTGGCATTGAGAGCGTCGCCTGTGATCGGCATGAACGTCCCTTCATTCGTAAATCCGTAAAGAACCGGCGACAAGACGTCGCCCAACTGTTCCCTTTTCCTTCGTCACTACTCTAACTGTCCCTTCCGACATCAACCGACAGAGCCCCAATCTTGAGAGAGCGAAGCGCAGCACACTGGAAATGTCGGAGGTGCGTGACAAGATAGTTGCGGAGGTGGAAGACATGACATCAACAGACCAACCACGCAGGGTTCGCTTGCACCACTTGCAACAGGCGAAAGAGGATCGCCGCCCCCTGACCATGCTCACCGCGTACGACGCTCTCATCGCCCCCATACTTGAAGCGGCCGGTGTCGATATGCTTCTGGTCGGTGACTCCCTGGGGAACGTGACGCTCGGGTTCGACTCAACACTCAAAGTCACCGTGGACGACATGGAACGTGCGGTGGGCGCGGTAGCCCGATCGACATCACGACCACTGATCGTTGCGGACCTTCCGTTCGGCAGCTATGAAACGGGACCGCAAGCAGCTTTTCAGACGGCGGCCCGGTTGATGAGGGCGGGTGCCCATGCGGTCAAGCTCGAAGGTGGCACGGAACGCGTGCCCGCCATAGAAATGCTGGTTGCGGGCGGAATCCCGGTCATGGGCCATATCGGGTATACACCTCAGTCTGAGCATGCACTCGGCGGTCCGCGACTTCAGGGACGCGGATCGGAAGGGGAACGGCTGTGGGCGGATGCCCTGGCGCTGCAGGATGCCGGCGCTTTTGGAATCGTCCTCGAAATGGTTCCAGCCCAACTGGCTAAAGAGATTACGAAGGCACTGAAGATTCCTACCATCGGCATCGGTGCGGGTCCTAGGTGTGACGGGCAGGTTCTGGTTTGGTCGGACATGGCTGGAATGACCGAATGGACACCATCCTTTGTACGTCGCTTCGGCGAGCTGGGGGCGGAACTGCAACGCGCTGCAGCGGAGTATGTTGGTGCTGTTAGACAGGGTTCATTTCCAGGGCCGGATAACTACCGCGTTGAGTAGATAGATACGCACGTTGTAAGAAGTTTTTTGATTGTGGAGTGAAGCTCAGACCTGTTTCGTTTGGGCTGCAGAGAGGAAGTCGATAATGGTTGAAGCAACCGGAGCAAAGCGAGCACCGCTGGGGACGCTTACCCCCGGGGTGGTCTCACCCATGCTGCCAGTGCCGACCTCCATCGACCGGCCTGAGTACATGTTTCACGATGGGCCCGAAGTTGTGACGACTTCGGACGTGAAATCTCCAGAAACGATTGTGAAGATCCGTGAGGCAGGACGGATCGCCGCCCAGGCGCTGGAACTTGCAGGATCCCTGGTCCAGCCCGGTGTGACGACCGATGCGATTGACCGGGCAGTCCACAGTTTCATCATTGAGGCTGGCGCATACCCGTCATGTCTGGGATACATGGGCTTCCCGAAAGCGTGCTGCACGTCAATCAATGAGGTGATTTGCCACGGCATCCCCGACGACCGCCCTCTGGAGGAAGGCGACATTGTCAACATCGACATCACTGCTTACAAGGATGGCGTTCACGGCGACACCTGCGGCATGTTTGGTGTCGGCGCCATCGATGATGAGAGCGCACTGCTGATGGAACGGACGTATATGGCAATGATGCGCGGAATCAAGGCCGTCAAACCTGGCCGCCCGTTCAACGTCATCGGAAGAGTCATCACCGCGTATGCGAAGCGCTTCGGCTACGGCGTGGTACGTGATTACACGGGACACGGTGTTGGGGAAGCCTTCCACTCCGGCCTCATCGTCCCCCATTATGACGCGGCCCCTCTCTATGCAGACCTGATGGAGGAAGGCATGGTGTTCACAATCGAACCAATGCTCACACTTGGAACTGTTGAGTGGGACCAATGGGATGACGGTTGGACGGTTCTGACGAAGGATAAAGGCCGCACAGCCCAGTATGAACACACTATTGTTGTTACTGAAGACGGGGCGGAAATACTGACGCTCCCGTAGCCGGTTTGCTAGGGGCACCCGATGGTGGGTTGCCAGAAGGGCTTTGACATGACACGTGTTGGCGTGGGAATTGACATTGGTGGATCAGGAGTCAAAGGTGCTCTTGTAGATCTCGACAAGGGAGAGTTCATCGGGGAACGGGTTCGCTATGACACCCCGGAAAGCTCAACGCCTTTGGCTGTAGCCAAGATCTGTAAGACAATTATTGATGAACTGGGAGCCGCTCCGGAAGTCCCCATCGGAATTACAGTTCCCGCACCCGTCCTCCACGGCGTCATTCCCTTCATCGCTAACCTTGACCAAAGCTGGACCGGAATCAATGCTGATGAACTCTTCCAGGATGTGACAGGTCACCAAGTCACGGTACTGAACGACGCAGATGCAGCAGGTGTCGCCGAATACTACTTTGGTGCCGCAAAAGGTGTGGATGGGACCGTAATCGTCACAACTCTGGGCACTGGAATTGGCTCCGCCCTGCTCTACAACGGAATCCTGGTGCCCAACACGGAGCTGGGTCACGTTGAATTGGATGGTCGGGATGCGGAATCACATGCCGCAGCCAGTCAACGCGTCAAGCAAGACCTCTCGTGGGAAGAATGGATCTCACGTTTGCAGCGGTATTACAGCCACATCGAGATGCTCTTCTCCCCGGACCTGATGGTTGTCGGTGGCGGCGTCTCCAAGAAGCACGACAGGTTCCTGCCCAAGCTGGACTTGAAGTGCCCGATCGTTCCGGCGGCTCTGCGCAACACCGCCGGCATCGTTGGTGCGGCAGTCTATGCCGACGAGCAGGCCAAGAACAATGTCCCAACGGCCCCCAGAGTCTGAGAGACATGCAGAAGATAATCCTCGACTGCGATCCCGGGCACGATGATGCCATCGCTCTGATGCTCGCACACGGCAGCCCTGATATTGAACTGGTAGCCGTCACAACTGTGGGTGGCAATGCGGTCCTTGAGAAGACAACCCGCAACGCCCTCGGCATCATGACCATGGCGGGAATTACGGATGTACCCGTTGCTGCTGGATGTGTGCGCCCACTGATCGGGGAAGGTGAAGACGCAGACGTTCATGGCGTTTCCGGTCTGGATGGTGTTGACCTACCAGAACCGGCCATGGCGCTTGACCCACGCCATGGTGTCGACCTGATCATCGACACCATCATGGAGGCGGAACCAAAGACCATCTCCCTGGTCCCAACCGGTCCCCTCACCAACATTGCGATGGCAATCCGTAAAGAGCCACGAATCATTGACCGTGTCAAAGAGGTCGTCCTCATGGGCGGCGGCATGCACGTTGGCAACTGGTCTGCGGTCGCAGAGTTCAATATCAAGATTGATCCCGAAGCTGCGCACATTGTTTTTGATGCGCCGTGGGAGGTCACCATGATCGGCCTCGATGTTACACACTTGGCGCTTGCCACAGATGAGGTAGCCGCAAAAATAGAGGCGCTTGACACCCCTCTTGGCCAGTTTGTGTTGGACTTGTTCGCATTTTTCCGCCAGGCATATCACGACGAGCAGGGTTTCGACTTCCCGCCCGTTCATGATCCAGTTGCGGTCGCCAGAATCATCGATCCGTCAATTGTCGGAACGGTGAGGGCACCAATCTCTGTGGAGATTCGTGGCGAGCACACGCAGGGCATGACGGTGACGGAACTGCGACCAGCGCATATTCCGCCTGACTGCCATACCCAGGCGGCCGTATCTTTGGATGCCGACCGCTTCTGGGACCTGGTTGTTGACGCAATCGACCGCTTGGGCCAGGCACAGTCCTCTTCCTCAACCCAAGTGAACTAGCACCGGCACTTCCTCGACCCAGTGCTGTGTCGCCCTCATCGCCGCAACGATGTAGAGTTTGCATCGGTGAGTTGGCTAGGCGGCCGCGGGAGCTTCACGCAAGTGAAACTAACGAGGAACGTCCGGGCACCTCAGAGCAGGGTGGTGGCTAACAGCCACCCGGGGTAACCCGCGGGAAAGTGCCACAGAAAACAGACCGCCACGCCCTCGTCTCTTGGCGAGGACGCGGTAAGGGTGAAACGGTGCGGTAAGAGCGCACCAGCAGCCAAGGTGACTTGGCTGGCTAGGTAAACCCCACCCGGTGCAAGGTCAAGCAGAAGGCTGGAGCTGCTCGCTCCCCACCTTCGGGTAGACCGCTTGAGGCTTACGGCAACGTAAGCCCTAGATGAATGGTCGCCAGCGTTGTGCTTCGGCGCAGCGCCTACAGAACCCGGCGTATCGGCCAACTCACCACCACAAGCCCCTTCTTCGCAGACGGGGCTGTAGCCCCTTCGATGAAGAGCCGCATTGCGGAGCTGGTTACGCCATGCGGAGCCCGATAGGCCCAGCGCAGCCAGGGATTACACCGTTACGCAAGCCTAACCGGCTCCGTATGGCTCAAGTAGCTCCCTTATGACACGGGGTAGAGCACCGTTTCTGCAGGTTCCAGCTGGGGGCGAAACCCGCTGAGCCCGGGTTCGGGCCCGGGAGCAGTCCGCTAGACGCGCACTACCAAATACCCCGAGTCCTCCGCCTCCCACAGCTCATCCTTCGGGGCACGGGTCAGGGCCGCAAGTTCAGCATGGTTCAACTCAAGGGGGGCATTTACAAGCCGCCCCTCCTCAAACCGCAACACCACCAGGACCCCCAAACGACCTCTGAGATGGTCGTACTCATCCAAGACCGCCGCCGGAAGCTGTGCGCGCAGAGCCGTTGCCGTCTCTTCCGCCGCGGCCAACTCCGCCGCAGGTTCCGCAATATCCGCAGCCAACTGCTCGCGCGTCCTCGCCTCATCCTCAGCGAGTGCACTCACTGCTGCCTCAGTCTTTGCAAGAAACGCTTCATGCTTCTCGTAGTCCTCCTGTAGTTCGAGGACCTCCATCTCAAGCTGTTGCCGGCGGTCATGGATCTTCTTGATCTCATGCTCGACGGCACTCATATCGCGAATCCCTACCTTGCCGGAATCAAGACGTTGCTGCTGGACTACGCGGCGCTGTTCAACCTTCGCCACCTCAGCCTCAACATCAGCAATCTTGCGCTGCCGGTCACCAAGGTTTGCTGACTGAGCAATAACGGAACGGTGCAAATCCCCCGCACGCCCCGTCAGTTCCCGCAACTTCTCGTGGAGCGGGTTTGACTGAATGCGATGACCCAACCTCGAGATCTGCAAGTCAGTTTCCTGCAGTTCCAGCAGTGTCAATTGGTCCGCATGGGTTACTTTCACGCTGGTGCCCCTTCGTTAGGCATTGTGACGAGGTCCTGTGTCGAACCTGTCGTTGCAAGATGTTCGAACCATGGTTCAGTACAGATTTGGGAGACCACAACTTCCAGTTGCTCCCCCTCGGCTGCCGCCCGATCTACAAGTTGACGTGCGAGGACGGGAAGCCACGACCATTCCGTAGCCCAGTGAGATCCACAGATCAGTGCAGGCCCACCCTCTTCCAAGTGTTCAGAGGCCGGATGGTGACGCAGGTCAGCCGTGACATACGCATCCGCCCCCAAATCACCTGCTAACGCGAGGAATGAATCCCCTGAGCCTCCCGAAACCGCCACGGAAGTCACCAGGCGGTCGGGATCCCCGCCCACCAGGATGCCATTTGGGCCAGCGGGCAGCGCGCTCGCAACCACGTCCGCAAAGTCCCCGAGGCGCATGGGTGACGGGAGCCTACCAATGCGGCCCAAACCAACCGTCGGGTCATCGGCCACTGGAACCATCGGGACGGTTTCAACAATTCCAACCAGGTCAGCAAGTGCTTGAGCAACACCACCGCGCGCCACATCGGCATTCGTGTGTGCATTAAGCAGAGCAATGTTGGACCTGATCAGGCCCGCGATCAAGCGCCCCTTCGCATCGTCCTCGGACACAAAAGATGTTCCGCGCAGGTAGAGGGGATGGTGGGTAATGACCATCTGCGCCCCTAGCGCACGGGCCTGCTCCCCAACCGCTTCGACCGGATCAACAGCAAGTAACACTCGGGTAACCGGCGTGGTTCGCGATCCACTAATCAGCCCGACACGATCCCACGCCTCTGCAGTTGCTGGTGGATACCATTCCTGCATCCACCCGGCTACTGTGCCGACCTCTAGCATTTCGTCACGCTTCCACCCCTATACGCACACGTCAGACGGTTTGCCGATCAACGCCATTTGGCCCACCCGGCAGGTCTCTTTGCCTCAGCCTACCGAAGTGCACGCTCCACAACGGCACCTAGGGCGTCAAAACCATCGTACGACAGCACCGACTCAAGATGTCCCTGAACACTAACAACATGGTTTCCGACGAGGGCGTTGACGATCCCCGTCGTCGAATCCGCCTCAACAGTGAGGTTGAGGTCGGGAGTCATGCTCCCGTCCTCGGCAACCGCAGCAAACGTGTTGTAGAAGCCAATCAACCCTTCACTTCCAAGGATGCTGACCCGCAGAGGTAGACCTTGGCGCGACTCAGGAAGCACCTCGATGGGGAGCCCCGCCAACGTTGCAAGGATCTGGTGAGAAAGACACACGGCAACGGTTGGCAGGCCCGCCTCAACGCGGGCACGAAGAAGTTCCCTGACACGCACGACGCGGGGGTCGTGAAGGTCCGTCGGGTCCCCGGGGCCGGGGCCAAACACCACCAGATCGACATCCTCGAAGCCCGTCACGTCCTTCCAAGAGGCGATGTCGGCATCAAGCCCGAGGTGACGCAGCTGGTGGGCAAGCATTTGGTTGAAGTCATCACCGCAGTCCACAAGCAAAGCAGACCCGGAAAGCTCCCCGCGCGGTGTTTGCGCATCCCGCCAGAATGGGGCCAAGTCACGGTTGCGATCGGCGAGGGCGGCCTGAACCTCAGGTAGATTCACCATGTGAGCCGTCGGAGATGCAGACGGAGCCTGGATACCAGACTGCGCCGCTGTATGCCCCGCCCTCGGCAAAAGCCCCAACGCGGTGAGCATTCCGCTCGCTTTCGCACGCGTCTCATGTGCTTCGCTCAGCGGATCGGAGTGGCGAACCAACGTGGCTCCAGCCGAAACCGTGATGTCACCGTCCTCGTCGATGAACGCTGTCCGCAACAGTATTGGCGCATCCAAACGGTACCCTGCAGGCGTTGATTCAAACAGCGCGAGGACACCTGAGTAGTACCCGCGTGCGCTGGTCTCATGACGAGCAATGACCCGGCACGCACTTTCCATTGGTGATCCAATCACCGTGGGCGCAAACATGGTGGACCTGAGGATATCGCGTGGGTCGAGGTCGGACCTGCCCTCTAGTAAGTACTCGGTGTGCGTCACCCGGGTCATGGGCTTCAGGTAGGGGCCCCGCATGACACCACCGCCCGGGCAGACGGCCGACATCATCTTCAGTTCCTCGTCGACAACCATCACCAGTTCTTCGGATTCCTTACGGTTCGCAAGAAATTCCAGAAGGGCCTCCACCGTTGGGGCGTCAGGCTGGTGGCGGTATGTGCCGGAGATTGGGTTCATGAGGACGGTGCCGTCCTCGGCGGAAACATGGCGTTCCGGGGAAGCCCCCGCACATGCGACACCTCCCCCAACCCAAGCAAACGTCCAGTACGAGCCGGCTTCAAAACTGAGAAGCGCGTGCAACCATGCCAGCACAGCTTCCCGCGCTGGCGCATCGGTGTGGGCACGGTAGTCACGGCGAATGACGAAGTTTGCTCCTTCACCGCGGCCGATTTCGTCAGAAATGATCCGTCCGACCTCGTCCGCATACTCTTCGTCTGAAACGGCGAAACCGATATCCTC
>RRZT011423300.1_pt1 | contig 19806 bp, 7 predicted proteins | sample 2165551 | NCBI WGS metagenome assembly RRZT01 (sample SAMN10456910, study PRJNA506462) | wastewater metagenome | biome: wastewater; feature: sludge; material: wastewater sludge; isolation source: wastewater sludge with Escherichia coli K12::gfp cells carrying plasmid... | place: USA: Moscow, Idaho ... | reverse complement strand
CATCCTTTTTATCCATTCTTATCCTTTCAGAGATAAGAAAAGAGTGTTTCCGGTGTGAACATACCAAGTTTTTTCCGGAAACCCTCTACTTTCTCTTTTTATTAATTAAAATACTGCCTTTAAAGTTACTCCTGCTCTGTAGTCATCTCTGTCATCGTTTCCTGCTGTGTATTCTCCTGTCAGGAAAATTCCGTATCTGTCTTCTACTTCCACACCAATGCTTGCTCTTGTTCTGAATGTTCCTTTTTCATCCTGTGGTTTTGAAAGCTTGTGATAACTGTCCTCCACTACTATCAATCTTGCTTTTTCCCTTTCATTCAGGTCTGCAAGCTCGTATTCATATGCGAAGTCCAGAGTTCCTTTCACCTGCCATGCACTTTGTGCTCCCAAAGGTACAGCTGCTTTTAATTCCACCCCTGCTCTTGGTTTTACACTCCAAGCATCATTTCCTTCTACTTCAAGTCTTTCCAGACCGCTTTCACTAAATGACGGTCTTGTCATATACATTGCTTTCAAAGCTCCGTATGGAACTATACTCAGCTTTTTGCTAAGCTCAAATTCTCTTCCGAGTATATTATCCAATGTTACCGAATATGTTTCATATGATGCTTCAAGTTCGGAAGGAGCGTTATTTTCCCATAATATACTTCTCTCAGTATTATGGAAGCTTACCCTTCCTGTAAGGTCATTTCTCAGCTTCCATCCATTTGCAGCATACTTGTTATGGAATCCAAGCTGAATTGTCTCTGCTTTCTCCTCACTGTTTCCTATATCATCAAAATCATATTCTGTATGCATATATCCCAGAGAGTATCCGAATGTATGTCTGTATGTTCTTTCTACTTCCCTTAATGCCAGAACTCCTGTTGTAGTATAGTCATAACCTATTACACCGTCTGTTTCCTCTTTATTTTTACCTTTTCCTGCTATTACGTTTAATTTAACATTTTCTTTTGTATTGTTCGTAGAATTTGCCATTAAATCCAGTGAATTTTCAAATGCTCTTGCTATATCATATTCTCTCTGATTCATATTGGCATATATATCTCCGGCAAGGCTTGCCATTGCATTTCTAAAATCCTTTTCGTTTGTTATTGCGTCTATTTTTTCAAATATCTCTTTTCTCTCGTATTCTCCGGCTGGTGTAAGATATTTTTCATCCAGTGCACGTCCAAAATCTTCATACCATAATCCGCTTGTAAAATTATCATAATCTATCTTTTGTGCATATAAATCATATCCGTTTGTAGTATCCACAGGTGTAATTTCCCATGTCAGCGATCCGCTCTTTATGTTTGTCTTACCATCTGTAAGCTTTATCTGACCGCCGGCAGTTATAGCATTTTCCAGCTTATATATATTCGCACTTGTTCCCTTTGTAAAAGTCGGCTTTATTATAATAGTATCATTTGCAGAAACTGTAAGATCGCCTTTTACATCCAGATAAGTATTATTTACCACAAACATATAATTTTCACCGATTGAATCTACATATGCCTCTGCTTTATGCGAAGTCAGATCAGGCTCTATTATCATATTAAATCCGTCTATAGTAAAGTTATCATTTACCTTTATTAATCCGGCATTTCTTATTGAAGGTTTTGTATATCCTTTTCCAGACTGCTGAACCAGATTCGAATTTACTGCTCCCGAACCTAATATTATATGTGCTGAATTATCTCCTTCGGCTATTGTAACACCGGCTGTATCCTTTTGCACTCCCACACTGTTTGCACCGTTTATTTCTATAGTTCCTTTATTATATAATACTGAACCGCTTGTCAGGAATACTCCCGTAGAATTATCCCCGTCCATTATTATTCTGCCTGTTGTATCATTGGTAATTGTAGCTCCTTCGGCAACTATTCCAGTTGAGTTATCTCCTGTAAGATGAATAGTTCCGCTGTTTATACCACTAGCACCAACTATATACATACCCTGTGCATTCTCTTCTGATGATACTATATCTCCCATATTTTTTATTACAGGGATCAGTGGATTTCCATCAGTTTTTCCGCCATAAATTCCTATTCCGTCTTTTCCTACTCTTACTACTGCTCCCGAATGATTCGTAACAGATGAATCTACCCCGTAAATTCCTACGGCATATTTATTTAGTGTAGGGTCGAACTTAGATACTATATCTGAGTGTCCTACCTGAATATTTCCATAGTTGTCTACAGAACCGCCGTTATTATATATCGCTATATTTCCTATATCTGCTGCAGATCCTGTACTTTGTATCGAAGCATAGTTGGCTACAGTTCCTCCCTCAGTATATATTGCTATATTTTCTCTTCCAAGCATAGTTATACTGTTATAATTCTGTATTACAGAATCTTTTGCATGGACATAAACACCGTTTGTATTCAGGGTAACTGCCCCACCTGTATTGGTAAAGCTGGAACCGGCAGTATTAAGCAGATATCCGAATGAATCGTTTCCTATTGATACTGTTGCTGTAGAATCATTTATAACTGTTACACCGTTTCCATAAACTCCTACAGAATTTCTCGAAGGATCAAATGCATCATCCACTGATATAGTACCGCTTATATTCAAGATTCCGCCGTTTGTATAGATTCCTGTTCCGCCTTTTCCTACACTAAGTGCTCCTGTTTGATTAATTGTACCTGTATTTGCTTTGTTATATATTCCCAGTGATTTGTCTCCCACTGTGATAATATTGGAATTTATTGTAGTCCCTGCTGTGTTGTCATAATAAATTCCCATACCTGGATCTTTTTCATCAGATGAAGGCCCTATTATTATGCTTCCTGTATTATTTATCTGTGCTGCCGTACCTTTTGAATATATTCCTATGGATTTATCACCTGAAAGATTTATGATTCCTGATGATTCTACATTTCCTGATATATTTTCACTGTAAATTCCTATAGCTTTGCCCTGTGTACTGCTGATAGTGTTACTGTTATCAATTCCCACACCGTTTTTCAGTGCAAGTCCCTGTGAATTCGCACCAATTGTAATAATTCCAGTATTTTTTATCTCTCCGCCGTCTTTTACAAAAACTCCAGCCGAGTTGTCTCCTACAGTTATTCCGCCGGTATTTATTACTCTGGCACCATTTTTACCGTAAATTCCCACAGACTTTATTCCAGATAATGAAATCTGTCCTTCGTTTACTCCTTCATAATTTATATAGCCTCCTATAAATCCAGCGGATATACCGTCTAATGCCATTCCAGTCTGAGAAGTCGCTGATCCGTTTACTGTTACATTAGTACCATATCTTACTGCAGAATTAACAGCATTGATTCCTGTAGATGCATTCCCTGAACCCAGATTAACTGTATTTGCCGCTGCATTGCTAAAATCAAATACGCTGTTTTTTATTGCACCTAATGAAAATGTTCCTGTACTTCCTCCGTTTATTACTAAATTTGTTCCAAGCCCGTTTACTGCACCTGTTGATTCAAAGTTAAACAATACTGCGTCTGTACCTGTTATTAATGCATTTACTGGTCCGCTTACAGTTGTTGCTGTATTTCCTGCTGTATACAATCCAAGGGAATTATTTCCCGAAAGCTCAAGATTCAGTCCGTTTATTGTTACTGCAGAATCCTTGGCAAATATACCCACACCGTCTTTTCCTGTTTTCATTATACCGTTGACTGTCAAACCTGAATTATTGGTATAAACTCCTATACCGCCTTCAGATGCTGACATATCTATATTTGATCCTGACCCAAGAGTTACCTTTGAATCTGCCTGAGTAAGCAGTTTATTGTCCGCTATTATTCCATAAGCTTTCTTTGAGCCTGCCAGCCCCTGAATCAATCCATGATTCTCCAGTTCTATTTTCTGATCTCCGTAAGTCGGTATATTTACAGTATCAAGTGCATTTGCCCCGTACATGCCTACTCCGGCTTCTCCTATTCTGACAGTTCCGCTGTTTACAGCGTATGAACCATTTGCACTGATTATTGCAATTCCGTCTTTTCCTGCTACTTCTATAACTCCTCCGGCGTTGTTGCTGATCTCTCCAAAATCAGCCACTATTCCCACACTTTTTTCTCCCTGCAGAATGATGCTTCCGCCGGCATTAATTAACTTGATGTCACTTCTTAAAGCACCTGTGTAACTCTTTTGAGCTATTGCTATTTTACTCGGAGAATTGCTTGTCATATTAATCCCGGATTCAAGAGTAACATTTGATGATGAAAAATCTGTTCTGTTATAAGCATCATTAACATTATCAAGATCTACATTTTGGTTTATACTTAGTGTTCCTTTATTTACCTGTAATATTTTATAATCACTTACAGAACCTGCATCTATTGTTACATTAGTTGGAAGCAGCGGTGTTCCCCCGCCTCCAAGACTTGAAAGAAGCATTGTTCCTCCGCCTGTAGGCTCTAGTATCATCATTTTTGAACTTGAATCTGTAAGCTTTAGATTTAGTGTTCCTGTTCCGGTAAACATATTAGTCAAAAATGTTTTTATATCTGTAGGATTATTCAGGCCTTTATAATAAAAAGCTGTTCCGTTTGCTCCTATTTCCGCCGTAGCTGTTCCGCTTACTACATTAAAGTGTCCTGTAGGATTATTTGACCCGTCCAGCGATGTATAAAAAGCCAGTGCTCCGTTACTTGCTTTTATATTTGTTCCGTTTCCGATATTTATTGTAGTATTTCCACCTGCTGCTTTCTCAGCATAGAGTCCTATACTTCCTGCTCCGCGTGCTTCTATCGTTCCCGAGCTTATTGTCGTAGTTCCTCCCGGATTAGTACTTGCATACACTCCCACACTTTTTTCACCGTCAACATATACAGAACCTGCTGTCATTGTGAAGTTTCCGTCTTTATTATATACACCTATTGAGTTATTTCCTCTCAGGTCTATTATTCCGCTGTTTTTAGCCGTAATTTTTGCACTTTCCAAAACCATTCCAAGTGTTTTTATATAATAATTCGATGAGCTGTCCTGTGCAGAAACAATGGAACCTGTATTTTCTATTTCCACAGTTCCTGTTCCTGATGATTTTCCGTATAATCCTAATGCTGATTCACCATTTAGAGTGATTAACCCAGTATTTACCGCTTTACTGCTGGCAGCTCCGGAAGTCATCGCATACATTCCCACTGCCTTTTCTCCTATTGTTATCTGACCGGAATCATTTAATGCCTCAGCACCGTCAGATACATATATTCCTGCGGCTTCTTTACCTATTGTTATTTTCCCCTGATTTGTTACTTCATATCCGCCTGCACTTGATGCACCCGCAGCACTTACTCCTGTCATTGCATTTTCAGTAATCAGCTGTGATGATGCTCCCAGTGTTATTTTTGATTCGGTAAGTCCCAGTATTGAACCTGTAATTGTTCCTGCTGACGGATTTCCCACCTCTATTTTATTATTTAAAGTTAATACTCTGTTCTTCCCTATATTCCCTACAGTAAGTATTCCCCCGTTTGTAACATTTACCTTTATATCCCCTGTATTAAATGCAAGGGTATTAGCTCCGCTGTTATCCCCTATTGAGTATATAGCAGATGCATCAGTGGTATTATTTCCGTTAAATTCCACTGTTCCCACTGCTGCATTAAAGTCAATATTTCCTTCAAGTGTATAAGCCACTGATTTTTCCAGAAGCTTTGTTACTCCGCCGCTGCCAGTTACTTTACTATTTTCTGCATAAATTCCCACTCCATTTTTGCCTACTTCTATTGTACCGCCGTTATTGGTAAGAGTTGAATTTTTTAGTGTTATTCCTATGCTTCTGTCAGTAACAGTATTATTTCCCATTATTATTTTTGATCCTGATCCTAAAACCAGATTTGAGTCACTTTGTGGAACTGCTGTATTATTCAGATAAATTCCATAGTTATTTTTTGAATCTGTCAATGTAATAATATTATTATGTGTAATATCTATTTTTCTTGTCCCGTAAGAAGCAGGGGTACCAGCTACGAAATCATTGGCTCCGTATATTCCCACTGATTCAATTCCGCTAACATTTATAGCTCCGTTATTAACAGTCACTGTATCGTTAGCCGAGAAAATTCCCAATGAACCTTCTCCTGTTATTCCGGGATTTGTCACTTCTATAGTACCTGTATTTGTTATATAGCCGTGATCAAGAGCCAAACCAGTAGATTTTTTCCCGCTTAATGTAATTGTTCCGTTATTTGTTATTGAAACATCAGAAAGTGTTCCTGGATTTATCTGAGCTATTCCAATCTGACCGTCAAGAGCACCTGTTATATTATAACCGGAAGCCAGAGTTACCTTTGACTGTGACATTTCTACACCGTTATATGCATTGCCTGTACCTGTCAAAGCCACATTCTCATCTATTACCAGTTCTCCTTTATTTATAGATAATGTGTTATAGTTGCTCCCTGTTACTGTTACATTAGCTATCGAACTGCTCAGACTGCTTATGCTCGAAAGATTTATACTTCCTCCCGTAGGAGCATTCCATCTAATCAAATTCGACCCTGAATTCATAGTTATGTTTAATTTATTTCCCGAGCCAGAGCTTCCTACCAGTGAAGATAATTCAGTTGCTATATTCGAAGATGCTCCGCCCTCTATATAAAAAGCCATTCCGCCGCTGTTTATTGTAGCATTGGCAGAGCCTGTCATATACAGACTTCCTCTTCCCGTTCCCGCGGAAGGATAGTTATAAAACAGAAGTCCTGCATTTCCGATAACAAAATTTCCGCCTGAAATATTTATTGTTGATTTATCAGCATATAATGCAACCGATCCATTTTCCGCACTTATTGTTCCGTTGCTTATATTTGTAGTAGATCCTGATGTGGCATAAATTCCTACCCCTTTTTCAGATTTCATTGTTATTGCACCGTTTGAGAGAGCATATGTTCCTTCATTATATATTCCTGTTGACTCTTTTCCTTCTAGCTGGATAGTTCCGCCTGACTGGCTTCCGTTTGAAGAAGCCTTTATATACATTCCGGTTACTTTTTCATCAGGTGTTCCGGGAACTGTCTCATAAGATTTTATACTTCCCCCTGTAAGGAATATTCCGCTTCCTGCCCCTGTGGCTGCTGAATACATACCAACTGAACCTGTTCCCGCCAGAATATTTCCGCTGTTTTCAGCTGTCGTAGCTGCTCCTGTAGCGAACATTCCTACAGATGAATCACTTATAGTAAGTGCATTAGCTCCTGTGGCATTATTCAGTGCTCTCGCACCGTCTTTTACATAAATACCTGTTGAACCTTCGCCTGTCAGCTTTATATTACCGCTGTTTGTTATTTCTCTTGTTCCTGCTACAGAGCTGTCTTTTATTGATCCTGCTCCTATTCCTACCACACTTTTACCAGTAGACTGAAGATCAGAACTTGTACCGAGTGTTATTACTCCGCCTTTAGTTCCAAGAAGAGTCGCATTGTCTATTGCACCCAGATTTATGACCGAGTTATGTGTATAGGCCTTTTTCCCTACGCTTCCCAGTACAAAGCTCAGTGCCGAACCTCCGCCGTATGTTGTATTATCTATATTTGCAGTAGTTATATTAAATACTGAACCGTTTTCAAGTCCGAAAACCGCCCCTCCCTCTTCATAAAGTACAAATTTACCTGTTCCTGAATTATACTTGCTTGAACCTGCAAGATATATCCCTACTCCTTTTTCATAAATATCTATTGTTCCCCCGGTAGTAGAAATTTCTGTCCCATTCTCTGCATAAATACCTGTTATATTCTCTCCTGCTTTTATTTTTCCGGCAGCTATATTTATAAGAGCTTTGTCTGCGAATATTCCTACTCCGCTTTTAGAACCAGTCATATCTATATTTGAGCTTCCGTTTAATGTTATTAAGGCATCTGATTTGTTTGCATTATTGTTTTTTACATAAATTCCTATTCCGTCAGAAGTAAGTGATCCTCCGTATCTTATAGTCCCGTCATTAGTTATATTAATTTTTTGGTCGCCGTATGTCGCAGCTGAACCGCCGAAATTATTCGAACCGTAAATTCCTACTGAACTGTTTCCGGCACCGGATGTATTTACATTAATTGTTCCGCTGTTTTTAGTGAGTGAACCGTTAGCCGAGAATATTCCTGTTGATTTATTTCCTGATATTGTTATAATTCCTGCAGCGTTATTTGTTATAGTTGCAAAATCTCCTGCTATACCTGTAGAGTCACTTCCCGACATACTTATAGTACCGCTGTTAGTCAGGTTTATACTTCCTACTGTTGCTCCATTATAACTTCTCTGTGCAATCCCGATCTGGTTGGAATTCGTTCCTGTTAAGGATCCTCCGCTTGATACTCCTACATTCGATGAAACAAAGTCTACTTTATCATAATATTTCCCTGCATAAGTATCCAGATTTACTGCATTGTTTATGTCTACAGTTGCTTTATTTATCAAGAAATTATTATACCCTGATCCGGTAACTGTTGTATTAGTTATTGAGCTTACAGAAAGCAATGTAGGCATTGCCGATGACTGAATCGGTGTCGACGGCGAATCCCATCCTACAAGGCTTGAACCTGATGCCATATTTAATGCCAGATTTCCCGAGCTTACCAGATTTCCAAGTGAAGCCACTGTTCCTCCTGAAAGATAAAATGCTGTTCCTCCGGAATTTATATTAGCTGTTGATGTTCCTGTTACGCTGAGATTTCCGGTACCGCCTCTGTAAAACAGAAGTCCTCCGTTATTTATTGTTGTTGAAAATCCGCTTCCTAATCCTACAGTTGCATTATTGGCATATATTGCCGCTGATCCGCTGCTTGCTGTTATTGTTCCTGAAGTTAAACTAGTCGTAGCACCTCCTGCAGCATAAATTCCTATTCCTGAATTAGAGACATTTATACTTCCAGCAGTCATATTAAATGTTCCTGCATTATACACACCAGTTGCAGTATTTCCACCTACTGTTATTGTTCCTGAATTTGTTCCGCTGGATGATGCCAATATCGCAATTCCCTGTGATAAATTTCTGTTTACTGTAATTGTTCCTCTGTTTGCCAAAGCTCCGCTGTTTGATGCCAGCATTCCTGTAAAAGCTGTCGTTCCAGTTCCTAATGTAATAGTACGTCCGGCATTTAGTTCCACAGAAGTCCCTGTACCATTAGACTGTATTACTGTATTGTTTGCTCCGCCACTACTTACACTTATATCTCTGTCCAATATAATTTTTCCAAAATCTGATCTGATTAACACTCCTCCTGAGGCGCTTGTCCCAAAATCCAACTGTTGAATATGAGTTCCTGTTAGAACCATATTATCTGTCTGTGTAGCAGCATAATCTTCTCTTCGTAAAAAACCTACTCCGTCTGTTCCGTTTAATACTATTCGTAAATTACTGACATTTCCTATAGGATCTGTAGAACCGTCAGGACGTATATACTGTGAAAAAGATATCCCAACATTTTTATCACCATTTACTCTTATAACTCCATTAGAGCCATTTATCAGCGAGTATCTGTAATAATCTGCTGTTATATCAGAATATCTCCCTTTCCCAATCAGATTCTGTACTCTTACCCCATAGTTTTGACTTCCGTTTATATTAATATTTCCAGGCTGTACCTCTACATTAGGATGTCCTGTGACAGGTTTCCCTGCTAACTCCCCTGCAGTATAAGTACCTCCTATTTGAGCTGAATTATAGTACGCTCCAAAATCAATCCCTATATTTTCTGAACCAGCTATAATTATAGTTCCACTGTTTCTTGTATAAGATCTGAAAGGAGATTGTGTCCCTTCCGAGTCTATCATTATAGCTATAGTCTGATTTCCACCTGTTATATTTATGGTACCAGTATTATCAAATGTAGATCTTGAAGTCAACATTGCGGCAGAAGTACCGCCTCCGTTACCAAATAATAACTGATGTTCTATTCCTACAAGTACACATCCTAAAGCAAGATTACAAGTAGCACTGTTTATACCATTCAAATTCAAAACTCCATTGAAATTCACTGTTCTGTCTGTTGTTTGAACCATATATGGATTATAGCTTACAAATCTTATTGTTCCATAGTTTCTATTTAAATTATTTACTGTATATGTTCCGTTTATATTTACATCTCTGTTATCCACGTGGTTTATAAATGCATCCTGATTTGCTGATATATTAGCACTTGCTGCTGTAGTTAAGGGGGTTGCTCCCTGATAATAAGTGATTGATCCGCTGAAATTACTTCCTCCGGAACTGTTTACAGTTATTGTGGTCCCCGCTGCATCATATCTGTCATAGTTATTAAATATTCCTGACGTTGACCCTGTATTATAGCTATAACCACTCGGTTGTCCAAATCCTGTTGGAACAAAAGTCAGATTAGGCGGTGTTGTAGTATTTGGTGTTGCAACATTTGGAGTAACCGGATTAAAAGCTACTGCCGTAACAGTAGGTGCTGTAGGCGTAGCAGGTGCCGAAGGCGCCATTATTTCCCCTACTACCGGTTCTTTTACCGTAGGTGCCGTAGGAACTGTTACTTCAAACGGAGTAATCGTAGGTGTCGAAATCGCTCCCGGTGAACTTGCTGTTATTGTTCCTATACTGATAGGATTTACTGTGGGTATCGAAATTGACGGAGTCGTTATTCCTCCGTATGTTCCTACTGATATTTCCGGAAGATCCTTTACCTCTGGCGGTGTTACATTCATTGTAAGCGGTGTCACTTCAGCCACATCTACATTTCCCACACTAAGGTTAATAGCTTCCTTTTTCATGTCTCTGAGCGTAATATTTACACCCATTCTTATTTCCTTACCCTCCTGAGGCGGCTGGTAGGCTTTACCAAATAATCCCGAAGTTCTTCCTGTTGCCACATAAACTCCGTTTGCATCATAATAACCGCTTGTACCATGTTCAGGATTAGAATGGTACAATGCATTTTCACCTGTATTATCTACATCTTTATTATATTCTTCATAATAACCGCTGAAAAATATCTGCCATTCCAGATATTCCGGCTTTACAATATAATCCCCCTGTACATAAAGATCTTTTAATTCTTTATTTTTTTTCTTTAGAATGTTTTCGATAAGTTTATAATTGTCTTTATTTGTTTTTCCAGTTTGTATGTTTTTAACTATACTATTATAAAGTCTGTCTGTTTTGGTAGTTGTCAGACTCTGATTTGTTCCAGTATAAGCTGTTACCAGTGTGTTTATTGCTAAAAAAGACATTAATAATCTTTTATTTCTTTTTGGTTTTTTCATATTTTCCTCCTTAGCTGTGCCTCTCAAATAGCCTTCCCCTGTTTATCAAAAAATATCCTTTCCTGATTTTGTTTTATAAATTATCTTTATAAATAAATCTATTTTTTGCTATTTTAAGAAAATCATGCCTTACTTTACTAAGGATCAGTCTAAATATTTCTAAAATAAAATTATTATTTTGTGTATATTAAATTAATCAAACAAATATTTTAACATTATTGATAGTTATTTTCAGTAATAATTATTATTTTGTAAAAATTAGTCTGCACCTCCTTAGTTTTAAAAAAATTATATTATTTTTTTAAAATAATAATGATCAAATTATTTAATTTCATTGAATCTATAACATAGCTAAAACAGTATTGTAGTATATTTTACTTCATGAATTTGATTTTGTCAATTTCTTTTTCAAATTAAATACTAATACAATTCAATGGAAATACAAAGTATTATAAAAAAACTATATCAATTTTTTATGATATAGTTTCGGATTTTTTTACTCGTTAAAATTACTTTTTCATTATATCTTCTGCTGCTATTAATATTTTTTCTTTACTTAATCCGTATTTCTCTTTAACATCTGATGTCTTGCCGGATTCTGTAAATGTATCCTCTATACCTACATATCTGAGAACAGCTTTATGCTCAGCCGTGCCGAGTATTTCTGCCGTGACAGAACCCAGCCCTCCGTATACAGAATGATTCTCCACTGTTATTATTCCTTTTACAGTCCTTCCTGTTTTTAGTATTAATTCCTTATCTACAGGCTTTATACTTCTTATATTGATTAATTTACATTTATATCCTTTTTCCTTCAAAAGCTTAAATCCTTCAAAAGCCTGTTTGCCCGCTGTACCTTCAAATATCAGAGCTATATCATCACCCTCATCGTATATGACCTGAGCTTTCCCCGGTTCGAATCCTGTATCCTCAGTATTGTATAAAGGTACAACATCTCTTGCTGTTCTTATATAAACAGGTCCGTTTATTTCAATCGCTTTTTTTATCATATCCTTCAGTTCATAAGTATCAGCCGGAATCAATACTGTAAGATTAGGCAGAACTCTCGAAAGTGCTATATCCTCCAGTGCATGATGCGTTGCCCCGTCAGGCCCGTTATCTATCCCCGGATGCGAGCCTATTATTTTTACATTTGCCTTGGAATAACATGCCTGTCTCAGCTGTGTCCATACAGTACCAGTAACAAATATTGAAAAATCCACGAAAAACGGTATCAGCCCTTCAAGGGCAAGTCCTGTTGTCACTCCCATTGAATTTTGCTCTGCAATTCCCATCTCAAAAAATCTTTCCGGAAATTTTTCAGCAAATTTATTTGTTGTAACTGACGAAGATAAGTCACTGTCTATTACTGCTATCTTTTCATTTTCCTCTGCAAATTCAATAAGTGTCTCCCCTATAAAGTCTCTCGGAGATACCAGCTTGTAATTATCCATTATTATTACCTCCTGTATCTATATCCTTTATGCCGGTTATATATTCCTCTTCCTTAAGTCCTCCGCTGTGCCATTTAGGATTATTTTCCATGAAACTCACACCTTTTCCCTTTACAGTATCAGCAATTATGAATACAGGCTTCTCCACGATTTCCTTTGCTTTTCCCAGTACTTCGGTGATTTCTTCCATGCTGTGTCCGTTTATTTCCATCAATTCCCAGTTAAAAGCCTTTATTTTATCTCTTAAGGGTTCCAGATTCATTACCTTATTTACATCATCTTTTGAAGAAAGCCTGTTATAATCAAGTATTGCCACGAGATTATCAAGTTTATAGTGAGGTGCCGACATTAATGCTTCCCATACCTGTCCCTCATGAAGCTCTCCATCTCCCAAAATAACATAAACCCTGTTTCCATCCTTTTTTAGTTTTTTCCCAAGGGCCATTCCTATGCCAATAGAAAGCCCCTGTCCGAGCAGCCCTGTATTCGCATCTATTTCAGGAATTTTATTTTTGTCCGGGTGTCCCTGCAGTCTTGAATCTGCCTTTCTAAATGTATCAAATTCACTTTCACTTATAAATCCAAGCTGATTTAATACTGCATATAATGCCGGAGTCGCATGTCCCTTTGACAGTATAACCCTGCTTCTCTCCCTTGCAGTAAAGTCCACTTCATTAGTATAAATTGCAGTAAGAATATCTATTACCGAAAGTGACCCGCCGGGATGTCCCGCATTTGCTTTATATACCATTTCCAGTATTTTTTTTCTGTTCTTTTTTGCTTCCTCTTTTAATGTACTAATGTCTTTTTTCATTTTATTCCTCCCAAGTTTTGTCTGAACAATATTTATATCTTATAATGTCAATTTTTAACTATATCCGCAAAATACAAAGAAGACAAAGCACTAACGTCCGAACATTTTTCCCAGATAATATATTACCAGACCTAAAGCTACGAAATCTGTTTCCGGAAAAGTAGTTCCCGAAAGTCCTATTACTTCCATAACAGGATATAACAAAGCCGGTCCTATCGCAATAAGTATTCCGGTTACAAAACCTCCTGCTATTGCACCTTTCCATCCGCCTGTTGCATTACCAAAAACCCCTGCCGTAGCTCCTATGAAGAAATAAGGAATTGCCACGGGAATTATTACTGTCATATGAAGAGCGGCCAGTATAAACATACATAAGAGACCGCCTATATATGCAGATATGAATCCTACTACTGTGGCTGTAGGTGCATACGGGAACACTACGGGACAATCCAGAGCCGGTTTTGCATTTGGTATTAATTTTTCCGATATTCCTACAAATGCAGGAACTATTTCACCCAGAAACATTCTTACCCCTGTTATGATAATATAAAGAGCCGCAGTAAATGTCAGTGACTGAAACAGCGGAAACACAAGCCAGCTTACTCCTCCCGAAAGCTGTTCTACCTTTACTTTACCCGCCATAAATGCTGCTATATAGAAAAATATAATTATGGAAATACTTACAGATACTATATAATCCTTAAATATGGAAAGCCATCCGGGAAGCTTCAGCTTTTCAGTACTTTCGTCCGGATTCCCTACTTTTGAGCCAAGCCACCCTGAAAGTGCATAAGCTATAGTAACATAATGCCCCATTGCTATTTCATCATTCCCTGTTACCTTTCTCATCCACGGCTGTGCCAGTGCCGGGTAAAGTGCTGCTGCGAATCCCAGTATTATTCCTCCCATTATTACTACAGTAGTATTCCCAAAATTAAGTGCTTTCAAAACTACTGTCAATAAAGCTGCAAGATACAGATTATGCTGCCCTGTAAGAAATATATATTTAAATTTTGTAAATCTGGCTACAAGCAGATTGCAGATAAATCCCACTACCATTACAAGCGATACCACAGATGCGAATTTTGTCTGGGCAAGTGCCGTTATTGCCTCTGCCAGAGGAAGAACCCCTTTCAGACCGAAGCCCTCACTGAATAATGTCTGAAAGCTGGCAAGAGATGCTACTGCCATACCGGCTCCGCCGCCGAAAATAAGAAAGCCTACTATTGTTTTCAGCGTTCCTGATATTATTTTTTCAGGTCTTTTTTTCTGCAGAATAAGTCCCAATAATGCCATAAGACCCACCAGAATCGGAGCCGATCCCAGAAAGTCAAAGACAAATATTTTCAAAATCTCCATTTTCATACCTCCTCAGTTTCTTTTAGATATTTTTCCAGTTTTTCCTTTATCTCCCCTTTATTCATAAGATCCTCTATTCCAATGGTATATTTTGTCTCTTCCTTTACCTGATCCACCAGATCATTCATAGTTACCACGAAGTCTACATCATAATTACTTAATGCACTTAATACATCATGCTCCATTTCAATGGGAAATTTATTTTCACCTATTACCTGTTCCAGCTTTATTCTAAGCATCATACTGCTTCCCATTCCTGTTCTGCACACTACCAGACCTCTTCTCATACTTCTCACCTCTTATATTTTTTTATTTTTCAAATAAGTATAAATTTTCCCTTCGTCTTTTTCACTGTCCAAAAGTCTGAAAAACTCTTTATCTTCCAGAAGCTCCGATAATTCTTTCAGTATTTCTATGTGTTCATTGCTGCTTTTTATAGCAAGACAAAATATATATTTTACCGGGTCATTATCTACATTTCCAAATTCTACGGGATCTTTCAATGTAACAAGACCAAAGCCTGTTTTTAATATTCCTTCTTCTGCCTTCGCATGGGGAAGTGCCACATTCTTTGTTACCACAAAATATGCCCCCATATCTTTTACTGCTTTCTTCATGGCTTCTATATAGCTTTTAGTTATTACATTATCTTTCAGAAGCTCGTTAGCCCCTTTTTCTATCGCTTCCTCCCAGTTTTCCGCTTCCGTGTCTAATTTTATCCATTCTTTTTTTATGTAATCGGTCAGCATTTTTCACCTCCTGAATCTTTTATATTTATCTAAAATTTCTGTAATTTCCTCTTTTGAGTTTGTTTCTGCCATTTTTTTTCTGAATGAAAACTCTTCTTCAAGTCTGATAATATCTTCCAGACTCTGCACATGATCCTTTTTGTCTACTGCTGACAGGCAGAATAACAAATTTACTTTTTTATTGCCGGGAAATATCACCGGATGTTTTAAATACAAAAGACTTATCCCTGATTTATGTACATTATTCATATTTTCTGCATGGGGAATTGCCAGACCTTCGCTTACTACCATGTATGAACCAAAATTATTTATCAGTTCTATTATACTTTTATAATAACTTTCATCTACATACTTCCCTTTTTCCAAAGGTTTAAATCCTTCCTTTACTGCATCTTCCCATTTTTCCAGCTTTTTCTTTTCAAAGATTATATTTTCCTCTTTCAAAAAATAAAATAAATCCTTTTTTTCTGCTTCATCTCCTCTTATACTTACACTGAAAATATTTTGGAGCTCTTTTCTGAATTTTTCTTTATTTTTTATACTCGCACTCTCATTCAGCTGTTTTACTATCTCTGAAATATCATATGTATTCTGCTTTCTCGAAAAGCCGTGTTCATTTAATATTGCCGTATCCTTTTCCGTGAGAAACGGCGAAACCTTAATTACAGGAACACTGATATTTTCCTTTACATTAATATTCAGATCTGCGGTTGTAATAACAGCATCTATATTTCGATAAGATTTATCAATTTCCAAATAAGATATTATTTTTATTTCATTCAGTTCATAGGCTCTCTGAAGCTTATATGCCAGTATATTTGTCGTACCGAAGCCTCCTATGCACACCAGCAGTACATTTTTTATTTCCCCGTTATTTTTATTTCTTTCCAGAGCTGCCTGAAAGTGAATAAGAAAAAGCAGAAGTTCATTTTCGGGAAATTCAATATTTATAAGTTTTTCCAAAGCCTTCAGCTCTTCCTTTATTACTGTAAAAAGTCTCGGATAGATTTCCCGTGCCTCTTCGTAATATACCTCCATGCTTTTTAGATTTATATTATTTCGTATTCTGTAAATTGCAGGCTTTATGTGATTCATCAGACCTTCAAGAAGCCAGACATCATCTTCAAGGTTTATTTGCAGCTTTCCCCCTACATTTTTTATTATTTCCTTTATAAATATGTTTATTTTTATCCATACATCAAATATGGACGTATTATATGAATATGAAAATAATCCCGTTAAAAAATCCGCTATCTGTAATTTTTCATTTTCTGTAAACAATATTTCAAAATTTTTCTCCAGCAATATTATTTCCTTGTTTATCTTTTGATATTCCTCTGTGGTTTTCAGGAAATTAGCATTTTCATTCTTCAAAATCAAGTTATTGGTTCTTATTCTCTGAATTGTGATAATGAGGTACATATAAAAGGTTTTATAGAGTTTATTTGCCTTCAGGTTATGCTCGGAAATATTTTTCAAAAATTTTTCTATGAGAAGCTGCTCCTCTTTGCTAAACATCTTTTTCAAAACATCTATAACTATGTTATTTCCGATTCCGTTCAGATATTCATCTATATATTCATCCAGCGTATCAATAAGCAGTTTTCTTTTTTCAAACTCATCATTTACCGGAAAACAAAGTGAATTGTTCACTATCTCTATTCCTGTCTTTTTCATTTCCAGTGAAGCCAGATCCTTTTTTACTGTTGTCCTGCTTACATCCAGCTCTTCTGTAAGTCTTCTCAGGTTTATTTTTCCTTCGAACAGGAGTTTTATAAATATATAATCTTCTCTTTCATGCTTTGATACTTTTTCCACTTCCTTTAAGTCCTCTATTATTCCCAGCATTTTCGGAGTATTGTTCATATGCAGCCTGCCTCTTTTGTTTATAATATATGAAGCAGTTTTTTCATTTGATACAATAAAATTGATATTATCAATCTCATATCTCACTATTCTTTCGGATAACAGCAGATTTTCCCCGATATCCCTGATTGTGGTCTCCCCCTTTCTGGAAACATATTCCAGAATTTTTATTGTTCTAGAACTAATAATCATATTTAACCCTCATTTCAACTATAGTCACTTATAATATACCCCAAATAGGGAAAAAGGAAAGATTCACAAATTTGTATTATAAAGTTACAAAAAGTTTTAAAAATTCTTTTATTCCAAACATAAAATTGTATAAGCAAACAAACGATAATACCAGAAAAAAAATTCCCCGTACTTTATTCTGTCTGTTGTCAGAATAAGTATAATACTGAAAAATTACTGCTTTTATAATATAAAATGGAACCATTTAGAAAATACATATCTGCATGTATTAATCTATTTGGTTCCATTTATTTGTACCTGTTTATCTCTCCCAAAATTTTATTTTGGGAAGCTATTATCATTTACTATATTTTTTATCTTAGAATACTGCTTTCAGAGAAACTCCCGCTCTGTAATCCTCTTTGTCATTTTCTCCTGTTACATATTCCCCTGTAAGGAATATTCCGTATCTATTTTCTACTTCCACACCTATAGCAGCCTTGCTTCTAAATGCTCCTTTTTCATCCTCTGGTTTTGAAAGCTCGTGATAATCACTTTCTATTGCTGTTAATCTTGCATATTCTCTCTCATTTATATCTGCCAGCTCATATTCATATGCCAGATCAATAGTTCCCTTTAATTTCCATGCTGTATTTGCTCCCAAAGGAACTTCTGCCTTAAGCTCTACTCCAGCTCTAGGTTTTACGCTCCATGCATCATTTCCGTCTACCTGAAGACTTTCCAGTCCGTCTTCCGTAAAATCAGGTCTTGTCATATATACTGCTTTTATCGCTCCATATGGTGTTATACTTGCATTTTTACCAAGTGCCAATTCTTTCCCGAGAATATTATCGCTTGAAATACTGTATACTTCATATCTGCTGCTCATCTCTGATCTTCCGTCTTTTGTCGGCCACATGATATTTCTGTCCATATCATGGAAGCTTACTCTTCCCGTAAGATTATTTTTTATTTTCCAGCTGTCCGTTGTGTATTTATTATGAAATCCAAGCTGTATTGTATTTACTGTTTCCTCGCTGTCATTATTATCCTTCATATCAAAATTGGTATTTGCATATCCCAGCGAGTAGCCAAATGTATGTCTGTATGTTCTTTCTACTTCTCTAAGTGCTATTACTCCTGTTGTTCTGTAATCATACGGCACTACACCGTCTGTATCCTCTTTTAATTCACCTTTTCCTGCTATTACATTTATTTTTACATTTTCTTTTGTATTATTTTCCGATTCCTGAAGGAAATTCACGGAATTATCAAATACTGCCTCTATATCCATTTCTCTCTGATTTATATTGGCATATACATTTCCTGCAAGACTTGCCATTACATGTCTCAAGTCCTTGTCGGAAGTCAGCCAGTTTGCTTTATTATATATTTTTAGTGCATCTCCCGCAGAACCTGAATAGTTATTGTCCATATTAGCAGCAAAATCTTCATACCATAAGCCTTCAGATAATGTATGAAATAACTTTTTCGTAGCTATAAGATCGATTGATGTTCCGTCATCCTTATTATATGCCGGTGTTATTGCCCATAGAATAGACTGGCTTATTACATCAAAATCATTTATATCCAGTCCCGAAGTAGACGTGAATGTTTTCAGAAGCTGTATTGCCGTTGCTGTTGTTCCTTCTGCAAAGTCAGGCGTAACCTCTACCAGCATACCCTTATCTATTTTTCCTCCTGTGAATTTCACTGCATCATATATAAAGTCTATATTTCCTGAGCTTATTACAGTAGTCGATGGATTTTGAAGATCAGGCTTTATTATCAGATTAATCCCGTCAAGAAGAAAATTATTATCTACATTTATTACACCTGAGTTTACTATTGTCGGTTTTGCATAAGACGGCAGCACAGTTCCCGGAAGCTTTTCAGTATATCCGTAAAGGCTTGTTGCCGCCACTGATGCACTGGAAGCACTTGCTACTGCACTGTCCACATCGTCGGCAAGCACAAGACCGGTTATAGTCCCGTGGTTTTCCAGCACTGAACCGCTTCTCAGCACCACTCCCGCCACACTTGTTCCCAATGCACTTATTACAGCATTGTTAACTACCTTCGAGCTTGCTTCCGCCATTATACCCACACTGTTTTCTCCGCTTACTTCTATTAATCCGTTGTTTATCAGTGTAGTATTTCTGTTTATAGAAGCTCCTACCGAATTTTTCCCCGATAAGATTATCTGCCCGTTATTAAT